>Ga0137394_10002441_pt1 | contig 13731 bp, 13 predicted proteins | sample czobulk116metaG_FD_108278 | JGI IMG/M metagenome (GOLD analysis project Ga0137394, IMG submission 108278) | Vadose zone soil microbial communities from Angelo Coast Range Reserve, California, USA - czobulk1.16 metaG | ecosystem: Environmental > Terrestrial > Soil > Vadose zone | place: USA...
CAGCACGGCAATCACAAAATGCGCGAAATTCGAAGCACCTTCATCCAATTGCAGCCACCGCACCACGCAGTGATCGGCCAGATACTTCGCCACGCGCGCTTCTGGAATTCCCAGATACTGCCCGAGCTGCGGCTTGATCGAATCCGCTCCGCGCCTGCTCGAGCCTCCGCGCAGCAAATTCGCCACCGCGATGCGCAGCGTTTGGCAAGCTTCCACGTAGTAGTAACTCGTCAAGTCCGAATCCGTCAGCACAAATACTCCCGGCCCTGCCGGCGCGCGATCCGCCTCTTCCAGTTTGGCGGGTGGACAGGTCATCAGCCGGCGGAATTGCATCTCTAGTAGGGAGATTCTCGAAGAAAGTCCAGGATCGCCATAACGTCCCTTCACGCTCGTTCCGCCGGCTTCTCCAGCAGGTTCGACGGGAAGGCTCGGGAGCGCGCGGCTGTGCGTCACTCGCGGAGGCGCCGGCTCCGCCGATTCTTCGAAGACCCGAGGAGGCAATCCATGGCGCGCGGGCGACTCGACGGTTTGCTGTCCGGCTGCGACGACTGCGGCCTTCCCAACCCCACCTTTGCGCCGGTTGCGGCCGCCACGCCGTCCCCGCCGGCGTCCCTTTTTTTCCAACTCCGTCGAGGAGGGCCCATTCCCGGAACTATCCACCGCCTGTTGTACCTCGCTGGTAATCGCCACCGACGATTCAAGCGCTTCTGGATTCTGTTCGAATGGCAAACTTGTCTCCTGCGCCGAAACCGGGGGCGGCGTTAATAGAAACTCCCCCGCCGGTGGCGCTCCCGCTTCCAGCGGAATTTCGCCCGGCGCTCCGCCAAGCCGCACCGCCGCTTCCTGCGCTTTAATCTTCCAATCCGCGCGGCGAAATCTCTCCGCCGCCGCTGAATACCATTTCGCGGCATCGGCATTCTGCCCGGAAGTTTCGAAAAATTTCGCCAGTTCGAACGCCACCATGGCGTCCCGCGTCTTCTGGTAAAGGTTCGAAAGTTGTCCCGCGGGATCTTTGCTGGTGCGTGCGCGGCGAATTCGGGCGGTAATCTGTTTCCAGTCAGTCATCTTTTGCTTGCATTGTAACAGCGGAACGCCTCATCGGCCAGCAAACTCCACTCGTTGGTACATGCAGTGACTTTTTCCTTTCCTGCGGCGTTTACCGATTGACGCCAGAAAGTTTACTCAGTATTCTTCGAGTGGCCCTCTTGGAGGCATTTAATGACCCGTCTGCGCGTTGACCGTTCTACGGTCACCAGCAGCAATGACCGTTTCATGGTCGCAGGTACAAGCAAATGCTTCGCAGTCCCCAATCACCCTGACTGCATTTCCCTTACGAAAAGCATTCTCGCCTTGCTCGCCTCCTTCACGCTCCTGGTTTCTCCTGTCTGTGCTGCTCCATCTTCGTCCCTCGGTACCGTGGTGTACGCCGATCGCGCCCATGTAGGCGCTGCTCGGGCTTCCGTTGGCGCCACTGTTTTCAGCGGCGACCGGATCAGCACCGACCAGTCCGGCAGCGTCCAGGTTCGTGCCGCATCCGCCCGCCTGCTCCTTTCCAGTTCGAGCAGCGCCACCTTTTCTCAGGAGGATTCCGCTCCGGCTGCAACTCTGACTCTCGGTTCCGCCACTTTTTCGACCGCCAATTCGGACGCTTTTGCCTTGCACGTGGCTTCCGCCGTGATTCGCGCGAACTCCAATCAGCCCACCATCGGACAAGTCACCGTTCTGAACCCCAAGGAATTGATCGTTAAGAGCACTCGCGGTTCACTGAGTATCGCCGTCGAAGATGACGTCCGCGAGATTCCGGAAGGCGCCGCCTATCACGTCGTTCTCGATCCCAACGCTGCCGTTCCTCAGGGGCCGCGCGGCGCCGGCACTAAAGGTTATGGCGGTCCGCCGATCAAAGCCGCCAAGAGTAAGTTCATGTGGTACGCCATTGCCATCACCGCGGTTGTAACCTATCTTGCCATCAGCGAAGTCGTCGAGAGCCCCGACCGGCCGTAAGCGCTTCTTAACGGGCAGCAGCATTCGCTCACTGCTCATGCCGAGTCGCATCGAGAACAGATTCTCTCCGCTCAAGTGTCACTAGATAAATAGTTTCAACGCTCCCGGCCGCAGCCCTGCTTCCGCCGGCGCAAAAAATTCCTCCCCCCAGTGAAATCTTTTGCAGCCGCCGACCGTATCAACAGTGGGAGTCCCATATATGGCGCCTACAGTTGAAAACGAGTGGAAAAAGGGCAGCGCTGAGCTCCTGATCCTTTCCCTCCTCGAAAACCAGCCGCGCCACGGCTACGACATTGCCGGCCTGATCGAGACGCGCTCGCGGGGTACCCTCCATTTTCACGTTGCTTCGCTCTATCCATTGCTCTACCGGCTCGAAAAGCGCGGCTGGATTCTTGGGCGCTGGATCGAAAAGCCAGACCAAAGGCGGAGGCGGTACTACCGCCTGACCACTACGGGACAGCGCGTTCTGGCCGTGCAACGCAGGAAGTGGCAGGAGTTTGCCGGAGCAGTCAGCCGAGTCGCGGGGGTGGAGAATGCCTGAATGGAAACAGGAAATTGCAAAGCGATTGGCGGGAGCAAATCTCCGTGCCGAACGCGAAGCCGAAATTATCGAGGAGCTTTCCAATCATTTGCAAGACCGTTACGACCAGTTGCAGTCTGAAGGGACCGCGCACGAGGAAGCCTGTCGCGAAGTCCTTGCCGAATTGGATTTCACCGATCTCCGCTCCGAAGTGCGCGATACCGAAAGCACCGCCAGTCAAAACTTCGTCCCAGCAGGAGCCGCGCCTACAGGGCAATGGTTTTCGGATTTTCTCCAGGACTTGCGCTACGCCGCACGCATGCTCCGCAAAAGCCCCGGCTTCACTGCCGTCGCCACTCTGACTCTTGCCCTGGGCATCGGCGCCAATACCGCCGTCTTCACCATCATCAACACTCTTCTGTTGAATCCGCTTCCCGTAGACAAGATCTCCGAGCTGGTTGCCATCAGTACGACGCAGGCAAAAATGACCGCGCAATCTGGCGAATTCCGCCTCATGTCCTTGCCGAATATCAAGGATCTGAGGGAAAAAACGCATTCCTTCACTAGCCTGGCAGCTCATTCGAACCCCACGGCGATCACTATGACCGATACGGCCGAGCCGCGCCGGATTTTCGTGGAAGTTGTGACCGCCAATTACTTCGATACGCTCGGCATCCACCCTTTTAAGGGCCGATTCTTCGTTCCAAGTGAGGACACCACGCCAGGCGCGGCGGCTGTCGCCGTGCTCGGCTACGCCGCTTGGCAAGGCCGTTTCGGTGGCGCTCCGGACATCCTTGGTCGAACCATCAAGCTCAATAGCACGCCCTTCACGATCATCGGTATCGGGTCCAAAGGTTTTAAAGGTGTGTACGCGGTTTTTGGCCCTGATGTATGGGTCCCGTCGATGATGGCGGACCAAATCTTGCCGGCCCAGCAGCGGAACGCGCCGAGCGATCGCGCGATGACTCTCTTTACCGGTATTGGCCGCCTGCGGCCGGGTTCGACGCTTGCTCAGGCTCGGACCGAGTTGAGCATTGTCGCAACGGCTCTCGAAAAAGAGTTTCCGGACGCCAATCAGGGCCAAGCCGTCGCGCTTCGGCCTTTGACCGAGGCTGCCTACGGGCCGGAACGCCAGCCGCTCTTGTTCGGAAGCACTTTGCTGATGGCTATCGTCGGACTTGTGCTGCTCATGTCTTGTTCGAACGTGGCCAATTTGCTTCTATCTCGCGCCTCCGTTCGCCGCCAGGAAATCGCCGTTCGTATCGCGCTTGGCGCCGGACGCATCCGCCTGATTCGTCAATTCCTGACCGAAAGTGTTCTGCTTGGCCTTCTTGGCGGCGTTCTCGGGATCTTGCTGGGTTATGGAGGATGCCAATTTCTCTGGTCTTTCCGTCCCGCGGAATTTGCTCAGAACTTGGCTGATCTCCGCATCAACGTGAATGTGTTCGGTTTTGCGTTCGCAGTTTCCATTCTCACTGGCCTGCTTTTCGGCATCCTGCCTGCTCTCCGGACTTCGCGAACCTCGGTCTCCGAAGTTCTTAAGGAAGAAACACGCGCCGCAGGCCGGAGTCGCAACCGGGTCAGCCTGGCCAACACACTCCTCGCCGGCCAGGTCGCGGTTTCTCTAGTCCTGCTGGTCGTGGCGGCACTGGTTCTCCGAAGCATACACCGCGAATACACCATTGATCCCGGCTTCGATACAAATCACCTCGCTCTTTTCATGCTCTATCCCGGCCAAGCCGGCTACAACCAAACTCGCACCGAACAGTTTTACAAGCAGGCGCGTGAACGCATCAGCAGCGTTCCTGGCATCTCGTCTCTCTCCTGGGCATCGAATCTCCCGCTTTGGGGACGCAAGGAAACAGGCGTTGTGATTGAGGGGCAAGAGCAGCGTAAGAAATCAGACGCTATCTCGGCGGTCGTAAATACCGTTGATCTGACCTATTTTTCAACTCTGGGTATCTCGTTTGTCGAAGGCCGCGATTTTACACAAGACGATCGCGACATTTCGGCTCCCATGGCCATCATCAACGACACGATGGCTGCCAAGTATTGGCCGAACCAGGATGCACTCGGTAAACGGCTGCGATTGCCTCGCGGCAAGGATTTCCTACAAGTCGTCGGCGTGGTGAAGACCGCCAACTATCAATCGCTTGGCGAAGCTCCCCAGTCGTCGATCTACATCCCGCTGCGGCAGAACTACTCCGATGCCATGATTCTTTATGTCCGAACCGAGCGCGATCCTTCGACAACCCTCGCTGCCGTTCAGAGCGAAATTCGCGCTCTCGATCCCGGACTTGCCGTGGAAGACATCCGCACGGGAGCCAAGGTGATTGATCAAGCGCTTTGGGGAGCGAAGATTGGTGTCGGCCTGCTTGGAGTCTTCGGACTGTTGGCCCTCGGCCTCGCCTCTGTCGGCTTGTACGGGATCATGACCTACTCCGTCGGTCAGCGCCGCCGTGAAATCGGCGTGCGCATGGCGCTGGGAGCCAGCGAAGGTAGCGTCTCATTGCTGGTCCTTCGGCAGGGAATGACAGTCGTTCTCAGTGGCGTGGCCCTGGGCGTGGGCCTGGCCGTGTTGCTCGGTCGCGCCCTCTCTCATTTTCTCTACGGTGTCACGGGCAGCGATCTCCTCAGCCTCACAGCTGCCTCCCTCATCCTTCTCGCTGCAGCGTTCCTCGCGTGCTATCTGCCCGCCCGTAACGCCAGCCGCGTGGACCCCCTTGTCGCTTTGCGTGAAGCGTGAACCGGACTTCAAGCGATGACGAAAAACTGATTTTGAATTTTTTATTTTCTCCGGATTTCCATGGCCATTTCTTGTATGGCTTTGAGCACCGCGTTCGGGTCAATGACATGTCCGCTGTTCTCCACGATCACTTGCTGTCCCCGCGTCGAGAGCCGCGCCAGCTGCGGCTGCAATTGATGAGCCCAGATTTCGTGAAAAACAGCTAGCTCCTTGTCTGCTTCTGGATCACCGACTCTGAAGGGCTGCCCCGCGGTGAGGACAATCAGCGGGCGGTCTCCCAGATTGCCCGCTGTCCTCATTTGCTCCGAGACCTTCTCCTCGAAGTTGCAGACCGCGGCAGCTTCAAACGACTTCGTTTGCAGTTCAAGGCCTTCGAAGGTGGCCGCTTGCTCAGCCGTGAATCCTGGCGGTATGTTCCTGGGAGGTTGGGAAGTCTTCAAAAGGAGCCGGACTAGCCCGACTCGGGCCGCCAGTGGCACGCCTGCGCAAAGCAGATTTCGAATCCGCTTGGGAAGCCGGTTGATGGGAGCAACGGTAACACGCGGTTCGTAACGATATTGCTCTTCATGCGCGGAATCCACCAGTACCACGCCCGCAACTTCTGCCGGGTATTTCCCTGTGAAGGCGCGAACGTTGAAGCCGCTGAATGACGCACCAACTAACAGGTACGGGGGCGGAACGCTGGCGGAATGTAATAACGCATGCAGGTCATCCGCAACGGCTGCGCTGGTCTGCTCGATCGGACTCGGATCACTCCATCCCAAACCAGCGCGGTCGAACCAGCACGCCTGGGTGAACTGCGCAACCTGCTGCTGAAAGAGTAGATTCTCATAGCCAGGAGCAGTTCCGCCCGTGTCCAGAATCACAGCGGGCTTGCCCACTCCCGAACAATAGATGTTCAGGGACCGCCCCCCGATATCCACGGAGCGGCCCACCTGCGGAAATCGCTTCCGTTCTTGTCGCTCGCCAATTTGTTCGTACCTGATGCCCGCAAGAAGCAACACGACCAACAGCAGAAGAGAACATTTTGAAACAAATCTGACCGACAGTTTCAGCCTGGGTTGCATGCTTGCCTCTACATGCTCAGTCATACGGATGCAAGAAGAAGACCGCTTGAATGAGCGCCAGCAGGACGGCGAGGGCTACCTTCCACATTCCCGAGCGCACTACCCACTGTCTCGCGAGCGAAACGAGCCCATCGTAAAAAAGGAATGCTCTTCCACAGGTCGTTGGTGTCTCGTCAAATATCCATGCCATCTCTTCGGCAAACCGCTCGCGGAACCGCGGTGGGTGCAACCAAACGAGAGACCGGTAAAAAGAACGCGTCATAGAGCCTCCTTTGGCCGCGCTCCACGCAAGCGCAGCTTCGCCTCGCGAACGATGTCTTCCAGTCGCGTGATCTCGGCTGAAAAAACACGCCGGCCGAACGCCGTCAATCGGTAGTAGCGCCGGCGTGGATCTTCTTTCGCGGACCGCCGTGGGCCTTCCGCCACTAATCCCTGTTCGAGGAGTTTTTCCAGGTTGTCGTAGAGCGTGCCGGATCCCATCTTGTACTTGCCTCCCGACTGGCGCGCGACCTCCTGCATGATTCCGTAGCCATGCCGGTGCTCATCCGATAGCGCCAGCAAGATGTGCTGGGCGGCCACGGATAACGGCAAATAGGGTTCCAGGTTGGTTTCCATGATCGGATACCGATATATCGGATTCCGACTTACTTGTCAAGCAGGAAGTGGAATACGTAAGGGCGGTGCCCCCACACGGGAGGTTGGTTTTCGAAGCAGGGCAATTCTTGCTTCTTGCTTTTCTTTATCTCGCGCTCACACCTACGGCGCGGCGATCACTTCAATCTCCACAAGCGCGTCCTTCGGCAACCGCGACACTTCCACTGTCGACCGCGCCGGCGCAGGCGACGTAAAATGCTTCGCATACACTTCGTTCATCGCCGCAAAATCGTTCATGTCCTTCAGAAACACTGTGGTCTTCACAACGTGATGCAGATTCGAGCCCGCCGCATCTAGAATTCCCTTCACGTTCTCCAGCACCCGCTCCGTCTGCTGTCGGATGTCCGCACCGGCCATCTCCCCCGTTTTCGGGTCCAGCGCCACTTGCCCCGAGACGTACAGGAATCCATTCGTTCGAATCGCCTGCGAATACGGTCCGATGGGTTTTGGTCCCCGGTCCGTCAGAATCACGTCTCTCATCGTGCAGTCTCCTTTTCAGGTTGGGCCGTCGCCGCGTTTTCCCGGTAGCGCGCGCGAAACTGTTCGGGCACTCCCGGGCGCTTCATCCATAGTCGCACGAACTCGGCGGCGTTCTCGTTCGTTTCCTGGTCGAAAGCAGCGATCAAATCGCTGAGTTTAAACCCGCGCCCCCGTCGAGCATACAGCATGTGGCTGATCGCCTTTCGAAACACGTCCTGCCCGTAGTGGTCCTGCAGTGCATGGAAAAACAGGAGGCTTTTTGCTCGCACTACGGCGGGATCTTCCGGCCCGCGGGTTGCGGCTTTCTCCGGGATCAATTCGAGCACGCGCCGGATCGATTCTGTTCGCGAATCCGCACCTTTCACTGCCTCGCGCCCGATCGACGCCGCGAACGCCGGAAGTGCGGAGAGCGGTGGCTCCTGCTCGTAAAAGCCGGGGTTTTGCGCGTAACCGAGCCAACTCGCAGCCAGTGACGGAGCTGCTGCGATCGCGAGTCTCGGCATTCCCTCGCTCAGATCCACCATCATGGTGTCCTGAGAAACCGTTTCGGCGGAAACGGACTCCTTTTCGTAACCCAATAACTTGGCCATCGAGGCATTGAGATTCGTGAAACAACCGGCCGTGACCGGACATTCCACAATCCACGTGGTCCATGGCTCGTTGCTGCGCGCTCCAAAAACCGCATCGTACGCGTTCATTGTTCGCACCAGTGCATCCCGGGCGTCGCCTAGGCCCGCGGGCTCCTGCGCTTTGCGCGTCCACAGAATTATCTTTTCCTTGTCGCCGCCAATCTGCGCGGACGCATACCGTCCCGCGATCACGAACGGATAATGATCGGTCGAACTCTGTGTTGCGCGGACGATCGCCTCTCCGTTCTTCTGTGAAGTTTTCACTCTTTGCCCGCTCGTGTGCACCAGAAATATCTGCGGCACGCTCACGCTCATTTCCCATTTTTCTGGTGGCACCCCGCCGGTCGCAAAAAGGCCACGCGACGGCAGCAATTCAGGACTCCATCCCTCCGCCGGGAGGAAAAAAGCATCGCCGGAAAAGCTCAAAGCCGTCTCGCCCGCGCTCGCCGGTGAGTATTCCACGAAAAGATGCAAGGTATGCCTCGCGGAGATGGTCCACTTTTGCGGAAGTGAAATCAGTGCGTTTCGCGGATGCTCAGTCGAAATTCCCGTTGCGAGCGCGGTTGCATCCCAGCTGGCGCGGGGCTCCTCAAAATGAAAACGCCGCCGCCCCGGGAGCCGCAGTTCCAATTCGTCCAGGGGCCAGCTGCCGGTATTCTTCAACTGGTACTCGGCCTCGATTCGAATACGCGGCTCCGGCGCGGCCACAAATTGCACGCGGATTTGCTGGCGCTCGATGGTATAGCCGGGGCCCAGCGGCGCGGCACACCCCGCCATCCCGATCGCCGCCGCTCCCAGCGCCGGCGCCAAAAACCAGCGCGCATGCATTCGAACGCGCAAACCGCTTTGATTGTATCGGGGAAAAGTCAGGAGCAAAAGCAGCGCGTGAAAGTTTATGGTCGGCTACTTTTCAAGGAACACTTCCAATTAGGCGCGGCTCGCCGGATTCACCGGAGCCGGGAAGATTCGAATTGGTAAAGTGGCGCTACCTGCGCCCGCGCACACGCTTGAAACCAGTTCCCGAATGATTGCGCGTGGCTTCGCGAAATGCTGCTTCTTTGTCGGCCTGCGCGTCGGTCATGCCGGAATTGATGCGCTCGAGAATTTGTCTTTCCGTAAGCCCGGTATTTTTCAAACGCCCGATTTCCGCGCTGCTCATGGTGCGCTGGCCCCTCAACCTGCGGTGCAAAATCAAATCAACGGTGGAATCGGAGAGCCCCACCAGGCGCAACATAACTGCGTCTCCGCTGATGATATCGAGCTGATCCGTTTTCGCAATTTCCAGAATCACCGGTTCGGTGTACCCCGCGTGAATCAGGTTGACGGCGGAGTCCGCGCTCGCGAATTGGTGCCGGCGCTGGTGCGCTTCGCTGATCAGAGTTACGCAGGCGTCATCGGTGATCCCGGCTTGTTTTAACTTTACGAGTTGCGCGACTTCCACATCGGCGGTGTTTAGAGTTTTGAGTTGCTCGACGTTGCTCGACCACATCCCCACCTGGTCCAAGGGACGATAATCGGTGAGCGGATGCTTATCGCATCCGCTCACACGGAAAAGGACGATGACCCCGAGAAGCATGAGCTTATGCCGCATGATTCCATTGTATCGGCGGCAATGGGTAAGGCTCGAAGGTGTGTTGTCCGAGATACCCGTGCGAAAGGACAGGTTGCGGGAACTGGCCGAATGGCGAATGGAAAAAATAACTTTTCCGCGCCAGTGAATTCGGCGCAAGGCGGATCGAAGACCGGAAACACTTTATTGGCCGGGCTGGAAGACGCGCTCGACGCCCAAAACACCGGAAATTTTCTTGATATTGGCGAGGATGGTTTCGAGCTGACGTTTGTCGGCGATTTCGAGATTGGCGTCAATGCGCGCGTTGGTGCGGTCAGGGCGGCTTTCGAGGTTATGAATGTTGGAACCGGCGCCGCTGATGACGGCGGTGATTTCGGCGAGAAGGCCGGCGCGGTCGCGCGCCCGGATGGTGAGCTGGACGGGAAATTTGGCTTCCGAACCGCCACCCCATTCGACGGCGATGCGGCGTTCGGTCTGGTACATCAGATTCTGGACGTTGGGACACATGCGCGTGTGAACGGCAACACCGCGGCCGCGCGTGATGTAGCCGACGATTTCGTCGCCAGGAATCGGATTGCAACATTTGGCGCGGTATACGAGCAAATCGTCGTGGCCTTTGACGACGAGCGGGGCGGCGCCGAATCCGAGCATGCGCTTGACGGTTTTGACTAGCGTGGGCTTGGCGTCGGCAGTTTCGGCTTCCCCGGTTTTTTCCGGCTCGCCCAGGAGGCGCGTGAGCACCTGGCGCGCGGAATATTTTCCAAACCCGACGGCAGCGTAGAGATCTTCCACCTTGGAAAGACCGTAATCGGAAACTAATTTGAGCATGTCAGCTTCGGGAATTTTCTTGAGACTGCGGCCGAAGTGACGCGCTTCGTTTTCGAGGAGACGCTTGCCCATTTCGGTTGCTTCTTCGCGTTCCTGCTCGTTGATCCAGTGGCGGATTTTGCTTTTGGCGGAGGACGATTTTACGAAGCTGAGCCAATCGCGGCTTGGGTGGTGGCCTTTCTGGGTGAGAATCTCGACGACGTCGCCGCTGGTAATTTCATTACGCAGGGAAACCATCTGGCCGTTGACCTTTGCGCCGACGCACTGGTGGCCGACTTCGGTGTGAACCATGTAAGCAAAATCTACAGGCGTGGCGCCGCGCGGGAGTTCCAGCACCCGGCCTTTGGGAGTGAATGCGTAAACTTCGACGGGAGCGAGATCCACTTTCAGGGTGGAGAGAAACTCGCCGGGTTCCTGCAGCTCCTGCGACCACTCGATAAGCTGGCGCATCCAGGTGATGCGCTGGTCGTCGTCTTCCGAGGAAGGTTTGCCGGATTTGTATTTCCAGTGCGCAGCTACACCCTCTTCGGCAATGCGATGCATATCCTGGGTGCGGATTTGCACCTCGAAGGGCTGGCCGCAGTGGAGCACGGTGGTGTGCAGCGATTGATAAAGATTAGGCCGGGCAATGGCGATGTAGTCCTTGAAACGGCCGGGGACGGGGCGCCAGATGTGGTGGACGACGCCGAGAGCTGCGTAACAGTTGCGTTCCGAATCGGTGATGACGCGCACGGCGAGGAGATCGTAAACCTGGCCAAGCCCGATTTCCTGGCGCACGATTTTGCGGTGCACGGAATACAGGCCTTTTACGCGCGATTCGAGCTCGGCGGGAATGCCGGCCTCGACGAGTTTGGACTGGATAGTGGCCTGGACTTCCTCGAGAAACTTTTTGTGGATAGGCCCTTTGTCGCTGATTTCTTTCTGCAGTGCGAAGAAGGCTTCCGGCTCGAGATAGCGGAAGGCGAGATCTTCGAGTTCGCCGCGAACAACGCTCATGCCCAGGCGAAGAGCGATAGGCGCGTAAATATCCAGCGTTTCGCGCGAAATGCGGTGCTGCTTTTCGGGGTCGAGATATTCGAGCGTGCGCATGTTGTGAAGCCGGTCGGCAAGCTTGACGAGCACGACGCGAACGTCGGTGACCATCGCGAGAAGCATCTTGCGGACGGTTTCCGCCTGGCGCGCTTCGGGGGCCATCATTTTGAGGCGCCCGATTTTCGTTACGCCTTCGACGAGATGGGCGACTTCTGCGCCGAAGCGTTCCTCGATGCGAGAGACGGGATACTCAGTGTCTTCGATGGCATCGTGGAGAATGGCGGCGGTGAGTGCGGTAGCATCAAGGCGCATGTCGGCAAGGATGTGCGCGACTTCGAGAAGATGGGAGAGATAGGGGTCGCCGGAGCTGCGGAACTGGTCGTGGTGGCGTTCGGTGGCGATTTCGTAGGCACGGCGGACCATCCAGGGATCTTCCGCGGGGCGGTTCTTGCGGAGCTTTTCGAGGAGTTCCTCGAAGCGCGCGTCGAGCTGGCGAACCGCGCGGTCGCGGTTGAAGCTCAGCGGAAGATTGCTCGGAGAGGGCATGTTCCAGTTTAAGCCCAAATGGGCACCTCCGGGGAGGGTTGAACGCGAGATGTGGGGTCTGGTCCTCAAGGAGAAGGGCGTCCAAAAGGACGCCCTCGAGATAAATCGATTTACAAAAGGAAATTTGCGGCGCCGGCTCAGCTGGGCTGCTGGGGCTGCTCGGCACGCTTTTGCTTGATCTCCTTGACCTTGTCGATGAGTTCGTCGGCCTGGCGCTTGAGGCTGGCGCGTTCATCGGCGGACTCCACCATATCGGCCTTGCGGCGATAGAGGAGGTTCAAATAGGCCATAGCATCGTCATAGTCGGGCTTGATTTGAATGGATTTCTGGAGGTTGGCGATGCCTTCCTCGACCATGGGGCCAAACTTCTCAACGTAGACGGCGCGAACCGCAGGCGGAAGCGGGTCGTCGTCCTTGACTTGCTTCTTAATATTATTTTTGTTGTAGTCGGCGCGCAGCTCGCCATTCCCGCGGAAGGCGAGAGTCCAATCGATGACGCCGATCCAGTAGTAAGGTTCGGGGTCATTGGGCTTCAGGTCGATGTGCTTCTGGTGGTAGGACTTGGACTCTTCAAACTTTTTGGGAGCGTAAGGAGTGCCGGCCATCTGGAAGAGGATGGAGCCGATGCCGTCAATGGCGCTGAGGTTGTTGGAATCGATGGAGAGAACATCCTTGAATTCATTGACGGCGGCGGTGCCGAGAGCGACGTTCTGTTCGGAAGGCGCGCCGGGAATGTACTGGCTGGCATAAGCAGTGGCCAGATAGAGGCGGGCGTTCATCAAACCAGGATCGAGTTCCTTGGCACGCTTGAAATCCTCGATAGCAGTGTCGTACTGGGCGTTCTTGAAAGCACCCACACCCTTATTGAGGAGATCGCGAGCCTGCAATTTGCTGCAGCCGGAGACGCCTGCAACTAGAATCAGGAGCGCCGCAAAAGCGGAGAGCCGCCGATTTGAACTGGCACTAATCACCGAAGATGCGTGAGTCATCGAAGCGTCCATCCCTGCTGTGCGTGAGGCCGACCGGGTCGGCCCCAGCGCCCGGATATTCACGTCCGCCCTGCGAGGGGCATTTTAAAACTGTCAGAAAGCTTTTTCCAAGTCCGGCGTCAGCAAACCCACTGACGCAATCCCCGAGTTGTGCATGACATCGATTACGTTGGCCACCACACCAAACTCGACCGGCTGATCGCCGCGGATGAATGCTACGCGGGTCGCGCGCTGCTTGAAAATCTCCTCAATCCGGGCGCCGAGCTTATCAAAAGTGACCGGCTCCTGATTGATCTTCAGCGTACCGTCGGCAAAAACCTGAATGACCACCACAGTTTCGGGCGAAGGCGCCGGAGATTTATCCGTGGACGCCTGAGGAATCAACGCTTCCTCGCCCTTGGAGTACACCGGGATGATCATAAAGATCACCAGGAGCACCAGCAGGATATCAATCAAGGGAACAACGTTCATTTCCGAGACGATACCGCGCTTACCGCCGACTGACATTCCCATAATCCACCTCGCACCGGTTAAATGCCCCGCGAGGAGGACGCTCACATCCACAAAGGCCGCCGCAAAACGGCCGACCAGCGAGAACGGGTGGGGCAGGCCCCACCCTACAAAACCAAGAAACCGCGTGGGACGCTAATAAGATAACCGTCCCGAACC
>Ga0137394_10002442_pt1 | contig 13719 bp, 13 predicted proteins | sample czobulk116metaG_FD_108278 | JGI IMG/M metagenome (GOLD analysis project Ga0137394, IMG submission 108278) | Vadose zone soil microbial communities from Angelo Coast Range Reserve, California, USA - czobulk1.16 metaG | ecosystem: Environmental > Terrestrial > Soil > Vadose zone | place: USA...
CACAGGGACAGTAATCAATGGCACGCCGCTGGTTGATTTTGGCGGTCGTCACCCGGATCCGAATCTGGCGCATGCAGCGGAATTGGTTGAGCACATGGATAGCGCCCATGGCCCTGAGTTTGGCGCGGCCTGCGACGGGGACGGAGATCGTAACTTAATCCTTGGTCGCAACTTCTTTGTCACTCCGGGCGATTCACTTGCCATCATCACCGAACATGCGCAAAGCGCTATTCCTGGTTACCGCGACGGGCTGGCGGGCGCGGCGCGCTCGATGCCCACAAGTACTGCCGTCGACCGGGTGGCAGAAGCGCTCGGTATCTCTTGCTACGAAACCCCGACTGGTTGGAAGTTTTTCGGCAACCTGATGGATGCGGGACGATGCACAATCTGTGGCGAAGAAAGCTTCGGCACCGGATCCAATCACGTGCGCGAGAAGGATGGGGTATGGGCGGTCCTGTGTTGGCTTTCGATTTTGGCGACGACGGGCAAATCAGTTGCGGCGGTGGTGGAGGACCACTGGCAGCGATTCGGTCGTAGTTATTATCAACGTCACGACTACGAAGGTCTGGCTGTGGAGCCTGCAACCCAAATGCTTGAAGCGTTACGAGCGAAGCTGCCTTCGCTGGTCGGAATTCCAATTGCTGGAAGCAACATCGCGCACGCTGATGACTTTAGTTACACCGATCCGGTTGACGGCAGTGTGAGCGCACGGCAGGGCATCCGGATTCTGTTGGAGGATGGCTCACGCATCGTCTCCCGGCTTTCAGGTACGGGTACGGAAGGCGCGACGTTGAGAGTTTATGTTGAGCGCTATCTCAAGGATGGCGGAGCAGGGGACATTGATGAGGTGCTCGCGCCGTTGGTCGAGGAGGCGAGGAAGTTGCTTGAGTTACGCGAAAGGTTCGGAAAAGATGAGCCAACGATCATTACCTGAAGCGAAAGACAGAATCGAAGCCATCGAAGGAATCAAGCGTGGGTTGGAAGACTAAGGACGATCCACGAAATGACACGAAGCGCCACTAAAAAAGAAGTTGATAACCAACAACGAAGATCGCGGCAGTTTTACAGAACCGAGCGCGGTCGCGCCGGATGCTAAACTCAACTTCAGCTGATAATAATTCGAGGGCATTGACAGGGTATTTGAGGCGGACTTTAGCATCCGGCGCTACCGCGCTCGGTTCTGTAATGGCCTCCGACCTCCCTTTTATTTAGACTGACCCAATACCCAGAATAATTCGATTCGGGGAAAAAATGCCGATGTATCGCAAAACCTACTACGCCACGCACCCCGGTTCCATCCATGGGGCAACCAATGATGAACTGCGCGAACGCTACCTGATCGGCGACCTCTTTGCCGCCGATGAGCTTCGGCTTAACTATACCCACTATGAACGGTTGGTAGTAGGCGGGGCTGCGCCGGTGAGCAAGAGTGTTTCATTGCCCGCGCAACAGGAGCCCGCGTCAGCCAAAGACAAGCCGTTCCTTGAAAGGCGTGAATTAGGCGTGGTCAATGTTGGTGCCGGCGCGGGGTTGGTGACCGTTGATGGCAATCGTTATGATTTGCAGCCGAAGGATGGTTTGTACATTCCGATGGGTAGTGCTGAGGTGTCGTTTGAATCCGGTGATGCGAACAACCCCACCCGCTTCTACCTTGTTTCCACTCCGGCCCACGCGGGCTTTGAAGTGGTCCAGGTCTCGATCGAAAAGGCGGTACCGCTGAAGCTCGGCTCGCTTGAGACGTCAAACGATCGGACCATCTACAAATACATCGTTCCCGAAACCTGCAAGTCGTCTCAGTTGTTAATGGGCCTGACAATCCTGAACCCGGGCAGTGTTTGGAATACCTGCCCTCCACACCTCCACGATCGGCGATCCGAAGTCTATTTCTATTTCGACCTCAAGGATCAGTTGGTGATGCACTTCATGGGTGAACCGCAAGACATGCGTCATATCGTAATTGCAAACGAGGAAGCCGTAGTGTCGCCGCCGTGGTCGATACACATGGGGGCAGGGACGAGCAACTATTGTTTTATCTGGTCGATGGGCGGTGAGAATCTCGACTATACAGATATGAACGTGTTGGATATCTGCCAGTTGAGGTAGTAGAGCGGGCTATAGGACCTATAGGTAGAATAGGTCCTATTAGATTTGTTTGGCTAAGTTCTCAGCGTAGCGGTCAAGCGATTGCAGAAATCCTTTGACTCCCACTCGTGCCAGCGTGCCAGCGCCGCGCGAAAATGCTTTGTCCGCAATCGTGTGAAATGGCTCAAGAGCCATATCATAGCGTCGCGTTCATCCGGTGGGGTCGCTTGTTCGCCAGGCTTCGTCTTTACGCGGCGCAGTCGCTTTCCAAAATGTTCGATCCAGACATCGCAGTCGTGGAGTTCACCCAGAGATGTCTGCAGCTTAGCTACCTGGCGCGAAAATACTTCCAGCGATTCTCCCCAACAGTGACCAAACAAATCCAGCGCATAACGAAGACGCTTTGCCGCCATGCGCATTTCGTGCAGCGGCTTGACCTCGTGAGGCTCATATAGACTGGTGCTTAGTCTTTCCAATTCTTTCAGCCGCCTCAGCAACGCGGCCCTGGCAAACACCTTATAACCAGAGCCACTCTTTTTGGCGGGTCGAGTTTTTGTTGGCTGTTCGGCCGCAGGCGTCACCGAAGCCCCAATCGCCTCAAGGAATGCGGGCTCGAGTTCAGAGATCGCACTGGAGCTCATCGTGCTGGTCAACTCCGTGCGTGCGATTTCCCGCTCAGCCTTTTGAGCATCGATTATTCGTTGCAGGCCTGACGAAACCTCACCACTAAGCTTTTTCTGCAGTTTCTCCAGAGCGATGATTGCTACATCGTCGTCGCGAACCTCTCCCAGCTTGTCGGCAATTTCTTTGAGCTGCCGAGCCGGCGCAGACAGTTTTGTCTTGCGCAGGTAAGGCATGGAATCCCTTATGGCACTGCGGAGGCGGCGCGAAGCCACACGCATATCGTGAACTCCCTCAGGGTCGCTGAAATCAAGCGCCCGCTCGCGAAGGCGACACATCTCCTCGAACCTGGGTCTGAGCACCAGGGGGACTGCATCCGCCGCTCGCCCGGCACAGTCAATTCCCACGATCTTCTTTGCCTTAGCCATATGTAGTTATGCGCGACTCGCCTTTGCGCGACCCGGAGCCTTCGGCGCGTCAGCCGCGCTTGGGTGTTGACGAGCGCTGATGTTCAGTGTGCAATTGAATGCCTGCTGAAATATCGGACGCCTTCGTTCCGCTTCGATCATTTCCTTTTCGCAATCGCCTTTACAGTGAAGCGTAATATTAACCGCATCATCTTCCACAATGCATTCGATTTCCCGAACGCGGCTTTCATGACTGCGGTCCAACCCATCGGCCAACCGCAAAATAGCACCAAGGCGGCAAACCGAGTCACGGTCTGCCGGATTGAGTGCAGCAAAATCCGGATGACGCTCCTTTGGGGAAGAGCCGCGGTGGTAGCGGGCGATGTTAGCAATAACTGCGCGTTCGCCCTCAGCGAATCCGGTTAGCTCGGAATTCTTGATCAGATAGAGGGCGTGTTTGTGATGGGAGCCGTGCGCAATGTGATAGCCAATGTCATGGAGCAACGCGGCGGCTGACAACAAGGTTCGTTGGTGACGCGTTAGCTCGGCGGTGGGCGCCAGGCTATCGAAAATCTTCTCAGCCAGACGAGCGACTTGCAGAGAGTGTGCTTCCTCGTAGCCGAAGCGCCGGCCGACAGCATGAACACTGCGCATCTTAGGATCAGCTACGTGTGCTACCGGTGGCCGCGATTCAGCCTCCAGTTCGCGCAGCCGCTCGATGATCACTCCTTCGCGAAGGGCCCAATCACAGGTACGCAGCGAGTTGAGCCTTAAGGCGCGCATAGCGCCCTCGAGTATTTGCCCCCCAGGGACAATGATCTCGGAGCGCTGCGCACTAATCCCCCCCAACCTTTTGCGCTCGGCAACGGTGAGGCTGGCCAGGTTCAAATTGAGGCGCACCAGCAGGCCAAAAGGGATGTCGATTTCCGAAGGTTGCGCTGGTTGGTTCCGACGTTGCGTGTCTGTCTCACGTCGAGCGCGTAAGGCTGCGCCTAACGCCAGGATAGTTCCCGATGTGCCTGTGCTTTGTTGCCAGGTTGCATTGCGCAACTCACGCGCCGGCCGTTCGAACGCTGCCTGGATCCGACGGCGCAGTTCAGCGAGTTCCCTGGTTTTCGGGGGATCAGTCCGGAGGAATTCTTCGCTCAAGCCTATCGCGCCCAGGTCGACCGAAAAAAGAGCCAGCGGAACTCCTGAACGAAAGACCGAGATCTCGGTGGAACCGCCACCAATATCAAGGTTCAGATTGGTAGTGCCCGTAGCCGCGCTAGCCTGGCTGGCTGCCAGTCCTATCAGCCTGGCTTCTTCGATTCCGGAGAGAACTTCGACTTTGATTCCGCACTTCTGCTCGACCTCGCGAACAAATTGGGACGCGTTATTCGCCTCGCGCACCGATGCTGTGGCAGTAGCTACGACGCTTTCGGCGCCGCGTGCTTCGGCAATTGAACGAAAGCGCTGCAAGCATTCCACCGCGCGGTTGATGGCGGAGCGACTGATGTGGCCCTTGCGCAGTGTCTGGTGACCAAGCTTGACGAATTCTTTCTCTCGAGTGATCACCGCGAAGGAATCGCTGGCCGCGGCGTCAACGACCGCGAGCTTGATGGAATTGGAACCAATGTCTATTGCTGCGAGTTTCAATTGTTTGAAGGGAGTTTTGCACAAAAAGTCGTGAGGAGACGGAATCCAACCCAGCCTGCGGAGCGGGCGACAGCGTAAAGCCTGGGGTGAAGCGCAGCGCAACCCCAGGAACTACGGATCGAAAAGACCACCAGCCCGCGGAGCGGGTGACAGCCTAAGATTATCGGAAACGCTGTCGCCCACTCCGCGGGCTGGTAATCTTTTTGGATCATTAACCTGGGGTTCCGCTGCTCTCCACAGCAGGCTTTACGCTGTCGCCCGCTCCGCGAGCTGGTACCCAGTTTCGACCGTTGGAAATCTTGTCGCAGCATTAATTTTCGACGCGGCTTCGAGAGCTAGCAGCCTTCGCCACCGGTGTTTCGACTTGAGGATCGCTTTCGATTACTCGGGTCACCGCGCGCCGCAGCGTCGCCCCCATGCGTCGTACAGAAGTTGAGGCATCCAAAACGTGGAAGCCATATTCATCAGTCATGCGGTCAAAGACTCTCAGCATTCTCGTTTGATACTCAATAAAGCTATCGTAAAAGTCCTCGCCCAGGTGAACATCCATGCCTGATTCCCAATAGTCAAACCCGCGCCCTGACGTAAGCACGCGCTCGACCAACTGCTGGGCCGTATTGATCCTAAGATAAAACACCGCGTCGGGAACCACAGCGATCTGATAGATTGAGCGTATCCAGGCCGCATCAATACCCCGCACCTCTGCCCGCGCGATCGCTGAATAAATGTATCTATCTGTCAGGACAATAAACCCCGATCGCAACGCAGGCAGTATTTCGTTCTCGAGCCGATCTACAAAATCTGTCGCGTAGAACAACTGCAGGGTCAAGCGACCGAGGGTGTGGCCGGTCTTTGCTTCCTTGATGCCCCTTCCGGCGAGAATAGATCGGGTCATGCCCGTATCCAAAACTGCATGCCCGCGCGACTCGAGCCAGGTGCGTAGCAAAGCGATATGGGTTGAGCGCCCGACACCATCGGTACCCTCAATCACAATCAGTTTGCCACTATACTGCTCCTCTTGAATGTTAGGGAGTGGCGTGCCGTAAGATAGTCGTTTCTTAATTGGTTTTGAACCGCCTGTTTTCGAGGTGACTCTTGATCAGTTGTCTCATCTCGCGTTGCTGCTCTTCGATTGAACGTGTGGCATCGATCAGAGTCAAGCCAAATTCACTAACCATGCTATCGTACTCCTGCAGGATTTTTCCCTGAAACACTGCGAAGCTGTCCTGAGGGTTGTTTGACCAGCCCATATCAAGGCCCGCCTCGTAGTATTTTAGATGTGGTCTGCCGGAAGTGATTCGCTCAATCGCGATCTCGAGCGGCGCTCGAAAGAAGAATGCAATGGTGGGCTTTACGGCGAACTTATAAACCTCGCGCACCCATGCTCTGTTGCAGCCTCGGGCAACGTCGCGAGCGAAAGCAGTATAAATGTAACGATCCGCCAGCACGATAGCGCCGGCCTTCAACGGCGGAATGATATCGCGCTCAGTGCGGTCAGCGAAATCCGTAGCATGGAGTAAGGAGAATGTGGCCGGCGTGAATAGGTGTCGTTTCTTCGCCCGTCTAGTTGTATCCTTTACCAGTGGCGATGAATTCCATTCCGAAAAGAAGACCGGATATCCTTCGGCTTTCAGCCACTGATACAGAAGCATGAGCTGTGTAGATTTGCCGCTGCCGTCTGTACCTTCGACAACGAAGAGCTTGCCGGGAAAACGATGTCTACCATAGGGGATCATGCCACGACAGTATATCGGATAAGTGTTACACAGGTGTGAACGATGACGGCGAGGCAGCAACGTTTATGAAGACCTTGTTTCTATTGAGACACGCAAAGTCGAGTTGGAAGGAACCCGACCTTCCCGACCTCGAAAGGCCTCTCAATGAGCGTGGGCGTAAAGCGGCGAAGTTGGTGGGTCAATATATAGCTCGACAAGAAATCACCCTGGATTTAGTCGTCAGCTCCCCGGCGGTGCGTGCGCGACAAACGATCGAACTCGTACTGCGTTCCGCCCGGCGCTCAGTCGAACTCCGTTTCGATCAACGAATCTACGAAGCCAGCGCTGCACAACTGCTCGAAATCATTTCGCAAATTGAGGATGACCGGCAGTCGGTCTTACTTGTTGGTCATAATCCCGGAATGGAAGAGCTGCTGGCGCTGCTGGTTAGCGGCGAGCAACACATGCCCACGGCATCGCTGGCCCGACTCTCATTGCATGTCAAGAAATGGGAAAAGATCCCGGGTGGAAAGGCCGAGCTCAGTGAGTTTGTCCGGGCGAAAGAGCATAAGCCCGAAGATGCTACTCGCCGATGACTGTTCTTTACGGACTTCTTCAAGGTCTGATTTGCGTCTGGAGTTAGATTTGATAGCATCGAAAGCAGATTCGGTAAGGCTGGAATTTCCTGTGAACAAGACCCACCCGCTTACGCAGGTGGTTCTGACAGTTCGGAGGTTGAATGGAATCACGCACGATCGTGATCGGTGATATTCACGGATGTTACGACGAACTAATGGACCTGATGGACCAAGTCGATCTCGGCGAGCATGACCGGGTTGTTTCGGTTGGCGATTTGATCACGAAGGGTCCAAAAAACCGCGATGTGCTTGAGCTTTTTATGACCGACCTGCGATTCTCAGCTGTTTTGGGTAATCACGATCTGGCGTTGCGCCGGCGTTGGAATGGTGAGAACGTGGAGTTAAAGCCGGCGCAAAAAGAGACGCACAAGGAACTGAAGGCGGACAAAGATCTCTACGCTTCTTTTTTGAACTCGTTGCCATTCATGATTGATTTGGGGACTCATCTTGTGGTGCATGCCGGCTTGCGCCCCAACGTCGAGTTGCATTCACAAACCACCGGGGATCTCACCCGCCTGCGAACGTTGGGGCCAGACCGCGAGAGCGAAGTAGGTACACCCTGGTACCATGTCTATTACGGCGAGAAGGTAGTGTTGTTTGGTCATTGGCCTGCACCAGAGCCACGCCGGGGGAAAAAGGCCATCGGACTCGATACTGGTTGCGTTTATGGTTATCGGCTAACCGCTTATATTATCGAAACCGACGAAATCAGAAGCGTTGAAGCGCGCCGTCCTTATGATCCGAGAGACAGCAGAGCTACCATGCCCTGAAACCCCTTCGTGCGAGTACGCTTTACTATCGCGGCAAAAACGCTGGCCTCTTCAAGAACATCACGGTGGAGCAGTCGAAATGGATTGGCAGATGGCTCTCGCAATTGACTGATCAACAGATCAGCGACGCCTTCCTTGCGGCGAACTAATCGCCCGAAGAAATCGAACTGCTGAGCCGGGCCGTGCGTTCGAGAATCGATCAACTCGTAAACTTAGAAGGCTAGCAATTTACAGCCTTCGACTTAGAGCGTCAGCGGATAAGAGACCGCCCGGCGCTTCGTGATAACCGATCTAAAGCGGAGATGAGGATGAATAAACCAGCCATACAAATGACGGCGGTCTTCTTTGCGGTTGTGTTGGCCAGTGCGCTGCTGGTTTATTTTCTACTCAGCCACGCGGGTGGGCCAGGGAATATCGCTGCGCGACCCGCAGCCTCAGCCAATCAAAACACTGGCGCCGGCGCTCCGGAGGCGACACCGGTTGAATCGGGCAAGCCACATTCCTTTATCGATCAACTCATGGGTCATAAGACTTTGCCGGAGACTCAAGCTGAAGAGGGTACCTGGGACGTGGTCACAGCCCGCGTGCTGCTCAGGTTCCTGATTGCTGCTTTACTCGCATCTCTCCTGGCTTTTCGTTGGCGTCGCGGCCTTTCGATTACCAAGCGTAATCCCTACGTGGCGCAGACTCAGATACTGCTGGCAGTGGTGGCTGCTGCGATGATGATGATTGTGGGCGACAGCGCAGCTCGCGCTTTCGGAATCTTTGCCGCCGCATCGCTGGTCAGATTCCGCACCAACATTCGGGACCCGAAAGAAACGACGGTGCTCCTGGTCTGTCTCGGCGTCGGGTTAGCCTGTGGCGTGGGCCGGCTGGACATGGCGCTTATACTCGCGCTTTTTGTGCTTATTACTCTCTGGATCCTGGAGCACTTCGAGGAAGGGCAAATATTCCGGTCAATGGAACTCTGCGTGGCCACCCAAAAGGTGGACCATACAAACGAGATACTCAAGAGAATATTCGCCCGGCACAAATTTGATATCGAACTTCGTCAACTGGACCGGGAGGATGGAGAAGATCCGCTTGGGAAAATTGTTTACCTGGTTAACCTCAACACAACCGTCAGCACCGACGACCTTAGCGCTGAGATACTGGCGGCTGATTCTGAAAATATCGATAAGGTGGAGTGGGAGCAGAAGAGGAGTACGACCTATATCTACCGGTAGCAAATTGGCATGAAAAAGGCCACTCTTGGATCGAGCGGCCTTCCTCATTTCGAACTCACTTGTCAGATATTATTTGTGCTGCGTTTGTACTGAGGCACTGCTTACAGGCGAAACGGACGAGGTTGCAGCCACTTTTGCTGACTGCATCTGGTCGTAGTAGTCCTTTACAAAATCCTTGTAAGCACCGTGTCCCCAACGGGTGTAGAAGTCATACTGTTTCATCTCGGCGTAAACCTGATCAAAGGTCCAGTCATAGTTTCGGTACCGGTAGACGGCGCCCATTGCACCCGTGCGATGGCGGCCGCCGGCGCAATGGACGAAAAACTTGCCGGTAGCGGGATCGTTGGCAACTTTCAAAAAGGAGTTGGTTGCTGCTTGCGTCGGATACTGGTTCTCAATCATCGGAATGTTGACGTACTTCATTCCTAATGATTCGACTGCGGTTCTCTCGTCTGGCTTTGGATCTTCGGTTAAATCGATAACGGTCTTGATTCCCAATGCGGCCAGGTCTTTGAAATCCTGCGGTTTGGGTCGGGCCCCTCGATAAAAGCGTTGATCCATTTGCCCAAAATTCTTGATCTTAACCGTGGAGCTTTTCTGATTTGAAACGTCCTGTGCCTGCGAAATAACAGTGAGTGTGAGTATCGCCAGAATTACGCCGGCTGCGTTACGAAAAGATTTTCTGCTTACCTCAATCCGCATCAAATTCAATCTCCTTATCCGTGCCGGACTCGGCTCACTGGTCAAAACCGAATCCCGGAAAAGCCCCCGTTTACTCCCCGAAGCTTATCACCGCATGAGCAAAAACTTCAATCATCTTCCTGGTCGGGTAGTGTGTGAGTTTGATTTGGGTAGGCTGACGCCGTTTTACAGAACCGAGCGCGGTAGTGCCGGATCCTAGAGTCAGTTTCGGATGACCATGGTTCGCGCATTCATTCAGATATTTGAAGTTGACTCCAGGATCCGGCGCTACCGCGCTCGGTTCTGTAATGGCCGCCGACCCCTCATTTATCAAGCTGACCCACTACCCCCAGTCGAAGTCAATGTGACTATCGAGGTATACAAAACAAAGGCCCTGGTCGGATAACGTGGTCGCGCGCTTATCGAGTCTCGAAGTGACTCCCTCAGGACAACCTGTTTTCCGCCACTTCGGATTTTGCTTATACTGCGCTTCGCTCATAATCTCAGAAGGCAGGCGTTTCTTTTGAACCAACCTGGAACGGAAAACATCACCCAACTGTTAATTGATCTCACCAATGGCAATCGCACAGCCGTTGATGATCTCTCGCCGCTCATCTATGGCGAGTTGCGCAGTCTAGCCGCAAACTATCTACGCCGCGAGCGTCCTGAACACACCCTTCAGCCGACTGCGTTGGTTCACGAGGCCTATCTGCGCCTTGTCGATCAGACACAAGTCTACTGGCAGAATCGGGCCCATTCCTTGGCATGGCAGCGCAGATGATGCGCCGAATTCTGGTTGATACAAGTGCGCTCTCTAAACGGATCTACTGCCCGATCGGTGGATCGGCAACCGTAGCCGGCTGTGTGCTGTTGACGTGTATGGTGTTGCTGTCTGAGTCGAGATAGAAGTGATTCTTACCCGTGGCGCCGACGCCTTCCGTCACCTGCGGATCGGTGTTTACCGCGAAGCCGGCTTGCGTGGTAGTTGATTTAGGAACTACCCGCATGTTGTATACATAGCCATCAACGATCGGCGTCGTGCCTGCGAAACGAGTGTCCAGCAGGTTTTCCTTCAACATTTCATCGAACGTTCCAAACGTACTGCGCTGATGAGAGTTGTAATAGAGCATTTGCTGTTCGGCGATCGTTCTGAGGGTCTTGACAGCAGCGGCCTCATTAGCAGACCTGACGGCTGCCTTCCAGCCGGTTACACCCACCGCGATCAAAATACCGATAATCGCGATCACGATCATCAGCTCGATCAGCGAAAACCCGCGTTGTGAATTAAGATTATTGCGTTCTAAGTTCATAAAATCTCCTTGCGGCTGATTACACGTCCGAACCAAATTAAGGTTCCCACGATTAAGTGGCGTCTGGCGCAGTACGATATTAATCGAGCCGGAAGGTAGTCTACTACAGGGCATCGCGCAACGTCATGTCGGGAGGTTGGACAACTGCGATTAGGACCTATACGTCCTATAGGTCCTTTGGCAGCTGGCCCAGCCGGCATTGACGTGCCAGAGCGAGTCTTAGCATGTAGAATGAAGGCAATTTGATTTTGACGGGAATTGTTTAATGAGACGTCTCGACACTTTTGAAGGGCAGAGTCCGCTGGTCACCTCCGACGCAATGGAGAAGATCGAGCGTCTGCAACAGGCGATTGAGACTGTAATCAAGGGTAAGCCCGAGGCAGTTCGGCTGGGAATAGTGGCCCTCATTGCCGGTGGACATCTGCTTATTGAAGATGTTCCCGGGGTTGGCAAAACCACGCTGGCCCACGCGTTGGCCCGTGCGCTTCACTGCACGTTTCAAAGAATACAATTTACCTCGGATCTTTTGCCGTCTGACGTTATCGGACTGTCAATTTACAATCAGCATACCAGGGTCTTTGAGTGGAAGCCGGGGCCAATTTTTGCGAACGTCGTCCTGGCTGATGAGATTAATCGGACCACCCCAAAAACCCAATCTGCGCTGCTGGAGGCCATGGCCGAACGCCACGTGACCGCAGAGGGTGTTACCCACCCTCTACCCGCACCCTTCATTGTAGTCGCAACTCAGAATCCGATTGAGCACCACGGTACCTATCCTTTGCCTGAATCGCAGCTCGATAGATTCATGCTGCGTTTGCGAATAGGCTATCCGAGCATAGAGGACGAGAAACAAATACTTCGCGATCGGGAATACAGAGATCCACTTGACGATCTGAGACCGGTAATGACTGGCGCGGAGATTGTCGAATTACAACGCAGTGTTGCCGACGTTTCAGTTGATGATGCTTTGGTTGAATACCTGATGCGCATTGTCGCAGCCACACGCGATTCAGAAATGCTCGATCTCGGAGTGAGTCCTCGTGGAACTCTTTCGCTCTTCCGGGCCGCGCAGGCCCTGGCATTAACTGAGGAACGCTCCTATTGCATTCCTGACGATTTCAAACGACTGGTAGTTCCTATCTTTGCCCACCGCATACTCGTCAGCACTCGCTTCTCCTCATCCATGCGTCGCAGCGAGGAAGCTGAAGCAGTTCTACAAGAAATAATGAAGACCGTGAGCGTGCCGCTCTAGGAGATGCGGTGATACGGAGACACGGAGACGCGGAGCAGCCAACCAAACAAGTCTCCGTGTCTCCGCGTCTCCCGGTCTCCCAGTCCGCATTCTCAAAGTGGCGCAACCCGATCTTAGGAACGCTCCTGGTTCTCGCAGGGCTGGGCGCCGCCCTGGTAACCATTGTTGCTCGTCAAACCGACAACTACCTGCTGGCGGCGGGAGCGGCAATTCTTTCACTGATCAGCGCTGTGCTGATGCTGATCTTTATCGTGCCTCCGCTGGCGCGTTCGGCGCGTCTCGAGGTGACGCGCTTCGATCTGCCAATTGAAATAACCAGCGGTGGGGGCATCTTCCTGCTGATCCTGTTCGTAGTTGGTTTTGCAGCCTGGAACACCGGCAACAATCTCCTGTTCCTGGTTTTCGCCTTGCTTAGTTCGACGTTGTTTGTCGGTGGCGTGGCTGCAAGGTCGTCGCTCCGGGATTTAATAGTATCCGCTCGCTTTCCCGACCATATTTTTGCCGGTGAAGCAGCGCCCGTTATTGTCACTTTGCGAAACGCCAAGCGACTGCTGCCATCGTTCTCCATTTTCGTTGAAGCTCGCGGACCAAAGGACTCCGCAGGTGACGTCCCGCGTAGACGTAAGCGAAAGCATTTCGCTAAGCGCGCGCTGGCATACTTCATCTATGTGCCGCATCACGCGGCGGCTGAACAACGAGTCGACCAATTGTTTATGGAGCGAGGTCATGTCTTAATCACCGGTTTTGAATTATCGACTCGTTTTCCTTTTGGGTTTTTCAGATTCCGTCGCCGCTTGCGGGCACGCAACGTCGACATCGTTGTGTACCCGAAACCCGAACCTGTAGGAGATGATCTCCACCTGCTGCCGGCATATGCCGGACGGATGCCATCTATGCGGCGAGGCATTGGGCAGGATCTGTTTTCACTTCGGAATTACCAACCGAAGGACGACCTGCGCCACATTGATTGGAAGGCAACTGCGCGTTCGCGGAATTTGACGGTGCGGGAATTCACCGCCGAAGATGAACGTCGGATCACGATTGTTCTTGATACGCGAGAGTTGCCGGGCTCCGAGGTAGAAGGTTTTTCACAAAGGTTTGAGGCGGGCGTGATCCAGGCGGCTTCGCTCTTAAAGCATTTCGTCGACGAGCGTGCGGAAGTGCGTTTGATGCTCGGAAACGAGCTTGGGCCATACGGCAGTGGACTCAAGCATCTTTATCAGTGCCTGCGCAGGTTGGCAGTGGTAAGCCCGCAGAAGCAAGGCGGGGAAGTGGCCCAGTCGAAGTCGATACTCGATCCCGAAAGTGTGAAAGACGAAAATGTGTTCGACGAAGATTATGCGATTGTACTTACCACGGCTCCGCCTGGTTCGATTCCG
>Ga0137394_10002443_pt1 | contig 13713 bp, 17 predicted proteins | sample czobulk116metaG_FD_108278 | JGI IMG/M metagenome (GOLD analysis project Ga0137394, IMG submission 108278) | Vadose zone soil microbial communities from Angelo Coast Range Reserve, California, USA - czobulk1.16 metaG | ecosystem: Environmental > Terrestrial > Soil > Vadose zone | place: USA...
CTTGACTATCCATTTACCAAAATCTCCACGAGCGAGCGTGTCCTGACGTCGCGCTGGCAACGGCAGGGATAGAATTGCACCGGCCCTCCTAGAGCATGAAAACGACACCTGGTCGGGTTCGGGCCTAGTTATGGTGCCGTGGGGAACAATGTTCGGTGAGATGATGATGTGATGGATCTTGCTTACCCTGAGGCGAACACTCCAACTCCATTTGAGGCCACTGTGACTTCTCCAGAGCGGAAATTATTGGGGTACAGTGTGCCCTTGTCAATATGTCGTGGAATATTGAGTTGCAGTGGCTCGTGGTGTTCCGGGACACCAAAATTCCGATGGGATGGATGATCCGCAGGTAGGAGAGCATTGAATAGACGGTGGAATTTCCCTTCGCGAATGAAACCGACATCGCCAACTTCTACTGTAGGATAAAGTTCCCCTGGGCTTGGTTCCCACAGGGCGTGCCCGTAGGCAGGGTACTTGATCGCGAGCTCCTGGCGGAAAGTGTCGTAGTGAGCCATCAGGGAAACGATGTTTCTATGGAGGGAAAAGTGGGTGGAGAACGACTGCGCGTCAATTTATATGCCAGGTATAACGTACTACTTGGTATTAGTTCCGAAAATAGTGTCATTAATATTGACTCATTTGCTCTGCAATCGTCGCAACGCCACTGCCAGAGAAGCGCGCGCGTGGGACAAACTAAGTCTTCTTATCTCCGCATTACAGTCAATGATTGTGGCTGATGTCCATGATAAAGTTGAGGTTTCTTCCGCGACGGGTACCGCGTGACTACTATGGTATGCGCTCAGTTATTTGGTTGCCCTTGTTTCTTGGTCAAATCCATTGACGTTGTCAAAGTAGTTTGATTAGCTGTGTAGCATGATAGTAGCTAGTACGCGCTCAACCTGGCCCGGGAGTGTTCTCAAGATCAATATTGTCACAGTTTCCTCCCCTTAAAGTAGGCTTTCTTGCCGTCAAGGTAGCATGTGCTGGAGGTGATGACCAGACACGAGTTTTCTCAACTTGAAGCCAATGGCACTGCTGGGTCCCGTCGACTCGGACAGGAAACTTGACCGGTCATCGGTCATGTCCGAGTCATAGTGAGCTATTGGAGGATCGATCCCTCTACGATAGAGGAGAATGCTGGAGGGTAACGGCTGAGCGCAAACGTAGACTCACGCATGCCGGCTATACCCGGACCCTAGCGTGGCTATCCGAAAGATAGTGTCATTGCTCTGCACTCGTCGGATTGGTTAGGTCATGTACTGCTGGAGAGCTCTTCAGATCATTTTTTCCGAGCAGATTTCTGTCGAAGGTGGCGTCCTGTGCAAGGGTCCCGATGACCCAGATTTGAGGACCTGAGGGTTTCTCTTGGGTATTCTCAAGCCAGTGGCGGTACTAGCTGTGCCAAACCCGAATGTTTAATACGCATTCATATCCAAGTTGCAAATGCACTGCCACTAATACTACTACAGTAGTACAACGACTCGGATTTCGGATACAATGACATAGCCCTGTAAGTTAGTTGAAGTTGAGGGTCAAAAAAGGAGGGGCGTCAAAAAAAAAGCGTCATGTGATTCTGTATGACCTTTTTTGGAAGGAACCTGACTCAGCACCGAATGACGCTTTTCTCTTGGAATGCTCAGCACTCCGAATGTGCTCAGAGTTGTGCTTTCCCAACAGCGTCACTACTTCTCAATGAGGAAGACTCGAAATGCAGCCCCGTCGCTCCCCTATAATCCAGATTCACGACCTCTGTCTGCTACTGGCAGTGACGAACTCCTTACTGGCATATTCTATCAGTTAAGTCAAAAAAAACTTTAAACTCGCAGAGAGGAGTTAAGTTCCGGTTTTGAGGGTGGGGCGATGCGGGCTTGGGTGCTTGGCTAGTAAAGGCACAACGGCACTGCTTCCGGGAGTCGGTGGGGGGTGACATTTGATAGGAATGTCTGGTGAGTGACTCAAATCACTGACCCGACACTTCGTCAGACTTGCGGTCTTCCGTTTGTTGTATAGGGCATAGACCTCTACGTGCGAATTTTTTCCTTAGAGCCCCCTGGAATGGGATCATGTCATATCATCCGCGGGTACCGCATCATGAGGGAAAAGTTCGCGGGAAAAACGGACGTGTCCCCCTTGCAATGCTCTATCCAATGGAGTCGAGCCACGCTTGTTCTGCGCTGTCGCGTCTGCGCCGTAGGCAAGGAGTATGCGAGAGATATTCACATGTCCCCTGGACGATGCAACATGTAATGGGGTCGACCCATCCTTTGCCCGTGCGGTCGCATTCGCACCATGCTCGAGCAGGACTAGGGCGACGTCCACGTGTCCCCATCGCGATGCGAGGTGCAAAGGGGTCCACCCATGTTTGTTCTTCGCTGTCGTACTCGCGTCACGTTCAAGGAGCATGAGAGCAACTTGCGCGTGTCCCCCTCGTGATGCCAGATGCAATGACGTCAATGCATGCTCGTCTTGGGCTGTCACGTCGGCGCCGCGCTCGAGAAGGACAAGTGCGGCTTGCGTATGTTCCCCTCGCAATGCTAGGTGCAGCGGGGTAGACTTGTTCTTGTTTCTGGCTGAGACATCTGCGCCCCGATCGAGAAGGACGAGGACGACTCGCACGTGTCCCCATCTTGATGCCAGATGTAATGGAGTTGACCCGTCCAAGGCCCGGCCAGACTCATCCACTCCCAGCTCGAGGAAGCAATGAACAACCCTCTCATACCCGCCTCGCGCGGCGCAATGTAGTGGGGTCCACCCATGCTCATCTCGAGCCGTCTCGTCTGCGCCGCTCTCGAGGAGGACGCGAATGATCCCTATATATCCCTCTCGCGAAGCCAGATGTAGCGGAGTTGATCCACGTCGGTCCTGGGATGCCACGTCTGCACCGTACTCGAGTAGGACTTGAACGACTTCCCGATGTCCCCCGACCGACGCCAGGTGCAACGGAGTCCACCCGTGCTCGTCCTGAGCTGCTGTACCCGCGCCGCGTTCAAGGAGAATGCGCGCAACTTGCACGTTTCCCCTGAGAGCTGCCAGATGAAGCGGTGTCCACCCATGCTCGTCCTGAGCTGTCGCATCTGCGAGGCGTTCGAGAAGGATAAGTGCTGCGTCCACATGTCCCGCTCGTAAGGCACAATGTAACGGATTGGACCCATCATTGGCCTGCGCCGTCACATGCGCGCCATGCTTGAGAAGGGTAAGAGCGAGTTCCGCATGCCCCTCTCGCGAAACTATGTGCAGCGGTGTCCACCCATGCTCATCCTTGGCGGTCGCATCCGCTCCACGCTCGAGAAGAACATGGGCAACTTGCAGATGACCCCACCGTAACGCCAAGTGCAGCGGAGTCGATCCGTCCTTGGCATGGGCGGCCACGTCCACGCCGCGCTTGAGAAGAACAAGGACGACTTGAACATGTCCCCCTCGCGATGCACAGTGTAATGGTGTCCATCCGTGATAATCCTTGACTGTCGCGTCCGTACCGGCCCCAAGAAGTACAAGAGCAACTTCCCAATAACCCCCTCGTGACGCCAGGTGCAATGCAGTCGATCCATGTTCGTTCTTGGTTTCTGCGTCTGCACCGCACTGGAGAAGGACGCGCGTGACTTGCACATGTCCAGCGAACGACGCCAGATGTAGCGGTGTCCACCCATGCTGATTTTGGGCCGTTGTACCGAGGCTGTCCTCAAGAAGGACCAGTGTGAGTTGCGCATGTCCCCCAAATGATGCCATATGCAACGGCGTCCATCCGTGCTTGTTGTGAGTTGTTGCATCGACGCCACGCTCGAGGAGGGCGATTGTGACTTCCACATGTCCTTGCTGTGATGCTATATGCAATGGCGTCGATCCGTCCTTGGTCTGAGCCGTCGCGTCGGCGCCATGCTCGAGAAGGACAAGGGCGAGTCCCCAATGCCCTCTGAACGACGCTATGTGCAAAGGAGTTGGTCCATCCCTGGACCGAGCCGTCGTATTCAAGTCTCGCTCGAGAAGAACACGCGCAGCTTTGAGTTCCATGGGTCCCTCTGGTAATGGGTGTCGCAGTGGGGCATGGAAAGGGTACGTAGTTAGCGTTGCTACTTTGGCGATTGGTGTCTCAGCCTTTGAAATACCTATTTTTGTGGGAAAAGGTTGAAGAGCCATAGGATCATGATACTGTAAAAACCTTACCATACTGCATTTGCCATATCTGTGGCGCGGGTCTCCCTATCCCTGGATCTCGCTGGGGAGTTTCGAAAGACTGGATAAATAAGAGAGGCAGTGCGATCGATTAAAAGCCTACATACACATGCGGCCATGAGAATCAAGTCGTCATCATGGACAAGGGCCATGTCACAGTCAGGTACTTGCTGTATGACCGCTGTTACAATCAAATATTTACATACGATAGATATGCGGATTACGCACTGTAGCGATATATTCCAGGAGTGTGTGAAGCGGATCCTGATACTTTTAGAACGTCAAACAAAGTTTTGGAAGCTCCAAATAAAAGGCGTTACATTTGTATCAGCTGGGATACTTATAAGCTGCGTGTCAGACTCAGGTCCATCTTCATCTGGAGTTGGAGCAGGACCAGCCGCTCCTCGAAGCCTTGGTCGTAACCCGAGAACACGAGTGGCACGAAAGCCCCTAATAAATATACATTGATCTTCTGGTAGATTCTGATTGTATTGCATCAGTTCACGAGGTTTCTCGGTGTATAGGAAGACGGCAAAAAGCCGGAAAGCGTACCCTTCCACTCGGGCCAAGATTCAAAGCCACACCTCGAACATCCTCAGGCGGAAATCGCCATTCTACATTGGAAACACCGGATACCCGAACCTCGAATGACACCCTCTCCTCTCCGCAACCCTCTGGGAACGCGATATTTGTCCATGACCTCGCGAGATGACAGCCCGTGACGAAAACGATATCTGCCATGCACGTAATGCCCAAGCCAAGCCTTCGGGCGAAGGCAAACCAGAGGTCGATATTCTTAACTATCCATTCGCTAAAATATCCTCGAGCCAGTGTATCCTGACGTAGGGCTGGCACAGGAAGGGATAAAATTGCACCAGATTTCCTACACGAAAACGACACTTGTTCGGGTTCTGGCCTGGTAAAGGGCGGCGGTTCAGTGAGGAAAAAATGGTTAGGTGAAAGCAGATCTCAATTACCCCAACGCAAATACATCATCTCCAGTGGAAGCCACGACTTCCGCAGAACGGAAGTTATTGGGACTGAGCGTACCCGTGTCGATATGCTCCATGTTGAGTTGCAAAGGCTCATGGTGTTCCGGAACACCAAAGTTTCGATGAGTCGGGTGATCGGCAGGCAATAGGGCATTGAAGAGGCGGTGGAATTTGCCTTCGCGAATGAACCCGACGTCGCCAACTTCAACAGGAGCACGATGTAGCCTGCCGGGGCTCGGTTCCCACAGGGCGTGCCCATAGGCGGGATACTTGAATGCAAGCGTATGACGGAATATGTCGTAGTGAGCCATCAAGGAACCGGATCTTTAACAGCAGAATGAGAGGCAGGAACTTGAAGGGAAGGCAGGACAGCGTATTATATATGCTAGCGACATGCCAGTAAAAGATAGCGAATGCAGTAGTGTGACTACCATGCACTTGGCAAGTCCGGGTCGTCGTTCCGGATCTCGGCAACGATGGACCATCGACGTTGATCATCGGTTGCTGCGTTCATTTGTTGGTGGCGTTGAAGACAAACCAAGGGACAAACTTTTTTTTCTCTGCACCGCAATCAACCACATACCATGTCCTCGAAAGCAACGTTACATTTTTTTGTGGCTGTTCCTCAAGCGCCGAAAGCCTTATATTATTACACAAGGTCCCAAATCACACCCCCGACAAGCTAACAAATTCGTCAACATAGCTTAAGTAGCGTAGCTTTCTGAACACAGTGCATGAACCTTGGCTGATTTCGATGTTTGACGATGCTTCCGTCTCAGTGAATAGGCTTGTCGCCAAAAGTTGACATATTCTCAAGCCATTGGCGGTGCTGGCGGTGCAAAATTCAAATTCGCCAAGTGTACTTATGTCGAAGCTCGCATATCAAGGTGCCACTACTAGTAGTATGTGGATTGATATCATGACAATAGCCCCGCAAAAGCGCTGGAGCAAGTGCCCAATTCAGGATATGGCATCGACACACTTAACCTGCGAACGTGAGATCTGGTTGGTATTTCGTGTCTAAGAGCATACGAAGGTTGCCTTCGGAGTTTCTTTAGCAGTTTCTTTCGCACAAAAGTGTATGATATCAAGGTATGCAGCATGCAAATAATATGGGTAGCGTGGCTAGATAAGTCGGGAAGCAGTGCCACGTTCAAATGATTGTAGCACATCCTGACATTCCGCATAGGTCCAGGTACCAAGGCCACGAGAATGGCGTTAACAGAGCGAAAGCTAAGAACAGATAAAAGAAGACAACGGGCAGTGCCTTGCAATTTTACTGATCCAGTAAACACGGGTTTTAGACGGCCCAGTACCAAATCCACGGGAATGGCGTTGACAGAGCGAAATATAAGAACAAATAAAAGAAGACAAAGGGCAGTGCCTTGCAATTTTACTGATAGAGTAAACACGGGTTTCAGACGGCCCACACTGGTGGAAGCGTTTCGTATGAGGATTAGCTTCCTCATGACCTGCAGTTTTAGGCTACAGTAATCTTTCAAGAGCTGACACGCCCGTGCTTGTCTTCTGAGTCCTGCGTATCAGCTTCAAGGGTAGGACGGCATTGAAGAGACCAGTATCGGACGAGAACCGAGTCGAAAACTCGGACAAAGACACAGGGGCTATTGAGGGTCGCCTCTTGATATTGGAAGCGCAGCTTGATCTACTATAGGGCAGCCCGAAGAAGTAGTGATGGAGGAGAGATATTCGAAATCCCCTGTTTGGTCTATCACTAGAGTACAGCCTCCTCCGTCATATTAAGCTAAAGTGGCTGCCATAGGAATCAGAAGATAACACTCGAGTTGACCACCTCGTTAGTCATCATCAGTCAGACCATAATCCTCGTGGGTCTGACGAATTGTCGTCTGTTTGTGAACTGCGAGCTGCATGTATATATGCGCATGTTTACGGTCATGATGATTCGCTAACGACGTGCGTACCTTTCCGATGATTATCTACGTGAGCCAGGGGTTAGCATGAGTGATCATTCGGCAAGCATATAGAACACCTGTGACGCATCCTTAGCCTCGTTGTAACGATGCAGGAGCTTGATGTGCCGCGAGACAATCCGTTGTGCGTCCTCTCCGTCCCTAGTAAACCAAATGTGTTTCTGGAAACGTGTCCAAGATACACCGTATCTTTACCCTAGTTCCTTCTGTAGTTCAGCGACCTCTGCTTCGAGCTCCGCAATGCGTGCCTCCCTCTCCTAAGACAGATTATTTCGTTAGTTCGTTAGGCGATAAATAGAGAGTAAGAAAAATATGCCTTTGCAGATGTGCGTGCGTGCATTTTCGATTCCGGTGCCAGTGAGTTATCGGTTGGATGCGTGTCAGGAAAGTGTGAGGGTGTTTTGTTTCAATTCAAGCCGAGCGGAGTTGCGCGACCTCTCACGTGACTCATTTTTTGTTTTTAAAGGCTGCGACGGTTGCGACACAGATTTGTTTGCCCGCAAGTCGTCTGGCTTGTATGAATGACACTTGATACACCCTAGTGATACAACGGCGAGTTCGATGGTACGAAAAATCCCGAAATGAGGAACGTTACCCCCCGGAATCCCGCTGGAGCTTATCAACGAGAATGCTTGACCCCAGCGCATTCCGAGACTCGAACGGAGAGAGGTCACAAAGTGAGAAATGTCGGGGAAGTAGGTAGACTCTGCTCGGTGACCGTGGCTGTTGTAGAAATGAGGCCTATGAGGAGCTTATCCGAGTACTCCGAAACGGAGATATTTTGAACAACAAACTCCGCGTCGCGTCGGGCTGACACTTCCGAGTCCAATTCCCATGGAATCATGCCCTCGGTGCCCTCTGCAGCAGCCATAGAAGTCGCCCGACGCTCTCAGACGGCCTCTCCATCACCTCTCGCGCGAAATCCCGTCTCTCTCCGACTTTACAAAGTCCTCGGAGCAACATTCGATGATGAGGCGACGAGAGAAGCGCTCAGCACCCTTTCCGACCTCTACGCGCCCTCGGGAACCCCGGTTGTCGTCTCTGCAGCGAAGGAAGACACTATAGTACTCGATGCGGTCGATGAAGTCGACGCGGAGAGTGTAAAAGATGTGCCCAGCTTCCTGCGTGGGGTGCCGCCTGGTGATACCGCTGCCAAGGCGCGGAAACACCTTCGGCGCGACATCGAGAGCAAAATGGAGGAGGGGAGCCTCAGGTTCCTTTCTGCCTTTGCCATGGTAGACCAAGTACGCATCACATCCATATCGTCAGACTTGCACCTCTCTCATTAGCCTCTTCAGAAACTTGATACCCTACAAGCCCACATAACGGCCATGCGTGCGCAGTGCGACGAGGCACAGAGTCAGCTTCAATCAACGAACGAGGCCTGTAAATCATTGATCGACCGCGCGGGGAGTTTGCGTGATGAGCGGTATGGTACCCCCTCTGCGCAGCTACGTTCCCCTGCTGACGCCAAGAATCTGCAGACAACAAGTGAAGACGCGTCTATCAATCGTTGACCTTTTCCTCGCCCGGTTCACCCTTTCTGCTGACGAAAGCGACGCTCTCTATTCTCCCGAAGTTCCGATCGGTCCCACCTTCTTTGCCGCCATGGACCGCGCGCAGGCCATTCGAGAGGATTGTCGAGTCCTGATGGCTGGAGAGGACAGCCCTTCCAAAGCTGGGTGCGTCCCCTCTCTTCATCACGCGCGTCTTAGTCCCGAAATACTTACCCATTTCCCCTGGATAGACTCGATATCATGGCCGTGACCTCCGCGCATCTTGAGAAGGCATGCGACAAACTGTTACGATGGTGTAGCGCCGAGTTCCGCCATATGGGACGAGACGCCATTCTCGAAGTTCCCGTTCCCAACGAACTGAGCGAGGCAGTACGCCGCCTGCGCTCGCGTCCTGAGCTCCTTGCGTACGTCGTCACCCTATCGTCGCTCCCAACTGACACCTCAATCCATCCCTTCCACCCAATCCACTCCTGCCCAGCGATGCCCTCACTGTGCTCGCGCAAACGCGCCAAGCCGCGCTCCTCTCCTCCTTCACGAGCGCCCTGACAACCGGCAGGCGCACAGGCGGCGCAAGCGCGCGGCCGATCGACCTGCACGCGCACGACGCGCTGCGCTACATCGGCGACATGCTCGCGTGGGTGCATCAAGCGATCGCCGCAGAGCGCGAGTTCCTCGAATCGCTGCTCAGCTTCGACGCGGGCACGCGCATGCCCGGCGCCGTGCGCGCGCCGGCACACACCGAGGACGAGTGGCTCGGCGAGCTCATGGACGCAGCCGTCGCGGGTCTCTGCGGCCCACTTCGCGCGCGTGTACTCCAGACGGTCCGTGCGCAGGAGAGCGGCCTGAACGCGTACAAAGTCGCGCGCCTTCTCCACTTTTACGCGCTCACGATGGCGCGCACGCTTGGCGCGCGGGCGCTGCTCGCCACCACGCTCAGAGAGTACGTCTTTGTTAACCCGGACGTCATAGAAAACCTAAATTTAAAAAAAAATCCAGGACGACCGCCGCGTCGTACACGGTCTTCTTCGACGCCATCGCAGCACAGGGCCGTGCGCTCCTGCGTGTCTCGCTCGACCCAACCGACGCCGCCGTCGCGCCACCACAAGCGCTTCTGACGCACGCCCAGGACCTGCGTGCGATCCTCTCTCTGCATGGCGCAGAAGTCGATGATGACGATGGTAATGATGGGGAAGCTGGCGGCGGCGGCAGTGGGGACAGCGCGACGATCGAGCGCGCGCTCGACGCGCTCGTCAATCCCGCCGTAAAGATGTGCGTCGCTGCGGCGGAGGAGAAAGATGCGATGCGCCAGCGCTACGCCGCGGAGGCCACGAAGACCACGGCGAAGGCAATGGCGACGACGACGTGGGATCGCCCTGTGTTCGTGCTCAACTGCCTCACGTACCTCGCCGACACGCTCGCGCCGCACGCGTGCGCAGCGCGCAAACGCGCGGAGCTGGATGGTGCCGTCGAGGCGCGCGTTTTAGAGCTCATCGAAGATCATGTGCGCGGATCTCTCTGCCATATCTCATGTAGAACTCCACCTTGACATGTCATGTCATGGTGTTTGATAGTATGAGACGGTCTTGCATGACTCGGGCCTACACGACTCTGTCTGCGCGTGCGAACAAACTCCACCAGACGTACGTTCCCTCTTGTCTTTTGCGCCCGTTACTAATTAATGAGCCCCCTTTCCCATCGCCCTTACCTACGCCACGCCAACTCAGGAACCCCTTGCACACGTACCGGCATGTGCGCCCCCCGTGCTCCGCAGCGCACTCTCTTCATTCGCGCACTGGCTCGCCTCTCTCGACGCAGTGCATGCTCGGCGGCTCGCTGCGCTCACGGCACCTGCCCTGCACGCGCGCGTACACCGCGCGGCGCAGCGGCGCCTCGGGCATGCGTACGCGGCGCTGTGTGCGCGTGTGCACGACCCCCGGTCGCGGTATGAGGCGGCGGCGACACTGCTTGGAGCAGAGCGCCCATTCGGGAGCGTTGCGGCGCTGTGGCAGATATTCGGGATTGATGAGGAGGAAAATGGGGAATCAGGCACGGAGAGAAAATAGCCCGTAGGGTTGCTGAACGTGTTCCCAAATATCACTGACTTCCACAAAGATGCAGGTGTGAACATGACGCAAATCCACGCAACATGACAACATCAAATTCAGCGAATGACGCTGTCTACAACTAGCAGCAGGGGTACTGTAAATACGATAAGGGGACGTGTCTATGAGGGCGGCCCGCCTCCCGCTTTTTATCCGTTGGCTTAGTAAACATGGAACTGCCAGCAATCCGATCAGCACGCTGTGTTCGGGAGCGAACAAGACAATTCGACACACCTCTTCGCGTTCGCGTCCACGCATGACTGACGGCTCCGTACCCTTATAGTAAATGTCAGTCCAAAGATCCTCGGCTCGCGGCTCAGGCGAGGCCTTGGCCTCCTCGACGGCCTTGTCGACGATCTCCTTGGCGGCCCTATCGATGCTCTAAATCGTGCGCTTGCCCGTTAAAACGCGCGTAGGAAAGTCATGGACGACATGTCTACTTGCCTTAAGTTCAGCGGCGGTTGCTACGCCCCATTCTTCAATGTAGTGCTGTAGACCACGAATTGGGTCTTGCGTCGAACGCATACGCTGCACCTCCTCACGTGTACGATACGTTGTGCCAGGATCTGACATACTGTACTCATTCTCAGCATTTTGGATCTGCGTCAGAGTAGAAATACGCACGAATGGCCACCATAACGGTACGTCACGAACTCAAGTAGAAGCGGGCCCTTGCCCGAGAGCACCCAATCACGGGCATACTTGACTGCCTGGGCAGAAGCGATGATATCCATACCGTTCGCTTGAATGCCGGGTATCTTGTCTCCACGGGTGAAATACTCGGTGTTGGAAGAGCTGCGGGAGGAAGAGGTGCCCATTCCGTACTTATTGTTTTCACAAACAAACACGCAAGGAAGGTCCCAGAGTTTGGCCATATTGAAGGCCTCAAAGACCTGACCTTGGTTGCTCGCGCCATCACCATAGAGAGCGAAAGTGGCGGATGGCTTCTCGAGGTATTTCATAGCGAATGCGATTCCGGCACCGATGGGTACTTGGGCACCGACGATACCATTTCCACCGAAGAAGCGTGGCGTGAAAATGTGCATGGATCCACCCTTTCCCTGGGACATGCCGATTTGGCGGCCGAGAAGCTCACCGATGACACCAGTGATAGTGCCACCACGAAGGACAGCAAAAGGATGGCAGCGGTAGGCGGTGATAACCATATCTTCCTTGGTTATGGCAGACTCAAGGCCGACTGAGACGGCTTCCTAGAAAACAGAACACGGGTGGAGAGTGATACGTCAGAGGTGACAAGCCGCGGAGAGACAATGGTAGAGCGCACCTGGCCAATCGCAAGGTGGCAGAAACCACGGATAAGCTTGCTCTTGTATAGCGCATCAGCAGACTGTTCCATGCGGCGCATGGTGACCATCTCATTGTACATTTTGAGGAGGCCATCTTTGGTAACCTCGACGTTAAGGGAAGGGGATTCGGTGTTATGTGCCCTGAAAGAGTCTTCATGAAGCCTGACGGAAAATGGCGTAGAGCCATCCTCTGGTATTGATTGGGTGAGTTGTGTTGAGTCGGCCGAGGTCTGCAGTGAACGGGCAAAAGACTGCTCGGGAGCGTTAAGGCCATGGCTGATACGAATTGTAATCGTTTGCTTACAGAAAAACGCCCCACCGCTTTTAGGGGAAGACGGTAGCGAAGTCGAGCGAGAGAGGCCATAAGAGAAAAGGGAGGGGCAAGAGATGAACGTTGAACGGGTCGGGCGAGTGAGTTGTCGCGTAAATCGTCTCACTCATTCCTTTGGGGTCACGTCCTCTCACGCCGGGAAATCCCGCTCCAGTCCGCTCAGTCCGCTCCCGCACGATTACCTTGTCTCATCCGGTTTCTCGCGTAAGACTGACTTGACTTGCAGGAAAATACTCCTCAGCTCCTTGCAGGTGTGACAATACAAGCCAGATGCGTTGACCCTCTAACCAACGTTGATCATGTGACGCGCCATCTGCTCTTGATTGGGGCGAGCGCGACTAGCAGCGCGACGTTTTGTATCGTACGACAGCCGACGGGCCCGGGAGATAATACACACTACCGTGCAAAGTGCAACTCTCCACAGTACTAAAATTTGTACAAACATTCCCCCTTCCGTCTCGACGCTGGTTATGCGGATATGCCGATGCGTCGGAACCAGATATGACCATACGTAATCTGGGCTCCCCGCCAGTGTCGTGGAAAAATCCGACGTGAACTGCTCAACCTCATGGCGAGCTAATGTGAGTATCGTTCGAGTACACCAAGGACTGAGGCAAGTCGCGATCCCGAAGGGGAACGCGAGGCACGAAGAGAGAGGAAGGGGAAAGGGAAGGGAATGTGGGTGAATGTGGGTGCGCGCGCGCGGCATAAGTGACGAGGGCGGTGGCGGCGGTGACGGCAACGGCAAGGGAGTAGATACGACATGACTTGAGGGAATATGACGGGGGTGGCACGGCTGAGAATGGCGAGAAAGAGACAGAAAAACGGCTGGAAAAGAGAAATAAAGAGCCCCTCGGACCGACGAGCGCACAACAGCCCTTGCGGCTTGGTTTGCGTCGTCGCATCAGGAAAACTGGAAATTACTTAGAGCCCGTTCGGGAACACTTTTTGAAATGAAGCAGTTTTTCCCAGATCTCATTTTGGCAGGTGTCAGAAAGAGGCATGGAAAATAAGTAGTTTGTTTTTAGCGAACACGTTTTACACCCCGAAAAATGAAGAGTTTTTTTTTGCATGTGGGGCATCACATATCTGACAAGCGTGACTGCACATGACCCGAGGATTGCACGTAAGGGAGATTGCGTGATAGCCTGAGTAGGTGCATCGAGCCTCGCTAGCCGACGCTTCGCTTGCCGATGCTACCCGATTATCTAGCCAATTACCCCACACTTGCAACACGCACACACATACACCACTGTTCAGATGCGAAAATATGACGCCAGAACAAAAGCTTCCCATCATTCGTCTTATAGGAATTGCAGGATTCATTTTTCTGTATGCTGCGATC
>Ga0137394_10002445_pt1 | contig 13711 bp, 17 predicted proteins | sample czobulk116metaG_FD_108278 | JGI IMG/M metagenome (GOLD analysis project Ga0137394, IMG submission 108278) | Vadose zone soil microbial communities from Angelo Coast Range Reserve, California, USA - czobulk1.16 metaG | ecosystem: Environmental > Terrestrial > Soil > Vadose zone | place: USA...
TGCTTTTGTGTTTTGATTTTGTAGGGTCCGCCTTCCGAGGCGGACCGCTGTGTGTTCCTTTGGCACTCATGCCCATGCAAGGAGATTCTCTCTTCTGATGTTGCTCCCCGGCGAAATCGACATAACGCGCCACGCACCCGAACCCGGCTGCTCGCCGGAAGAAGCGCAGAAATACACCAAGTGGCTGGCGACCCATCACTACGAGAATTTCAACGTCGTTTCCTGGCTTCTCCCCAAAGCGCTGCACCAGCATTTTTACAACGTCTATGCGTATTGCCGCTGGGCTGATGATCTCGGTGACGAAGTTCCCGATGCGGCGCGCGCCCTGGAATTGCTGGCGTGGTGGGAACATGAACTAGACGCTTGCTATGAGGGAAAACCGTCTCATCCAGTCTTCGTGGCCCTGCGCCAGACCATCATCGCGAAAGATATTCCCAAGCAGCCCTTCGCCGATCTGCTGAAAGCCTTCCGTCAGGACCAGACCGTGAAGCGCTATCCAGACTGGGATGCCGTCCTCAACTATTGCGTTTATTCTGCGAACCCCGTTGGCCGGCTAGTGTTGTATTTGTGCGGCTATCGTGATGAGCAACGACAGCTTTTATCCGATGCCACGTGCACCGCCCTGCAGCTCGCCAATTTCTGGCAGGACGTTTCACGCGATTTGGAAAAAGGCCGCATCTACATCCCGCTCGATGCTGCCGCGGCCCACGGGCTCTCCGAGAGCGACATAGTCGAACGGCGCTTCGACGATCGTTACGTTCGCCTGATGAAGGAACTTATCGCGCGCACTCGCGCCCTATTCGCAGAAGGCAGTCCGCTGGCAAAGATGGTGGACGGACACCTTAGCGTGGACCTCGAGATGTTCACCCGCGGCGGTTTGGTCGTACTCGATGCCATCGAAACGACGGGATACGACACTCTCCACCATCGCCCAGCCATCAGCAAAGGGAAACAAGCGCTTCTCTTTGGGCGCTCTCTGCTTGCGTATTTGATTGGTTTGGACCGGAAGTCGGAAAAGAGCAAGAGAATTCCCGTCACGTTGCGGGCAGAACAAAGCACTCCCGAAACGAGGGTAGTCATCGACGACTCCTACGCCGAATGCCACCGTATCGCTCGTGCGTCCCACAGCAATTTCTATCACGCGTTTTTCTTGCTCCCCGGTTCGAAACGCGATGCCCTGGCTGCGCTGTACGCCTTCATGCGCCTCGTGGACGACGTCGCAGACGAAGGCGCCGATCTTGCCGCAAAACAGCGTGGCCTCGCGAATTGGCGTGCCGCCCTCGATGACGCCATCACCGGGCATGAACAGCGTTTCGACGGCAACGCCGCGATGACCTCGCCCGCCGCAACTCTCGGCGCTGCCGCGGAAATATTGCCCGCGCTCGTGGACACCATGCAGCGCTACAAAATGCCCGCGCGCTATCTTCACGACCTCATCAGCGGCGCCGAGATGGACCTCACTATCCAAACCTATCCTACGTTCGACCGGCTGCGCGAATACTGCTATCGCGTCGCCGGCACCGTTGGACTCACTTGCACACATGTGTTCGGCTTCAGCAATGCCGGTGCCCTGGGCTTGGCTGAAAAGCTAGGGCTGGCCTTTCAATTGACGAACATCATTCGCGACGTGCACGAGGATTACAAACTCGGCCGCGTCTATCTCCCGGAAGAAGACCTGCAGCGGTACGGAGTTTCACCGGAAGACTTCGGCCGGAACGAAGCGACTCTCGGCGTTCGCGAATTGCTCCGCTTCGAAGCCGAGCGCACCTGGCAACTCTATGAAGAAGGTTCTGCTTTGCTCGGCCTCATCGATGCGGACAGCCGCGGCGCGTTGTGGCTGCTCGTTCATACGTACAGCGCGCTGCTGAGTCGCATCGAGTCGGTCGGATTTGGCGTCTTCGGCGAGCGTGTGCGGCTTCCCAAAGCGGAAAAAATGATGTTCATCGCCAAGGCGCGCTTCGGCCGCCATACGGAAGAGAATATCCTTGAAAAGCGTGATCGTGATCGGCGGCGGGCTAGCGGGACTGGCAGCGGGCGTCGCGCTGGCTGAATCCGGCTGGCGTGTTCGTCTGTTTGAACAGCGTCCCTTTCTTGGCGGCCGCGCAACGTCCTACGTGTTGCCCGACGGCGAGCATGTGGACAACTGTCAGCACGTCACTCTGGGATGCTGCACAAATCTCGACGATTTCTACACGCGCATCGGCGCCGCCGGCAAAATCAAGTTCTTCGACCGGCTCCTCTTTCTCGATCCGCAAGGCCGCAAAGGAGAGATGCAAGCCGGGTTCTTGCCCGCGCCATTTCATCTGACCGCGTCGTTCGCGGCCTTCGCGCCGCTGACGCTCCTGGACAAGCTCTCCATCGGGCGCGCGATGCTCGATATTCTGCGCACCAAGGGTAAGCCGTCGGACCTCCAGGAAAACGGCGGGATCTCCATGCTGGAGTGGCTCCGCCGCCGCGGCCAGACGAAACGCGCCATCGAGCGGTTCTGGCGCGTTATCCTCGTGAGCGCTCTCGACGAGGAACTTCATCGCACCGACGCGCGCTTCGGCGTCGACGTTTTCTGGAAAGCCTTCCTTTCGAACAGCACCGGCTATCGCATGGGAGTGCCCGCCGTCCCCCTCGCAAATCTCTACGATTGCTGCAAGTCGGAGATCGAGAGCCGCGGCGGGGAAGTGGTTCTGCGCGCTCCGGTACGCGGCCTCAAAATGGAAAGCGGCGAGCTAGCTGGAGTTCGCTTCGACGAAGGGCGCGAAGAAACGGCCGATGCTTACCTGTTCGCCGTGCCCCACACCGCGCTGGCGCAGCTGCTGCCGGAAAGCGTGAAGCAGAGCGACCCGTCCCTCGCAAATCTGGACAAAATCAAAGTCGCGCCGATCACCGGCGTGCATTTCTGGTTTGACCGCCCAGTGATGACGGAGCCGTTTCTGACCCTCCTGGACACCACCACCCAGTGGATCTTCAATAAGACCGCCCTCTACGCCGATTCGAACGCAAAAGAGAACAGCGCCCCGGCGGGACAGTACCTGCAGTTGGTCATCAGCGCGTCCTACGATCTGCTGCAGGAACCGCGCCAGGAAATCATCGACCTTTGTTTAGCGGAAGTCAGGCAGGCTCTACCGGCGGCTCGTCACGCTAAATTGGTGAAGGCCACGGTCATCAAGGAAGCCGCCGCCACATTTTCGCCCGAGCCGGGAGTCGATCGCTGGCGCCCCAAGCAGCAGACCTCCATGCCGCGCTTGTTCCTGGCGGGGGATTGGACCGACACCGGCTGGCCCGCTACGATGGAAGGCGCCGTGCGCAGCGGTTACTTAGCCGCCGAAGCTCTGCTTCGCGCCACAGGGTCGCCCAGAAGATTTCTGCAACCGGATCTCGATCCGGATGGATTCATGGCCATGTGGCTGGGGAAGCAAAACACCGCGACAGGTAGCTGATAACAAACAACCCAAAAGAAAAAGAACCAAAGAACGGGAACTAACATCCAACAACTGACAACTAAAAACCATGAGGCGATGCTAATTCACGGCACAACCAGCTCGTACCAGCCGATTCGGCGCTCCTTGCTCGTTAACTCTTCCCCCGCCGCGTCCAGCATTTTGTACATGTTTTTGTGGATGGCCATGAACTGTTCGTAGGCTTCGCGGGAATTCCAGAAATCGAGAGTGAGGTAAGTCGCAGGACGATAGGGATCACGTAGAAGGCGAGTCTCGCGGTAGTTCGGGTCGCTCCGGAAGAGCTTGGCCCAGCCACCACCCGGGCCATAGGCGTTCTCGAAGCTTTCTTCACTACCCGGCTTGACTTCGTACTCCCACAGCGCTACAAACATAGATGTCCCATCTCCTGCTCGTTGGACATACGCACTCCTGCAAGCTAACTCTAGGGAATGATTGCGCAGTCCGGCCGAGTGTAACAATCCGATTGGATACAAGCCAAGTTGGCAAGCGCGACAGCGCAAGAGTATGGGTTGTAGTTGTGGCAGTCCGTCGAAACGGGCGGGCGGAGGTATTTGTGGATCGAAAGTACAGTCACCGCGGTTACCGCGACACTGAAAAAAGTGAGAAAAAAGACAAGTCGCACGACCGCAAGCCACCCGCTGGCGGGCCGCGCGGCGCCGATCAATTCGGCCCCCGCACCCCCCGCATGGTGGGCACCGTCACGCGCGCGAGATGTGCCAATTGCGGCGCCGTGTTGACCCCCGGGTTCGATCCCAATGGCACCTGCCCCAAATGCCAGTTCGAATTGCACTGCTGTAAACAGTGCCGCTTTTTCGATTCCGGCGCGCAGTTCGAATGCACCCAGCCGATCCAGGAACGCATCTCTCCCAAAGACGCCAAGAACGCCTGCACCTTCTACGAATTCCGCATGACCATCGAAAAAGATACCGCGCCAACTTCCTATACTCAGCCGGCTGCCCCTGGTTCCGCGGCCCCTCCTGGCCCCCCGCGCCACACGGACGCTCGCCAGGCCTTCGAAAACCTCTTCAAGAAGTAGCAGCACTCTCTGGCTTACGATTCGGCACCGCGCCAAACAACGCGCCACCGTCCGTCCTCTGCTGCTCAAAGCAAACACCGTTACCTGCCCCGACGGGCAGTTTTTCGCAAGGTACACCTGTACGCCCCCAAAACTACCCGCACGGCTGATTCACGATACGTTTGCACTTAGGGGCACGCAAATCGGAAGGGTCCATTCCAGCTCGTTCCGGTTTCGGATGAAGCCTGGTTTTAAAAGTGAGAAATCGTCTGGACGAGAAAGCGAAACTTACAAAAATGGCGACCCGCTGCTTCTTGGCGATGGCCCTGCTCCTTGCCGCTGTCAATCTACCGGCGCAAGAGACCCGCAAGGTGCTTTCAAATCCCGTTCCCGTCTATCCCGAAATGGCGAAGAGACTCCGCCTTACGGGCGTCGTGAAGGTGCAAGTTGTGATAGCCCCCAACGGACAGATCAAGCAAACGAAGGTACTCGGCGGTCATCCGGTGCTCGTGACTGCAGTCGAAGAAACGCTGAAGAACTGGAAGTACGCCCCGGCCAGCGCCGAAACAACCACCCAGCTGGAGTTCAGCTTCCATCCGTAAGCCCATCCGGATTTCTCAGCACCCCTCTGGAGAATTTTGATCGTGCGCCAAGGACAGTGCATTGTCGTCCTGACGCCATCGGGCGAAGATCGCCGATCGGAGATTCCGGTTCCTGCCGGAAAGCATCTAAGCAAGAAATTTCTCGAGCGGCTCCCAATAATTAATCTTCCAACCCTCCGCAAGGTGCTCCGCCCTACCCTTGGGAAACCCGGCATGGTCAAAGACAACCTTGGTTACCGAGCCTTGCTCCAAGAGATCAAACTTCGCAATCGAATAGATCCCCGGATCCCAGCCACCCGCTCGCCAAGCCTGAACAATTCGCTCATTTGGTACAAGTTCGATGTGCCGTCCCGTCACATAGCCGCCGAAAAGCGAAAACGCTCCACCTGCTTCTGGGCTGATCTCCGTGGGCTTGCTTCCCGGTGCCATGCCGGACTTCATAGCTGTACTGAGCAGCACCACCTTGTTGAACTGTTTCGCGTCTGTGAGTGCTTCATAAACGCGCTTCCGGCTCGCCTTGAAAACGGGCTCCTGGTGAATGGATTCCGCCGTATGCGAAATCTCCTCCACGGCCTCCGCCCAGCCCTCCGTTGAACCCAGGGCCAGCCCGCCAAACGCGAGGCCGGTGCCCGCGATCAATTGCCGTCGTGTCGGGATACTCGCCAGAGCACTCGAGTTCTTTCGCTCGTTCATCATTGTCCTCCAGGATTTTGCGTTCAACCGTCACCGCATAAGAGCACCCCGCCAAAATATGTTCAAGATAATCTTTTTCTGGAAAGGGTAATCCCGTTCGAGGCATACTTCTGCGCCTGGACAAAAAGGAGGCCCCATACCTTACCCCGCTGGTCACCGCGCCGCAGTCAAGAAAAACATCATTAACAGCGCCCGCAAGCTCTTCAATCGCCATGGCTTTGAGAGTGTCTCTCTCAAGCAGATCATGGCCGGTGCGGGCCTCACCCGCGGCGGCTTCTACAGCTATTTCAAAAGCAAAAGCGATCTCTACGCCGAGGTCCTTGGCTGCTTCTTCACTGATCCGGAGTGGAAAAGCTGCTGGGAAGGCGTGCACGTTGATCTGTCATCGACCGACGTAGGCCCGCAAGTCGTCCGCGCCTATCTATCTCGCCAGCATTTCGAGGACGTCGAAAATTCCTGCCCCATGGTCGCCTTGCCGACCGACGTAGCCCGCAGCGGCGTAGGTGCGAAGCGCGCCTTCGAGACCGTCTTCAAAGCCATGGTCAGCGTCCTGGAGCGCAGCTTGCTCCAGAATGGCCGGCTTCGCCGCACCACGGCGCAGAGCATAGCTGCCTTGTCCATAGGAGGCATGATCGTGGCCCGGACCATGGTCGACCGTGCTCTTGCAGATGAGTTGCGCACTGCCTGCATGTCGGTCGCCCTCGATCTCGGCGGTTGGTCCAACCCGCCGAATCCAAAAATGGAAAATCCGCACCCGCCAAACGCGCCGGTGCGGCCACGGCGTCGTCGCAAGCGTAGTTACTTCATACAACAAAGTACTTGACAGCAAGAAGCACCGGCGTATTCTAGTGCCATCCGCCTCGCTTAGGCAATGGGAGACCGCTCCGATGGAGACCGTACTTCCCACTCAATCGCAAGATTTTGGCAAATCGCCATCCGGCCCGCTTCGACGGCCCCTCACCGACGCCATGCGGTTTTGGGAACCACGCCGGCTTGTCTATAACCTGATCCTCGCGGTGGTCGTTATGGTCTGGCTTGTAGCGAGTTGGCCCCATTTCCGCCCGGCGTTTACACTGCAATCGCTTCTGCTCCTCGCCATCCTTGCGCTGCTGGCCAACGCCTGCTACTGCGCCGCATACCTCGTGGACCTTCCCATGCAGAGCCTATCCGTTGGCGACGCCTTGAGACGCCAGCGCCGGGTCCTCGGGGTGATAGGAACGCTCTTTGCCATTCTTCTGGCAAATTATTGGATCGCCGACGACATCTATCCGTTCGTCCGCTGACAGCAGGTTGCCGTGAAGAGAACACCCATGAGCAAGACAGAGTTGCGACGCGTGGAAGTATTCGGGCCGGTGGCCAGCCGGTCGTTGCGGCTGGCCACTAGAGGAAAACTGCGCTTGCTCAGCCAAAATGTAGCGTCACCGATTCCAGCAATGCTTTGATCCCGTTCCATGCAATCTGCACGCCGATACAAACTAGGAAAAAGGACGACAATTGTGTGATCACCGTCATCCCCGTTGCTCCCAGGATTCGCGCCAACCGGTCGGCAAATCCATAGCAGAGCAAAATGCTGATCGCGATCAACACCAATCCAATGAGGGCAGCCAAGATTGTCAAAGGATGGTACGAGTGATGGTGAGCCACGTTCGCGCCCAGCGTGATCGCCACGGAGATTGATCCAGGGCCTACTGTCAGTGGCATCGTCAAGGGATAAAATGCCTGGCGGAATGTGTCCTGCGGCTGGACGGTTCTCTGCACGTCGTGTTTTTCGTCGTCGCGCTGTTTCAGCAGCGTCCATCCTGTCGCGATGACGATCAGGCCTCCGCCCACCTGCACCACTGGCAGCGAAATCCCAAAAAAGGCGAGCACATAACTCCCAACAAAATACGACCCAACCAGCAAGAAAAAACTGTTCATGGCGATGCGCCATGACAATGCTTTTCGCGCTTCCGGCGCGTACTCCCTGGTCAGCGCCAGAAAGAAGGGGCTGCCTCCGAGCGGGTCCACGATGGGGAAGAGCGCAACGAGAACCAGGAGTAGATTGTTCACCGCCTCTCGCATGGGTTCCGTAACTTCTCTCCCTGGGTGAAATTCCGCTCAAAGGCATCGCTATCATGACGAGTAGAAACTCAATTGCCCAGTTCTGCGGATTGCGATCGTTCAAGCATCCGGCCGCTGATCGCGGAAAATTCAGACACTAATGCGTTTGTACTCCTCCCGGCCAGCGTCGCGGCGTCGATCTCAGTTCTCAGCAAGATGGCCGTCGCCAAGTCTGCACTGCACTCCAGACAGCATTTCTCTGTTCTTCCGGGAAGCTCGAATAACGCCTCGATACGGCCACAAACACTACACTGTGCAATCGATTCCTGCTCCGTGCCCTTTGGTCCAGTTGACATGATAGATCCTCCCTTGGCTCCTTGCCGCTCCTCGCATATCTCTCGATTCGGAGCGCATCAGACTGATCCGTTAAGGCGCGGAGTCGGTTCGGCCGCCTGTATGCGACAGCCATCACGAATCGACGATCGCGAAGGCAGCAGCAAATGGCTTTGGCGAGACCTTATGCCCTAACAACAGTCATTTCAAATGGTAAGGAAAAGACTTTGAGGAAATCCTGAGCTTTTTATTAGGAAAGCATAAAGCGAAACCGCCAGCGCCACAGTTTTGCGTCATTCCCCCAAAATGGTGTCTACAGCACTCATTCACGTAACCGTCTCTTTGAGAATTCGAACTTCAACCCCTCTTGTTAACAGGGTGAGTGGAAACTCTAAATGCCTCATTCGGTGTCGCTTACGACCAGGAGTTGACCGAGACACGTTCTCTCGTTAGTAAGTGTAAACGCCTGTTATCGACAGTTCTTGCGCAGGCGTCGAGCCGGCAAGATACTGACGTAATGAAAACATTGAGACGGAGCATCCCAATATCCGCCGCAATTGTTGTCATTGTGGGGGTGAGCTGGCTTGGCCTAAGGTATTTCCGGAGTCAGATTGATTGCAAGAAACTCAGTGCAGCGTTCGCACGGCAAGTCGAAAACATTAAGGAAGATGCCCACGAGCGACTGAAAATCGGCACAAAGAAGGCCGACGTTGCTCGGTTTTTTGCAGAACATAGCATCCCGTTCACCATCTCCGAGTCTGAGGCGAAGGGAACCCTTTGGACTTCCGGATGCGCACCGTTTGGCTGTAGCTCAGACTCGGCTCTAATCGGAGTAAGCGTGAAGCTCGACCCGGCGGGTGCCGTGACGGAGGAGCCGACCGTAATTGGCATGTACACGGACTGCCTGTAAGCCGGGTCTTAGGAGTGCAAGCCTCTCCCCAGTGCTAACGCGGAATCGGACGTATGTTGAGTCCTCAAGTTCCGTTGTGAGAATGTCGAGCATGATACGCGAGCTCTTGAAGTGTGCCTGTTCTGCTAGAATCGCGGCGAAATGGCAGCGGTGGAACAGTTGCGATTCGGAGTGGAGGGTGGAGGCGAGGTGTCGGCGCTGCTGTTGCGGCCGACGAAGGCGCGGCGGCTCCTGGTGCTGGCGCATGGAGCTGGGGCGGGGATGAGTCACCCGTTTATGGAGAAGCTGGCGGGCGAATTGGCTGGTGTGGGCGTAGCGACATTACGATACCAGTTTCCTTACATGGAGGGACGACGGCGGATTCCTGACGCGTCCGCGGTGTTGACGGCGACCGTCGTGGCTGCGGTGCGAGCGGCTGCGGAGGCGGCTCCAGGCTTGCCGTTGTTGGCGGGAGGCAAGTCAATGGGAGGACGAATGACTTCACAGGCCGCGGCACAGTACCCGCTGGATGAGGTACGAGGATTGGTGTTCTTTGCTTTTCCGTTGCACGCGCCGAACCACCCGGCAACGAAGCGAGCGGACCACCTTGTGAGAGTCATGCAGCCTATGCTGTTCCTGCAAGGAACGCGGGATACGCTTGCCGATCTCAAGTTGTTGCGTCCCATCTGCGCGAAGCTGGGTTCCCGAGCGACGTTGCACGTCATTGAAACGGCGGATCATTCGTTTCATGTGCTGAAGAGCTCGGGAAGGAGCCACACGGCGGTGCTGCGCGAATTGGCGGAAACGGTAGAGTCCTGGGCGGAGAGAATTGCAGAGATACAATCAAAACTTGCACAAAATCCGCTGAGTGCGAAGCCTGCCCAAAAACCCTAGATGATTTATCTCCCGCCACTTTAGGCCGTGAACCTGGACCAACTCCTGGTAAAACCCCGAAACCGGAGAAGTGCCTTTTCCGGCAAGCCGACCAACGCGCGTAGAATGGCGGCACGAGGTGTGTAGTGTCGATGGGAGAAAAGGAACACGAGAGGGCGGACCTGGAGCGGTTGTGTCGGGGCATTTCGCCTGACGCTGCGGCGTGCACATACCCGGCGACCGTACGCTGCACGTCGTGCAAGATGTGGTTCTGTGATGCCCATGCTGAGGATGAGCGGTGGCATCCTTGCATGCGGCCGCCAAGTGAAGAGGATGGTGAGGCGTAGGAGCCATCGATTTCCAAGCCGAGCAGTGCCGCTCGTTGCGGCAATGCCCCTGATAACGCGGTTATCGGAAACTGGCTCGCAGCAACCTACTTACAGGACTCATTCACGTAGCCTTCTCTTTGAGAATTCGAACTCCCAACCCGCTTGTTAACAGCCGGTGAGTGGAAGCTCCAAATGCCTTATTCGGTGTCGCTTACGACCGGACCACCTTAAATCCCCACCCTCAATTGGGCAACTTTGGGCAACCTAATCTTTGATTCCATTAAGCATCGATGTATCCGTACACACGGCAAATCACTCCTATCTAGGGAGACTCGACCGCCGATGGCGGGAGGTTGCCGGTTCTACGAACTCGAAACGGAAAAAGCATGACCGCCAATGTTCTTGGGTAGTGTGTCGCCCGCGAGGGAACCGTCATCACGCATCTTTCGGGATACTCGTTAACGACGGTGCGCGGGAACTTCGGCGGCATACCTTGTTGTCCGGCGGCCCGCTAGATTTGCCGTGCTTCCTATGCATGGTGTTCGATCTAACTGGAGCGGGAGAATCTTGAAAGTATCGAACCGCAAGATGGATGTTGTTCTGCCTGGGTGGCCGGGTTGGTCAAAGATTGCCGGAATTGCGGGCATTTTGTCGCTTTCTTTGGGCCTGAATGGTTCGCGTCCATCTTCCGATGAGCCAGTAACGATCATGTTTCTAGATCCAGAGTGGTCGCACGACCTGTCAGAACGCAGTGTGCTCCCCCCAGACGAAAGACTGCAGGAGTTTACGCGGCAAACAGGGATTAGGGTCGAGCACGTGCCGGCTCCGGAGAGCGGTCTTGACCAGCTAGGCCAGGCGCGGGAGCTACTCCGAAAAGGTAGCTCCAGTCCGGATGTGTACGGCATCGATGTGATCTGGCCCGGAATTCTGAGTGAGGATTTGATCGACCTGAAGCCATATTTCGCCGCAGAACTGTCTTCGGAAGACTCAGATCTGGTGGCGAGCTACGCGGTCAAGGGGAAGCTAGTCGCTGTCCCCTATCACACCAATGTGGGAGTCCTGTTTTATCGCGCGGATCTTCTTCAACAATATGGGTACCAGGCGCCACCGAGGGACTGGGATCAACTCGAGAAAATGGCGGCTAGGATCCAGCAGGGACAGCGGGCCAAAGGACAAAAAGATTTTTGGGGTTTTGTATGGCCAGGTGCGGATGGCGAAAACTTGACCTGCAATGCATTGGAATGGCAAGTATCGGAGGGCGGTGGGCGAATTGTCGAAGCTGATGACACGATCAGCGTGAACAACCCTAATGCAATCCGCGCCTGGAAACGCGCTGCGCACTGGATCGGTTGGATATCGCCTCCTACCGTGATCTCATATCAGGAGTGGGACGCCAAGAATGTCTGGAACTCAGGAGGCGCTGCTTTCTGGCGCGGGTGGGCGTCGGATTACTTTCTGAGCCAGGAGCCTAACTGGCTGACGATTCGAGACAGGATTGGTATCACCAGCGTCCCCGGCGGCACTGTGCGCGTCGGTATTTTGGGAGGCTTCGGTCTCGGAGTTTCCCGTTCGTCGGCTCATCCTGTTGAAGCAATGGAGTTGGTCCGATTCCTTGTCCGCAGGGAGACCCAGCTGGAGACAGTTCGTTCCCGTTCCGAACCACCGAAGGGGCTTGAGCTGTATGAGCTGCCTGCGATACTTAAGGCGTATTCTCATTTCGACATTGGGAAACACCAAAACGGAAGCGGTGTAGTAAGCCGACCGTCGTCGATTACTGAACGGAAATACGAAGACGTGGCTCGGGCTTATATCCGGGCAGTACATTCTGTGCTGACCGGCAAGACCAGAGCGCCGGAAGCTGCGGCGGGCTTGGAAAAGGAACTAGTCGGGATCACGGGTTTCAAGACGGGACCGCCGAGCCAGATTCGTGGTCCTAGAAAGAAGAGCGCTGAACAGATTCGCTAGCGCGCGACCGGCAGCCCGTCCGGTGGATGGGAGGCCCGGACACCTGGCCCATCGAGAAAACTGAGTTCGAATTCCCGGCCTTCTGGTTAACGGCCGGGGAGTGCAAACTCTAAATGCCTTATTCGGTGTCGCTTACGACCCGGAACACCTTGAATCCCAACCCTCAGTTGGGCAACTTTGGGCAACTATTGAAGAGAAGAAAGCCGTGGCAGGCGCTTACGTGATTTCGCGTTTGCGTTTTTGTTTGAAGGCATAAACGTCCGGCCGCGAGACAACTGAAATATGGAAATAGTTGTAGGAAAAAAGGGAACAAAGATTAGTGGTGAAACCGATTTTGGGGAGCATTCAGGGAGAATAGGGAAGCTGTTACGCCATCATTTGGCGTTTGGCCAGCGGAACCACTTCTGCGGTCCGGCCCGGTTTGCTGTGACTCTGAGGAATCGGCGCGTAGGACCGAGTGTCGCGGGTCGCGACCGGTAAGGGCATGGACATCGACCCGCCGATGTGTCGAGTGACTTCGCGCACCAACTCCATGCGCCCGCGTACGCTAAACTTGGAGAGCAGCGATGAGACATGGAACTTTACCGTGCGCTCAGAAAGATTCAGAGAGGCGGCGATCTCTTTATTGGCGAAACTCCGCATGATACCGGAAAGCACTTCCTCTTCCCGGCGAGTGACCTTGATGTGGCTGCTGACGGAATGGCCAGCCTGGAGAAGCCTTTCCGCTTTTTCGGTCAAACCTTTTAGAGCGCCGCTTTCGGCTGACACCATTACCACGTAATCGCTCGGGGATTGGCCGAGGAGCATGCAGTATATCGCCAGCAAACCGGCGGCTTGGTCCACGGGAAACCGCCCATCCGGAGTTGCCTCCACTTGAAAACGAGACACGCCAGTGTTTTTTTCGTAGAAATAATAGAGATCGCGGGTCACAAGTGCTAAATTTTGCATTATGGAACCTCTTTCAAAAATCTTTCTCCCAAGCTTGATCTGAGGCGACACCTCAATACGACAATCAAAAGGCCGCCAGGTACGAGGACCGCCGCAATGAGAAGGATCATCTTGCGTGCTGTCATGGCGTGTCCAGCGATGTCTCTCATACCTAGTTCAAGGACTCAGTCAGCTGGAGCAACCAGTGCACCAAAGCTGAAATCTAATAAGTGGTTTATTGTGAGTTAACTAGATTTCGCAAAGGACCCTTGATGTGAGTGGGTTCACCACATACTTGGGTGGGTACAACTCGCTTCCCGGTCCTGATTTCACTGCGAATGTGCAACAGAGCGCTTTGTGCGACGGCGGGCAGGGCAGGCTTGATTTTGCCTCCTCTTTCTTTCTGCGGGTGCCCCTTACGGGGTGGGTTGTGCAAGGGTGGAGAAGTGACGTTTCTTTTTTGTCGCTCTCCGTGGCTCCACTGTTCCGAACGGGTGCCCCGCATCAAACATCCTTCCAGCCCGCAATCGTCCCGCAATTCGTTTCCACCGCGCACAGTGAGCTCTACCGCTTTGTTTTCTGCTATTTGCAAA
>Ga0137394_10002446_pt1 | contig 13708 bp, 16 predicted proteins | sample czobulk116metaG_FD_108278 | JGI IMG/M metagenome (GOLD analysis project Ga0137394, IMG submission 108278) | Vadose zone soil microbial communities from Angelo Coast Range Reserve, California, USA - czobulk1.16 metaG | ecosystem: Environmental > Terrestrial > Soil > Vadose zone | place: USA...
CGGGCGCTGCAGGCCGGCACGTCGCACAACCTCGGCCAGAACTTCGCCAAGGCGTTCAACATCCAGTACCTCGACCGCGACAACCAGCTGCAGCATTGCTGGACGACGTCGTGGGGGCTGTCGACGCGGTTCATCGGCGCGATCATCATGGTGCACGGCGACGACCAGGGGCTGATCCTGCCGCCCCGCCTGGCGCCGCATCAGGTCGTCGTGGTCCCGATCTACCGGAGCGACGCCGAGCGCGCCACGGTGCTCGAGGCGGCGGGGCGCGTGAAAACCCGCCTCGTGGCGGGCGGCCTGCGGGTCAAGCTCGACGAGCGCGACGGCGTGACGCCGGGTTTCAAGTTCAACGACTGGGAGATGCGCGGCGTGCCGCTGCGGATCGAGATCGGCCCGCGCGACGTCGAGAAGCGCTCGGTGGTCCTGGCCCGGCGCGACACGCCGGGGAAGTCCGGCAAGTCGTTCGCGCCGGAGGAAGGGCTCACCGGCGCGGTCACGGCCATGCTGGAGTCGATCCAGAAGGCGATGTACGAGCGCGCGTTGACGTTCATGCGCGCCAACACCTCGGAGCCCCGGACCTACGACGAGCTCAAGCAGGCGATCGAGGCCGGTCTCTTCTGTCGCGTGTGGTGGTCGGGCGACGCCGACCGCGAGGCGGCGATCAAGGAGGAGACGAAGGCCACCATCCGCTGCATCCCGCTGGAGCAGCCGGGCGGCGAGGGCGTCTGCATCGGCACCGGCCGGCCCGCCAAGCAGGTGGCGATCTTCGGCCGCGCGTACTGACGCACGCCGAGGCTTACGTCGCGACGGGGATGCGCGAGACCACGGACAGAGGGAGCTTCACCGACTCGACACACGTGAGGCACGAGAAGTCCAGCTCCTCCGGGTGTCGCGCTTGCAGGACCATCCGCCGGCCGCACTTGGCGTGATGGATGCCGCCGTCAAGTGCCCAGTACACGGTCGTGATCTCACCGGTGACCGAGGTATCCATCGACGTCGCCCTCCTGACATCTCACGAGCGAAAGTCGTGCCAACTGTTCCCCCGGACGAAGACTCATATCTTTGGATAGTTGGCCGTCTGCCAGCCCCGGCCGTTCTGTAAGCGACGTCACAGAGTAGGTAGGCGGCTTTCTCATCCAGGGTGTGCGAGGTGCCTTCGCTGTACATTGGGGTGGAGGAGGATCGCATGCGTCGTTTGCTGCTCAGCGGATGTCTCTGTGCCCTGCCCGTCCTCTCGGCCGCTGCGTGCACGATCCCGCCGGCGCCGGGCTCGTCGGCGACACCGCCCGCGCAGGTGCTGCCCGTTGACGCACGTGCGCTCGCCTACGGTCGCACGGCCGGCGACGTGGTCCAGAGCCCGGAGCTGCGAGACAAGATCCCCGCCCTCTTCGGGGCGGATTGGATGCCCGCCTCACAGGGGCGAGGGCAGATTGCCTCGGGCGCGGCCGCGTTCTTTGAACGGGGCGGGTCGCCGCGGATGGTTCAGGTTGCAGGAAAAGACTACATCGCGGCTGCCGGGTGCGTGGCGACTGCCTGCCGGACCCGTCGTGTGCTGTTGCTGGTCGGGGAAGGCGGATCGCAGCTGCTCGCGCGGCTCGACGACGGCGCGGTCACCCACTACTACAGCTACGTCATCGGGGGCGGTGGGCCGGCCGACGCTCCGGCCATCGTGGACGCCGCGTTGCTCGCGCTACAGAGCGCCGGCGATCCGTACCCGGGCGCCGGCTCGTGAGAGCACGTGAGACTCGAAGTGACGCGGCACCACCACGCGGGTCCGCGGCGACACCGCCTTGACCTCCTTCACGAACACATCTGCCTCGCGGAGCCGCTGGTCCTGGGGCGCCCCGTAAGGGAGGGACTGCTCGTCCCAGTGGGTCGCGAACACGAGCCGCGGGCGGTCGAGGGCGCGCAGCAGCCGGCCGGTGTAATCGTGGATCTCGAGCCGCTGCCGGGCGGCCGCGATCAGCGCGACATCCGGGCGTAGGCCCTGAATCTCGCGCTCGAGATAGTTCATCGACCCGAACCAGACAATGCGGTAGCCCGCCAGGCGCAGGAGATACGCGAGCGTCCCGCCCTCGACGTCGTTGGCCATGCGCCGCGGCCCGTGGAAGTCGCGCGGCACGTCGCGGCCGTCGTAGTAGTGCTTGCCGTTCAGCGCCGAGTGAAGGCTCGGGATGACCTTGATCGACAGCGAGCCGAACTCGTAGTCCTCGCCGCCGCGCACGGTGAGGAGCTGGGCGTCTGGCACTCCGCCGGCGCGGGCCAGAGTCGTCGTGCTCTCGGTTCCGATGACCGTCGCGCCGGTCTTCCGGGCGATGTACGGCATGTCGAGCGAGTGGTTGAAGTGCGAGTGCGAGATCAGGATGAAGTCCGCCCGCGTGATGCGGGCGTCGACGGCGGCCGTGTCGGACACGAGCTCGTCGTCCGGCCCGAACGCCCGTCGCGCGTCGCCGGGCAGCTCCGGCGTATCGAGGAGGCCGAAGCGGGCTCGGTACCGCAGGCGGGAGAGATAGGGGTCCGTCAGGATCACCCGCTGGCCGTCCGTGATCTCCCAGCCGGCGGCACCGAGATGCGTCAGGCGCACCGATGCGGCCGAGCGGCGCGTCGCTCCCGCGCGTGCGATGGGCGAGCGCCTCAGCAGCCGCCGCCCGCCCCGCCCGACTTCCGCGGCTCGATCAGCTCGACCCGCACGTCGTCGGGGGCCCACATGAAGGCGATGCGCGGGCCGTTCGGGATCTGGATCGGCCCCTCCAGCAGGCGGGCGCCGAAGCCCTCGAGCCGCTTGATGTCGGTCTCCAGGTGCGTCGAGTCGAACCCGAAGTGCTCGAGCCCGTGGTGCGCGCTCGCGTCGCCCGGCCCCAGGCGCTCGCCCGTGCGCGCGCCCGAGATGTTGACGCCCATGCCGCCGTCCTCGCTCTGGCAGCGGATGAAGCGATCGCCGAAGACGCGGGTCTCGTCGCTCATGATCTTGAAGTTGAAGGCCTTCGCGTACCACTCCGCCGTCTTCCGCGGATCCGGCGCCTTCAGGTGGATGTGGTTGATCCGGAACGCCATGGCGATCCTCCTCTGTCCAGCGGGGATGTGCGCGCCGCAGGCCGTCGCGGGGCTGGGGCCCCGCCGGCCGAGGCGCGCCTCTAAGTTGATGTGTTCCAGAAGCCCTGTCGAGCGTCAGTGCATGACGAGGCCGCCGTCGACGCTCAGCGCCTGTCCCGTCATGTAGCCCGACTTGCTCGAGACGAGAAAGCCGATCACGTTGGCGACGTCCTCGGGGCGCTCCATCCGCCCGAGCGGCACCGTGCCGGCGCGCTGGCGGGTGAACTCCTCGGGCGTCAGGCCCATCAGCTTGCCCTGCTCGCGCGCCACGGCGGTCCACATGTCGGTCTCCACGAAGCCCGGGCAGACGCAGTTCACCCGGATCCCGTCGGCGGCGTGAGCCAGGGCGAGGCTCTTGGTCATGCTGACGACGGCGGCCTTGCTCGCGTTGTAGGGCAGGTTGTTGCGGCTGCCGATCTTGCCGGCCATGGACGCAAGGCTGACGATCGCGCCGCGCTTCTGCGCGATCATCGTCGGCAGCACCGCCTGGCTGGCGAAGAACACCGCCTTGGCGTTGGCGTTCATGATCGCGTCCCAGTGCTCCTCGGTGACGTCCAGTGGAAGCGCCGCGCGGTAGATCCCGGCGTTGTTCACGAGGACGTCGATGCGCCCGAACTCGGCGCGCGCGCGATCCGCCATCGCCGTGAGATCGGCGCGCGACGTGACGTCGGTTCGGACGACGCTCACCCGACGTCCGAGCCCCTTCACCGCGGCGGCCGTGCGCTCCGCCCCTTCCGGGTCCAGCTCGGCGACGACGACGTCGGCGCCCATCCCGGCCAGCTCGAGCGCGGTGGCGCGGCCGATGCCGCGGCCCGCGCCGGTGACGATCGCGACTTGCCCTGAAAGCTCCATGAGTGCTCTCCCTTCACGTGAAGGCGCGCCTCGACCGGCGGGGCCCCAGCCCCGCGACGGCCCGCGGCGCGCACCGCCCGTGTGGCGGCGCTGAGCCGCGAGTCTACCACCCACCGTCGTTCCACGTGTACGATGCATCGCGGTCATGGCCCCCGAGCCGGCGGATGTCGTGGTTCTCGAGCGGCGCATCGAGCGCGCCGACCTGGTCCGCCTGCTTCGACTCTTTGGCGACATGATCAAGTACGTTGTGGACGTGGAGCGCGGGGTGGTCGCCATCGGCGGTGAGCTGCACGCCGACGCCGAGCAGGTGCTCCTGGAGCGCGGCAGCCGCCAGGCTGACCTCTGGGGGGCCAACTACTATCCGGGGCGCGGGCGTGAGGGTTGCATCGCCCTCACCTTTACGCTCGTCGGAAGCGGGGAGCCTCTCTGAGATGGCCTCGCACGCCGGCCTCTCGCCCGAGCGTTGGGCGGGTTTCTCGCTGGATCAGCAGGTCCTCATGATCGCCAACGAGATGAACCGAGCGACGAAGCTGATGGCTCCCATCGATCGCGAGCGCCTCCAGAGCGCCTACGAGCGGATCCTGCGGCTTGCCGACCTCACGGTTCAGGGTGCCTGTCGGCCGGCGCTCCGGCGTGAGCTGCTCCGCTGGCGGGATCTCGTCGCCACTCTGTACATCGCTCCCGCGACCGACCCTGCCGCCCACGCCACAGCGTTCCGCGCGCTGCTCCGCCTGACGCCGGAGGCATCGAAGCAGCTCGCCCTTCTGCGCGGAGTCTAGCGGATCTCAGGTCTTGACGGGCTCGATCACGCCGGCGGCGTGCAGCGCGGTCAGCTCGTCCTTCGCCAGGCCCAGCAGCTCGGCCAGCACGCGGTCGGTGTCCTGGCCGAGGAGCGGCGCCGGGCGCTCGACGGCGGAGGGCGCGGCGCCGTGGAGACGGATCGGCGAGATCGGCACCTTGGTCTTCCCGCGCCGTGGGTGCTCGATCTCTTTCCAGACGCCCCGGGCGCGCAGGTGCGGGTCGTCGACCACCTCGGCGGCCGTACGGACCGGCGCGCACGGCACGTGCGCCTCGGTCAGGATCGCCATCACCTCGTTCTTCGTGCGCTCCCGCGTCCACGCCGTCACCATCGCGTCGATCTGCTCGACGCGGGCCGCGCGGCCCGGTGTCGTCGCGTAGTCCGGGTTGGTGAGCAGGTCCTCGCGGCCGAGCACCTTGGTGATGCTCTCCCAGTGACGATCCGACGCCGTGAAGATCGCGATGTACCCGTCGCGGGTCTCGTAGACGTTGTAGGGCGCCATCGCGAGCGCGGGATGGCGGTTACCGGTGCGCGGCGGCACCGATGTGTCGCCGTCCATGAAGACGCCGAGCGCGCTGGCGAGCGCGATGATCGCGGCGTCGAGCATCGCGACTTCGACGAACTGACCCTGGCCCGTGCGCTCGCGCTGCACGAGCGCGCCCAGGATGCCGGCGAAGAGGTGGACGCCGCCCAGAAAGTCGCACACCGCCGGCCCGGCCTTCACCGGCGGCCGGTCGGGGAAGCCGGTCGCGTTCATGATGCCGCTCATCGCCTGGATGGTCAGGTCCATCGCGGGCAGATCGCGGTACGGACCGGACAGTCCGAAGCCGGTGCCGCTGCCGTAGACGAGCCGCGGGTTCTCCTTGCGCAGCACCTCCCAGCCCAGGCCCAGGCGATTCATGACGCCGGCGGCGAAGTTCTCGACCAGCACGTCGGCGTTGCGGGCCAGGCGAAGGAACAGCGCCTTGCCGTCGGGGTGCTTGAGGTCGAGGACCACCGACTCCTTGTTGGAGTTCAGCATCACCAGCGGGTAGGGCTCGACCTGGCGCTTTCGGCGCCGCACGATGTCGCCCTCGGGCCCTTCGATCTTGAGCACGCGCGCGCCCATGAAGCCGAGCAGCAGGCCGCAGTAGGGGCCGTTGTAGATCTGGCCGAGGTCGAGCACGAGCATGCCGTCGAGCGGGCGACGTACGGTGGTCGTCATGGGCTCCTCGAGCTCCAGCCTAGGCACTCGCCGGCGTGATCATGGTCTTCACGCCGTGGCCGGCCGCGGCGTGGGCGAACGCGTCGGCGATCCGCTCCAGCGGGAATCGCGAGGTGACGAGGCGCTTGAGGCCGAGCTTCGGCATGAGGGCCAGCGCGCGGCGGTAGGCGGTGCCGCGGCCGAACGCGCCCCCGATCCTGATCTCGCGGAAGTGAACGTCCCAGAGGTCGAGCGGCAGGCGGCTCCCTTTTGGATTCACGCCCACGAGCTGGAAGAAGCCGGCGGGGCGGGTCAACCCGACCGCCTCGGCGACCAGCTCGGGCTTGCCGACCGCCTCGCAGACGACGTCGGCGCCGCGCCCGCGCGTGAGCTCCATCACCCGATCTCTCAAGCTCTCGTGGACGGGATCGATGACCACGCCGGCGCCCAGACGCCGCGCCATCTGACGGCGCTCCTCGATCGGATCCGACAGAATCAGGCGCTTGGCGCCGAGACGGCGCGCCAGCACCATGGTCACGAGCCCCATGATGCCGCCGCCGATGACCAGGACCGTCGCGCCGCGCGGCATGCGGAAGGTCTCCAGGCCGGCCAGACAGCAGGCGGCCGGCTCGGTCATCGCCGCGGTGATCGGATCGAGCCCGCGCGGCAGGGGATGGACGTTGCGCGCGGGCAGCGCGACGCGCTCGGCGAAGCCGCCGACGCGAACGCACTGCGGACACTGGCTCACGCGCCCGGTCGCGCACTCCGCGCACTTGCCGCAGCCGTAGGAAGGCTCGCAGCCGACGGTGCGCCCGACGAGGCTCCGGCTGACCCCGCGGCCCACCTCGCGCACGACGCCGGTGTACTCGTGGCCGAGCACCAGCGGCGGCTTCCAGGGGAAGAGCCCCTGCGTCGCGTGGACGTCGGTGCCGCAGATGCCCGCAGCGTGGACGGCGACCACGACCTGACCCGGCCCGGCGACGGGCTCCGGCACCGTGTCGATGGTGAATCGGCTCTCGCCCTGCCAGGTCGCGACTCTCATGTCGGTACCTCGCGGTGAGGCTACCACACGGCGCCGAATGACATACAATCCGGACAATCTTTTCCCAGAGGAGACCGACTATGGCCGTGAGCGAGACCTACGAGAAGGGACGGGAGCTGCGCCGGCAGCTCCTCGGCGACGCGTACGTGGAGCGCGTCAACCAGACCGCGTACGCCGACCCCATCATGAAGAAGTTCATCGACGTGGCGACCGAGACGGTCTTCGGCGCCCTGTGGACGCGGCCGGGCCTGGACCTCAAGACCCGCACCCTGATCTGTGTCGTCTCCGACGCCGCGACGGCGCGCACGCCCGAGCTGGCCATCCATCTGCGCATGGCGCGCCGCCAGGGCTGGACCGAGGACGAGCTGATCGAGGTGCTCCTGCACCTCTCCGGTTACGTCGGAGTCCCGCTGATCCGCGAGGCGATGCTCACGGCCAAGGAGGTGTTCACCGAAATGAAGAAGGAGCGCTGAGGGAGACCGCGATCAGGTGAGGAGGCGCCGGTAGGCCAGCCCAACGATCAGCGCCAGCGCCAGCTGGAACAGATCGAGAGCCGAAAGCCCGGGTATCACGCGTTGTCGTCCGCCGTCCCCGGGGGTGTCTGAATAGTTTTCGGTTCGCGTCGCTCACCCCAGGGCGGCCGAGGAAAGTGCAAGCCGTATACCGGCTGACCCTCAGCGCCGGCCGAGCCGAGGAACCGCGCGAAAGAACATCGCGATCCGCGCGTGAGCGCGCGCTGGCTCTGAATGCGTCCCGGACGTCGGCCCGAGAATCGTCAAACTTTCCGACGCTCCGGGCGTTCGGCTTCCAGAATTTGGCACTGCCCGAGCGTGCTATCGTCCCCTCGGGAGGTCCTCATAGGGGCGAGCCGCGGGTGGATGTCGTCCACGATTGATGCTAAGAAGGGATCGCGGTTCGACACGTCCTCACGGGAGGGTCGCCATGAGCACCGGTGAGAAGGTCACGGTTCTGAACCCGATGGGCTTCGCGCCGAAAGTGGTCAAGAAGCCGCTGGCACCGCGCCTCTCCACGCTCGACGGCAAGACCGTCTATCTGGTCGACTGCCGGTTCGACGACTCCGATGTCTTCCTCAAGCAGATGCAGGCGTGGTTCGGCGAGCATATGCCCGGTGTGCGCACGATCTTCAAGCCGATCTCGAGCGTCTATCTCAAGGACGATCCGACGACGTGGGAGGAGATCAAGGCGAGGGGGCACGCCGCCATCGTCGGCGTCGGCCACTGAAGCACCTGCGCGCCGGCGGTCGCCGCGCACGCGATGACGATCGAAGCGCAGTACGGAGTTCCCACCGTCGCCATGCACACCGACAAGTTCGATCGGGTGGTCCGGTCGGTGGCCGCGGTGAACGGGATGGCCGAGCTCCGGCAGGTGTTCGTCCCTCAGCCGGTCATGGGTAAGTCCCCTCGCGAGCTGCGCGCCTACGTCGACGGAAAGGATCCGCTGACCGGGCGGCCGGTCATGCAGGAGGTCATCGAGGGCCTCACCACGCCCCTCGACGGCCAGGGCGTCGGCACCATCGAGTACGACCGGTCCACGCCGCGGCTCGTCGAGGCGGACACCGAGGAGAACCTTCACCGGCTGTTCATGGAGAGCCGGTGGACCGACTACCTGCCGATCGTGCTTCCCACGGAAGAGCGCGTGACGGCGATGCTGGCGGCGACGCGTCGCAAGCCCGGCGAAGTCGTCGGGCGCATGCGCCCGACGCATTTCCGCGAGGCCTGGGAGTACACGGTCGAGAAGGTCGCGGTGAACGCGGTGATGGCCGGAGCGCGGCCGGAGTATTTCCCGGTCATCCTGGCCCTCGCCGCGACCGGTGTGAGCGCGCGGGGCAGCACGACCAGCTCCATGGCGGCCATGGCCGTGGTCAACGGGCCGATCCGCCAGGAGATCAAGATGAACGCGGGGACCGGCGCGCTGGCGCCCTATAACCACGCCAACGCGACGATCGGCCGCGCCTACGGGCTCCTCTCGCAGAATCTCCAGGGCGGCTCGGTGCCCGGCCTCACCTACATGGGCTCGCAGGGCAACAACTACGCCTACAACAGCATCACGTTCCCCGAGAACGAGGAGCGGAGCCCCTGGGAGCCCTTCCACGTCCAGCATGGCTTCCGTCCCACCGACAGCACGGTGAGCGTCTTCAGCGGGTGCCGCGCCACCGCCTACACGCTGGGGCTACGCGAGAAGCACTGGCGCGAGCACGTCCGCAACATGCTGCGCGGCATGGATCCACACATCCCACCGGTGTTCGTGCTCGATCCCATCACCGCGCGGCAGTTCATCGACCGGGGCGGCTTCACCAAGAAGGACGCGCTCATCGACTGGATCTACGAGAACGCCCAGATGCCGGCCGGCGAGTTCTGGGACTACCAGCTCGTCCAGAACTACCTCTACCCCCGCGCGACGTTCGGCGAGGAGCCGTGGGCCTCGAAGCTCAAGGCGGCGCCCGACGAGATCATCCAGATGTACAAGCGCGAGGACATCCACGTCGTGGTCGTCGGCGGCGAGACCAACGGCTACTGGCGCATCATGGGCGCGACGTACGCGAAGACCGTCCTGGTCGACGACTGGCGGTAAGCGGCCGCGCTCAGAGGTTCAGGAGCCGCTCCAGATTTCGCCAGAGGATGGCCTCCTTCTCCTCCTGGGTGAGGCGTTCCATCGCGAGGATCCAGGAGACGGGCCAGTCGAGCGCCATGTCGTAGGGCCAGTCCGTGCCGAACACGACGCGGTCGGCGCCCACGGTGTCGATCAGGAAGCGCAGCGCGGACTCGGTGTACACGATGCAGTCGTAGTAGAAGCGCCGCAGATACGCGCTCGGGGGCTGCTGGATGTTGGCGCGCGCCTCCGAGCGGACTTGCCAGCCGCGGTCCATGCGGCCGATCCCGTAGCAGGTGTAGCCCCCGCCGTGGCCGAGCACGATCTTGAGGTTCGGGCACTCGTCCATGACGCCGCCGGACACGAGCGTCGCGAACGTCACCGCGCGGTCGACCAGATTGCCGACCGTGTTCGGCAGGTGGTAGCGCTTGGTCCGCGGGCTCACCAGCGTCTCGCCGCCCTGATGGAAGAAGATCAGCGCGCCGAGCTGATCCGCCGCCTTCCAGAAGGGACGGAACTCCGGCTCGTCGAGCGTCCGGCCGTTGACATGGTCGTTGATCTCGGCGCCTTTGAGGCCGAGCTGCGTCATGCAGCGCTCGAGCTCTCCGATCGAGGCTTTCACGTCCTGCATCGGCAGCGTGCCGAGACCGGCGAATCGCTTGGGCCACGTCCGCGTCATCGAGCTGATCTCGTCGTTGGTGGCCCGCGCCGTGGCCGTCGCGATCTTCGTATCGAGCTGATAGTTGTAGAAGCCGACGTAGGGCGAGACGACGTGCACGTCGACGCCGAGCGAGTCCATGTCGGCCAGGCGCTCCTCCGGCGTCCACTTCGCGCGCGGCGGGAGGACCTGCCGCCGGCCGCCGATGACGGCGAGCTCCTGCCCGCGTTCGTCCTTCTCGCGCTTGAGCGTGTGCCAGTCGCCGCCCTTCTCGGTGGCCTGCCAGAAGCACTGCGGCGTCAAGTGCGCGTGAACGTCGATGCTACGCATCGGCTCCTCCCGTACCTGTTATCCTGCCCGCGTGCCCGTACGCGTCGCGGCGATCGAGGTCAGTCATTGGCACTCGCTCTACGACTCCGCCTACCTGCGCCACCTGACCGGCATGCCCGACATGCGGCTCGTCGCCCTCCAGGACCCCAGCGCGGCGATCGCCGCCCAGCGGGCCACGGCGCTGGGTGATCCGCCGGTCTACACCGACTACCGGCGGATGCTGACCGAGACCCGACCCGACTTCGTGATCGCGCTCGGCCGACACAGTAGCATGGCGGAGACCGCTCTTTATCTGCTCGATCAGGGCTATCCGTTCCTGATGGAAAAGCCCATGGGCGTCAACGCGGAAGAGGTTCGTCGCGTCGCCGACCGGGCGGCGGCGAAGCACGCATTCGTCGCCGTGCCGCTCGGCCAGCGCTACCAGCCCTTCGTCACGCGGGCCCGCACGCTGCTGGCCGAGGCGAGATTCGGTCCCGTGTCGCACATCTACTTCCGCCTGAACCGGCCCAGCTCGGCGCGCTACGTCGCGTGGGACGCCCCGTGGATGCTCGACCCGAAGGACGCCGGCGGCGGCTGCCTGCGCAACCTGGGCCCGCACGGGCTCGACCTCTTTCTGTTCCTCACCGGCGAGGAGGCTCAGGTGACCGGGGCTCAGCTCAGCTCCCGCGCTCTCGGTCACGCGGTCGAGGACTACGCCTCCGTCCTGCTGCGCTCGGCCAGCGGCATCCTGGGAACGATCGAGGTCGGCAACACGTTTCCGCGCGCCGGGACGGACGGGGAATGGAAGATCGCCGGACGCGACGCGATCCTGGCTCTCAAGGACGACACGCTGCGGCTGACGACGGCGGCGGGTGAAGAGACCATGGCCGGGACGCCGGCGGAGCCTCTTGCGCTGACGGCGCTGCGCGACGCCCTGGACCACTGGCGCCGCGGGGCGCCGCCGCCCATCAGCGTCCACGACTGCCTGCGCGCGGTGCGCCTGATCGACCACGCGTACGCGCTGGCCGACCGGCACCGGGGCTGATTCGCTTCTGGAAGGTACGCGAAAGACCGCGGCGTGTCGTGGCGAGTGATCTCGCCATCGGCACGCCGCGAAACGACTCCGCCGCCTGCTTGGCTGGCGGAGGCTACTTCTTGGGCGCGAGCCCGAGCCGCTGTTCCAGGACGAGCCGCATCTCCTGCGCGGCGGCGCGCCAGAGCGGGCCACCCGCCACCGTGTACGCGTCGCCGACCTGCTTGCGCATCTCGTTCATCGCCGCGTCCGCCTGATCCTTCGGCGCGACGTCGACGGTCTTGGCGCGGATCTGGGCCGCCTTGCCCGTCGCGGCATGCGACCGCTCGAGCCACCGGCCGATCTCGTTCCAGTCCTTGTCGAAGAACGCGACGACCGGGATGGACTGATAGCCGTTGTTCAGGTAGGTGTCCCGCAGGTCGGCTTCCTTGTCGCGGAAGAAGACCCGCAGCTCGCAGCCCTGCATCGCCTCGCAGACGTGCGCGATCAGCGGCGAGTTGCGGTGCACGTCTCCGCACCAGTTCTCGGCCAGCATCATCGCGTACTTGACCTGATTGACGCCGCCGAAGAACTTCCGCTCGTCGTCGGTGAGTGCCGACTTCGCGTAGTAGTCCTCGGTGCGGGCCCTGGTGTCGCCCATCTGGGCCATATAGTCCTTCCAGGTCAAGCCTTTGGAGAAGCGCTGGGCGTCGAGAGGAATCTTCAGCTGGGCCATCGGGTCTCTCCTTTGTTGGTGTTCGACTTCGGGCCCCCTTTATACACCAAACCGGGCGGCGACGACAGCGCCCTGAGGCACTAGAGGAAAGACCGGGTAGCCTTTCCGGGGGTTTTCCACGAGGTATTGGGGGGCGTCATCAATTGCACGCGTGACCGGGGCACCCTATTGTCAGTTGCTGGATGGGCGAGGTCGAGGAAGCGGGAGGTCGGTCAGCCATGAACGCGATCAAGGAGCGGCTCGAACGTGACCTGGCCGTAGCCGTCGGCCGGCTTCGTCAGACCGATCATGTCGTCGCCGTCGAGGAGCCAGATCTCGTCACGACCGCCGAGGACGACGGCGGCGACGCGTCCGAGGACAGCATTCGTCGGGAGATCGACTTCGCGACACGCGAGTTGCTGGTGGAGCGGATCAATTGCCTGGCGGCAGCGCTTGATCGGTTGGGCTGCGGCGAGTACGGCACCTGCATGGAGTGCGGCGAGCGGATCTCGCCGGCGCGATTGAACGCTATCCCCGAGGCGCAGACCTGTGTCCGGTGCCAGGACGCGCTCGAGCGGAGCCAACGCGAGCAGACAGGAAGACGCTCGTGAGTCCGGGCGGGCATCTGGTCATCACCACTGCCGCCGCCGTCGCCTCGGCGTTGCTGACGGGGTCGACCGAGGTCACCGTGGGCGTCGCCGTCGGGGGCTTCCTGATCGACCTCGACCATCTCGTCGACTACGTCCTGGTCGAGCGGCAACGGGACCTGCGGCCGGCCGCCTTCCTCCGGTACTACGTCGAAGGGCGCACGCAGCTGGCGGTACTGGTGCTGCACTCCTACGAGTTGTTCGCGCTGCTGGGTGCGCTCCTCTGGTGGACCGACGCGCCCCTGCTCGCGGGCTATCTTATGGGCGCTCTGATTCACCTGGCCCTCGACATCGCGTTCAACGGCCGGTTGACGTCACGGAGCATCGTCGCCTTTTATAGCTTCGGGTACCGCATGGCCCACGGCTTCCGGATGGCCACGCTCTTCGGCGAGAACGCCTCAGGCCCGGTCCCCGGGGGCTTCTGGCCGGCGTTCTTCCGAGAGTGTGCGGGCATGCGTGCCACCGGCCACTCGGCGGAGTCCTCGCAGACTGGCTCCCATGTCCGGATCGGGAGACCGGCCGCGCCCTAGATTCTTACGCCGGCGGGCGTTCGGGACCTTGGGAAGATGCCTGGCGAAGGCGGATCCGTGAGTCGTCGACTGATCGTCGTGGCCTGCGACGAGCTATCGCGGTACGCACACCTCCAGCGTGCCTTCATCAGCGCGAGCGTGGAGGTTCTCCTCGACCGCCGGCGCGGGGACCGGCGCCAGCGCCAGAACATCCCGGCCGTCCAGCGGCGCCGCGGGGACAGGCGCGTGCGGAGCGTCGCCGACGACCTCCGGACGGTC
>Ga0137394_10002447_pt1 | contig 13708 bp, 5 predicted proteins | sample czobulk116metaG_FD_108278 | JGI IMG/M metagenome (GOLD analysis project Ga0137394, IMG submission 108278) | Vadose zone soil microbial communities from Angelo Coast Range Reserve, California, USA - czobulk1.16 metaG | ecosystem: Environmental > Terrestrial > Soil > Vadose zone | place: USA...
CCTTCGCGTCCGCGCCTTCGGCACGTACACGCTCCGCGCGGTGAAGCCCGAGGCGCTTCTCGCCGAGCTGGTGGGCACGGACGGCTCCTTCGAGGCCGACGAGATCGAGGTGCTCCTCCGCTCGATCGTCGTCTCGGAATTCTCGGAGGTCGTGTCCTCGACCGAGATCTCCGTCGTGGACCTGGCCAAGAACTTCGGGAAGCTCTCCGAGGACGTGCGCCGGGCGGTGCTCCTGCGCATCGACGAGGAGTACGGGCTGGACATGCCGAGCCTCGTCATCGTGAACGTCTCCGTTCCCGAGCAGGTGGAGCGCGCCCTGGACGCCCGCTCGAGCATGGGCGTGCTCGGCGATCTGAATCGCTACCAGCAGTACCAGCTGGGCGAGTCGATCCCCACCGCGGCCGCGAACCCGGCCGGCGGCCTGGCGGGCGCCGGCATCGGGCTCGGAATGGGAATGGCGATCGCGGGCTCAGCCGCCCCCGCGAAATCGCCCCTGCCTTTGGTCCCGCCTACGCCGGAGGGCGATCCCGCCCTGTGGCACGTGGCGTCCGGGGGACGCACGTTCGGGCCCTACACGGTTGGCCAGCTCGCCCAGGGCGTCGCGGCCGGGGAAGTCACGAGCGACAGCATGGTCTGGACCGTGGGGATGGTTGCCTGGACCCCGATGGGGCGTGTGGCTCGCCTGGCGGTCCTCTTCCCGCCTCCGCCGCCCGCGTAAGCGAGGGGCTCCACTTCAGGCGCGGTTACAATCTCAGGAGCGTGCCGCGAGGTCCCGGTAGCGAAAACATCGGACCTCGTGATCGTTCACCATTCCAACCGCCTGCATGAAGGCGTAGACGATCGTCGTACCGACGAATCGGAACCCGCGTTTTCGAAGATCGGCGCTGAGGGCGTCGGATTCGGGGGTCCTCGAGGGAAGGTCCCGGAGCGTCTTGCGACGGGACTGGATCGGTTTCCCGCCCACGAACGTCCACACGTAGCGATCGAAGCTTCCGAACTCATTCCGAATCTCGAGAAACGCGCGAGCGTTGGAGACCGTGGACTCGATCTTGAGGCGGTTCCGGACGATTCCGGCATTCTTCATGAGCGCCGCCCTGCGCCGCGCGTCGAAGCGCGCGACCCGCTCGGGATCGAATCCGGCGAACGCCTCGCGATAGCCTTCCCGTTTGTTCAAGATGGTCGACCAGGAAAGACCCGCTTGCGCCCCTTCGAGCGTCAGGAACTCGAAGAAGACGTGGTCGTCGTGCACCGGCACGCCCCACTCCTCGTCGTGGTAGCGGCGCATCAGGGGATCATCGCCCGCCCAGGCGCAGACCCGCACATCCCTTGCCGCCGGCTTCGACTTGTGAGCCATGCGATAAAGAATCCGGGATCACCGCACCGTTTCGCAAGCGTCGGGATTGACCGCGGAGACTTGGCGGGAAGTGATGTCTGCGCCCCTTCGACCAGCGCTCGTCCCGGTTCGTGCCCGCACTACTTCAGAACTGCGAATCGACCCGTGACATTCCCCTCCGGCGCCTGGAGCCGGTAGAAGTACACGCCGGATGCAAGCGGTCTCCCCGACCGATCGCGCGCGTCGAGCTGAACTTCGTGCAATCCGGGCTGGAAGTACTTTCCGGCGATCACGTCCCGCACGAGCCTCCCAGCGGAGTCGAAGATCTGGATTCGAACGACCCCAGCTCGGGTCAGCTCGAACGTGAACGCCGCCGCGGGGTTCAAGGGATTCGGGTCCACGGCGGCGGCCAGGCCACCGGAAGTTCCGCTCACGGTCAACGTGAGCGATGCGGAGAACGGCGCTCCCGAGGCGATACGGCCCCTCACCTCGACCGGGATCTGCTGCGTTCCGCTCACGTTCGCGAACAGAGCTCTGAGATCCGCTTTCTGGAAGCAGGCGGAAACGTCCAGCACGCCATTCCTGTTCGCATCCTGGACCAAGCCCAGCTTTCGAGGAACCGCATGGATTTCGGCCACGGCTCCGGTTCCCTCCGAGCGGAGGACGATGGAGAAGAGATCGATTTCCGAGACGGAGAATCCGGGCTCGGCGGGCTCGATCTGGACGCAGCTGGTGGGCTTTCCTGACTTGAGCTTGATGATCTTGTCAGCGCCCAACGTGAACGCCGACGCCTGGAGAACGGCCCGAATGTGCACCATCGTCGATTCGCTGTCCGCTAGAGCCGCCTGCGGGACGATGTCCGTGACCGTGAGCACCGCGCTATAGTCCCCCGCGTTCTTGTAGGTATGCGATGGCGTTGCTCCCAGACCGGAAGCTCCATCACCGAACCTCCACAGATAGAGCAGCGCGTCACCATCGGGGTCGGAGGACCCGGTGCCGTTCAGCTCCAGAGGAAGGTTGACGAAGGTCGAGTAGGGACCTCCCGCGCTCGCGACGGGTGCGTGGTTGCGGCTGCGGATGGCAATGCGCGTGGTGTCGGTCACGGTCAGCGCGTTGGAGGCCGTGAACGCGACCCGGTACGCCTGGTCCCGCACGTCCACCGGTTGCGGCACCCAGTGGAAATGCCCCAGGGCGTTGTTCGCCGTTGTCGTGAATTGCGCCGGATTGGTGGTGGGGATGTCCGAGAGATCGGCGGAAAGCGAAAGGATCGGCTCGCCGTCCGGATCCCCGGCGGATACCTCGAAATCGATGGGCGCGCCGTCCGTTCCGTCGATGTTCTGGGGAACCGTGACCTGTGGATCCCGGCTCACCGTGAACGTTGGAGGGTTCGCTGGAATGGACGGACCGGTGATTTCCTCGGTGAAGGAGATGATCGGCCCGCGGTCGGGATCCACGGCGCTGGCCGTGATCAGGAGAGACTGGCCCGCCGTGAGCGTGACGGAGCCGATCACGCTGATGATCGGACCCCGCTGGCTTCGATCCGGTGCGTAGTGGACGCGCGGCGGGTTCGCGATCCTTGCCGAGGATGCGGGTAGCACCGTGACGATGGTCTGTGCCGTGCCGACCTCGCCGTCGCCGTCGACTGCCGTGAACGTAACGGTGTACACACCGGTGTCCGGCGCGGCGGGGGTCCACGCGAGATCGCCTACGGCCTTCGTTCCTTGGGGCACGACTCGGATTCTCGTGACGGACCTGCCGGTATCCGGCGCCACCGCGATGAAGGCCACGGGGTAGGTACCGATGTCACCGGTCACCGGGTGCCAAACCAGGGTGCCTTGCGTGTGCGATCCATTGGTCGTGAAGGTCGCGTCGTTCTCGGCGGGAAGGGCGGAACGATCAGCCGTCAATGTGATGGGATCCCCGTCGGGATCGGAAGCCGTGACGGTCACCGACAGCTCGGCTTCTTCCTCCACCGTCGCGAACTCAGGCGACGTCACCACCGGCGAGGCGTTGGTCACGACGATGGAGAAGGACTTGTCGTCGCTCAGCGCGCCGTCGGTAACGCGGACCGTCGCTTGAAACAACCCGGCGTCGAAAAAACCAGGGGCAAGGTGGACATTCCCGGTTGTCATGCCCGTGTCGCTGATCGCGGTCGAGACGGTCATGAACGGAGGACCATCCACTTTCGTGAATACCAGCGGGTCGGTGTTGGCATCGGTCGTGGTGAGGGTCTGATCTTGCGTCTCGCCCTCCCGCACCGTCATGTCGGCCGGCTGTGCGAGCACGTGGGCGACATTGCTGGCGTTTGTGACGAACGCAAGGCCGGCTACATTCGGCCCGAGATTCCCGCGGAGGGAATATGCGCCCGGGTCCACCGTGTAGAAGCTTCCGGTGACGGCATCGGTCGTAAACAGCACGTCCGTGCTCGAGAACGCCGGATCGCTCAGGTTCTGATTCGCGGGCAGATTGCTCAAGGTCGTAACCGATGGCGAGCCGAAGATATCGTCGAGCTGCGAGACGGTGGGCGGGTCATTGGGATCGAAACCGAAGAGGCGTCCATCCGGCGCTTCCACGACGTAGTCCAGATCCGCCAACGGGAGCGCCGGCGAGGTTCGCAGGACCTGACCGGTGATATCGATCTCGGCGATGCGTCTTTGAGCGAACGTGCCCGTCGGCGCGAACGTCACGAGCAATCGATGCTGTGCGTCCTGATATTCCACTCCTTGCGCGAACTGCTCGCCGATCGGAAGCCCCGTGATCGCGTGCTCACTCACGAGACCTGGCTGCAAGTCGAACTCGAGCAGGGTGGATGGGCCGCCGGCATCGCTCTGGACCGCTACGAAGTGCCCTGTGGGCGTATGGAACGCGAAGCCCCCGATGTGGGCGTTCGAGCTGAGACGGAAAATCCTACGGGCATCAATGAACCCGTTGGACGGGTCAATTCTGAAAACGACCGCGGAGTCGCTTGCGACTTGAGTAATGCCGAAGAGCTCTCCGGGAGCGAGATCATGATTCAGGACGTAGGTCGTAAACGACTTCCGGTCGTTCAGAGATCCGTCACTCGCCTCCACCGTCGCGACGTGCGTCCCGGCATCCATGAACCATGGCGCGATGTGGACGTTCGCATGGACAGCGTTGAGCGTTGTCAGGTTCATGAACGTTGGGCCGGAAACCAGGGCAAACGTGAGCGGCGTCTCGTCTGGATCCGTCGCGGAGATGGATTGGTCCGCAACCTCACCCTCGTTCATCGTGAGGTCGATCGGCTGCACCAGATTCGGGGGCCGGTTGCCGGTTCGAGCAGTCACCGTGATCTGGAAGCCCTGAGTCCTGGAGGCGTTCGAGGGATCCACCGCGCTGACCCCCGCCGAGAACGTTCCTGTCGTTCCGAGGGGCGGGAACAAGTGAATGAATCCGGACGTCGCATTCGTGTTCAAGACGCTCATGAAGGCGGGACCTGAAAATTTCTCGAATGTCAGCGAATCCCCGTCCGGGTCACTCCCCTTGATGACCTGATCGGCGGTCACACCTTCCTCGGTGGTCATGTTGGAAACCGTGTCCAGCACCGGCGGGCGGTTCACGTTGTTCACGGTGATCGTGAACGACCTGTCCGAACTCGTACTGGCGTCGCTCGCGCGTACCGTCGCTCCATAGACTCCGGCATCCGCAAATCCTGGGGCGATATGCACGATTCCGCTACCGATTCCCGTTCCCGAGGTCGTTGTCGCCACTGTCATGAACGCCGGACCCGCGACCTTGGAGAAGGTCAGAGGGTCGCCGTCTGGGTCCGATGCGGTGAGCGTCTGATCCGCCGTCGCGCCCTCGTTCGCCGTCATGTCCGAGGGCTGGGCCAGCACGGGCACCTGGTTCGCGCCGGTATTGACAACGATCGAGAGTGTCCGGGTGCTGAGGAGGCTCCCATCGGTTGCGGACACGGACGCCCCGTACGAGCCAGCATCGCCAAGCCCTGGGGCAAGGTGGATGTTCCCCGTCGTGGGGGTGATCGTGCTCACGGCCATGAAACCCGGCCCGACATTCTTGAAGAAGGCAAGCGGATCCGCATCCGCATCGGATCCGGTGATGAGCTGATCGGCCGTCGCTCCCTCCGTCACGGTCATGTCGTTCACGGGAGAAAGCACCGGAGCGCGGTTGATATTCGGCACAACGGCGCTGAATGATTTGCTGTCATTCGCCGTGCCATCGCTGGCGATGACGGTCACGGAGTAGCTGCCCGAATCGATGAATCCCGGAGCGAGTTGGATATTCCCTGTGGCCGTTCCGGTCCCGGGAGTGGTGGTGGTGACGGTAGCGAACGAGGGTCCGCTTTCTTTCGAGAAGGAGAGTGCGTCGCCGTCCGCGTCGGTCGCGGTAAGGGTCTGATTCCCGGTCGATCCCTCGTTCACGGTCATGTTACTCGGCTGCGTGAGCACGGGCGGCGTGTTCCCCGTGTCCGGAAGGGCCACGGCCCAGTCGAACCAATCGCCCGGAATTCCGGTCACTGTGCCGCAAGGATCTGCCGGATCTCCGAGGACGTAGGTGTTCGGGAAGACGTATCCGTCGCAGCTCGTATCGAATGCGGTTCCGAAGCCGAAGGGATTGATGTTCGAGGCGCCGACCTGGACGGCGATGGAGGCGTTGCCCGTCGCGGGCGTCACCGAAATCGTGCCCAGGGTCGACAATCCTGCTGGGGTCACAGATGCCGCCGGGAGAGCCTTGTTGATCTCGACTTCGGTGTCGCTCTGAATCTGGGGGCTCGTGTCCGTGTAGGCCGCGTCCGCGGGAGTGAACGTGCCCCAGGTGACCGTGCCACCCACCGCCTTCAATGCCAGCGTGTAGCTGAACATGTCCAACGGTTGAGCCGTGGTCAAGCCGCCGCAGCCAGAATTGAGACTATGCGAGTTGCAGGTCTGGAGCGTGCCGTTCCTGTCGTGATTCGTATCCAGAGTGATCGTCAGGACCGTCGTTCCGGTCGGGCGTAACCGCGTGTTGTCCGCCGGATTGTCGGTGCTGATCCGCATGTACTGGGCGAACGTGGAGGCTGGTGAGAGGGAGAGAACGGCTACCGCGATCGCGAGGGCACGGAGGGACTTCATTGAAGCCTCCACTCGGATGCTACAGGGGGCGAATAAACCCTATGTTCGGAGAGCGTTAGGTGGGGAGAAGGCGGGAGTATATCAGCATAGAGGCCTTATTTCAATGGATATAGCCGCGAATCGAGAGCTAGTTCAAGGACAGGGACGCGCCCGATTCCTCCGCCAGCCCGTACTGCAGCGCGCGTTCGAACGAAAACCCGCGCCCTTCGATGAACGCCCGCGTTGCCACCTGTTTACCGAGGCCTTGCCGGGCCTCGCGCAACCGCGAATCCAGGCGCTGCCGGTCCGCGGGCATGAGCGGGGACCCGAGCATCTCGCGCAGCGCCAACGCCGCGCCCGCCAGGCGCAACGCCCGATCGTACTGACGTTGCCCGACCGCCAGGCCCGCCAGACTCTCCAGCGACTCGGCGACCCCTTCCCGATCCCCGAGGTCCTTCAGGATCCGCAGACCCTCGACCAGGAGATTGCGGGCCTCCGCAAAAGCCCCCGAGCGTTCCGCCGCGACCCCGAGCTCGCGAAGAGAGAACGTCATTCCCCACTGATCGCCCAGCTCCTTCTGGATCGCAAGCGCCTGCTCATGACAGGATCGCGCGGTCGCCCATTCCTCGCGCGCCAGGGCGACGCTCCCGAGACCGTTCAGCCCCGAGGCTTCCCAGGCGCGATTCCCCAGGGCGCGATGCATCGCGAGCGCTTCCTCATAGAGATTCTGAGCCAGGCGATAGTTCCGCTGCGATTGTGCGACGACGCCCAGATTGTGGAGCGAGGAAGATGCCCCCCGCTCGTCGCCCAGCTTCCTCGAGATCGCCAGGCTCTCCTCGTAGAAGGAGCTCGCCTTCGACAGATTCCCGTGCTGATTGGCGATGTTGCCGAGCTCGTGCAGCATCGACGCGGCGCTCCGCTCCTCCCCTTGGGCGCGGGCCATCTCCAGGCCCTGATGGAGCAGAGACTCGGCTTCGTCGTACGCACCCTGCCCGCGCGCGAGAACGGCCGCGCCGTGCAATACCTTGAGGCGGGCGGCTCCCGGAGGCGATTCGCCCTCGAGGACCTCGCCGAGTTTCGTTCGGCCTTCGGCCCACATGCCCCGAACCCACCAGAAACGCCAGAGCGAGCCGCAGTATCTCGAAGCGATGGCGTGCTCCCGCTCTCCGATCGCGGCCATGATCGCCACGCGAATGTTCTCATGGTCGGAATCGAGCCGATGGAACCACCGTGCCTGATCCGGCCCCTGAAGCTCTGCCTCCGATTGCTCGACCACGGACAAGAAGTACTCGGAATGCCGGCGCCTCAGGGCGGAATCCTCCTGCGCCGCCTTCATCCGCTCCCGCGCGTAATCGCGCAGTGTTTCCAGAAGGCGATACCGTCCGGTCCCTCGCGAGTCCTCTTCCGCCACGAGCAGCGATTTCTCGAAGAGCTTCGTCGTGAGGTCCAGCACCTCGGAGCGATCCACGCCATCGCCGGAACAGACGATCTCGGCGGCCTCGAGCCCGAAGCTCCCGGCGAAGATCCCCAATCGCCGGAACAGCCCTCTCTCAGGATCGGAGAGGAGGTCGTGGCTCCAATCGATGGCCGCTCGAAGCGTCTGCTGTCTCTCGATGACGCCGCGGCTGCTCTTCGTGAGAAGGCGGAAGCGATCTTCGAGGCGCGTGAGGATCTCCTGGGGCGGAAGGGCCCCGACCCGTGCCGCGGCCAGCTCGATGGCCAGGGGAATTCCATCGAGCCCGCGGCAGATCTGAGCGACCGCCGGCCCATTGTTCTCTCCCAGCGAGAACAGGGAATGGACGGCCTCCGCGCGAGCCACGAACAGCTGGACGGACTCGAACTCTCGAAGACGCTGCCAGGATGCGGCGCCCAGGTCGGACGCGCCCGGGACCTTGAGCGATGGGATGCTCCAGACGACCTCCCCCGGCACGTGCAATGCCTCCCGGCTCGTGGTGAGGACATGAAGACCGGGACAGGTATAGAGAAGATCCGCGACGAGCCTCGCGGACGCGCCGACCAAGTGCTCGCAGTTGTCGAGCACGAGGAGTAGCGACTTTCCGACGAGATGATCGGCCAGGGTTTCTTTCAGAGATTTCCCGGCCACCTCTTTCAGGGAGAGGGCGGACGCGACGGCCTGCGGCACGAGACTCGGATCGGAGAGCGGCGCCAGGTCCACGAACCAGACCCCGTCGGCGCATCCCTCGAGGAGATCCCGCGCGACCCGGAGCGCAAGACGCGTCTTCCCGCTCCCGCCGGTGCCGGTGAGCGTGAGGAGGCGGGTGGAGCCGAAGAGTCGCTTGATGTGGGCGATCTCCTCCTCGCGCCCGATGAAGCTCGTCAGCTCGGGAGGCAGATTGTGAGAACGGCTCCTCGGTGTCGCGGGAAGGCGCAGGGTGAGGCTCGAGGCGCCTGCTTCGCCCTTACGAAGCGACCGGAGCCCTCGTGCGAGCTCACGACTGGAAGCGTAGCGGCTCGAGACCTCCTTCGCCAGGGCCCGCGAGAGGATCGGGTCGATTCCCGCGTCCAGGCCATCCCGCACGCGGCTCGGAGGAAGGGGATCGAGCGTCGTGATCGCGTGCATGACTTCGAAGTCTCTCGCGCCCGGAAACGGGCGCTTCCCGGTGGCGCATTCGTACAGGACCGCGCCCAGGGAGAAGAGGTCGGATCGGGCATCCAGCGGCTCGCCCCGCGTCTGCTCCGGCGACATGTAGTCCACGGTGCCTTTGACGACGCCCTCGCCGGTCATCGTGGAATCGGACGCCGCGTCTTTGGCCAGCACACGCTTCGCGAGGCCGAAGTCCAGGACCTTGGCCGAGCCTCGCGTCGTGATCATGATGTTGGCGGGCTTGATGTCGCGATGGAGGAGCCCGATCTCATGGGCGGCGCCGAGCGCGTCCGCGATCTCGGCTCCGAGATCGAGAACCTGCTCCAGGGGCAGCGGCCCGTTCCGCAGAACGTCCCGAAGCGTCCTGCCGTCCACGTATTCCATGACGATGAAATCGAGATCCTCCGCCCGGTCGACGGAGTAGATCGTCACGACATGGGGGTGGCTCAGCGAGCAGGCAAGCCTCGCCTCGCGCAGGAGCTGCGTTCTCGTGACCGGATTGTCCGCGGCTGCGCGCGAGAGAACCTTGAGCGCCACCGGGCGCTCCAGCTCGAGGTCCGTGGCGTGATAGACCTCGCCGAATCCCCCCTGCCCGAGCTTCTGGATGATTCGATATCGAGCGAGGATCTTTCCGCTCAGGAGGGCGCTCGGGAGCATGATCTTCCCCGGGTTCCTGTGTGGCGAATGTCGGTTGGGTTGCGTCGATTATACCTCCATCGCGAGCGCCCCGCCCTTTCTAATCGACAGCGGCCCCCCGCGTCTGGTATAAACCTTTGCTCTTGCGTGACCTTCCCTTGTTCGGGCGATGAAGCGCCTGCCTCGTCGGGCGGCCAACCCCCTCCAGAAAACCGAAACTCGAATCGAGGAGAGACGATGTTGGAAATGAGAAGCAAAGGACGGACGGTGCTGGCGGTACTCCTGCTCGTGGTACTCCCGGCGTTCGCGGTGGTTGCTCCCGCGACCGCATTCGCCAAGGGCGAAAGCGCCCATCATGGAGGCGGCGAAGCCTCCCTGGCCCTGCCCGATCTTGGGTCGGTGACCTTCGTGGGCGGAATCAACGGCCACACGCTTCTCCTCTTCGGGCTCATCGTCTGCGCCTTGGGCATGGTGTTCGGGATCGCGGCCTACTCGAGAATTCGCGGGCTCCCGGTGCATCAGTCGATGGCGGAGATCTCGGACCTGATCTACGAGACCTGCAAGACCTACCTGATCCAGCAGGGAAAATTCCTGCTCCTCCTCTGGGTCTTCATCAGCTTGACCGTGATGATCTACTTCGGATGGCTGGCGGTGACCGGCGTCGACGCGGCCGGGCACATCACGCGCGGATTCCCGCCCTTCAAGGTGGCGGTGATCCTCTTCTTCAGTCTGGTCGGTATGGCCGGCAGCTACAGCGTCGCCTGGTTCGGGATCCGCATCAACACGCTCGCCAACTCGCGCACAGCATTCGCGGCGCTCACCGGAAAGCCCTACGGCTGCTATGCCATTCCGCTGCGCGCGGGCATGAGCATCGGCATGGCGCTCATCTCGGTCGAGCTTCTGATCATGCTGATCATCCTTCTCTTCGTGCCGGGGGATATGGCGGGGCCCTGCTTCATCGGCTTCGCGATCGGCGAATCCCTGGGAGCGGCCGCGCTCCGAATCGCCGGCGGCATCTTCACGAAGATCGCCGATATCGGCTCCGACCTCATGAAGATCGTGTTCAAGATCAAGGAAGACGACGCCAGGAACCCGGGCGTGATCGCGGACTGCACCGGCGACAACGCGGGGGACTCGGTGGGACCCTCGGCGGATGGATTCGAGACCTACGGCGTGACGGGCGTGGCGCTCATCTCCTTCATTCTGCTTGCCGTGCACAGCCCCGTGGTCCAGGTCCAGCTCCTGGTCTGGATCTTCGTGATGCGCGTTCTCATGATCGTGGCCAGCGGGCTCTCCTATCAGGTGAACGAGACCATCAGCAAGCGCCAGTACGAAAACGCGGCCACGATGGATTTCGAGCATCCGCTCACGCGCCTCGTGTGGCTGACCTCCTTCGTCTCGATCGCCCTCACCTACGCCGCTTCCTACGTTCTGATCCGCGGTCTGGGTGACGGGTCGCTCTGGTGGAAGCTCTCGACGGTGATCACGTGCGGCACGCTCGCGGGCGCCATCATCCCCGAGCTGGTGAAGATCTTCACGTCCATGCACTCGAAGCACGTCGCGGAAGTGGTGACCTCGTCGCGGGAAGGCGGAGCGTCGCTCAACATCCTCTCGGGACTCGTCGCGGGGAATTTCAGCGCCTACTGGCTGGGTCTCACGATCATGGTTCTCATGGGAATCGCTTATGGCGTGAGCACGCTGGGGGTCGGCGCCCTGATGATCGCACCGGCGGTGTTCGCGTTCGGACTCGTGGCGTTCGGATTCCTCGGCATGGGTCCGGTGACGATCGCCGTGGACTCCTACGGCCCCGTGACCGACAACGCGCAATCCATCTACGAGCTCTCGCTGGTCGAATCGACCCCGGGGGTCAAGGAGCAGATCAAGTCGCAGTTCGGCTTCACGCCTGACTTCGAGCGCGCGAAGCACAACCTCGAGGAGAACGACGGGGCGGGGAACACGTTCAAGGCGACCGCCAAGCCGGTGCTCATCGGCACCGCGGTCGTGGGCGCCACCACGATGATCTTCTCGATCATCGTAGCGCTGACGGAAGGGCTGAAGCCCGAGTACGTGACCAAGCTCTCGCTCCTCCACGCGCCCTTCCTGCTCGGCCTGATCGCCGGGGGCTCCATGATCTACTGGTTCACCGGCGCCTCCACGCAGGCCGTCACGGCGGGCGCCTACCGCGCCGTTGAGTTCATCAAGCGGAACATCCGGCTCGAGGGAACGACGAGGGCGTCGGTCTCCGATTCCAAGAAGGTCGTCGCGATCTGCACGCAGTACGCGCAGAAGGGAATGTTCAACATCTTCCTCGCGGTTTTCTTTGGAACGCTCGCGTTCGCGTTCGTGGAGCCCTTCTTCTTCATCGGCTACCTGGTCTCGATCGCGCTCTTCGGTCTCTTCCAGGCCATCTTCATGGCGAACGCGGGCGGGGCCTGGGACAACGCCAAGAAGGTCGTCGAGGTGACGTTGAAGGAAAAGGGGACTCCGCTCCATGACGCGACGGTCGTGGGGGACACGGTGGGCGATCCCTTCAAGGACACGTCCTCGGTGGCCATGAACCCCGTCATCAAGTTCACGACGCTCTTCGGGCTGCTGGCCGTGGAGCTGGCGGTCTCGCTGGCGCGCCAGCAGGGCCCCGTGCTGACGAGCATCCTGGCCGCGCTGTTCTTCTTCGTCTCGATGGGATTCGTGTGGCGCTCGTTCTATGGCATGCGGATCACCGGGACGGCGTCGAAGGAGCGGGAAGCGACGAGCGAAGCCGCGCCGCAGCAGATGCGGGCTACGGGGACCGGGACGTCGAAGTAGTCAAAACAGCCTTATAGATTCGCAGATTTCGCAACGTGCGGGGTAGTGCCGCGAGGCGCTACCCCGCGTTGCTTTCCCTTGATCACCGCATGGCGGAAGCGTAGCGTCCCTGACGGCGGCCCACTGAGTACCCGCGCCAACCTGCCGGATGGAGGGCTCCGTATCGACTGATTTCTACTCCGCTGCACGCTTTCAACCCTTCGATCGCAAAACGCTTCTTCGACCAACCTCTCTTTGCGCGCGGGCCCATCCGCATGCCGGGACGAAGTCTGCCCGCATTCGCGGCCGGGTTCCCGGCGCTGGAGGTCCGACATGAACGTCACGGCGGAGCCTTGCCTTTATCGGAAAGCTTCAAGAGCTCGAATTTTTCAAGCGCTTGCCGTCCTGCTTTTCCTTGTCTTGTCGGTCGACCATCGACCCGCACACGCTCAATACATGTTCATGGACGTGAACGGCGACAGCCTTCCCGGCGACTTTTGGCAGTTCATCCAAAGCGACACCAGTGTCGTAGACGTTTACCTCGTGACCAATCAGGACCCATACGGTGGACCGCCTGCGTGTTCACCTGAGTCCCCCGGGCTCAATGCCTACACGGTGAACCTGTACTGCCCCCAGTCAGCAGCAACGTTCAGCGAGGTCGAGAACAAAGTCCCCGGAATGGTGGAGGCGTACCCAGCCGTCGCGACCCCGTACGGGCTTTCGGTCAGCTATTTCGGAACCGAGACGCAGGCAAATACCATCTCTTCAGAGTGAAGGTCATATCGGACGGAATCCAAGGTTGCCCGAACCTCGTGTTCCGGCCCTATTCATGCTTTTCGCCCCCCGGAACGATCACTTCGTTCGGGTCCGGGTGCTTGAGCTATCGGGGGGATGACGTGCTCCGTCTTAACGAGGATTGGTTCGCGACAGAGGAACTCGGAGGCTGCACGGATTTCCCCGGGCGAGCGCCAACGGTCACCTGTCCAGCGGAAGTCACGGTGCGTGAGATGGAGCCATTGACGTTTCCGGTCTCCGTATTCGACCCGGACTGCGAGATCTTCTCGTTCTACTGGAGAGGAGTGCCCGAAGGGGCCGTGTTCCCAGGTGTTGGTCCGATCTATGCGGGAGAGGCGAGAGGGACCTTCACGTAGAGGCCGTCCCGGGGTCAGGCCGGAACGTACACCGTCATCTTTACCGCGAGCGATTACCCAACTTGTTTCAATCTTGGATGCAAGTACTCGGACACTGATACAACCCTGGTTCACGTCCTGCCCGTGAACC
>Ga0137394_10002450_pt1 | contig 13700 bp, 17 predicted proteins | sample czobulk116metaG_FD_108278 | JGI IMG/M metagenome (GOLD analysis project Ga0137394, IMG submission 108278) | Vadose zone soil microbial communities from Angelo Coast Range Reserve, California, USA - czobulk1.16 metaG | ecosystem: Environmental > Terrestrial > Soil > Vadose zone | place: USA...
AGACTTTATGCCGCGTTGCGCGAGCTCGACAGCGCCGGTTGCGAAGCGATCCTGATCGAAGCGCCGCCCGAAGGTCCCGACTGGGCCGCGGTGCAGGACCGCCTGCGGCGCGCTACCGGGTAAGATGGGTCTATGCGCGCCGTTGGCGTTCTTCTGCTAGTCCTGATCACCGGCTGTAGCCACATGCGGGCGAACTACCTGAGCACTGCGTCGTCGGGTTCGGGCACCGCGGTCAGTACGAGCTCCGGCGCCTTGCAAGTCCAAGGCGGCCGGCCGCTCGCCGTCGTCATCCTGGGCGGCTTGCTGATCGCAAACGTTGTCGATGGTGAGCCGGGGCCATATATGTTCTCGGATATGAGGATACGACCAGCGCCGCAGATGAACCCTGATCGCTCGATCAGCGAGCAGGACTGCACCAAGCCGATCGAGCTCTCGGGCAACCTCAAGTGCCGTTAACAGAAAGGGGTCAGAGCAATTTTCCCGTTACAAGTGTTTCAGGAAAATTGCTCTGACCCCTTTTTTTAGCCTTTGATGTCGAGCGCCTCGGGCACGAGGCGCTTCAATTCGCGCCTGAGACTCGCGCGTATGCGCGCGTGCCCCGGGCTCGCGATCAGGTTCTCGAGCTCCCAGGGATCTTTGTCGAGGTCGTAGAGCTCGTCGAGCTCGCCGGCGCGCCCGCGGTTCACCCAATGGATGTACTTGTGGCGATCGGTGCGCACCGCCTTGTACGTCATGCCGACGAGCCAGGGCAGCGCCTGCTCCGCCCAGTACTCGATGAGAACCGACTTGCGCCACGCGCGCGGCTGTTTCGCGCCGAGCAGCGGCACGAGCGAGCGGCCCTGGATCTGCGGGCCGGGTTTGCCGCCGGCGAGTTCGATCAGCGTGGGGGCGATGTCCTGGCAGATGACGAGTTGGTCTCTTTTCAACCCGGGTTTCACCAGCGGCGGAAAGCTCAGCGTGAACGGCGAGCGGATGCCGGCTTCGTAGGCGAAGCGGCGCTCGGGCCCGAGGCCGTGCTCGCCGAAGAAATAGCCGTTGTCGCCGAGGAAGAGGACCAGCGTGCGCTCGAGCTGCCCGGTACGCTCGAGAGCATCGAAGATCATGCCGACGCCTTCATCCACCGAGGCCATCATCGCCGCGCGCAGGCGGATCTCTTCTTGCGTCCCGGCGTGGATCGACTCGAGCAGCTTGCGCGACTGCTCCGATTGCTTGAGCTGGAACGGCTCGCTCCAGACGGGCTTCTGCTTCACCACCTTCGCGGGCGGGAGCATGTTCGGCAGGGGCGGAAATACGCCGTCCCGGTAGAGGTCGCGGTGCCGCTCGGCCGGCAGGTAGCCGCCCTGGTTTTGCAGGTCGAGCGTGCCGTCGGCGGCCTGGAAGGCGTCGGGATGCACCGCCTTGTGCGCGAGAAAAAGCGCGAACGGCTTCGCGCGCCGCCGATCGAGGAACTCGAGCGCGAGCCCGTTCAAGAGATCCGTGATGTAGCCGGAGCGCTGCTCGTAGGCGCCGTTGATGTTCAGCTTCGGGTCCTGGAGACGTCCGTGGCCGTCGAACGAGATCCAGTGGTCGTAGCCCGGCCGCGGCCGGCCGTCGTTGCCCATGTGCCACTTGCCGATATGCGCCGTCTCGTAGCCGAGCTTTTGCAGCGCGAGGTGATAGTTGGGCAGGCGATGGCTCATCGCGTCGCGCGCCACGTTGTCGATGATGCCGTGGCGGCTCGCGTACTGGCCGGTCATGATCGATGCCCGGTTGGGCGAGCAGATCGGCGTCGTATGGAACGCACGATCGAACAGCGCGCCCTCGTGCGCGATGCGATCGATGTGCGGCGTCTTCATGTACGGATGGCCGCCGGCGCCGAACTCGTCGTAGCGCAGGTCGTCGATCAGGATGACGAGGAAGTTCGGCTGCTTCCGGCTCATTGCGGTCTGACGCCCGCGTCGGCGGCAAGCCGCGTCCAGGTTTCGGTTTCCGATCGGATGAGCGCGGCGAATTCGGCCGGCGTGCTGCCGACGGCGAGCAATGCCGCGTCGAGCAGGCGGTTCTTCACGTCCTCCTGCTGCAGCACTTTGCGCGTTTCCGCGTAAAGCGCGTTGACGATCACCGGGCTCGTGCCGCGCGGCGCGAGAAGACCGAGCCATTGGCCGGTATCGACCGCATAGCCCGCCTCGTGAAGGGTCGGAACATCCGGCAGCGCCGGGGACCGCGCCGTGCTGGTAAACGCCAGGATGGTGATGCGGCCGGCTTTGTGGTGCGGAATGAGCGGCGTGGAGCCGAGGACGCCGACCGGAATCTGGCCGGCGACGAGATCCTGGACCGCCTGGCCGCCGCCCTTGTACGGCACCTGCTGCATCTCGATGCCGGCGAGCTTCTTGAAGAGCTCGCCCGTCAGGTGCTGCCCTGTGCCCAAGCCCGAGTGCGCGAACGAGAACCTGCCCGGATTCGCCTTCGCCAGAGCGACAAGGTCCTCGATGCTTCGCGCGCCGACTGAAGGATGCACCGCGACGGCGAGCGGCTGAGTAGTGACCTGAGTCACCGGGATGAAATCGCGTAGCACGTCGAATTGCACGTCCTTCGTCACAAGGTGCAGTGTGGCCACTGGATCCGCCGCGAAGAGAATCGTGTAGCCGTCGGGCGCGGCGCGCGCCGCTTCCACGGTGCCGATCGCGCCCGACGCGCCGGCGCGGTTCTCGACCACGAACTGCTGGCCGAGTGCGCGCGTGAGCCTGTCGGCCACCACGCGCGCCGCCACGTCGGTCGAGCCTCCCGGCGGGAAAGGCACCAGGAAACGCACCGCTTTCGCGGGCCACGGCTGCGCAGGGGCGAGCGATGCGGCGAGGATGCCCAAGGTCGCAACTATGGTGAGCGCGATGATCTTCATCCGAACCCCCGATCGAAGTATAAAGCGGCATGAAACTGAACGACCTCGAGCGTGCCATGCTGGCGGGCGAAAAGGGACCGGCCCTGCGCGCGGCGATCGAGCACCAGATCAAGGTCGGCGATTTTTTCGGCGCGCAGGATTTCGTGCCAGTCACGCAGGCGCACATCATGGCGGACACCGAGAGCCTTGGCGAAGCGGGTGTGCGCTGGCTGGAATCGCTCGGGCGCGACAACGCCCGCATGCTCGTGCCGACGATCACCGATCCGCGCGGCACCGATTTCGCGAAGGCGAGCGTGCTCAAGCAGCCGGCCGCAGGGCTCGAGCTCGAGCGGCGCACGATCGAGGCGTTCAAGCGGCTCGGCGTCATGCTGACCGACACGTGCATCAATTACCAGACGATCCAGGCGCCCGCGCGCGGCGAACACGTGGCATTCGGCGACACGGGCGTGGTGATTTACGCCAATTCCGTTTGCGCCGCGCGCTCGAACTACGAAGGCGGTCCATCCGCCGTTGCCGCCGGCCTCACCGGGCGTACCCCGCGCTACGGCTTCCACCTAGAGGAGCAGCGCCGCGCGAGCGTGCGCATTCGCGTCGAGTGCATGCCCGAGAGCCTGAACGAGTGGGGTGCGCTCGGCGCGGTGATCGGCAGACTTGCCGGCAGCTACTGGGCCGTGCCGGTCGTTGAAGGCATCGAGGCGGCGCCGGGCTCCGATTCGCTCAAGCATTTCGGCGCGGCGATGGCGAGCTTCGGCTCGATCGCGCTCTATCACCTCGTCGGCCTCACGCCGGAAGCGGCCGCAGCCGATGCCGACCGCCTGCCGCTCGCGCACCGGATCGGCGAGGCCGAAATCCGGGCGCTGCAGGCCGCGTACGCCGGGGAAAAGGAGATCGACGTCGTGGTTTTTTCGGCGCCGCAGCTGAGCCTCTACGAGCTGCGCCAGCTCGCCGCGCTCTGCGACGGCCGGCGGTTCACCAAGCCGCTTCTCGCGGTCACCAGCCCGCAGGTCAAGCCGGACGCCGATCGCTTCGGCTTCACCGCGTGCATCGAGGCGGCCGGCGGCCATGTGCTTTCCGGCATGTGCTTCTACCAGTCTTACGCGCGCGAGATCGCCGAGGCCAATGGCTGGAAGCGGCTCGCGACGAACAGCGCGAAGCTCGTCAACATCCTCGGCGGCTACGGGTACGTGCCGCTCCTCGCTTCCATGGAGCGCTGCGTGGACGCCGCCGAAAGCGGGCGCCTGCCATGACCGAGTTCATCGCGCGCCAAGCGCTCGGCGAGCGGGTGCGCGGGCAGGCGCTCGTCGCGAAGGACGGCTTCTCCGCGCGCTACGACCTCGATCGCTTGCGCGGCGTCTTCTCACGGCCCTCGCACAAGCTCGCCGGTCAGTCCTATGTCGGCAGAATCCTGGTGCTCGACGTCGCCAAGGGCGGTGTCGCTACCGCCTGGATGCTGCACGAGATGGCTTCGCGCGGCCTCGCGCCGCTCGCGCTGGTGCTGAACAGCGTCAATCCCATCCTGGCGCAGGGCGCGGTGTTCGGCAGCGTCACCTTGCTCGCCGGTTTCGACGAGGACATCACGACCAAGGTTCCGACGGGTGCGCTCGTCGAGCTCGACCCGGCAACTCGAGCGCTGCGGGTTCTATAAAGGGGTCAGAGCAATTTTCCCGTAACACCTACGCGCGTTAGTAGTTACAGGAAAATTGCGCTGACGCCTTTTTTGGACCTCTTTTTGAATAATTACGACCCTGGCCCCGAATTCTTGGGCCCTGGCGTCCCGTCCTCCACGACGAAGGAAGCAATGGTGCTGCAGCTGGCATCGCGGCTCTGCACGGACTGCAGGCCGCGCAAGTCGGCGCGCAATTGCTTTGGCGTGACCTCGACGCGCACGTAGCCGCGGTAACGCGCCTCTGCATAGAGCACGTGCGGGTTGTCGGGGCGCATGGCATCGATGCGCTCCTGCGGCCAGGCCTGTGAGGTGATCGAGGTGCCGACGAATTCGGAGGCGATCACCGGCGAGGCGGCATCGTCGAAATCGAGCTTGAGCTGGTTGACGTTGAAGGCGTGGATGTCGCCGCCGAGCACGACGGGATTGCTTTTCGCCGCCAGCGACTCGAGCAGCCGCCGGCGCGCTGCGGGATAACCGTCCCAGCTGTCGGTCCAGGCACTGCGCCCGGGGCCGGGCCGCTCATCCATTTGCGCCATGCGCGTTTGCTGAGCGATGACGTTCCACCGCGCGCGCGAGCCGGCGAGCGCAGCGTCGAGCCACTGTTCCTGGCGAACGCCGAGCATGGTGCGCTTGGGATCGGCGAGCTCGACGCACTGGGCTGGATCGACCGAGTTGGAGCCGCCGCGCCCGGGCCGCGGGCAGACCTGGTGCGAGCGGAACTGGCGGTCGTCGAGTACGAAGAAGTTCACCAGGCCGCCGAAGCTCGAGCGCGTATAGATGCGCGCCTGCGGCCCAAAGGGCAGCATGGAGCGCGGTGCCGGCATGTGCTCGTACCAGGCCTTGTACGCGGCGGCGCGGCGCGCGAGGAACCATTCCGGCGCGTCGAGGTTCTCGGAGCGGTCGTCGGCGTAGTCGTTGTCGATCTCGTGGTCGTCCCAGGTGATGAGCCACGGGCAGGCGGCGTGCGCCGCCTGCAGATCGGGATCGGTCTTGTAGAGCGCGTAGCGCTGTCGGTAATCGGCGAGCGTCACCGCCTCGCCGCTGGCGTGGCTACGCACGAGATCGCGTCCCCACGATCCCTCGTAGATGTAATCGCCGAGGTGGAGCACGAGATCGGGCTCGTCGGCGATGACGTGGCGATAGGCGTTGAAGTAGCCCTGCTCATAGTGCTGGCAGGAGACGAAGGCGAAGCGCATGCGTGCCGTGCGCGCGGCGGCCGCGGGCGCCGTGTGCGTGCGGGCGATAGGACTCACCGCGTCGCCCGCGGTGAAGCGATACCAATGCGGCCGGCCCGGCTGCAGCCGCGTCACTTCGACGTGCACCGAATGCGCCCATTCGGGCATGGCATAGGCGGTGCCGTGGGCGACGATGTTCGTCATCGCCTCGTCGCGCGCGACTTCCCAACCGACGGGCACCACTTCGGCCGGCATCCCGCCATTGGGCGCGAGCGGCACCGGCGCGAGCCGCGTCCAGAGGACGAAACCGGTGGGCTGCGGATAGCCGGAGGCAACGCCGAGCGTGAAGGGCGATGCGCTGAAGCGCGGCTTGGCGTTGTACTGAGCGAATGCCCTCGTCGTGGCGAGCGCGCCGAGCATCAGCAGGAACCGGCGGCGATCGACCATGCGAATAGAATAGGCCTTTCTCCGCTGGGTAACGCATGATTCACTTCGTGGTGCACGAAGAAGGCGACGGCGTCGGCGTCGTCGTGGTCGAAGGCGTCAAGGCCGGCCAGCATCTCAACGGCTGGATCATGGAAGACGACAAGGACATCGAGGTCGTGGCGAAGAACGACATTCCCATCGGCCACAAGCTCGCGCTGAAGGATTACCGCGAGGGCGACACGGTCATCAAATATGGCGTCGACATCGGCAAAGTGGTGAAGCCCATCGCGAAGGGCGAGCACCTGCATGTGCACAACGTGAAAACGAAGCGCTGGTAACCATGAATCTTTCCAAAGCCACGTTCTGGGGATACAAGCGGGAAAACGGCCGCATCGGCGTGCGCAACCACGTCATCATTCTCCCGGTCGACGATCTCTCCAATGCCGCCGCGCAGGCGGTCGAGAACAACATCAAGGGCACGATGGCGCTGCCGCATCCCTACGGGCGGCTGCAGTTCGGCGCCGATCTGGAGCTGCATTTCCGCACGCTGATCGGCACCGGCTCGAATCCGAACGTCGCCGCGGTGGTGGTGATCGGCATCGAGGACGGCTGGGCGAAAAAGGTGGCGGACGGCATCGGCGCGACCGGCAAGCCGGTCGCCTTCTTCGGCATCGAGGGCCACGGCGACCATGAAACGATCCGGCGCGCCTCGCACAAGGCGCGCGAATTTCTGCAGGGCGCGAGCGAGCTGCGCCGCGAGGAGCGGCCGCTGAAGGACCTCTGGGTTTCGACCAAGTGCGGCGAGTCCGACACGACGTCCGGAATCGGCTCCAATCCTTGCGTGGGAAATGCGTTCGACAAGCTTTACCCGCAGGGCGTGACGCTGGTCTTCGGCGAGACCACCGAGCTCACCGGCGGCGAGCACCTAGTCGCCGCGCGCTGCCGCAACGACGAAGTGCGCAAGAAATTCCAGTTCGTCTTCGACCGCTACCAGGACGTGATCCAGCGGCACAAGACCAACGATCTCACCGACTCGCAGCCGACCAAGGGCAACATCGCCGGCGGCCTTACGACGATCGAGGAGAAGGCGCTCGGCAACATCCAGAAGATCGGCCGCAAGTGCATCGTCGACGGCGTGCTCGACAAGGCGGAGACGCCGACCGGTCCGGGGCTGTGGTTCATGGACTCCTCGTCCGCCGCCGCCGAGATGGTCACGCTGTGCGCCGCCGCCGGCTACGCCGTGCATTTCTTTCCCACCGGCCAGGGCAACGTCATCGGCAATCCGATCCTGCCGGTGATCAAGCTCTGCGCCAACCCGCGTACCGTGCGCACGATGCCCGAGCACATCGACGTCGACGTCTCGGGCATCACGCGCAAGGAGCTCAACATGGACCAGGCGGGCGACAAGCTCCTCGAGTGCATGTTCCGGACGGCCAATGGGCGCCTCACGGCAGCGGAAGCGCTCGGCCATCGCGAGTTCGTGCTCACCCGGCTGTACGAGAGCGCTTGAAGGTTTCAGTCTGGCGCGGCGGCGCCGACGGCAGCCTGCAGAGCTTCGAGGTGCCGCGTTACGCGAGCCAGACGGTGCTCGACGTTGTCACGCATATCCAGCGCAAGCTGGACCCGACGCTCGCCTACCGGTATGCCTGCCGCGTCGGCATGTGCGGCTCGTGCGCGATGACGGTGAACGGCGTGCCGCGCTGGACCTGCCGCGCGCATGTCGACAAAGTCGTTCAAAAAAATGAATTGACCATCAGGCCGCTGCGCAACCTGCCGATCATTCGTGACCTGGTCGCCGACATGCGCACGTTCTTCGACAAGTGGGAGCGTGCCGGCGGGCATTTTGAAGGCACCACCACCAAGGCAGAAGACTTCGCGCGCATCGCGCCCGATTCGGCCGAACGCAAGGCGATCGATGCAGGCACCGAGTGCATCGGCTGCGGCGTGTGCTATGCCGCGTGCGACGTGGTGAGCTGGAATCCGGACTACCTGGGGCCCGCAGCGCTGAACCGCGCGTGGACGCTGGCTGTTGATTCCAGGGACGCAAATCCCCTGCAGCGGTTGCGCGCTGTCGCGGGCGACGCAGGCTGTCACGCCTGCCATACGCATATGAGCTGCACCGAGCGCTGCCCGAAGCACATCTCGCCCACGGCGAGCATCGCGGGCCTGAAGCGCGCCGTCGCCAAGGCGGCGATGGAAGGAAAGCTCTGAGCTACCGTTCGGACACCGCGCTCTGGATCGCGCAGCGCGCGAGCGCCGCGGTGCTGGCTGTGTGCGTCATCGTGCATCTCGCCACTATCGTCTACGCGGTGCGCGGCGGCCTTACGGCTGCGGAGATCTTCGCGCGTACGCGTGGCAGCGTGGCATGGCTCGCGTTTTACTCGGTGTTCGTGCTGACGGTGGCGGTGCACGCCCCGATCGGCCTGCGGCCGGTGATGACAGAGTGGCTGGGCTGGCGAGGGCGCACGCGCGATACATTTCTATTTGCATTTGCCGCGCTGCTCGCCTGGATGGGCATGCGCGCGATCCTGGTGCTCTTCGTGTGAAGCACGTCGCGCTGATCCACCGGCTGTCGGGCATCGCGCTCGCGCTTTTCCTGCCGCTGCACTTCTGGGCGCTCGGGCAGGGACTCGAGATGGATGCGTTCCTGCGCTGGACCGAGCAGCCGCTCGTGAAGCTCGCCGAGTGGGGCCTGGTCGTGCTGCTGGCGGCGCACCTCGGCGGCGGCCTGCGGGTGCTGGCGATCGAGCTTCTCGACTGGCATGAGTGGCAGAAGAGTCTCGCCGCGGTCGCAGCGGCGCTCATGCTCGCAGCGGGTCTGGCGTTCGCACTGGCGCTGTAGAATTTCCGCAGGAGGAAGTAGATGAGAACCCTAGCGTTCGTCTGCGCCGTGCTGCTCAGCTTTGGCGCGGGCGCGCAGCAGTGGCCGCAGAAACCGGTACGCTTCATCGTGCCGTTTCCGCCGGGCGGCGCAACCGACATCTCGGCGCGGCTTCTGGGCGAGAAGCTGAGCCAGATCTGGGCCCAGCAGGTCATCATCGAGAACCGCGGCGGCGCCGGCGGCGCCGTGGGGGCCGCCGAAGCGGCGCGCGCCACACCGGACGGCTACACGCTGTTCTTTCCTTCCGGCTCGGTGATCACGGCGAACCAGCACATCTATGCGAAGCTCGCCTACGACCCGGAAAAGGATTTCGTACCGGTGACCAACGTCGTTTCGGGGCCGCAGGTGCTCGCGGTGCCGGCGAGCTCGCCGTACAAGAGCGTGAAGGAGCTGATCGACGCGGCGCGCGCCAATCCGGGCAAGCTCACCTTCGGCCACGCCGGCATCGGCTCCCAGACGCATCTTGCCGCGGAGAACTTCCTGAACAGCGCGAAGATCGATGCGCTGGCCGTCCCTTACAAGGGCGAAGGCCCGGCGCTCGCGGCGCTCGCGGCGGCCGAGACCTCGTTCACCGTCACCAACCTGGCCGCGACGCTGCCGCACATCCACGGCGGGCGCGTGCGCGCGCTCGGCGTGACGAGCAAGACCGAGACGCCGCAGCTCACCGGCGTGCCGCCGATCGCTAGCACGCTCCCCGGCTTCGAGAACACCGGCTGGTTCGGCATCGTCGCCCCCGCCGGCACGCCGAAGGAGATCATCCGGAAGGTGTACCAGGACACGAGAAAGGCGCTCGAAGCGAGCGACCTGCGCGGGCGCCTCTACGTGCAGGGCCTCTCGCCCGTGGGTAATACGCCCGAGGAGTTCGCGCGCGCGATCAAGGAAGAGACCGTGCTGTGGGCGAAGGTCGTGCGGGAGCGCAAGATCGAGGTCAAGTGAAGGTCGATCTGCAACGGGTCGAGGAGGCAGCCAAGGAGCTCTACATCCGGGCGCTGAAGCAGCTGCCGCCCGACATCAAGCAGGGCTTCGAGCGGCTCGCGAGCCACGAGACCGATGCCGGCGCGAAGCGTGTGCTCGGCACGATGATCCGCAATATCACCGTGGCCGAGGACACGGACAATCTCCTCTGCCAGGACACCGGCATCCCGATCTACAACGTCTGGATCGGGCGCGGCGTCGAGGTCGACGGCTTCGCGCTCAAGGAAGCGATCCGGCGCGGCTGCGAGCGCGCCACGCGCGAGCATCCGCTGCGCTCATCCGTGGTCCATCCGCTGACGCGCGTCAACGAGCGCAACAACTGCGGGCGCGGCGTGCCGGTGATCAACATCGACTTCTCCGAGGACGACGCGCTCGCCATCGAGATGATCCCGAAGGGCTCGGGCTCGGAGAACAATTCCTGGCTGCGCATGGCGGTGCCGGCCGAGGGCGTCGACGCCGTGAAAACCTTTGTCATCGACTGCGTGCTCGAAGCCGGCGGCAAGACCTGCCCGCCGACCATCGTCGGCGTGGGCGTCGGCGGCACCGCGGACCTTTGCGTCCATCTCGCCAAAGTGGCCGCGACGCGGCCGCTCGGCTCGCGCTGCGCCGACCCCGAAGGCGCGAAGCTCGAGCAGGAGCTCGCGCAGGCGGTCAACATGCTCGGCGTCGGGCCGCAGGGCCTCGGCGGCGACTCCACCGCCTTTGCCGTGCACGTCGAAACCGCCGCGACGCACATCACCATGAACCCGGTCGCGGTCAACATGCAGTGCCACTCGGCGCGCCGCGCGCGCGCCACCTTGCGGGCCTCCGGCATCGAATATGGCTTCTGAATTCGGGGCCAGGGCCGTAATTATTCTGGCACTGGCCTGCAGCGCCCATGCCGGCGAGCTCGAAGGCGTGCAGCTCGAGGACCGCGTCGAGGTCGACGGCCAGGCGCTCGAGCTCAACGGCATGGCGCTGCGCACGCGCATGTTCTTCAAGGTCTACGTCGCCGGCCTTTATCTGCCGCAGAAGGTGAGCAGCGCCGCGCGCGCCATCGAGGGCGCGGGCGCGAAGCGCATCGTGCTTGTGATGATGCGCGACGCCACGGCGGACCAGTTCTGCGAATCCGTCGAGCTCGGCCTCGAGGCGAACAACAGCGAGGCGGAGGTCGAGCGCGTCAAGCCGCAGACGCAAGCGCTGTTCGCCAAGATCCGCGCGGTGGGCGAGGCGCGCAAGGGCATGCGCATCGTGCTCGACTACTCTGCTTCCGCCGCCGCAACGACGCTCTTCATCGACGGCGCGGCGCAGGGCGAGCCGATGCCGGGCGTGGATTTCTTTCGCGCGCTGCTGCGCATCTGGCTCGGCGAGCACCCGGCGCAGCCGGAGCTGAAGCGCATGCTGCTCGGGCAAACCGAAAACGAGAAGGAGTGACCATGCGCCTCTTGCCGCTCTTGGCGTTCGCCGCGTTCGCCGCCAGCGGCGCCGAGGTCGCCGGCGTGCGGCTGGAGGACAAGACCCAGGTGGAATCGCGCGACCTGGTGTTGAACGGCGCCGGGCTGCGCAAGCGCGTGGTGTTCAACGTCTACGTGATCGGCCTCTACCTTCCCGAGAAGAAGACCGACGCTGCCGCGGTGCTGCAGCTCCCCGGCCCGAAGCGGGCGGCGATCCATATGCTGCGCGACGTCGGCGCCGAGCAGTTCACCGACGCGCTGGTCGAGGGGCTGCGCGAGAACCATTCCGAGTCCGACTTCAAGGCGCTCGAGCCGCGCGTGAAGGATCTCGCCGGCATCTTTGCCGAGATCAAGGAGGCGAAGAAGGGCATGACGATCACGCTCGACTGGACCGGCTCGGCGACGCAGCTCACGGTGAACGGCCAGCCCGCCGGCAAGCCGATCGCCGGCGAGGACTTCTACCGGGCGCTGCTGCGCATCTGGCTCGGCGACAAGCCGGTGCAGAACGATCTGAAGAAAGCGCTGCTGGGCGCCTGATGTTCATCGGCCATTTCGCCGTCGCCTTCGCCGCCAAGCGTGCCGTGCCGACCGTGTCGCTCGGTACGCTGTTCGTGGCCTGCGAGCTGGTCGATCTGCTCTGGCCCGTCTTTGTGCTGCTGGGAATCGAGACGGTGGCCATCAGCCCCGGGATCACGGCGTTCACGCCGCTTGATTTCGTCAGTTATCCGTGGACCCATAGCCTGCTGATGTGCTGGGTCTGGGCGCTCGCGTTCGGGGCCTTGTACTGGTTCGCGCGCCGCGCGGTGGTGCCGGCGACGATCGTCGGCATAGTCGTGCTTTCGCACTGGTTCCTGGATGTGATCGTGCACCGTCCCGATCTGCCGCTCGCCCCGGGCAGCGACATGAAGGTCGGCTTCGGGCTGTGGAATTCAGTGCCGGGCACCCTGGTGCTGGAAGCGGCGCTGTTTATCGCCGCGCTCGGGTTCTACGTGCGCGGCGCGCGCCCGCTCGATCGCATGGGTCAGTACCTGCTCTGGGGAACGGTCATGTTGCTGGTCGTCGCCTATCTCGGCGTGGCGTTCGGTCCTCCACCGCCCAGCGTCGCCGCCGTGGCTTGGACCGGTATTGCGGGGGGCCTGCTGACCGCAGCGCTCGGCTACTGGATCGATCACCATGAGGTCGTGAAAGCCTAGGCGATGGCGCACTACGACTTCACGATGCCGATCAGCGAGACGCAAGCGCGCGCGCTGCGCATCGACGATACGGTGACGCTCAACGGCACGCTGTTCGGGCTGCGCGACGCCACGCTGATCCACATGTTCGATCGCGGCCGCAAGACGCGCTTCGATCTCGCCGGCCATGCCGCGATTCACACGGCGCCCAACGTGAAGAAGGTGGATAAATCCGCGCAGCACCCCACCGGCTACGCGCCGGTGTGCATCGGCACGACAACCAGCGATCGCATGGAGCGTTTCACGCGGCCGCTGATGCAGCAGTACGGCGTGCGCCTCGTGATCGGCAAAGGCGGCCTGCGCATCGACTCCCTCAACGCCTTCAAGGAAATCGGAGGGGCGTATCTCGCGATCATCGGCGGCACCGCGGCGCTCGAGACGACGTGGGTCGAGGCGATCGAGGCGGTCGACCTCGATGACCTCAATCCCGAGTCGCTGTGGAAGTTCCGCGTGCGCGGCTTCGGGCCACTGCTGGTGGCGATGGACAGTCACGGCGGCAGCCTCTATTCGAAGGTTGGCGAGAAGGCGCGGGCCAGGCGCGAGGCCGCGCTGCGCAAACTTGGCGTTAGAATCGGCCGCCATTAGAACCTGAGGAGGATTCGATGCAGCTCATCATCCGGGCGCTCGCCCTTATTGCCTTTGCGGCGGCAGCGCACGCGCAGAACATCTCGATCGCGACCGGCGGCACCGGCGGCGTGTACTACCCGCTCGGCGGTGGCATGGCGGCGGTGCTCTCCAAGTACGTGCCCGGCATTCAGGCGACCGCCGAAGTGACCGGCGGCTCGGTGGCCAATCTGCAGCTCATCGGCACCGGCAAGCCTTACCTCGGCATGACGATGGCCGACGCAACGCTCGATGCCTACAAGGGCGAAGACAAGTTCAAGGGCAAGCCGGTCCCGGTGCGTACGCTCCTCATCATGTATCCGAACCGCATGCACGTCGTGACCATCGAAGGCACGGGCATCAACAGCATGAAAGACCTGAAGGGCAAGCGCGTCTCCACCGGCTCAGGCGGCAGCGCGACCGAGGTGATG
>Ga0137394_10002452_pt1 | contig 13698 bp, 12 predicted proteins | sample czobulk116metaG_FD_108278 | JGI IMG/M metagenome (GOLD analysis project Ga0137394, IMG submission 108278) | Vadose zone soil microbial communities from Angelo Coast Range Reserve, California, USA - czobulk1.16 metaG | ecosystem: Environmental > Terrestrial > Soil > Vadose zone | place: USA...
CAGAAGATCTTCCACTGGGCGGTGAGCGTCGGACGTGACGTGAGCCGGCACCAGCAGCGTGGCCAGCCGATTCCCGCCACCCTCGAGCTCAAGCGCAAGATCGCCCACAAGCTGGTGTTCTCGAAGCTCCACGCGGGGCTGGGCGGGCGGCTGCAGTGGGCGATCTCCGGCGGCGCGCCGCTCTCGCGCGACATCGCCGAGTTCTTCCACGCCGCCGGCATCCTGATCCTGGAGGGCTACGGGCTCACCGAGACCTGCCCGGTCGGCACCTTCAACCGGCCCGACCGGTTCAAGTTCGGCTCGGTGGGCCAGGTGCTCGAAGGCATCGAGCTGAAGATCGCAGCCGACGGCGAGATCCTCTTCCGCGGCGGGAACATCGCCAAGGGCTACTTCAAGCAGCCCGAGGCCACCGCGGAGGTGTTCGAGAACGGCGGCTGGTTCCACACCGGCGACATCGGGCGCGTCGACGAGGAGGGCTTCCTCTTCATCACCGACCGCAAGAAGGATCTGATCGTTACCGCCGGCGGCATGAACATCGCGCCCCAGAACATCGAGAACCTGCTGAAGGCCGATCCCTTCATCAGCCAGGTGATGGTGCACGGCGATCGCCGGCCCTATCCGGTGGCGCTCATCACCCTCAACCCCGACGAGCTGACCAAGTTCGCGCGCGAGCAGGGCGTGCTCACCAGCGATCCGTCCGCGCTGGTCAAGCATCCGAAGATCGTCGAGCGCGTGGCCCGCACCGTGGAGGAGAAGAACACCAACCTCCAGAGCTACGCCAAGGTGAAGAAGTTCGCGATCCTGCCCGTCGACTTCACGCCGGAAGGCGGGGAGCTGACGCCGACGCTCAAGGTCAAGCGCAAGGTCGTCTCGGAGAAATACAAGAAGGAGCTGGAGAGCCTCTACGGCTAAGCCGCTCGCCGGGAAGGTGGCCGTCGTCACCGGGGCCAGCCGCGGGCTCGGGCGCGCGATGGCGGTGGCGCTGGCCGAGGCCGGCGCCGACGTGGCGCTGGCCGCGCGCGCCAAGCCCGAGCTGGAGGAGACCGCGCACCAGGCGGAAGCCCACGGCGTGCGCGCGCTGGTGCTGCCGACCGACGTGGCCGACTACGCCGCCGTCGAGCGGCTGATGAGCGAGACGGTCACCGCGCTCGGGCGGCTCGACATCGTGATCAACAACTCCGGCATCGCCAAGGTGGCGCCCGTCGCCGAGGCCAGCCTGGACGACTGGCAGGCGATCCTCGGCGTCAACCTCTCGGGCGTCTTCCACGGCTGCAAGGCCGCCGCGCCGTACCTCATCCGCCAGGGCAGCGGCAAGATCATCAACCTCGCCTCGGTGCTGGCCGTTGTCGGGCTGCCGGGCTATGCGATGTACGCGGCCACCAAGGGCGGCGTGATCTCGCTCACCAAGGCGCTCGGTGTCGAGTGGGCGCGCCACAACATCCAGGTGAACGCGATCGCGCCGGGCTGGTTCGTGACCGACATGAACGAGGCCGCCTTCGCCGATCCCAAGGTCCACGAGCGCCTCACGCGCGACATCCCGGCCCGGCGCACCGGACGGCTGGAGGAGATCGGGCCGCTGGCCGTCTTCCTGGCGGGCCGCGGGTCGGACTTCATGACCGGCCAGACGATCTTCCTCGACGGCGGCCACACCGCGGCGTAGATTTTTCTCTGTGAAAGCCGCCATCCTGCACGGTCCGCGCGACCTCCGAGTGGAGAACGCGCGCATGATCGCGCCCCGCGCGGGCGACGTGATCATCCGCGTGGGCATGGCGGGACTCTGTGGGACGGACTATCGCATCTGGACCGGTGACCGGCCGGTCGGTTACCCGCGCGTGCTCGGCCACGAGTTCGTCGGCACTGTGGCCGAGGCCGGCATCGCGGTCAAACGCGTCAGGGTGGGGGATCGCGTTGCCGTCGAGCCCAATTACTCCTGCGGCGCCTGCCCGCTCTGTCGCGAGGGCAATCGCAACTTGTGCCTGTCGCGCACCGCCGTCGGCATCGACGTGGACGGCTGCTTCGCCGAGTCCGTGCGCGTGCCCGAGCGCTGCTGCTGGCCGGCGCCGGCCGGCGTGCCCGACGACGACCTGCTCATCACCGAGCCGCTCGCCGTCGTCGTGCGCGCGGTCGCGCGCGGCGCCGTCGTGCGTGGCGAGAGCGCCGCCGTCGTGGGCGCCGGCTCGCTGGGCCTCCTGGCGCTGCAGGTGCTGCGCGGCCGCGGCGCCCGCGTGCTGGTGGTGAGCCGTACCGCCCGCCGCTTCGCGCTGGCGCGCGAGCTCGGCGCCGAGGCGACGCACGCGGTGGCCGATGCGCCGCTCGAGGCGACCGCGCGGACGTTCTCGGGGCGCGAGGGCGTGGACGTGGTGATCGAGACGGCCGGCACCGCCGAGGCCGTCGCCCACGCGCTGGCGCTGGTGCGCCCGGGCGGGCGCGTGGTGCTCACCGGCCTGCCGCACGAGCCGACGCCGGTGGCGTTCTTCTCCGTCGTGCGCCGGGAGGTCACGCTGACCGGCTCGATGATCTACCAGGACGAGTTCCCCGAGGCCATGCGCCTGGTCGCCGCCGGCACCGTGCGCACGCGCCCGCTCGTCACGCACCGCTTCGCCCTCGACGCGATCGGCGAGGCGTTCGCCGCCCACGAGCGGGCGGACTCCATCAAGGTCGCGGTGAAGGTCAGCTGAGGCTGGTCGGATCGAACGCGGGCGCGAACGGGTTCAGGTACTGGACGCCTTCGAGCCTCTCGCCGGGAACATCCTCCGTCAGGATCGTCGGGATCTGATTGAGCCGGGCGGTCGCCCAGAGCTGCGCGTCCCAGAAGCTCAGGCGATGATCGCGTACGCCTCGCGCGGCTTCGAGAACGACGGTCGGGGTGATTACGTACACGGGCCACGTGTGCGCGAGGACTTCGAGGTGCGCCACGGCGTCGGCACTCGACAGGGGCGGTCGCCGCTTCGCTGTGAGCACGCGGAAGACTTCACCGAGCACCTGGGTCGACAGTCGGCCGCGAGCACTCGCCGAGAGTCGCTGGAGCACGTCGGTAGCTCGGGCTTGCTTGGCCCGAGCGGCGTCATCGTATTCATAGACGACGACGTTCGTGTCGATCAACACCTCACCGGTCATACAGCTCGTCGCGGGTCCAGGGGAGGATCGTGGCGGGTCCGTATTTCTTCCGTAGCTGCGCGAGGCTGCGCTTGAATCGTTTCCACGCCTCGGGATCAGGCGTGCCGATCGCGGCCGAAGACAGCGCCTGATCGATCGAGCGCCGGATCAACTCCGCCTCGGTCACCCGGTAGCGCTTCGCGCGCTCCTTGAGCAGCCGATCCTGGCGAGCTTCGATATACACTTGCTTGCGGATCATTCGAGCCATGATGAGCCTACATCGTAATATACATCACGTCGTCGCGGCCGCTCTCGGTCTCGTGCTCGCCGCCCCGGCGGCTGCCGAGACTACGGACGTGGCCGTCGAGGTGACCGCCGGCCCCAGGCCTGCCACGCTCCGCGCGCGCCTCCACGTTCCAGCCGGTCAGGCGCCGTTCCCCGCGCTCGTCTTCCTCCACGGCTGCTCCGGCCTCGGCCGCCGCCAGGAGGCGTGGGCCGACGAGCTGAGCGCGGAGGGCTACGTCGTCCTCGTGCTCGACAGCTTCGGCGCCCGCGGCCTCACGCGCGTCTGCGGCGATCGCCAGAAGTTTCCCGGCCACGCCGAGGACGCCTTCGCCGCCGTGCGGGTGCTGCAGCGCCGCGCGGAGGTCGATCGCGCGCGCATCGGTCTCATCGGCTGGTCACACGGCGGCTGGACGACGCTGTGGGCGCTCGCGGGGCAGGGCGCGCATCCGAACGACGGGTGCGCGCGGCGATCGCGTTCTACCCGGTCTGCTCGGACTCCCGAGGCTGGAAGGACGCCCCGCCGCTCCTGATGCTCCTCGGCGGCAGCGACGACTGGACGCCGGCCGACCGTTGCACACGCCGGGCCCACACGGTCGAGGGCTTCGGCCAGCGCGTGGAGACGGTGGTCTATCCCGGCGCGCATCACGCCTTCGACGACGCCGGCCTCCGGCGGCCCGCCCGCGTGCGCGACGCTCACGGGGGAAGGGGGCTACGATCGCGTACGACGCCGATGCCCACGCCGACTCCCGGCAGCGGGTGAGAGCGGTTCTGGCGCGGGAGCTCAGGGGTTTGTAAAACCTGCCGTCAGCGAAAAGAATTACCTATTTAGCTAACGCGTTCGTTAGAATTCGGAGGTCGTGACGCAGCGAAGGGCGCTCATCACAGGAATCACCGGCCAGGACGGCTCCTACCTCGCGGAGTTCCTTCTCGAGAAGGGCTACAAGGTCTATGGCATGGTGCGCCGCTCATCGTCTGATCAATTCGAGCGAATCGCGCACCTTCAAGATCGCATCGATCTGCGGGAAGGCGACCTGCTCGATCAGCTCTCGATCATCACGCTCCTGCACTCGGTCGAGCCCCAGGAGATCTACAACCTGGCCGCCCAGTCCTTCGTCCCGACGTCCTGGCAGCAGCCCATCCTCACCAGCGAGGCGACGGCGCTCGGAGTGACCCGGATGCTCGAGGCGATCCGGGTGGTGGACCGCAGCATCCGCTTCTATCAGGCCTCCTCCTCCGAGATGTTCGGCAAGGTCCGCGAGAGTCCCCAGAACGAGCGGACGCCGTTCTACCCGCGCAGCCCCTACGGCGTGGCCAAGGTGTACGGCCACTACCTCACCGTGAACTACCGGGAGTCGTACGGGCTCCACGCCGTCTCGGGGATCCTCTTCAACCACGAGTCGCCGCGCCGCGGCAGGCAGTTCGTCACGCGCAAGATCACGCACGGCGCCGCGCGGATCAAGCTGGGGCTGGACACGGAGCTACGGCTGGGGAACCTCGACGCCAAGCGCGACTGGGGCTTCGCCGGCGATTACGTCGAGGCGATGTGGATGATGATGCAGCACGCGACGCCGGAGGACTTCGTCATCGCGACCGGCGAGAGTCACACGGTCCGCGAGCTGTGTGAGATCGCCTTCGCCCGTGTCGATCTCGACTGGCAGAAGCACGTTGTCATCGACAAGTCGCACGTACGGCCGGCGGAGGTGGATACGCTGGTCGGCGATCCGCGCAAAGCGCGGCAGGTCCTTGGCTGGAACCAGAAGGTTAGCTTTGCGGAACTCGTCCAGATGATGGTCGACGCCGACGTTCGCGAAGTCGCGCGCTCGGTGCAGCAACCAGGCGGCTAAAACATCCTCGCGCGGCCCCCGGTCCGATTGACAGCTCTGTCGAGAAGCCGCTGACGTATGTGCGGGATTGCCGGAGTCTCACGGTTGATCGGCCCATCAACGCCGCGTTGATTGCCGCGGTCCTGCGCATGCTCGACGCGCAGGCCCACCGCGGGCCGAACGACTGGGCCATCCTGGTGCCGGCATCAGCGCTCGCCGACCCTGCGGTCCGGGCCATCCTGGAGTCTCGCGGTCTCGATCACGTCCTAACGTATCCAGGGAGCGCGGAGGCGCCGGCGGCGATCCTGGGTGGCCGGCGGCTCGCGATCGTGGACCTCTCCATGCAAGGCTGCATTCCCATGGGCTCGGCCGATGGCCGCGTGTGGGTGACGTACAACGGCGAGGTCTACAACTTCGGCGAGCTGCGCAGGGAACTCGCGCAGCACAGGCGATCCACACCGCGCAGACGGAGGTGGACGCGCTGCCGAGCGACGTCGTCGACATCCACTTCGGCCGCGAGGTGGCACCGAACGGCTTCGTGTGGACGGTGCCGGTCGCGCGCGACGGGCGCACGCGGCTCAAGGTGGGCGTCATGGCTGCCGGCAACGCGGGCGGCTGCCTTGAGCGCTTCCTCGAGCGTCCCGACGTCAAGGCGCGCCTGCTGGCGCCGCCGCCGCCGCCCGTCCGGCGCCTGCTGCCCTTGAAGCCGATCGCGAAGACGTACGCCGAGCGGATCCTGGTCGTGGGCGACGCCGGCGGCTTCACCAAGCCGACGACCGGTGGCGGGATCTTCTATAGCCTCCTCACGGCGTCGCTGGCCGCGGAGACGCTGATCGAGGGCCTCGGTGCCGGCCGCCTCGATGACGCGTTCCTGGCGCGCTACGAGCAGCGCTGGCAGCAGCGCCTCGGCAACGAGCTGCGCGTGGGCGACTGGCTGCGCCAGCTCGTCACCAAGTGCACCGACAGCGAGATCGACCTGCTGGTGCGCGCGCTGGCCTCTGACGACGCGCAGTCGCTGGTGCAGCGCACCGCCCGGTTCAACTGGCATCGCGATCTCATCGTGTCGCTGGCGCGGCATCCGGGCATCGCCGCGCTGCTCTTCCGCACGCTCTTCCGCTAGACCGCCCGACCCCCGCTGTCACCTATTTCGCCCGGCCTCGGCCTACGTCCGGGGGCGTCCTATCCGGACCGCACCCCTACCGGTGGACGAAAACGGCCGCATCCGGCCTCTACCACCCATTCGTACCCCGGCACTTCGCTTGCCCCATGCGTGGCGTTTGTGTTGTAATCCGTGGCCGGCGCACTGGGCGCCGGCTGGAGTCGCTGTTCACCCGAACCGAGGACCGCGATGTCGATCCCCGATTCACGGCGTGCTCCGGTTGGTATCTCGTTCGGCGTCGCACTCCTATTGTTCGTCGCCTCGGTCCACGGGGCGGCCGCCCAGTCGAGCGCCCCCATCCTTCCGGCCGCGGTCTGCGCGTATACCCTTGCCCCCACGACCGCCGCGGTAGCCGTGGGCGGGGCGAGCGGCAACGTCACCGTCACCACAGCCGTGGGCTGCGCCTGGACCAGCGCGAGCAACGCCCCCTGGGTGACGATCACCTCGGACGCCGGCACGCGCACGGGACCGGGAATCGTGAGCTATACCGCGGACGGGAACACGGTCGCGCTGGCGCGCTCGGGCGTGCTGATGATCGCGAACAAAAGCTTCACGACGACGCAGCCCGCGTGCACCTACACGCTCGCGGCGGCGGCGAGCCCCATGCTCGGCATGAACGCGGGCACCGGCAGCGTCGTGCTCACCGCGGCGGGTACCTGCACGTGGACCAACACGAGCAGCGCGCCGTGGGTGACGATCACCTCCGGCACCGACCGGACGGGCACGGGCACGGTCTCGTACACGGTGGACGGCAACACGGGGCCGCTGGCGCGTAGCGCCACGCTGACGATCGGCGGGAAGCCCTACAAGGTCAACCAGGCCGGGTGCACGTACACGCTCGACAACCCGCTCGGCGCCTCGTTCGCTCCGCTCGGCGGCGACGGCAACGCCGCCGTCACCACCGGCGATGCGTGCGCGTGGACGGTGACGAGCCCTGTGCCCTGGGCCACGTTCCCCTCCGGCGTCTCGCGCGTCGGAACCGGCTCCGTCGCCTATGCCGTGGCGCCGAACACTTCGGGCGCGGCGCGCACCACGTCGCTGATGGTCGCCGGCAAGCCCTTCAAGGTCAGCCAGGCCACGTGCACGTACGCGCTGAGCGCCGCCTCCGGGACTTCCGGCGTGAACGGCAGCGACGGCAGCGTGAACGTCACGACCAGCGATGGGTGCCCGTGGACGGTCACCAACCCTGTGACCTGGGTGACGCTGACGTCGCCGAACTCGCAGGTGGGGAACGGCGCGGTGAATTACTCGGTGGCGCCGAACCCGACGCTGCTGGCGCGGACCGCGACGCTGACGATCGCCAACAAGCCCTACAAGATCACCCAGGCGCCGTGCAGCTTCACGCTCGATCCCGCGACGACGACACTGCCGCCGGCGGGCGGGCCCGGCAGCTTCGGCGTCACCACCGGCGATGCGTGCACGTGGACGAGCACGATCCCGCTGGCGGTGACGTGGGTGCACATCACGTCCGATTCCCCCCGCACGGCCAGTGGCCCGGTCACCTATACGGTGGATCCGAACACCTCGCCGGCCTCGCGTACGGCCACGCTGACCGCGGGTGGCAAACCGTTCAAGATCACGCAGGCGGCCTGCACGTACATCCTCGGCGCGGCCACCACGCCGTTCGGGATGAACGGCGGCGACGGGCAGGTGAGCGTCACGACGCAGGACGGCTGCCCGTGGTCGAGCACGAGCCCGAGCACCGCGCCGTGGCTGACGATCACTTCGCCGAGCCCGCAGACGGGCAACGGCGCGGTCAGCTACACGGTGGCCGGCAACGTCGGGCCCACGGCGCGCTCGGCCGCGCTGGCCATCGCCGGGAAGACCTACATGGTTCCACAGCTCGCGTGTACGTACGCGCTCGACGCGGCGACCGCCGGGTTCCCGCCGGCCGGCGGTCCGGGCAATCCCGGTGTAACCACGGGCACGAGCTGCAAGTGGACGAACAAGAGCCCCGTCCAGTGGGCCACGATCACGTCCGGTGATCCCCGTACGGGCACCGGCGCCGTCGCCTACACGGTGGAGCCGAACACCACCACGGCGCCGCGCATGACGACGATGACGATGGCGGGTAAGAGCCACGCGATCACGCAGGCGAACTGCACGTACGCCGTGACCATGCCGGCCACGTCGTCGGTGCCGCGCGCGGGCACGTCCGGCAACGTCCCCGTGACGACGCAGGACGGTTGCCCGTGGCCCAGCTCCAGCAACGTGCTGTGGCTGACGATCAGCTCGCCGAGCCCACAGACCGGAAGCGGCGCCGTCAACTACACCGTGGCCGCGAACGTCACCGGCAGCTCGCGCACGGCGATCCTCACGGTCGCCGGCAAGAAACAGACGATCACCCAGCCCGGTTGCACGTACACGCTCGGAGCCCCGAGCGCCGCGTTCACGGTGGAGGGCGGTGACGGCAGCGTCGCGGTCACGACCGATTCCGATTGCGCGTGGACGAGCACGGTCCCCGGCACCGTGACGTGGGTCGTGATCAACTCGGCGGCGACCCGCACGGGCGGCGGGACCGTGAGCTTCACGGTGATGCCGAACGCGACCTCGGCGACCCGCACCACCGCGCTCTCGATCGCCGGCAAGACGTTCACCGTCACGCAGTCGGCGGCCGTCGCCACCGCGGACCTGCGGGTCGTGCTGCAACCGCCGCCGGGCTCCGCGTTCACGGGGAAGGTCGTGCCGGCGCCATCGACCGTGAAGAACCTGGGCAGCAAGCCGTCCGGACCGTTCGACCTCGGCGTCTTCGTGTCGCCGAGCAACCAGGCCGGCGCCGGGATGCTGCTCCGCAGCGTCCACGTCGGTGAGTTGGGCCCGGGCGCCACCATGCCGCTGAATCTCGACAGCGTGCTGCCCAACGACCTGGCCCCCGGCGACTACTTCATGTCGGCTGTCGCCGACACGGGTCACACGGTGGCTCAACCGCCGGCCGGCCACGCGGCCGTGGTCGGGCCGTTCAAGGTCGGTCGTGGCGTGGACAAGGTGAAGGAGGCGAGCGCGAGCGTGCAGCTCACCACGCCGCCCCCGCTCCCGGGCATGGCCACGCCCTTCGCGACGTGCAGCATCGCGGGGACGACCCTGACGCTCTCGGGTGGCGTCGCCATCACGAACCAGGTCATCAACGGCGATGACAGCGTGACGGCGACCGGCACGGTGACGCTCACCGGCTCGCCGTCGGCCACGTTCAGCGGCACGTTCATGGCGACGGTCGATGGGCTCGATCGCGCCACCGTCTCGTTCGTGTTCAACACGGCGTCGGTCTCCGGGCTCAGCGGTACCGCCACGGGAATGGCCACGGGCGGCCTGAAGTTCGCGAGCGGCGCCGGCCCGGGCGGCGCGGGCGGCGGACTGGGCTTCTCGTTCCAGTCCGACCCGAATGGGTTCACGGGCACGTTCAACGGCTCCGGGTCGACCTGCGCGTTCGCGGGCAGCTTCACGGCCACCGTGGACCAGATCTTCGAGCTGGTCTTCCTCAACTTCCTGAACGCCGGCGCCTTCAGCACATCGGCCTTGACACCGGTCGTGAAGTTCCCGGTGCCGTTCTCCAGCTACGAGGCGGTGCTGTCCGTCGTCGACACGCCCAACACGCTGCCGTCGGCGGGCTCGGTGCTCTTCACGGGTCCGAGCGGCTCGAACCTCAACGGCGTGCCCGCCGATTCGACCTTCAGTACCCTCGACCAGCCGGATGGCTTCGCCGTCTACCTGAGCGACTTCATCACCTCGACGACCGGGCCGCAGGACGGCGACTACACCGTCAGGTACAAGGGGATCGACCGCCCGTTCCACGTGAACATCGACGCCAGCCGCCGCGCGGTGATCCCATTCCCGACAGTGACGCTCAATCCGGTGCGCGACCTCCAGAAAGTGACGTGGCAGTACCGCGACCGCCAGACCGGCGCGACGATCGTGCCGCCCGCGTTCGTCGGGATCTTCGGCGTGCTCATCTCGACCGTGAACTCCGACGGCTCGCTCGACTTCTGCAGCTCGGCGTTCTTCACGGACCGCAACATCCTGTCGTTCACGCTCGGTCCGACGGCGTTCTGCCCGAACACGATCCACTGGGACAGCGTCTTCAGCCTCGACTTCATCTACGTCGACTCGCTGACGTTCAATGCCTACGGCGTGTCGTTCGTCGGCCCGCGGCAGGCCTTCCCGCAGCTGCTCGTAGGCAAGACCGGTTCCGGGATGATCACCTCGAGCCCCGGCGGCATCTCGTGTGGCGCGGGTTGCTCGTCGGACACTGGAAGCTACGCCAGAGGCTCAACGGTGACTCTCACCGCAGCGCCGAGCAGCTCCATCTTCCTCGGCTGGACCGGCGATTGCGCGGTGTTCGGGTCGAACCCGAAGTGCACGTTGACGATGTCGTTCGATCGCGTTGTCGGCGCGGTCTTCGCGCCGAACCTCGTACGGTTCCTGAATAACACCTGCTTTACGCCGAACTGCGGCTTCTACACGGCGACGCTGACCTCCAGCATCTACGAGAACCACCTGTGGTCGTCATTTACGCTGGCGCCATCGCCCTACCAACCGGTGTTCACGGGACGACTCAATGGCTTCACGGTCTTCCAGGGACCGCCCTTCAACCGCTCCATTGCATTCACCGGCGGGGATTTCGTGTTCACGGCCGGAAAGGCGTACACGATCCGGTTCGACGTCACGACGGCCAGCAGCCCGCTCGCGTGCCGGGTGCCCGTGTTCTCTCAGCTTTGCCTCGTCCTGACCGACAGCCCGACGGGCTTTGGGGCTCCGCAATCCCAGGTTCCGATAGGTGCAATTCCGCTCGGTGTCGGACCGCGGACGGCTCCAGCCGGCCCGTGATTCCTCGCTAGCCCCCGAGCCCGTAGCGCAGCGTGCACCACACGCCGCGCACGCCGTCCTTCCAGGTGATCTTCTTGCCCTCGGCGTAGGTGCGGCCGTGGTAGGCGATGGGCACTTCGTAGATCCGCCAGTGGCCGCGCGCGACCTTGGCGGTCACCTCGGCCTCGAAGCCGAAGCGGTCCTCGCGCAGCGTGATCGAGCGCAGGACTTCCGCCCGGAAGACCTTGTAGCAGGTCCACACGTCGGTGAGGTTCAGGTTGGTCAGCATGTTGGACAGCGTGGTCAGCACCCGGTTGCCGACGGAGTGCCAGAAGAGCAGCACGCGATGCGGGCCGCCCAGGAAGCGTGAGCCGAAGACCACGTCGGCCACGCCGCGCTCGATGGGGTCGAGCAGGGCGGGGTAGTCGGCGGGATCGTACTCGAGATCCGCGTCCTGGATGAGCACCAGCTCGCCGCGCGCCTCGGCAAAGCCGCGGCGCAGCGCGGCGCCATTGCCGCGATTCTCCGGCTGCAGGAGCACGCGCAGCGAGCCGTCGGCGGCGCCGAGGCCGGCCAGGAGCTCGCGCGTGCCGTCGGTGGAGCCGTCGTCCACCACGATGATCTCCTTGTCGAGCGGCACGGCCTGCACGCGCTTGAGCAGCGCCTCGACGGTGGCCCGCTCGTTGTAGACGGGGATCACGACCGAGAGCCGGGGTCGGGTGGCCACGGACTTTATTCTGACAGCGCGCGCGGCACGGGCTACGATCTTTTGCCATGAGATCGCCCATCCAGCCGGTGCCGATGGCCGTACAGAAGTGGATGGCGCGCGCGCGATACCTGCGCTGGGCCGACGCGGCCGCCGCCTGGCTTGTCGTCATGGCGGTGTTCGTCGCCGAGACCGGTCACGTCGCCGCCGGCCCGGCGGCGATCATCGCCGCGGCGGTGGTCCTGGTGTGCGCGCTGCTGGCGCCCCTGCGTGTGCGCTGGCGGCCGGTCAGCGGCCCGGTCGGATTCCTGGTCAGCCGCGCGCTGCGGCCGGGCGACCGCGCGTGGTACGTGCGGGCGGCGCGCGCCGATCTCGTCATCGTCACCGCGCGGCGCGGGCTGCGCGTGTCCATCGCGGCGCCCGAGCTGGGCACGGCCGAGGGCCTCAGCGTGCGCCGCACGCGCGTCTTCGTCGTGCCGGCCACGGCGGCCTGACCGCGCATGGCGCGCTCCTGGTCACGCTCGCCCGGTGCGATCCTCGGCGCGCTCACCGCGCTCAACGGCCTCAACTACCTCGACCGCTACGTGGCGGCGGCCACGCTGCCCCTGATCCTCGCCGGGCTCTCGATCAGCGACGCCCAGGGCGGGCTGCTGCAGTCGCTCTTCATCACCGTCTACGCGCTGGTGTGCCCGGTGGCGGGCTGGTTCGGCGACCGGCAGCCGCGCCTCAAGCTCGCCGCGATCGGCGTCTTCGTGTGGAGCGCGGCCACCTTCGCCTCGGGGCTCGCGCCGACCTACGCGTGGCTGCTCCTGGCGCGCGCGGTGATCGGCGCCGGCGAGGCGAGCTACGCAGTGGTCACGCCGTCCTTGCTGTCGGACTGCTATCCGCCCGAGCGGCGCGCGCGCAAGCTCAGCGTCTTCTACGCCGCGCTGCCGATCGGCAGCGCGCTCGGCTACATCGTGGGCGGCAAGATCGGCGAGGCGTACGGCTGGCGGGAGGCGTTCTTCGTGGCGGGGGCGCCGGGCGCCGCGCTGGCCTTCGTGCTGCTTCTGCTGACCGAGCCGCGCCGCGGAGCGATGGATCCGCCCGGGGCCGCCGCGCCGGTGCCGCTCGACCTCCGCTCCTCGCTGCGCGCGCTGCGCGGGCGGCGCAGCTACGTCGTGAACACGGCCGCGCAGATCATCTACACGTTCGCGATGGGCGGGCTCGCCACCTGGATGCCGACCTACTTCGTCCGCGAGCGCGGGCTCGGGCTGGCCACCGCGAGCACCATCTTCGGCCTGATTCTCGTCGTGGCCGGCTTCGTCGGCACGCTGGCCGGTGGCCGCATCGCCAGCGTCGTCGCCGAGCGCCGGCCGGGCGCCGACTTCACGGTGTCGGGCTGGGCGCTGCTGGCGTCCATCGTCTTCACGTGCCTGGCGATCCTGGCGCCGCAGCCGATCGTGTACTGGCCCGCCATGTTCGTGACGCTCGTGCTGCTGTTCGTCAACGTCGGTCCGCTCAATGCCGCCATGGCCAACGTCCTGCCGGCCGAGCTGCGCTCGCGCGGCTTCGCGGTGACGACGATGCTCATCCACCTGCTCGGCGACGCCGCGTCGCCGTGGGTCATCGGCGAGGTGTCCGATCGCGTGGGACTGCAGCTTCCGGTGCTGGTCACCGGCTGCCTGCTGGCGGTGTCGGGCGTGGTGCTGCTCCTGGGGCGGGGAACGCTGGTGACCGACCTGCGCGCCGCGCAGGGCGCGCGCTGACTAGCGGGGCACGATGTCGGTGGCGCGGAACTGCGGCGGGACCTTGCTCGGGTCGTCCGTCAGCGTGACCACGCCGCGCTC
>Ga0137394_10002454_pt1 | contig 13696 bp, 14 predicted proteins | sample czobulk116metaG_FD_108278 | JGI IMG/M metagenome (GOLD analysis project Ga0137394, IMG submission 108278) | Vadose zone soil microbial communities from Angelo Coast Range Reserve, California, USA - czobulk1.16 metaG | ecosystem: Environmental > Terrestrial > Soil > Vadose zone | place: USA...
TCGGACGCGCCCAGGAAAAGCAGCGGTGAAGCCGCCGCCGCGACTCCCGATAAGGATCATCAACGCTGCTTCAACTGCGACGGCAAAGGAATTATGGCGTGCAAGGCGGGGTGTGCTGCCGGACAGGCAGAATGTCCAGGCCCTTGCCTCAAGCTGAGCCGCGGCAAATGGGAACACATGGAAGTTGCCGGGCACCCGCCGACTGATCTCTGGCAAAAGTTCCCGGACGGTCCGGGGCAGTGGACCGCCTGGACCCAGGCCCACGTCGGCGAAGTTATTGTCGTGCAAAACGGCAAAGCCGCGAACATCGGCAAATGCAAGCAGTGCGCTGGCGCGGCTAAAATCCAATGCTCCGTCTGCGGCGGCAAAGGCCAGCAGGTCTGCGAATATTGCCAGGGCGCCCGGCTCGTGCCAATCGCTTGGAAACCGGCCGATAACCCCGTCTTCAACCGTCAGCCCGACCTGATTCGCCTCAAGGACGGGCGCGCGCTGCTTGGCAGAGTAGCCATGCGGAGCGGGACCAAATACACTATCAAAACCCGCGACGGCAAACTGGTGAACATCGACGCTTCAGAAATCATCCCAAAAGCCGCCAGCAAGACGAACGCTCCTGCGCTTTAGCTCTGAACGACTGGCTCAATTGGCTCGGTTGACCGGGAGCCGCACGGTGAAGCGGGTTTTGCCGGGGTGAGATTCAAATTCAATTTCACCCCCGTGCCGGTCTGCGACAATGCGGTTGCTGATGACCAAACCAAGGCCGGTCCCAGTGCCGACTGATTTGGTGGTGAAGAACGGTTCGAACAAACGCGGTTGAACTTCCGGCGGAATGCCCGAACCGTTATCCACGATTTCGACAACCAGTTGATTGTCTTCGAGGGTGGTGCCAATGCAAATTTTCCCTTTCCCATTGACCGCATGAATGGCGTTATCGATGAGGTTGGTCCAAACCTGATTGAGTTCGCTGCCGTAAGCCATAATGCGCGGGACCGATCGATCGAACGCGCGAACGACCGTCACATTTTTCAATTTGTGGCCTAGCATGGTCAAGGTGCTCTCGAGGCCTTCATGGACGTCGATCTCCTGCATGGGAGACTGATCCATGTAAGAATAGGATTTGACGGCCTTAACCAGTTCGGCAATGCGTCCGGTACTCTGCTCGACTTCGCTGATCAGCGATTTCAGATTCAAACGCGCTTCCAACCAACGCAGAGCAACAGTATGGCTGGCTGGCGGAAGCTTCTCGGTTAATTCGGCCAGCCAGGCTGCATCCAATCCGGCATTTACGAAGGTATGAGCAAGTTCCCATGCAGCAGGCACCTGGTGGCCGTCCAGCCACTTGGCGACGGCTTCAGCGCTGTCGCTGCGAGCCAGATGGTCGAGTTTGGGGACGGTCCGTTTGGAAATCTCCTGCGAGGCGCCGACCAGATATTCCCAATGTTCGGCTTCGAGAACTTTGCCAAGCTGACAGATAAAGGATTGGACTCCATCAGTGGTCTCCTGGAGGTGCGCCGCGGCCCGACGGGCGGCTGAGGCAGGATTGTTCAACTCGTGCGCCAAACCTGCGGCCATGGTGCCAAGGGAGGCGAGCTTTTCGCGTTGCTGCGAGTACCCTTCCATATTTCGCATCCGATTTGAGGCGGAGCGAAAAATCTCCCGGGCAACTGATGGACAGGTGCTCAGCATCCGCCAGAAACTCTCCTCGTCCAGGCGGAACAACCTGGCCGGCTTTGAGACCCGCACCGTTGCAAGCCAGGGGATACCCAGGAGGAGCATGGTCTCGCCGATATAATTTCCAGGTTTGGTGACCGCCATCAGGACTGTCTGGCGATCGTAGACGCGCGTGATGCGAAGTTCGCCTTCGAGGAGCACATGGAATAAACGGGTCTGCTCTCCTTCGGAGGCCAGAACTGTGCCAACAGGCGCTTCGATTATTTGGCCAGGTTCAATGCATCCCAGTTGCTCGTCGCTCAGGGTCGAAAACAAAGGAACGGAACGAACCTGCTTTAGGTCACTCGGCGTCATAGAAGGCCGAGATATTGATGCACCAGTTTCACTGCCATGGCGCCTTCGCCCACGCCGGAGGTGACGCCTTTGGCAGAGCGATGGCGGACGTCGCCGGCAACGAAAATCCCCGGAACACTCGTCTCAAGGTAGAATGGATCGCGAGTCGCGGTCCATCCAGTCGGGCGCTTCCCTTCAAGCATCAGGTGCTGACCTGAAATCAGATAACCTTGCTCATCCCGTTCGACGATTCCCTCGAGCCAATCCGTCCGCGGAACAGCGCCGGCGTAAATCAGAAGAGCACTGGCGGAGACCGTTTCAGTCGAGCAGGTTTTGTTGTTCTGAATAGTGATCTTCTCGCAGCGGTCAGCGCCCTCCACCGCAACGACGCTCGAGTTTAAGCGAACCTCGATATTCTTTGTGGCCGCAATCTGGTTCTCCAGGTATTGCGACATGCTGTCGGACAAAGATTTGCCGCGCACCAGCATGGTTACCTGCCGGGCAAATTTCGAAAAATACAAGGCAGCCTGGCCCGCAGAGTTTGCCCCGCCGACGATGTAGATATTGCCGTCGCGGTAGGAAAACGCCTCGGACATTGGCGCATAATAATAGACACCGGAGCCAGCCAGCCGGTCCAACCCGGGCACGTCGAGTTTTCGGAAGGCGATGCCGGTGGCAATGAGCAGCGCGCGACAGCCGACCTCGCCTCCGTCTGAGAGTTTCAGCACGCGACTCGGACCTTCGACGCGGACGGCTCGGACCTCTTGCGGGGTGAGAATTTCCGCCCCAAAGCGCCGCGCCTGCGCGACGGCACGCCGGGCAAGATCGTTCCCACTGAGCCCCGTCGGAAAGCCGAGATAGTTTTCGATCCGAGAACTCAAACCGGCCTGCCCGCCGGGAGCTTCCCGTTCGATAAGCAGGGTGTGCAGACCGTCGGCAGCCCCATAAACCGCCGCGGCCAGGCCGGCCGGCCCCGCGCCGACGACGACCAAATCGTAAAACGGAAACTCCGCTTTGGTTTTCAGTCCCAACTTGCGCGCCACCTCGGTGGTGGGTGGATTGCTCAGAAAAGAACCGTCAGGAAACAGGACTAGAGGCAGCGCCGTAGCATCTGCTCCGCTTGTGGTGAGCAGTTGTTTTGCCGCCTCATCGGTTTCGACGTTGAGCCATTGGTGGGGAACAAAATTGCGTCCGAGAAAATCGCGCACTTCATTGGAATGAGGCGACCACTGGTTGCCGATGACCCGCACACCCTCGAACGTGGGATGGTATGAAGCCTGCCAATCATCAAGCATGTCATCGACTACGCCGTAGAGACGCTCCTCGGGCGGGTCCCACGGTTTCATCAGGTAGTGGTCGATATGGACGTCGTTGATGGCGCGGATGGCTGCGTCAGTATCGGCGTAAGCCGTCAAGAGCGCTCGTTTGGCGTCCGGGTAAAGTTCGATGGCTTTCTCCAGGAACTCGACTCCGGACATGCGCGGCATTCGTTGATCCACAAGGAAGAGCGCCACTGGTTCGTTCCGAAGCTTCAACTGCTTCGTCGATTCCAGGGCGGAAAGGCCGGAATCGGCAGAGATCACCCTGTAGCGATCTCCATAATGACGGCGCAGATCGCGCTCGACCGCGCGGAGCACGTCCGGGTCATCGTCGACCGTCCAAATCACAGGCTTCGCCATAGTCAGTTATTAAATCGGCCCTTGTGGGGAGGGGAACGTCTCACGCTAACAAATCCTCGATTTTTACCGGCAGCTCCCGGACGCGCACGCCTGTGGCGTGGTGGACTGCCGCCGTGATGGCGGCGGCGATGCCGGCCAGGCCGATTTCGCCGATCCCGCGCGCTCCAAGTTCATTGATCTCTTTATCGGGAAAGTCCAGGAAGTACACCCCAATCGGCGGCGCGTCAGCGTTAACCGCCATCACGTAGTCGGCCAGGTTGCTATTGATTGGCGCGCCGCTCTGGGGATCGTAAGAGGTGTGCTCGAAGAGCGCCATGCCGATTCCCATCACGACCGCGCCTTCGATTTGGTTCCGGCCGGTCAGGGGATTGAGAATGCGCCCCGCATCAATCACCGTCACGACGCGGCTGACGCGCAAGCGGGCGATCTCCGGCTGCCAGGTAATCTCGACGAAGTGACAGCCGAATGAATGCGTCGAGAACTTCGGCTTTGGATTGCCGAAGGTGGCTTCGGATTTGCCGCTGCCTGTGACGAGACGCAGGTTGGCGCGCCGGAGCAGATCTGCGAAGGGCAGGCCATTGGCAGAGCCGTCAGCCTTCACGAAGACTCGGCCGCCTTCGAACGCCAATTCGTCCGGCTTGCGCCTCTCGAACGGTGAACCTGGCGTTGTCGTTGCGACAGTTAGCAGCGAAGCGATGGCGTTGTCAGCCGCTGCAAAGACGGCCGGGACCACGGACCCGGTAGCCATCGAACCGCCGGAGAGCGGTCCTTCTGGAAGTGACGTGTCGCCGAGCACCGCTTCGACCTTTTCGAGCGGAACGCCGATCCTCTCCGAAGTGAGCTGCGCAAGAATCGTGTAAGTGCCGGTGCCGATGTCCTGCGTGGCGCACGCAACGCGAGCGGTGCCATCATCGCGGAGTTGGACATTAGCCGCGGCGGGGAAGCGTGCTGCGACCCAGGAGCATCCCGCCATTCCCCAGCCGAGCGTCAAGCCGTCGCGCTTCATCGAGCCGACCCCAGGGGTCCGCTTCGACCACCCAAACTTCTCCGCGCCGAGTTCAAAGCACTCGAGCAGATGGCGTGAGGAGAACGGGATGCCGAGCGATTCATCTATTTTCGGCTCGTTGATGATGTGGAGTTGGACAGGGTCAATCTTGAGTTGATCGGCCAGCTCATTCATGGCCGACTCAGTCGCATAGAGTCCGGGCACGCGGCCAGGACCGCGCATGTCGGCCCCCGCACCAACATTCCGCTTGGCCCGTCCGAACGTCACGCGGAGATTGGGCACGCTGTACTGGAACGGCGTTGCTTCACCGCAATCTTCGTGATGGGCGTCGAGCATCGACCTTTGGTAAACATAATCGTGTTGGAGCGAAACGAGTTTGCCCTCAGCGGTGGCGCCCAACCGCACGCGTTGCTGGGTGCGCGGCCGATGACCGACGGTCTGGAACATCATCTTGCGGCTGACCACGAGTTTTACTGGCTTGCCCAACTGCCGCGCCGCAGCGGCGGCGAGCGGACATTGCGTCCATGGAAATAACTTGCCGCCGAAACCCGAGCCAACGAACTTCGTGATGACGCGAACGTTCTCCTTCGGCAAGCCGAACATCTGCGCCAGCACACCCTGCAGGTTGACGACTCCTTGCGAGGACTCGTACAGAGTCAACATCGGTCCATCCCAGATCGCTGTCGTTGCGTGCAACTCGATTGGGTTGTGCGTCTCGGCCGGCGTAACGTAGGTTTGGTCGAGTTTGACTGGCGCGGTCGCGAAAGCAGCGTCGGCGTCGCCGCGCTGGCTGTCCACCCGGTGCCGCACGCCGAAGGTCGTGACAACTTGATCGGGATCCTCATCTGCTTTGAGGTCGGTTTCAACATTCAGCTTGTCCTTTGCATACGTCACTTGAACGGCGTCGGCAGCAGCCTTGGCGGCCTCGAATGTGTCCGCTACTGCGAGCGCGATATACTGACCGTAATAGCGGACAACGTCGTCTTCGAAGGGCGGGCGTCGCTCTTCGCAGATGCCTTCGAATCCGGCTCCCTGGATCGAGCGGAAGATCTTCCCGATGCTCTCGCGATGAAAAATTGCTCGTACGCCGGGCATTTTCTCGGCCGCGGCCGTGTCGAGTTTGACCACTCTGCCGGCGGCGATCGTGGCTTCGACTGGCACGGCGTAGAGCAGGCCAGGAAAATGGAAGTCCGAGGTGTACTGCGCTTTTCCGCTTACCTTTTGCGGTCCATCCACGCGCCGCGTGTCGCGACCGATGGGTGACGTCGCCGGAATTTCTTGTGTCGTTGGCATGTTCGTTCCTTCCGTGAAGTCAGCTTGTGAACGCCGCTTGCAGAGCGTGCGCAAGGCAGCGCCTGGCCAACTCGATCTTGAATGCGTTCTGGCTCTGTGGCCTGGCATCGCGCAGGGCCGCCTCTGCCGCCTTTCGGAAGTTCGCTCCATTTGCGGGCTGACCGGCGAGCGCGGCTTCGGCCTCGTGGGATCGCCAGGGTTTGGTGCCGATGCCACCGAGGGCGATGCGCGCCCGGGTGACATTCTGGCCGGCGATCGTGATCACGACCGCGGCGGAGGCAAGGGCGAACTCGTAAGACGCCCGGTCGCGCAGTTTGAGATAGATCTGCTTGCTGCTCGTGACGGGCGCGGGAAGCGTGACGTGCGTGATAAGGTCGCCCGGCTCAAGCACCGTTTCGCGGTTCGGCGTGTTGCCGGGCAGGAGATGAAAGTCTCCGATGGAAACTGCGCGCGAGCCTTTCGGCCCCTGAACGTGGACGGTCGCTTCCAACGCAGCCAAGGCGACGCACATGTCTGAGGGGTTGGTCGCAATGCAATGTTCACTTGTCCCAAGGACGGCCAGCGTGCGGTTGCTGCCGGTGATAGCCGGGCAGCCGGTTCCGGGCTCGCGTTTGTTACAGGGCATGGCTGTGTCGCGGAAATACATGCACCGCGTTCGCTGGAGCAGATTGCCCGCAGTCGTCGCCATGTTGCGGAGTTGGGCCGATGCCCCGGCGAGAATGGCCTGCGAGAGCACTGCATAGTCTCGCTGCACGGTCGGATGATTCGCGAGATCTGAGTTGCGAACAGTGGCGCCAATCTTCAACCCGCCGTCACCGGTTGCCTCGATCTTGTCGAGCGGCAGACGGTTAATGTCGAGGACCCGAGCAGGAGTTTCGACATTCAATTTCATCAGGTCGAGCAGCGTCGTCCCGCCGGCGACGAACCGCACCTCCGCGCCCTGCTGGGCCGTCCTGGCGTGCGCGGCAGTCGCGATTGCCGCGCCCGAATCTACTGGCCGTATGAACTCAAAGGTTTTCATGGGGATCCCTCCCGGTCGCGGTTACGAAGTTTTGCGAACTTGTTGGATAGCGGCCACGATATTCTGGTAGGCGCCGCAGCGGCAGATGTTGCCGCTCATCAGTTCCTTGACGGCGGCGTCAGTGGGACCGCACGGTTCCTTAAGCAATGCAACGGCCGACATGATCTGGCCCGATGTGCAATAGCCGCACTGGTATCCATCGTGTGCGAGGAACGCCGCTTGCATGGGATGTAATGCGTCCGGCGTGCCCAGGCCCTCAATGGTCGTGATTTCTTCCCCGTCGTGCATCAAGGCCAGACTAAGGCATGAGTTCACGCGCCTGCCGTTCACATGCACCGTGCAGGCGCCGCATTGGCCGTGATCGCAACCTTTCTTCGTGCCCGTAAGAACAACAGTTTCGCGGATGCAATCCAGCAGCGTCGTGCGAGGGTCGATGCGAAGATGGTGGTTCTCGCCGTTAATGCGCAGCGTGATCGGAACCGCGCCCTGGATGCTGCGTTGCTCCGCGAGTGCGGCAGGCGCGCCGGTTCTGTCAGGGTGTGCCGTTGCGCATCCAGTAATGACTGCGGCTGCAGCGGTACTTCCCATAGTCCGCAGAAAATCCCGGCGGGTCGGATCTGGTGGGCCCAACTGTTCCTGGTCGTCCATACACTTTCCTTTGAGTGAACCTATGGAACCAAATACTAACTGTTTACCCTTGCGCTCTAGCATGGGAATCATGAGGTGGCAACACCAATCCTGGCAAGAGTACGGGCAGAAGCCCACAAGCCTTGCTGAAGGCCGCCAACGACGAAGCGGTTTCGCTGTACCCGACCTTTATTTCCCACTTGAGGATTCGGAATGTTGTCATGATCCCCATCGTCGCACGGTTGTCGCCTCGTGCTACGCAGAACGCGCTTCGACACTGGAAAGCAGTGCATGCAGCCCGAGCGAGCCATCATAGCGCTCACCATTGATAAGAAAGCTGGGAGTGCCGTTCACGCCCCCTCGCGCTCCGGTCTGAACATCCTCTCGTATGCGCGGAGCATGTGCGCCGGTCAAAACCTCGCTCATGAGACGCGGCGTATCGAGACCTAGAGTCGTTGCGTATCGGGCGATGTCCTCGTCGGCCAGCGCGCCCTGGTTCTCATAAAGGAGATCGTGCATCTCCCAAAACTTTCCTTGAAGGCCGGCGGCTTCGGCAGCCTCGGCCGCGTGTTCGGCGCGTGGATGCGAGCTGGCCATCGGGAAATTGCGAAAGACAAAGCAGAGGCGATCACCCAAACGTTTCTGAATCTCTTTGACCATCGGATAGACTTTGCCGCAGTAGGGGCATTCGTAGTCGCCGTATTCGATGAGCGCGATCGGCGCATCAATGCGACCTTGAATATGATCTCGCCCGGCGAGCGGACGGATAAGTTTTGAAGCTGGTGTACCCTTCTGTTCGATTGTGGTTTGTTTATTCATAAGAATCCTCATCTATTTCACCGTCACTCAGGTCTAAGGCGCTACTTCGTCGCCTGGGTATGAGCTTCGACGAACCAAAGCCATTTGTCTATGCCGCGTGAAATCTCCGTAAAAATGTCAGCGGTATCGGCGTCGTCCAACTCATCGGCTTGACTGATGGTATTGCGGGCTTCATGTCCGAAGGTCGACAACGCCTTGGCAACGGCTTCGACGTGAGCATGACCATCGGCGATAGCGAGCGGGTATTCTTCAAGGCGCGAGCGCGCCGCGGCCACACGCACCGTGCCCTCGGCAATGCCGCCCAGTTGCACAATGCGCTCGGCAATCAAATCGACATACGATTCCACCGCTTCATCAATCTTATCAAACAGTTCGTGCAGTCCGATGAAGTGGGGACCTTTCACATTCCAATGCGCTTGCTTCATCTGCGTCTGCAGATCGACTGCATCCGCCAGGCGTTGGTTCATGAGCGCATTGAGTTCGGAACGGCGTTTTTGAGAAATGTCGTTCTCCGTTTCATACATTTTGGATGCTGCTGCAAGTTTTGCGGTCGTGGTTTTCATATCAGTCTGCTTTTCTTTTCGTTTCTGTTTTGTTGGACAATCGAGTATAAAACAGCTTTTGCCATATCCACAGCGCCCTGGTGGTGCGGGATCATCATGGCGCAAAAATCATAGGCCGGGGTTGCCGATGCGACGGACCAGGAAATGGCGAATGCCAGTGAGCCGGCAATATAGGCACGTTTCAGCCTGGCCTTCATGGATTTCGCTATTGCTGGACCTGGTTGCGGCATGGTCCCGCCTTTATTTTGCGATCGCTGGACCTGTTTTGTTCGGCATAGAGTTGTCTCTCTATCTGTTATTACGTTGAGTTTCTGATTCATGAAAACCGAACGGAGCGAACCGTATCCATCCATTGTGCCTTGGTGATGAGTTTGGGTCAGCGCCCAACATCTAAAAAAGAGTAAGCCAGGACAGACTATTTAACGGCGAAAGACAAGATTCTCCCCTTCCCGAGAGTAAAGTGATAATCAAGGGTGACAGGGCTTCCATCAAAAGTTCCAGACACTTCCACAGCGACTACGACTTCCGCATCGTCGTCTTTGACGCTAAGGGGCTTGAACTGGAATTTGTATTTCTCGATTGTCTTCACAATCCAACCCTCGATGGCCTTCTTTCCACGCAGCGTTTCTCCCTCGTCCTGGACAACCCCGTCGTCTGAAAAGCAAGCAAGTATGGATTTCACATCGTGCTTGTTGCTGGCATCAACATACTTTTTTATGATTTCAGGTAGTTTGATCGGCATAATATTTTCTCCTTTGCGCACTTAAATCGTTGGAATCGTGCCGCCGTCGATCACGTATTCGCTTCCGGTGATAGCCGAGGCCCTGTCCGATGCAAGAAAGGCCACGAGTTCTGCAACTTCATCCGGCCGGTTTGGACGGCCCAGGGGAATACCGCCAAGCATCTCCATCAGCTTTTGCCGCCCCGTTGCGTAGTCAAGTTTGTCTTTGTCCGCCATTCTTTCGATCATTCTCGTGGCGGCATCTGTTTCAATGAAGCCAGGAGAAACCGTGTTGACCCGAATCCCCTTGGGACTCACTTCGTTCGATAGGCCCTTGCTGTAATTGGTGAGGGCAGCTTTCGCGGCAGCATAGGCAAGGGTTGAATCGTACAGAGGCAGCGTTCTTTGGATGGATGAAATGTGAATGATCACGCCCGAACCCCGCTCAATCATAGATGGCAGAAGGCCGCGATCCAGACGAACGGCAGGAAACAGATTTTCATTGATATTTTGCTGCCAGATTTCGTCAGTCACCGTAATAAAACCGCCGCTGGGCGCCGACGATCCCCCGACGTTATGGATCATGATATCGATGCCATGAAATCGCTCCAGAATTTCCTTAATTACTTTAGTCGTGCCTTGGGGCGTCGAGACATCTGCCTGAATAAAATGGTTCTTTGTCTTTTCTTCCGGTACGGACCGCGCGGTGATGATGACGATGGCTCCTCCCTGCTGAAAGCGCTCGGCGATCGCCTTCCCCGCACCCTTTGTGCCGCCAGTTACTAACACGCGCTTGCCATTAAATTCATTCGGGTCGGGAGTGCTTTTTGATGATGCAGTCATAGATGTTTTTTGCTTCCTCTTTGGGCGCGCCCCAGCCCCACTCCTCCCCGAACGTCATGGTGCCGAGGCAGAAGTCGGAAACGCGCAGGCCGCTGCGACCGAGTAGTTGGTAGTTCATGGTGTTCATGTGTCAGTTCTTTCCCCTTGGTTTGGCCTCCAGTTCAGCGATGCGTTGCTTGAGCGGCGCCACGGCGGCGCGGATCTCTTCCTCGCTGTAACGCGGGGTGATGTATTGCGGGCAGTTCCAGTCAAAGCTGACCGTCGATCAGGAACAAGCGCTCGACCTTAAGGCGCAGTTTCGCCGATGTCGTGGTTATGCATGGCGTGGGCTTTCAATGGGGAAACCTGTCAGCCCGGATTCTTTCCGAAACCTGATCGCCGCGGCAATGGCAAGCGCGACAAAGAGAGCCAGAACGACAAGCTGGGTCAACTTAAAGGGTGGTTCGGACTGCGTCGGCGCCATCGCTTTGAGCGCCGGGATCTTCAGGAAGGCCTGCACGACGCCGACGAAGACATTGAGATAAAGCGCCGTCACAGCCCCGACGACGTAAACATTGCGCCAGGCGCCAGCCAGGTGCCGGGTGTAGCGAGCGTAGATTGCAACCGCCAGCAGCAGCAGCGATAGAATGCCGACCGCATGCGACGGCATGAAGTGCTGCACTGGAAAGAAAAATCCGGTCACGCTCGTCGCCACTGTGGTGGCCAGAAAAAATGCCGTCCAACCATCGAGCCGTTTCCCAGCCAGCAGTCCGAACAGAACAACCAATCCCGAGACGATTCCTCCCAGGCTTATCAAGACGTGAACCAGCGTAAATATTTTGAGTATCATAAAAGTTGTCCTCAGTAATTTGTTAGTTTTTGATGAATTTCAGCAGGTCCGCGTTGACCTGCTCTTTAAGCGTCGTGCACATGCCGTGTGGCGCCCCCTTGTAGACCTTGAGCATCGCATTCTTGATGAGCTTGGACGACAGCAGCGCCGAGGCGGCAATCGGCACGATTTGGTCGTCGTCGCCATGAAGGACCAGGGTCGGCACGTCGAATCTCTTCAGATCCCCGGTCAGATCCGTCTCGGAAAACGCCTTGATACAAAAGTAGGAGGCAGGGAAGCCGGCCATCATCCCCTGCAGCCAGAATGACTCGCGCACGCCTTCCGAGATCTTTGCCCCCGGACGGTTGTAGCCGTAGAACGGCATGCTGAGATCTTTCCAGAACTGCGAGCGGTCAGCGACCACCGCAGCGCGAAGTTGGTCGAATGCCTCAATGGGTGTGCCTCCTGGATTGGCAGCGGTTTTGAGCATCAGAGGTGGTATCGCGCCGATCAACACGGCCTTGGCCACACGTTTAGTGCCGTGGCGGCCAATATAGCGGGCGACTTCGCCACCACCGGTAGAGTGGCCGACATGAATCGCGTTCTTCAGGTCGAGCTTTTCGACGAGCGTCGCGAGGTCATCGGCGTAAGTATCAAGGTCGTTTCCGTTCCAGGGCTGGCTCGATCGGCCATGGCCGCGGCGGTCATGGGCAATGCAGCGGTAGCCGCGCGAAGCCAGGAAGAACATTTGGTCTTCAAACGCGTCCGCACTCAGTGGCCATCCGTGGCTAAACACAACGGCCTGGCCTGTGCCCCAATCCTTGAAGTAAATCTGCGTTCCGTCCTTGGTAGTAATCGTGTTCATGTATTGATGTTTATTGATGCTCCCGTTTGCCATCGATGGTTAAGTCATCTTTTTGGAGTCGTTCGAAGCATCCACTCGCGACGACTCGTTCACTCCTTTCTTTACGCCGGGGCCAGGAAACCTGAAAATGCAATGCCGCTAGGGCATTTTTGTCACTTTCATGCCTTTTCCAGGCTATGCGGACGGCGACCCGGCTTTTGAAAATGTTCCTGCATTAGTCGTATTGCCTGGCGCACCCACGCGCTGATGGTTTGTTCAGTACGTCCGTGACGCCGGCCTATTTCCGCGCACGATTCCCCGGTGAGAAAACGCGCCACGAGGACGTCGCGCAAAAGCGGTGTCAACTGTTTCAGCGCGTCATCGATGTCCACCGAGAGTAGCATTTCATCATGCGATGAAAGTGCGCTCAAATCCGCGATCGCGTCTCCAAACACAATGCTGGTACCGTCATCGCTTGAAATTACCTCGTCCAGCGAGGCCAGCCTGTAATCGGCCATGGGGCCAGCTCGCTTGGCGGAGCGATACCAGTCGCGCCACAGATTTGTGGCGATAGTCGTGAGATAGGCCGGAAAATTTCCGCCGGGTTTAAGCGAATGGCGAGCCCGCAATACCCGATACCAGGCCTCTTGTGCCAGATCGCGGGCTTTCTCGTGATTCAGGGTCAGCATCTGGCAGCGGCCAAATAGAGGTTCCCAATATCGGTCTACCAGAACATCGAGCGCCGCTTCATCCGGTGGATCAGTCCGCACTGCCGAGATTAGCCACGCATCCGACTGTGAACTAACACCCGGGACTTGAGTTGAATTATTGGCATCCATTGCAGGAGGAGAATGCGTCCATACGCGGTCGCTCGCTATGGATCAGGTGGTCACATTTCCCCACTGCGAAGGGACGAGCCTCTTCTAGTCCTTTCGGACTAGGTCAACCTTCCGAGAATCGGATCAGGCGACAGCCGACACGGGACTTCTTTCCCTGGCTACTTGCTAAAGCTGGACAAGACCGCGGCGGCTGGCTGAGGCAATGGCTTCCGTGCGGCTGAGAACATTCAGCTTTGTGAAGATGCTGCGCAAGTGCGCTTTCACGGTGGTTTCGGAGACATAGAGATTCGCGCTGATTTCCTTGTTGCTCTTCCCGCGCGCCAGCGCCGTCAACACCTCCAATTCTCGGGCCGTCAAGGATTCGCTGCTCATGCCCGAGGCCAGCTTTTCCACCAGCGAGGGCGGTATGCAGATCTCCCCTCGGCTCACCCTGCGGATACACTCCAGCAATTCCTCGCGCCGGGCGTCCTTTAACAAATAGCCTTTGGCTCCCGCCTTGATCGCCCGGTAGATCTCGTTGTCGGTGTCATACGTCGTAAGCACGATGACCCGGGCGGCGGCATCCTCCTGGCGGATTTCATCGATCGCGCCGACGCCATCCAGCATCGGCATGCGCAGGTCCAGAAGCGTCA
>Ga0137394_10002455_pt1 | contig 13695 bp, 13 predicted proteins | sample czobulk116metaG_FD_108278 | JGI IMG/M metagenome (GOLD analysis project Ga0137394, IMG submission 108278) | Vadose zone soil microbial communities from Angelo Coast Range Reserve, California, USA - czobulk1.16 metaG | ecosystem: Environmental > Terrestrial > Soil > Vadose zone | place: USA...
CTCACCTCTGCGGCAACACTACGTCGTACTGCAACCGATGCGCATCCAGATATTGCAGACGTCTCCGTGAGGCACTTTGACCGTCTCCACGACGTACAATGGCCATCACCCTCACCCTCTCCCGATCTTCCCGTCCCACATCCCACTGGCATTCGGACCTCCGCTTCAAGTCCCTCCTCCGCACTGGCAGGTGCAGGTGCCGACGTTGACATTGACTCGACGCTTATCGGACTCCATGACTATGACAAATGCGGGCCGCCCCAACCCAGTGGATCACTCAATCGAACACTTAATCGAGGGTGCGATTTCAACGCTTTGAAGGACCTGATATTGTTGCAGGATCATTTCGTGCCCCACCACTTCGACAAGGCATAAACCTCACAGGCAGACTGTGGTTCTCTCTCTTTGCGGAATCACAAGGCAATATGCGACGACCTCTGCCGCTCTGCATATATTTAATAATCGATACCATATATTTAGCAAATTTGGATTAACGGTCTCGCCTCGCCAAGAGTACTAGTACTGTGGTTACGATTCACCGGCATCGATATTAATGGCCATGCTCTCGGCGAACTATTTTTCTCCAAAGGTCGCCGGCCTTCACCAGTGCATCACCGCTGCGGACAGGGACGCATCGAAGGTGGTTAACCCTCGAGTCTCGATCGCGCACACACACTAGGTAACCAATGGTCCAGCGGAGGTCGTAAACTGCGCTCGAACTAGGCCGGCGACGTCATCGTCGTGCACTGCGCGCTCCAAGATCCGCCATTTTATTCTTTCGCAATCGCAATTCAAATTCACAGGTCCATATATCTACCAAACATCGACGACAGGCAAACGGCAACCATAACATCAGACAACATATCCAACATTTCCAATATTTCCAACATTTCCATATTCACATTCAATCCTCGACTGGATGAGCCAGTGGTGCATCAGGAATTAGACGATGGTATCGAGGTCATCCAAAACCTCGGAGAAGCCTATGGCTTGCAAATAGGCATTAGGGCGACCACCTGCATACGACGTTAGCAGAAGTATTGACGTGATGTATGAGTCATTTACTTGGTTGGAAAGTGTACGAAGTGACTCCCACAAGAGCCCAAGTGAAATTAAAGGGGACGTTGGGAGCATTCACCTTTTCTGCAGAAACAGCTGTCGAGGCCCAGTTAGACATTGCTAATGAATAATTTTAGAATCATACTCTTGATTTCAATAGTAGCAGCATCGCGACTATTCTCAACGCCCTGGGTCGCGATCACGAGCGTCAACTGGACGATGCTGATGACGTAGACACATCACTTTAAATACAATGTGATGTCAAAAATCCAGGACACATACTTTCTCTTGCCGAAAGGACTCTCATTCTTGAGACGGCGACCATAAACAGCGACGAGTTTCTGGTTTGCTGCAATTACGAGGGAGTGAGCAAATTTTGAACACCCAAAACAGAATAAAGATTACCTGAAAAAGTATAGTCTAGAGCGACCGTTCCACCATCGCCACCATGTTTGACGGTTTTGGGCGGGCCGCTCTTCATCTCATAAGTGATCCTGATAGAATCGATAACCTCCTCAGCCCAGACGACGATCTTGGATATTCTACCGATGGCCTGCTTTTTGGGCCAATCCCCGACATTGCCTAACACATGATGCAAGTGTTAATAACGGCGGGGCGAGTCCTGATGTTGGAAGTGACGTACGATCGGTCAGGTCGTCAAGGAAGATTCCTTGAGGAAAGCCAGCGAGAGGGGTGTTAGATGCAACTTTGCGAGACATGAGTGATGATCTGAAAACTCTGTAGTGGGATGAGATGAGCTGTCCACAGGCTATTCACCTCTTTATATACAGACAAACGTGGGTTATGTCAGGTGGCATCCCTGATGGGGTTCACGTTGGTTTACCTCAATGCTCTGTATGAAACCGTCTCAATGTGCCCCCTCTATGTTTCCTATCAAGGTATCCGCATGCAGTCGACGAGCGTCATCGTTGAGAGGGTCGGGATATTTCCTGTTTCTGTTTGCATCGTTCTAGAGAACCGTTCGATCGAAAGATCAGTCTAGCTACTTTGATCGAAAGACGGGAACTTGGAATCTCCGTTGATGCGCTGCCGTATGCAAACATCGATGACGCTGGTTTGGAGATAAAATACCGAAAGTATAAGTTTTGAACGGAAGGGATGCAAGTCCGGAGGTACAGGCTTTAATTCGGAAGAGATGAAAGTCCGGATGCACAAGCTTCAGCTCTGTGCAGCTGAGAGATCCTTTCCAGTCCAGCCCTGCAAGCCTACAGAAGGATTATGGTCAGATGCGCGAGCCGCTCATGTCGAACAAAGATTTGTACACGTTTGAGCCAAGTTTCAACCACTCTTGCGCCCTAGATCAAGTCAGGTACACGTTCTAACCATTTCAACCAGACATTAGCTTTTCTCCTTAACCCGGACGCGCAGTATCGTATCAATTTGACGCTATGCCGTGATTATGCGGAAGTCCTATGTGAGAGGAGAGCACGACCCTCTGGCTGATTAGACAAGAGCATTCGAGAACGCAAGCTATTACATATCGCACCATGTGTGTCTTTAGATGACGTATCTATGAGTGTCGACATGGTGGAAACTTTGCAGTGGGACGTACCGTACATGCGCTCGTACTGGTACTTGAAGATTAGTTTTGAAACTTCCATGTTACATGAATAGTATGATCATTGGATCAGCGATTTTTTGTTCACTGCTTGCATGACGCAACTCACAACCCAAACGCTACTAATTTCCGATTCCCGTGGGTCAGCTCATCGAGGGCCAGATAATCTGCATGTACCAGGGATGAGAGTCGATTACGCACTCAGAAAGCAGAACCACGAAGACACGTGATCTCCCACTGTTACATAAGCACAAAACCGGCAGGGAGCGCACCTACTCTACGGTACCACTTGGACTTCAAAGTACTACTAGGACCGGAGAATTAATCGTCAGGCGGACATGTGACGATGCTAGGCGGAAGCAAAAAAAGACCGTGGGTCCAAGGCAGGGGTTGCCGGAATCAAAAAAGAGACCGGTCAGTCACGGCTCTTTAACCTCTTTTCTTTCGCCAGTGGCCCTTGGCTGCCCGACTAAATGTGTAATTCATGATTACAGCAAACCCGTATTACTTTCACGCCCTACGGATATTTGGGAGATGCTGTTTCCAAGACAAGTTAGTCCTGGCACACTGTTGCGCCTGCAGTGCTTTTGCATGTGCTGTTTCTGACTGGTTCCGGAACGCTCTTTGGATGACGGTTTCTATAATGTGTTCGAGTAGGTACTCGGCGTCTACACTCGGTGCCATGCGGCATACTGCCAGTGCTACCCAGGCCAGGCTCATGCACCGTACTACCTGTACTTGTGGTGGCAGCCCACTACCGTCCCCTCCCGCCAGTGATCAGTAGCTGGACATCCCATGCCCATAGCCCTTCTCCATTCTAGTGACCCTATAGATCCCGAAATATGATTTGATCCGCCATCTATCCGTGAGCATATAGAGGAATACCCTCGAATGGGCGTTCTTCGAGAGAGGGAATGACGACGGAGCTGAGATGTCCAATGAGCGTACGCCTCGTTCCTCGAGTGCAGCACGCTCGCGTGCAGCTCCTTGTGCTCGCAGTGGTTTATACCTTCCGGCCTTCGATGATCACCTACAGAGCGTCTTCGCCCCTGCGTTCACAAGGCGTCATGGGGTCGCCTTCGTTCTGGGGATGCTAAAAATGCGGGAGTAGTTGCTGGGCGTTCCCTGTCTTCTGTTCGGCTTGATCAATGACGGTGAGTGACCCAGGCTGTGTGCATGCGAGAAAACTTTCTTATGAATCGTAAGTCATCAGTCGTGTTCAGTTGTGACCCGTAGTTGCTCAGCTGACCCCTTCAGGTCGCTACTTCAGGAGAACTCGTTCACTGGCTGTGCGTTGTTCACATCAGGTGAGCCCGCTTTTACAATCTCGGAAACCGTGTCCTAATCAGCATACAAGCCTCGGAGAACTGACGTTCCTACATTACTCACAGCAGAACATACTCAAGTTTTGCGTACCTAGCGAGTTTTTTATCCTTTATTTTTATTCAGCACCCTGTGTATGGAAATCACGGAAAACTGGAGCGCAGAGACGCGCGGGCACCAGGGAGCTCGCTTCCCAAAACCATAGGCAGGTCTATTGGCCAAAGTGAGTTTCTCCTGTCGTTCACTTTTGTCAGACCGGATACTTCGCTTTCGATTCTCTACCTGCAGTTCGAGACTGGAGTCTTGGCACAAAATTAGTACGCTGCAGAAATCATTCTTTGCGAATCTTATCGAGAATTAAACAGATGCCCTCTCTGTTGTGGTTTCCAAGGGTCAATACAGAACGCAGAGTGCATCCGCGCTGAGGCAGAGCTAGGAACCGAAGCCAGAGACCAGCTCGCCGGACGCTAGTTTCACTGCGGCGTTGGCCCCGCTGTTCCGTCTCTGCCCCCAACCCATCTCTGAGCCTACCCACACGTCTGCATCTTTCGCACTGCCTCTTCGAGTTTGACCGGGCCTCCTACCACGGTTCTTGTGCTGAAGCCCCCACCTACGCCCCGCAGTTGGCAGCGTTGGCAGCCCTCTTCCCCATACTCGCAGCCTTTGTGGTGCCGAGGGATGTTCCAGTCCACTTTCAAACATACTTTCTCAGAAGACGATGAGCTGCCCCATAGACTCGATTTTGGCACCCCACAACCTGACTCTTACTTTGATTCACTGGTGCCTGTCCCACTCCTATAATCTACCAATGTAAATGTCCCACACAAAGACCTACGCCTAAACTTCGCAACAGTGCTCCAGCTCGTCCGAACCCTGTGCGCGCTCGTGGCCATCAAAGAAACCGTCATCAAAGGCGGTTCCAGAACTGGTCAACAAAATGCGGGGTAGTGCGGGCAGCCTGAGAGGCGTTCAAGTCGCAGGAGCAGCAGTGGTGCCGGGACTAACTTGTCTAGGAAACAGCATCTTCCAGATATCCGTAGGGCGTGAAAGTAATTTCTTTGAAATAAGTTGCCGTAATCATCTGATCACTCACTTAGTTACCGAGCCGGTCTCTTTTTTGATTCCGGCAATTCAACCCTGCCAGTCACGGTCATTTTTTTTGGCTTCCGACGCTCGCCTTGGCATCACCACATGTCTGCCAGACGATTAATTCTCCGGCCCTCGTTCCTCGATCATGCATCGATCATGGGCTAAGGTACTTTTGGTAAGATCGAGTGGAATACTGTTGGCGCGGGCCACAAGCACTTTGTAACTGTACGTGCAAATGAGTACGTAACACGACGATCACGTGTTGTCTCATTGCCATAACGTAAGTAACCGACTCCCATCCCGATCTACTACATGCAGATTATTGGCCCCCGAAAACCTGACTCACGAGGGGTTGGAAACACTCACATTTGGGCTGTGATTTGCGCCATGCAAGCGGTGTTGAAACATGAAATGCTGATCGAAGGATTATTCTATTCCCGGGAAAGAAACCAATCTTAGTACGAGTGCATTTGCACTGCCAGTGGCATGCCCCTGCAAGTCCCACCATGTCGTCACTGATAGATATGTGTCCTGAAGACAGACCATGACATGATACGTAATGACTTGCGTTCTCGAATGCTCTTGTCTGACCAGCCAAAGGACGTCAACCCCCATAGGACTTCTGCAGAAATCATGGCACAGCACTCAAACTGTACGAACCTACGTTTCCAGGTTAAGGGGGAAAGCTAAAATTTGACTGAAGGAGTTAGGAGGTGTAGTACCTGACTTGATGCTAGAGCGCAAAATTGGTTGAAATTTCGCTCTAACTCGTTCAAATCTTCGTTTGACATGAGCGGCTCGCGCATCTGATCATAACCCTTCTGCCAGTGTAGCTTGCACGGCTAGACCAGAAAGGATTTCTCAGCTGCACATAGTTGAAGCTTGTACCTCCGGTGTTACGTCTCTTCCGTCCAAAAATCCATACGTCCGGACTTTCATCTGAAAACCAGTGGCCATCCATGCCCCCACGCAGCAGTGTATTAACGGAGATTCCAAGCCTGAAGCACCGTTATTCCAATGAAGGTAGCTGGTCTGCGGTTCTCATCATCTGATCAGACGATTTTCAAGTTCTAGAAGATACAAACAGGAAATATTGCGGACACTCAACGATGATGGTCGTCGATCGTATGCAGATACCTTGATAGGAAACATAGAGGCGGCACAGCAAGACAGTTTCAGACAGGGCGTCGAGGTAAACCAAGTGAACCCAATCAGGGAGTCCACCTGACGTTGGCCTATATATAAAGAGGTGAATCGGACAGCTACATCTCATCCCCAGTTCTCAGTCCATCACTCATGTCTCGCAAAGTTGCATCTAACACTCCTCTCGCTGGCTTTCCTCAAGGAATCTTCCTTGACGACCTGACCGATCGTACGTCACTTCCAACATCAGGACTCGCCCCGCCGTTATTAACACTTGCATCCATGTGTTAGGCAATGTCGGGGATTGGCCCAAAGAGCAGGCCATCGGCAGAATATCCAAGATTGTCGTCTGGGCTGAGGAGATTATCGATTCCATCAGGATCACTTATGAGATGAAGAGTGGCCCGCCCAAAACCGTCAAACATGGTGGCGATGGTGGGACGATCGCGCTAGAGTACAAATTTTCAGGTAATCTTTATTTTGTTTTTGGGTGTTCAAAATTTGCTCACTCTCGTAATTGCAGCAAACCAGAAGCTCGTTGCTGTTTATGGTCGCCGTCTCAAGAATGAGGGTGATTTTGGCAAGAGAAAGTACGTGTCCTGGATTATTGGCACCCATTGTATTTACACTGAGGTATTTTCGTCATCCAGCATCGTCCAGTTGTCGTTCGTGATCGCAACGGAAGGCGTTGAGGATAGTCGCGATGCTGCTACGATTGAACTCAAAAGTACGATTTCATATCATTCTTATTTTCAATCTATAACCGGTTCTCGACAGCTGTTTCTGCGGACAAGGTGAACGCTCCCAACGTCCCCTTTGATTTCTCTTGGGCTCTTGTGGGAGTCACTTCGTACACTTTCCGGCCAAGTAAATGACCCACACTTCACGTCAATACCTTTGCTAATGTTGTATGCAGGTGGTCGTCCTAATGCCTACTTGCAAGCCATAGCATTCTCCGAGGTTTTGGATAACCCTGATACCATCGTCTGATTCCCGATGCACCACGGGCTTATCCAGTCGAGGATTGAATGTAAATTTGGCAATGTTGTCTGATGTTATAGTTGCCGTCTGCCTCTCGTCGGTGTTTAGTGAATATCAATATGTGAACCTGTGAATTGCGGGTAATCTTGGCGGAGCGAGACCGTTGCAGAGGACGTCGCATATTGCCCTGTGATTCTATAAAGAGAGAAAAGTGCAACCGGCTCGTCAGTTTTATGGCTCATCGAGGGGCGGGACTCAAAATAATTCGGCATCAGTATCTGCCAGTCACTGGCGGATATTGATGCGGAATTATTTTGAGTCAGTGGCCCGTAAGAGTGCAGTAGCCGAGACTGTCGGGACATACACTTCGAATAAGTGGTTATACCTCCTTCCTCGATGCGTAATTGGAAGTCACACGGCAGCACAGGCTCACCGATGGTGCCCTTGGCAAGCTCTGCCTCTGCTGGTGGCAGTGAGAACGACGCGGGTTGTCGTACTTATGTCACGATGCCGTCGTCGAGTTGGGTGACGCCGATGTCGACGTCGATATCAGCACCTGTGGAGGCGGGCGCAGTGTCGCGAGAGGGGCCCGAATGGGGACGTGGTGGTGGCGGCCATCATAGTACGTCGCGGAGATGCTCAAAGAGCATCGCGGAGCTATCCGCAATCATGATCTAGACGCGCGTCCGGTCTGAATCTTGGTACCTGTGCTCACGGAGGTGCAAAGAGAGGAAATGAAGCAGCAAGGTGTGAAAAGAAATGAGAGGGAGAGTAGAAACGTCGAAAAAAGAAAGCAGGGAAACGAAAAGGGTGGGTAGGAAGTGTTCAAAAGAAAGCGAGTTGACGCAGTTGAATTGAAGGGGAGGAGGGTCACCAGCAGGTGTGTTGTTAAGAGCCATCTGATGAAATATCCCGAGTTAGTCAAGTGGGCTGCTGGTACTCGAGCGGCTCGCAACAGCTCAGCTGGCATCATGATACGTTCCAGAGTCAACGGCTTAAAACCTCTGGATGAATTATACCTGCAAATAGGTCATCTGTTCTCTTAGAGAGCACAGATTCACCCTCCTCTTCCTCCGCATGCTCACGAAAAGTCGAATAATAACGTGTTTGGGGATCTATGGTGTTGTGGGAAGAGAAGGGTGGCCGCTTTCAGGCACGTGTCCTCTATACCGCGTAAGATTACTGCAACCCATTTTGAAGTAAATTTCACGCATTTGCCACCGTGACTGCCCTCAAAACAGCTGTTGACCAAGACAAACATTCAATTCTTTCATTCTTTCGAAATTTCTGTTCACAAGTTACACTATCGCTGACTCGGAATAGCGACCGTAGACACAAGGCAAGCATGAGCATCAGAGAGTTTACAAAATTTAGATTGGTCCGGCAGCCAAGCTCAAGACCTCGGTGAATGCTATGCCTTGCAAATAGGCATTAGGAAGGCCAGCTGCAAACAACGTTAGCAGAGATATTGACGTCAAGTGTGGGTCATTTACGTGGTTTGAAGGTGTATGAAGCGACTCCCACGAGAGACCAACTGAAGTCGAATTGAGTGTTGGGCTTAGTCGCGTCTCCTGCAGTAGCAACTGTCGAGACCCGGTTAGAAATTTACAATGCGAATGACCTGAAATTATACCTTTAACAACACATGAAGGCGGATCCTTTGGATCGGCGCCCTTCGTTACAATTACGAACGACAACTGGACTAAGCTGTATGACAAAATCACATTAGCTTTAAATAAAGTGATGTAAATAATCTAGGACACATACTTTTTCTTTCCGAACGGGACAGGATTATTGAGCCGGCGACCATAAACAGCAACGACTTTTTGATTAGCTGTAATCCCAAGGGAGTAAGAAATTTTGAATGCTCCAAGACGAAGTAAAAATTACCATTAAGTGACACATCTAGAGTCACTTGTCCACCGCCGCCACCATGTTGGACGGTTACGATCTTAGAGTCCGACAGCAGATAAGTGATCCTGACGGAATCGATGATGTCTCCGCTAAAGACCACGATCCTGGTGATTCTGACAATGAACACGTCTTTGGGCCATTGACCAACTAATATAGGAATGCAAGTGTTAAAGCGGCAGGAGTCGCCTTGATGTTGGAGATGACGTACCAGTGGTTAGGTCGTCGAGGAAAGTGCCGGTATTATCACCAGCGATACGGGTAATAGATGCAATACCGTGAGCTGCCATGAGTGAAGAACTGAAAACTCGGTAGTGAGATGAGGATGAGATGGAGTTGTCCTATTCACCTCCTTATATACAGCAACGCGGATTATGGACTTCCTGATTGGGATCACCTCGATGCTCTATACGATCAGACGGTCTCTCTCTCACCTGATAATTCTACTTGTCGTTTCACATTTACATTTCCGCAATTCTTCTAGAAAACCAACTCATCAAATGGTGACAACCGCAGACTAACTGCTTGCATTGGAAGACGGGCATGTCATGATTCCGGCTGTGTATCAGTGGTAATCCCATCCCATGATGATGGGATGGGTTTGTCACTGAGACACGGCTGTTCGAAATAGGGCTGTCATGTGAAGACGTCCTTGACTGGAGTGATGGAAGTTCGGGCATACAAGCTTCAGCTCCGTGCGATTTCCGTGCGATATTAGCCTCTGCGCAAGCTATAGGTGGGATATAATCAGACGCCCAATCCACTGATGTCGAACGAAGGTTGGACAAAGTTGAGCCACGTTCCAACTGCTTCATCCAGACTCAGATTTGCCCTTTAACTTGAAGACGTGGGATCATATCGCTTTGGGTATTATGACTCTGCGAAAGAACTTAGGCGTCCACGTCCTTTGACTAGTTAGGCAAGGGTGTTCTGGAACGCAAGTGGGACATGTGCTCGTACTTTGGAAGATTGATTCCGCAGTCCATGTTGTTGGAGTGTTTCACATTCCAACACACCCTTGCATAATTACTTTGCACCGGCACTAGTTTTCCTCCGGGGATTTAGAATTAGGAAAAGTGCCAATGCCGCCAGCAAGTAGGGCGCAAGACGTCAAGCAGATCCTGCAGTTGGCAGTGGACGTTACCTTCGGAGCCGTTCCTGACGGACGACTGGCAGGTCAAATTGTAAGGTAGCCTTTGCAGGGGCATCAAAGCCGGTAAAAGTACCCTGCTTCCTTGGTAAGATTTCGGCTTTTCGAAGCAAGTGCTTCTATTTTGAGAAACCTTCCCTGGAGCGCGAGCCGCCCAGGAATAATCTAGTTGCAGGTGAGGATGGGACTCCGAGTCAGTAGCGTTCAACTTCAAGCAGAACAGACCATGAGGTCGTCATGTGGTGACCTTCCAACGCTATGCTAAGCACGAAAATGTGCCTACTCAAGTATTGAGAAAGGACTTGAAAAACTCCCATAATCAAGAGAACAGGGCCGGGGAATTTGATCGCCCGGCGGACATGTGATGATGCTGGCATTTCAAGCTGTCGGTTTCGCTGACAGGCTGTTGCGCCTCGTCAGAACTGCAATAAGCGGATTTCACGTTCGTGGATTCATTTCCATGCGACCAACATCATGAGCGCATCGGACATACACTGATTGTGCCCCTGATAATAATCTACACATGGAATCATAACATCGGCTGAGACCCATTCTACTGGGAAGTAGTGCCATCACGACTCGGGCCTCGCTCGGTACCGGAATCTGAGTCGAGCTGCAGGCATTGAGTTTTGCGCCACACGTAACGCTGGGTACTAAGAACGCTACACATTATCCTACCTGTTGAGGATCGCTTGGTTTCTCTGTGGCCAACGCAACGTTATTGTGCGAAGAACTCGGAATCCCAAAAGCCACGAGTGATTAATCGAACAAGAAACCCACCACTGGCGGCGCACTGCAGAGTCCCAGACAGTCGACCGGGGATGCGCCATCACTGGCAGCTCTACATACAGTATACTCGCCCTGCCAAGCACGGGCTTCTTTGCCCGCCGCGCCACTGTCGTGAGTTGACCCTGTGGATCTTCCCGGTTCTTCTTCGGAAACTTTGCCTGAGGAGGGTTATTGTGTTCAGATGTCGCCCTTGGTTGAATTCAGGGGAGACTTTCCCATTCAAATTCCAGGCTCCGCCTCTTTTCCGAGTCTTCTGTCAACTTCACTCATCTTCATGCGCTCCTTTTCACCAACTAATCGTCTCGCCTCCCGTGTCACATCGCCAGCGCCAGCTGCTAAAGTTATGGACGGCTGCGTCGGATGGGCTGAGGTAGCAGCACAGCAAGGTGCGTCACAGTGTTGCCAGACAGGACATACTAGAGTGTCCTCGAGGATGAAAACCCGAGCGCGGGCGGCCACTGGAGCACGAGAGGACATTTGAAGGGACTAATGTTGATTTTATTCTATATTTGACTGGAATAAATTCATTGTGTTTATGCACAAGTTTTATGAATGTATGGACATCGAACTGGGTCAGAGCGGATATCCTCACTGCTCACAGGGCCCAGTACTAGTGCGCGTATTCCGAACTTACTGCATTCAGGCTTCGTTTCTCTGAGGGCCCCCCACATCTCAAGACACTCACTTCCACGTGCAGCCGTCACAGTGCCGCCTCCATACGGCCATCCACTCGGTCACCATCCACTTACTGCTACCATCCACTTCACTGGCAGCCACCAGCGCCACCAGCTGTATTCGATCAATGAAAGGCACGCCACGTGACTACGTGATACAGTACTAGTGCGTCGAGTGTGCTCGCGTCCACCGTGGTACGCATAGGGTTCTGGCGGGTCGACGTGGACAACGCGGAACTCAGGCTCTTTCAGGATGCAGACCGGGTAGATGTTATTTTCGATCACGAAATAGGAATGAACTTATGCGCTGGATTGTAGGACATCGCGGCGCACCCGTGACTCGGCTATGACCTGCACGTGCGTAGGGTGTGCCAGCGCCTTCACGTCCATCATCCCTGATCTTCAACTGAACCAGCAACCAGCCTCCTTCGCCTCCACTAGGTGCCGATATCAACGCCCACGTCGATTCGTCCCACCCGAACTCGACGACGGCGCATGCATACGCAAACCAGTGGTCTCTTTGACCACTGGCAGCCGAAAGACATGACGTTACTGTTACCCGCACCATTGGCGGAGGCCGAGCTTGGGGTGCCGTCAGCGAGCTTGTGCCGCTGCGCGATTTCCGCATCCGCGTCAAAGCGTGACTCGGAGGTACTACCACTCATTCGAAATGTAAGTCTCATCAGTTTCGTCCAACGCTTTACAGACCTGACTCAGGCCAAATGCGTGTCTCTACTATGGTCGGTTGTTGCTGCTGCACTCCGCATCACGTGTAGTAACCAGTCAACCTCGCGATTGGTACCGAGCGCCTCTCCAGAACGACGCGAATCATTGCGCATCCTGTCCCTTCAACTAGCCATAGACTGGCTGGCAAACTGTTTTTCTCTCTTTACGGAATCACAAAGAAATTCGCGATGTCCTTTGTAACAGTCTGCCAAAAGTTAATCGTAGTTACGATTCTGCCGGCCCCACTATCTATGGCGATGCGCTTGGCGAGAATCCTTCAAGGAGAGGCAGGGTCACGGTCGCCGGACTTAGCGTCTCGCCGCCACAAGCATGGACTCCTCGAAGGCGTTCGACTCTCAAGTCTCGATCACTCGCAGGCGTGGGCAACCCACGGCCCACCCTTGTGAATCCCGCTGCGCTTGAACTCAATCAGCGACTTCCTCATCGTGCAGAGGCATCGTCACCATTGCTACCGCCCTTCATCTCGTCCTCCGAATCCGTGGCTACACGTTTGAGAATGAGACAGAGACCATTACCATACTCGCGTATTATGTTTCCGACTCGCCAGCGGACACGCACATCACGTTCACCGAGTTTATCATGGCCGTGGGACGTCTTTCAGGACGTCGAGGGTTCCTTCGCTTCTTCATGTTGAAGAACAATCCCGACCACGTCGCCACTGCCCGCCGCTTCCGTCTCTTTTGATCGGCGTCAAGCCAAAGGACAAGGTAAAGGCCAACTTTGTTGATGTGAAATTCGATGACCAAGAACGTGCGCGCCAAAGTTCACTTCAACTCGGCCACCTTCCAGCATGCAGGCCTATCAGTGCACCGAAGTCACCATCACGGATTCTTCCAGCTTCCACTCCAACAGTCACGGCAACATCTACCTTGACACCACCTTTAACTTTGTTCCGAGGATGCCAGTACGCCCTCGAACCTTGTTTTTCAACAAACACCAACCTTACCACTGCCAAACTGCCTTAACCTCGGCACCTGAGTTCTCTTCAGCGCTTGCACCAATACCGACACCCACAACCTTCCTTCCAAAGTCACAATCATCCCCGATGCTATCACCACCCCAACGTCCACTTCAGTGCCCACACCAAATCCGAAAATTTCCATCACACCCTCTCCAGCACTTAATACCATACACCAAAACGCGTCGACTCGTATCCTTATTCCGTTGCCCCAGTCTCTACGAGAATGGCGTGACACAAAACGGTTATGACCGTTGACATGTGCGTATAGCAGCACGTGATTTACACATCA
>Ga0137394_10002456_pt1 | contig 13691 bp, 13 predicted proteins | sample czobulk116metaG_FD_108278 | JGI IMG/M metagenome (GOLD analysis project Ga0137394, IMG submission 108278) | Vadose zone soil microbial communities from Angelo Coast Range Reserve, California, USA - czobulk1.16 metaG | ecosystem: Environmental > Terrestrial > Soil > Vadose zone | place: USA...
CGACGAAGAAGACATTTCACCTGGTGGTGCTGACCAGCACAGTGATGCCGGGATCGACCGCAGGTCCAGTAGTGGCCGCGCTAGAGCGCGCTAGCGGGAAGCTTTGTGGGCAGGATTTCGGCTTGTGTTATAGCCCGGAGTTCATCGCCCTCGGCACCGTGATACGCGATTTCTATCATCCTGATTTTCTACTCATCGGGGAATCGGACGCACGCTCCGGCGAGATCCTGGCGGATATCTACAAAAGCGTCTGCAAGAATTCTCCCGCCGTCGCGCGAATGAACTTCGTTAACGCGGAGATCACTAAGCTCGCCGTGAATACTTACATCACCACGAAAATCAGCTATGCCAACATGCTTGCGCGCCTCTGCGAGAAGCTGCCGGAAGCAGACGTGAATGTGGTCACTGATGCCCTCGGACTCGATACCCGCATCGGCCCGAAATATCTGAAGGGCGCGGTGAGTTACGGCGGGCCCTGCTTTCCCCGCGATAATCGCGCACTGGCCGCCCTTGCCGCCCGGGTCGGTGCCTCCTCCGGACTCGCCGAGGCTACTGATCTCTTTAACCGTGCGCAAATCAAATCCCTTGCGGAACTCGTGAGGAGTCATTATTCGGGACAGGATTCGATTGGGATTCTCGGTCTGACGTACAAACCCAATACCGATGTGGTCGAAGAAGCCTTCGGACTCTTGCTGGCTCAGGAGCTCTCTTCGGCGAATCTTCCCATCGTTGTGTACGATCCGTCCGCCGATGCCGCAAGCATGCTGGGTCAATCCAGCACCTTGCACTTCTTGCAATCAGCGCGGGAGTGCATCGAAGACTCAGGCGTTGTAGTGCTGGCCACACCATGGCAGGAGTTCCTGGAAGTTCCAACCGAGCATTGGGCGCACAACGGCAAGACTCGTTCGGTGCCCCGCGTTGTAATTGACTGCTGGCACGCACTCGATCATTTGAATGGTGTAGACGGCGTTCGCTATGTTCGTCTTGGGTTCGGAGGCGCGGCCGAGCGGCGCGTGGAAGTCACGTCGAGCGCGCGGTAGGAGCCGGAATGCTGACGATTTTTGCCACGCCGAAGCCGTTCAAGGAACACATCGGAATCATCCAGCGGAATGCCATCACAAGCTGGACGATGCTGCGCCCACGGCCGGAAATTCTTCTCTTCGGTAATGAGTCCGGAACAGAAGAGATCTGCCGGGAACTGGGACTTCAGCACATCCCGGAAGTGAGTTGCACACGGTACGGCGCGCCTCTGCTGCGTGACTTGTTCCGAAAGGCGCAAGAATCTGCACAGAAGGACATGCTGGGTTACGTCAATGCCGACATTATTTTGCTGCGTGATTTCTCGAATGCCATTCAAGAGGCAAGCAAAGTTGGCAGGAGGTTCCTGATGGTTGCCCGGCGTTGGGACATTTTCCTGGATCGCCTTTGGGATTTCGCTTCTGACCAAGCCGAGCATAAACTGCGGGAGTATGTGTTGCGCGAAGGCAAACAGGGTCCTTTGCCTGGGAATAGCGATTTCTTTGTTTTCTCCCGTGGCCTCTGGTCTGCAATACCCGATCTAGGTATCGGAAGGGGCGCCTGGGACGCCTGGCTTATTTACGAGGCTCGACGCCTGGGCGCAGCGGTCGTGGATGGAAGCTCGGCGGTGATGGCAATTCATCAGTCGCATGACCAGTCCTCTTATCCGTATGGCTTGAGGCAGTGGCGGACGGAGCTTAACCTGAATCACGAGATTGCTGGCGAGGATGCTTCCCGGTTCTGTCTGTATGATGCCACGCACATCCTTGCGCCCGGTGGACTTCAACGTCCGAAGGCGTTGAGTTACCTGACGCGCCGGGTGGATACGCTCCCGCTCTTCTATCCGCGCTTGGCGGCGCCCGTTCACATGCTAAGGAAGCTCATCGCTAGGGCTCGCGCAGTCAGGCGGAATAGAGCACTCGCCCGCGACCCGGTGGCCCGACTCGTGAAGCTTATTTGTTCTAAGCTTCCCAAGAACGGAATCACTTCCATTTTGGGGTTGGTTCATTCCTCAGGGAACGGACACGCCGAGGAAACTCAAGGGTTGCGGCTGGCGCAATCTCTTGTGTGGGGCGGCTTTCCGGTGATGGTATTCGATCCACGTCCCTTGGTGATGGAAAGGGCGCGGCAAGTGTTGGGCGGTCCCATCGAATTTGGGACGTCCGCCGAAGAATGCATCCGCCAGGGCGACGTGGTCGTCGTTGCGGCGCCTTGTCTTGAGTTCACCCAGGTTCCTGCCCACATTGTTGCTACGAACGCATCGAGGTGTTTGGTGATCGACTGCTGTGGTCTCTTGGGCCGAGATGCAGTCGCAGAGGGAATTCAGTACCTTCGCTGGGAGGAAAAATAGGCGATTCGAAGTGCCGCTTCAAATGGTTTGTGTCGAAATCAGATTTGCGCGTGAAGACTCCCGGTGCGCAACGCCATGGTCTTCTCCAGATGGCATCAGATGAGAGATAAGCTTACATTCCCTCATAGCTCGAAGAATCCTTTCCCTCGTAAGTTTTGGCCTGAGAAGTTATATGGCGTTCGCTTCCGCCTTAAACGCATGTGGAATTTTCTGTTTCCGTCCGTGCCCCTGCTGGTGCACCTTCCGTACGGAGGGTGGTGGTTGGCGCAGAACGACGTTTGCAGCGATGCAGTTTTCACCGGGAACTTCGAAGAGGGTGAGCGGCGCTTTGTAGAGCGCTTTCTGAGGCCGGGCATGGTGGTTCTCGACATCGGCGCGCACAATGGGTTTTACACGATGTTAGCTGCGAGAAAAGTTGGCAAGAGTGGCCAGGTGATCGCTTTTGAGCCATCTCCGAGAGAGCGTCAGAGGCTCTTACGCCATCTCAGAATGAATCGTCTCCTGGCCAATGTTGTCGTATGCTATTTAGCCTTGGATCGTAGCAAGGGGGAAGACACGCTATTCGTCGTGGAAGGCAGAGACACTGGTTGTAACAGCTTGCGTCCACCCATGGTCGACGAATCTGTGAAAACAATGAGGGTACAGAAAACGTCGCTTGACAATTTTCTGGGCGAGGGAATGGTTCTCAAGGTTGATTTCATCAAGATGGACGTAGAGGGCGCAGAGCTAAACGTACTGGAGGGGGCGACAGAGCTCTTGAGCCGACGACCGAGGCCTGTCATTCTGGCAGAGTTGGCTGATACTCGGAGCTCCGGTTGGGGACACCCGGCTTGCGCAGTCTACGATTTATTGGTGGAACGAGGGTTCCAATGGTTTAGCGTGGACAGGCAAGGAGCCCTCTCGGCATTGCACAGATCAGACCAATACGGTGCCACTTCAGTTGCATTCCCCGTCGAACGATTGCCAGAGGCGAAGAATCTGACCGAGGACAATTAGTTTGGTTTGCTGGAATAGGAACCACTCAACGTCGGATTTCTGCCTCGGGACAGAGGGAGGATTTGCGAGTGCGGGACGCGATTGTGTTCTCTGGTTGGCGCTGGGAAACCTTCAACGTTCCTGAGAGAATTGCGCTGGCCTTGAGCCTTTTGGGGATGAAGGTTTTGTATTCTGAGAATCCTGCTTCCTTATTTCGTCACCGGGAACGCGAGGTACGGGAAGTCGAAAACGGGATTTTCGGATTTGGTCCCCGATTCTTCGGACATCGTCTGAACTCGCTCCCATTCATGCCGGATCTGCAAGCGAACTTTTTGGTTCGTCAAATCTTGGAGCACGTTGAGAGGCTTCAACTAAGGGACCCTATAGTTGTTTACCCGAACATGGGGCAGCTCCTTCCAGTGTGTCAGCAGCTGAAGAATAAAGGTTTCCCGCTGGTCTTTGTGTGTTTGGACTTCCCTTCACCCGTTCTCGAGGAGCACGTGCGGATTTCGGATAAGACCCTGGTGATCCCTAAAGCGGGCTTTCATCGCCTGAAGGCTAAATTTGGGGACAAGGTCTATCTCATCCCACAATCAGTGCGTCTGCCGGATCTGGACCCTGCTTCTGCATCGAACAACGGTCGGAAAGTACCGCCGGACCTCGAGCAGATTCCTCACCCCAAACTAGGTTACCTTGGAGTGCCACAAGATCGACTGAATCTACCGGTACTCGAAACACTATTGAGGAGTCATCCGGAGTGGCACTTTGTATCGTTCGGGACGAAGAAGTGTGTGAATCTGCCCAACGTTCACATGCTCGCTTGGCGTACCCAACGAGAATTGCCAAACTTAATTGCAGGCTTAGACATTGGTTTCATGCCTTACGACTGCTCCAGCGACATGAATTTCTTTTGCGCTCCGCTGAAGACCTTTGACTATTTCGCAGCCGGCCTGCCAGTGGTAGCTACTCCAATTGTTCATTTGTGGGATTACGAGGAGCTAGTCTACTTCGGAGACACTCCGGATGAGCTGGCCGAAGCCGCGACGAAAGCCCTTGAGGAGACTCCTGACAGTCCGAAGAAAATGAAGCGGATGGCTATTGCTGGTGAGCACTCCGTCGAGAATCTGTCGCGAATTCTAGCGTCACTGCTGAACTCAGGAAGCGGAACGATTCAGGGAGCCGGGCACCAGAATCAGTGATAGCCCACGATGCGGCAATGCAACCTTCATCGAGTTTTGCGCTGGCGCCTGATTTTGTGAAGCGTGAGGTCGAAGTCGCCGAGGTAGAAGTGTTTCAGGCACACGGCGGCTGCTCGCTGAGAAGCGGCCGTGCATTCTCCGCGAGTCGGCTCAGCTGCGCGTTCGCGCCGCTCGGCATTTCGCTCGAACTCGCCTCCGTGGCCTGAGTTCCGAGTTTCTCACGTCGAGCGCGACTCAGCGGCCGCGCTCTCCCTTGCAAGCCCTTGGCTGGGGCAATGCGATAAGGTGGCACGGCAATCTGCGAGGACCGGGTTGCAACCATTCGTAATTGTAGCCTTGCTCTTCAAGCCATTTCTCGGAATATTCCTGAGCCTCACGGGTATGTACTTCCAGCAACAGGCGGGGCTTGGCCTTGGTGAATAGCCCAGAAGCCCCAGCCAGCGCTTGCATCTCCCCTCCTTCGATGTCCATTTTTATAAAGTCAGGTGCGGGGTGGTGCTTCGCGAAGTCATCCAGCGTCACTGCCCGTTCATAAAAGCCTTCTGTACGCACCCCCGGCGTCTGGACGCTCCCAACGAAGCGGGTAGAGTGGTCTGACGACCTCGCAAAAAAAACGCTCGTATTGGATGACCAAACTGGAGAACTTACCACACTTACGTGCTTCAAAGAGTTTGCCTCGATGTTCTCCTTAAGTCTTGAAGAGTTGTCCGGGTCAGGCTCAAAAGCGAAGACGATGCCTCGCGAACCCACGAGCCTGGCAGCTAGGAGGGCGAAAAAACCAATGTTTGCACCCACGTCATAGACCACAGCGTCGGGTTTCAGATACTCAGTGAATATCGTCTGAATTTCCGTCTCGTAATCTCCGTGCCAGTAACCGGCGTCGTACCGAGGATTGAGCCGGAGTTTAATGCCCTTTCCAGGTCCGCTCTCTACTTCCACCCAAATTCGAATATTCCAAGGGAGAACAAGATGGCTTACCGTGTGTACGACGGCACCTAGTAAGGGTGCTCGGCGCAGAGAACGGACCAGCCGACTCTGAGACAATAGGACATAAGTTGATCCGAGCCAACGTCTGGTGACCATAGTAACGTTCAATTATATCCCGGGGCCGAAGACAAGCCGTACGGTTTCGTTGAGCCTTTTTCTTGCTGATTCGTTGGCACCCGGCATTCGCACCTCATCTTCTTACTGGCTCAGAATCTCTTACACATCGCGCATGCAAGCCTTGGCGAACAGAGGTAGCCCCTTCAGGCTAAATCTCTTGGTCGCCCGGGAGAACTGCAACGAGGAACCGACACAATATATCGAAGGCACGCCAAAGAGACTTGCGCGGCAGACCAACGATGGGCCGGTCTGGCCAGGAAGAGAGATTCCGGCATTATTTGGGGTGTGAGTTATGGCTTTCTTATGGCTGTAGTCTTCGCGGTATGTGCGGTGGTCACGCCCATCGCTTGTCCACTGGTAGAAATTTTTCTGCGGCAAGCAGTTTCACGTTTCGGCCACTTTGCTCGTGGTCTTGGTCTGGTCAGAGGTGTCGATCTTCTTCGGAGCGGTCATTACAAACGCCATTATCGCGAAAAACTTGCAACGGTACCTTCCTATATCAACAGTCTTGGGCGCGATGGTCACAAGAATTGACCTGGCCGTTGGCGTGTTCCGGGCTCTGAATTCTGGTAAGGCACTGCAACACTCGTAGTTCGGTTCCGGAGACTTGCGATTCGGTCCCTCAATCCGCACACTATGTGCGCGAGGCTTACGACTCTCCTTAACAAAACATGCCTGAATCTCGATACCGGACTCTCATCATTTGTTCACATCCTGTTCAGTACATGTCTCCTCTTCTTCGGCGGATGGCGCAACATCCCCAGATCGATCTGCAGGTCGCCTACTGTTCCCTGCGAGGCGCTCAATCCGCGTATGATCCCGATTTTGCAACAGCCGTTCAGTGGGATGTTCCTCTTCTGGACGGCTACAATTGGGTGGAGATTCCCAACATTGGTACGGGCACCGAAGCGTTTCTCGGCCTTTGCAATCCTGACCTCTGGCGACTCATTCGGCGAGGCAGCTTTGATGCAGTCCTTTGCCATACCGGTTATCTAAAGGCATCCTTCTGGATCGCCTTCATCGCCGCCCGTCTTAGCGGCTCCGTTTTTCTCTTTGGAACCGATGCCAATAGCCTGGCTCCCCGTGATTCCCTGTCGTGGAAAGTTACTTTGAAGAGGGTTTTATGGCCCCGAATTTTCTCTTTGGCGGATCAAATCATTGTGCCATCTTCAAGGACCCGAGATCTCATGCGATCGCTCGGCTTTGCTGAGGACCGCATGACTCTAACCCCCTATTGCGTTGACAACGATTGGTGGACCGCGCAATCAGCGCAGGTTGACCGCGCCGTTACGCGCTCCGCTTGGAGAGTCGAGCCAAACTCTACCGTCGTCCTTTTCTGCGCCAAGCTGCAACCGTGGAAGCGGCCAGGCGACCTTCTGGAAGCATTCGCGGCAACAGGAATCTCTCGCACAGTCCTGGTCTTTGCCGGTGATGGACCCTTGCGACAAACGCTCTATCAAAGGGCTCTCGACTTGGGAATCGCCGATCGTATTCGCTTTCTTGGTTTCGTAAATCAATCAGTGTTGCCGGCTGTGTACAAGGCAGCGGACTTGATGGTTCTACCTTCTGAATACGAACCCTTTGCGGTCGTCGTAAACGAAGCCTCGTGCTGCGGATGTCCGGTTGCCGCGAGCGACCGTGTTGGCGCCACCACGGACCTCGTGGCTCCGGTGAATCCTGATTTCGTCTTTCCTTGCGGGGATGTTCCCGCGCTCACCGAACTACTGCGAAGAGCGCTTTCCGATCCAACTGAATTGGCCCGCCGCGGTCAAGACTCTCTTAGATGGATGGAGTCTTGGTCCGCTCGGGAGAATATTAGCGGAGTATTGGAAGCCATCGAGCGAGCGCTTTCTCGAACCAGAGCAAAGAGAGCCGTTCCTTAAGGTTCGGGACCGACTTGCTTTTTTCAGGGCCCACACATTGTTCTCAAATGCTAAGATCAATCCAGCATGGCCAAGACAGATTCAGCTGCGATCACAAAGGCTTTTCCCCTAAAGAGGGGGCACCACCTTCCCCGGACTCGCCCATGATGAAAATCGCTGCGTTGAGAGATTCCTTCGATTTTTTTCACAGCAGTGGGCGCAACTTACTCACCGTGGTCCTCATAGCGCTGGCTGCCTACGAGTGTGCAGACCTTATCATCGAAGGTAATCTTTCTTCCTTGTATTATGCGGGGCTGGTCGCGCTGGGCATCATGACACTCGTCGCAACTCTTAGAGACTGGAGAGCGGGGGTGTACTGCTTCGTCGCGTGGATCGCGGTTGAGGACTTGATTCGAAAGTATCTCGGCAATAACATGATCATATACTTCGCCAAGGATTTCCTGGCTCTTGCGCTGTATCTTTCTTTCTTCTTTGCGCGCAGGTCCACCTTGGCGAAGCTTTACAGACCACCTTTTTTAATTCCATTCTCAGTCTTCTTCTGGTATTGCGTCATTCAGGCTCTTAATCCTGCGTCAACCAGCATCTTTTATGGGCTGATGGGATTGAAGCTCAGTTTCTTCTACGCGCCCCTCTTCCTCGTGGGCCATGCCCTCGTCGATTCCGAAATGGAACTGCGCCGCTTTTTCTTCTTTAACTCGGTCCTCATACTCGTGGTGGCGGCATTTGGAATTGCGCAGTCCATTTTAGGACCGACTTTCCTAAACCCCCAGGTGATCCAGGAAGACATCCGCAACTTAAGCACATTGTATCGCGTCTCCCCCATCACGGGCTTGGTCGCTTACCGGCCCACATCGTTATTCGTCAGCGCCGGCCGGTTCCAGAATTTCTTGCTGGTCTCGTGGATTCTGACTCTTGGTTTTGGCGGGTTTCTCTTGATGCTCAAGCAGACTGGTCGCTTGCTCGCGTTCACAACCGTCGGCACTATTGCTGCGGCTTCTCTGCTGGCGGCTTCGCGGGGCGTCATCCTCTGGGCTCTTGCGAGTGCCATGGTCGTTGCTCCTGCCGTCATCTGGGGTGCATCTTGGGCCGGGGAACAGCGAATCCGCGTAATGCGAGCCGTTCAGCGGGCAACTGTTTTCGTTGCCATAGCCCTGGCCATTCTTGTGGGAATATTCCCACAAGAGGTTGGTAGCAGGCTGGCGATCTACACCGAAACCCTTTCCCCTTCCAGTTCCAAGAGTGAGCTCGGTTTTCGATCCTGGGGCTATCCCCTCCAGAATTTCACCGCAGCGTTTGACTATCCACGCTGGCCTTACGGCTATGGAACTGGGACCGCTTCGTTGGGAGTGCAGTACGTCGCTCGCATTATGCACGCTCCGCCGATGAACGTTGGTGTAGAAAACGGCTATGGCCAGCTGGTGATCGAGCTTGGGATTGTAGGCCTGCTCTTGTGGATTTTACTGGCCTATGCAATCACCCGTTCCGCTTGGCGAGCCGCCAAAAATCTGAAAGGAACAGTGTGGTTTCCAATCGGATTTGCGATTTTCTTCTATGCCTTTCTGCTGGTCTTCCCAATGAGCTTCTACGGTTTCGTTGCTTACCAAGACTTCGTCATGAATGCCTATCTTTGGCTGATGCTTGGCATTCTGTTCCGGGTTTCGGAATTTCAAGGAAATCTTCGTACGGCGCAAACGACAGTTTGAAACCGATAAGCAAACGGAGGCCTGCTTGCAGATTGTTGTCCTGTCGCCATTTCTAGATCGTCGCCATGGTACTGAGCTTTGCATCATAGAACAGATCGAAAGACTGTCGTCGAAGCACGGCTGGGGGATTCATTTGTTTTCCCAGCGCGTTGAAAACGTAAATGATCTCCTCATAGAAGAACCGAGAAGTACAGAGACCGGGTTCATCCGCTGGTACAGAGTCCCTGATATTCCCGGCCCCCACCTTCTCAAATTCTTATGGTGGTTTTTTGCTAATCGAGTCGTAAGGAACAGCGCGCTAAAGCGTCTTGAAGACCGGCCCTTGCTCGTCTACTCGCCCGGAATCAACTGTCTGGATGCCGATGCCATTACCGTCCATATTGTGTTCCACGAATTCTATGCACGTGTCCGCCATGAACTCGCATTCCTCAAAGTGCCGGTCAGCAGATGGCCTGTTACGCTTCACCGGAAACTGTACTACAAACTGATTATGGCTTTGGAACGCCGCATCTACACAGACCCGAAAATCCGTTTGGCGGCTGTCTCGAAGATCGTCTCCGCTCAACTCGAAAAACACTTTGGACGAACCGATTCGGTGGTTATTCCCAACGCAGTCGACACTGTGATTTTTAACTCCGAGTCTCGCCTTGCCCGCAGGTCAGTTTCGCGCCGAAGCCTGGAGCTAGACGACAGTGACTTTGTCGTTTTGTTGATTGGCAACGATTGGAAAAAGAAAGGACTCGACCAGTTGCTCCGGGCTTTGGCCATCATCGAGATTCCGATCCAGCTCTTGGTGGTCGGAAAGGATGATCCGGGACTGTACCGGCCTGTACTCCGCCAACTACGGCTAGATGACCGTGTGCGTTTCCTGGCGCCCTCTGCCGATGTGCTTGCGTTCTATGCCGCCGCCGACGCCTACGTTGCGCCGTCTCTCGAAGACGCTTTCGGCCTGCCCATATTGGAAGCAATGGCTTGTGGATTGCCGGTAATCGCTAGTGTCCAAGCAGGGGCAAGCGAAAACGTCGTTGATGGAACGACAGGTTATCTATTGCGAGATCCGATGAAGCACGCTGAACTCGCTGATCTCATTCGGCGGCTTGCCAGCGACAAGTTCGCAGCACAGAAGATCGGGGCTGCCGCTGCCCAGTTTGTGAAGTCTTCGGTCAGCTGGGATCAGAATGTCTCAGCGACCTGCGGGTTTTTGGAGAACGCGTTAGCTTCGAGTCAGGATTGAAACTCGGCGCTTTGACGCGCGTCACCGATAGACCTGTAGATGTTTCCATAAGAGATCTCTCCGAGACGAAACCCATCGGACCTCAGCTAATCTCCTCATCTCGATCCGCGTGGTCCTATTCCTAATTCGTCTATGACTCGTCTTCACTTTACGAGTATCCCGCTCGGTTCCCAGGACCCATATTTATGGGCGGAAGACTATTCTCATCTGAAAGCATAGCGCCACAGCATGCCATGACTTAATAGCGACATAGCTCCGAGGACGAAAAGGCGCATCAAATTGTCCTGTGGCGCTATCGCGAAAGCGATGATTCCGACGAAAGGCGCTAATTGAATCACGTATCGGTCGTAGAACGGAATATTTCCTTGAATTCCGAGCTGCTCCGCAACGAAAAATACAATCGCGAGCATTGAAAACACAACCGCGGGTACACGAAACAGAATTGTTCGCTGCTCCCAGAACAGCATACCGACTGCGACAAAATTGTAGATAGTCGCACCCACGACCAATCCAAAGAACAGGGACTGAACTCGGTTCGCGCGCGACAGCATTCCAATCAATGAGTTGAACGGGCCCGGCTGCAGCAAGTTCGACATAAAATGAGTGGCGCCGAACCCACCAAGGACTGCGACAAAGAGCGCTTTCCACCGGTGTTCAGGCCGAAAGCGTTGCATTGCCGGGAATGTGAAGGGGAGAGAATAGAGCGCGATGTAGAAGCCAGCAATAATCGGCCGATAGAAATTCACACCCACGGTTGCCGTCCAGCTGTGGTAAGAGCTTCCCGACGCCATACGCGGACTCGACAGACCTTTCCACACAATCACGAGAAGAAGTACTGGAAATATTGCAGCCGCGAGTGACTGCATGGCCGGCAGCACCCAGTCCGATCTAGCCTGCGCAGAACGTTGCCGCCATTGGTAAAGCGCAAGGAGTACCGCTGCTGGCAGCAAAGTCAAATAGTATTGCCGACTCGTTATCGCGAGACCGATTGAGACTCCAGCCGCGATTCCGAGTGGGTCTAGTTTGGCGCTGTAGATCGGCCGCGATAGAAACTCTACCAGCAGGAGACTGCCCAGGGTTGCAAAGAGCAGCGCAGGCCCTTCAGTCAAGATGAGTGCTGTTGCGGAGACTGCGTGGGGGAAGGAAAGCGTAACAAGGAAAGCAGCATACCAAGGCAATGGATAACTCGTATAACGAGCGCCTATTATTAGGACCACTGCAGCCAGAAGAATCCAGCTGACGAGTATGGCGGCGCGCGCACTTCGCAGCTCATTAGTGGGAAAGCTGCGAGCCACCAGAGACATCCAGACAAAGCCGGTTGGGCCCGCAGGATTTATTTGAGCTCGAATACTGTCAGCCGACACTCCCTCGTGAGCATAACGATGAACGTCTGCGAGGTTGTACTGATCATCGTAAACCATGCGATTGACGAAGATGATAAATAAAAGTGCCGATATCGCGTTTAGCAAGAACAGAGAAGCGGCCAGTCGATAGTATTTCCTCATCCGGATTGGGCAGTCATTTGCAGTTGACCATCCTGACTTAGAGGCTGTCATCGGTGAAGCATCATTTCTTACCAGTCGTTCGGGATTCAATTCAAAACCTCGATCAAGCGAAGCTAGTCTTGCCAAACAAAGTTTGCGAAACAAATGACGCGCGGCCTAAGCAGAAAGCCCAATCGGATTGCTTTCTGATAAGTCAAATCGAGAGATTGGGAAGGCAGCCTGCGAGGGCCCCCGAACTTCGCGAGAAAAAGGCGGGATCGGCATAGAACTTCAAATCGTGATGATGCAAGGCCAAGAAGCTCCATTATAGAATCAAGCGAACAGTGACCATGCCGAAAAGTACGGCAACGAGCTCACGGATGAGAGCTATTTTCTTATCGGGATTCGGCAGCTGCCCGTCTGTGCGGACGTCCCCCTTCCTTTACGGGGCGATTCTCGTTGTCTGCATAATGACATGCTACTATACCATCCGTTTTAGGACTCCGGACGTCGCCATGCGTAATGAGCTGGCGCTTCGCTTGATCCAAAGTGGGATTGAACAGCCGGAAGGGACCCGGAAAGGACTCCGCAAATCCGCCTTACGATTCTGATTCCGGTTTTCAATGATTGGACGGTTGCCCAACAGCTCATAGGGCAGCTCGACGAGATTATCGGCGGAAGCGGATTGAGTGGGAACATAGTATTTGTTGACGACGGCTCGATTGACCAACGGCCCGAGCCATTGGTAAAAACGCCCCCAAAGAGCCTGGAGAGCGTTCACGTTTTGGAACTTAGACGAAACCTGGGACACCAGCGGGCTCTTTGTGTTGGCCTCGTCCATCTCTCTCAGAAACATCCCGAAGACCCTGTTCTGATCATGGACGCGGACGGTGAAGATGGACCTTCCGACATTCCACTGTTATTGAAAGAATATGTGAATCAGGGGCGGAGCAAAGTGATATTTGCCGCCCGAGGACGACGCGCCGAGGGAATTGTTTTTAAGCTTTTCTATCAGATTTACCGAGTGATTCATCGGGTGCTGGTTGGTTTTGACATCCGGGTAGGCAATTTCAGCGTTGTGCCCTCTCAATTTCTGGAGCGGCTGGTGGTTACGTCGGACCTTTGGAACCACTATGCGGCGGCAGTCGTAAAGATCAAGATTCCGCGCTCAACGGTTTCGATTGACCGGTTAAGGCGGATCTCCGGGCAATCCAAGATGGGCCTTGTCCCCTTGATCGTTCACGGTCTCAGTGCCGTCTCTGTTTTTGGGGAAGTGGTTGGAGTGCGGCTGCTCATCAGCTCCACAGTTTTCGGAGCACTGTCAATCGGCCTAGTGCTGACTGCACTGATCGTCAAGTTTGCCGCCCATCTCGTTATTCCGGGATGGGCTACGCTTGCGACAGGATTGTTGCTATTGCTACTTTCGCAGGTCGTTTTGCTTTCACTGATTTTTACGTTCGTAGTGTTGTACAGCCGCGGACAATCCAGCTTTGTCCCGCTGCGAGATTGCCCCCTCTATATTCGTGAAGAAAAAGTAGTTTTTGCAAAACATGCATGATTTTCGCTACGTTGGCACGGAGCTGGAGGTTTTCGCGCACGCCACGAATTGGAAGTTCTATGTCCGCAGGAACCTACGCAAATACGTTGTTGGTGACGTACTGGAAGTGGGCGCCGGCATCGGAGCCGCAACAAAACTGATCAATGACGGCACACAAAACCGCTGGATGTGCCTGGAGCCCGA
>Ga0137394_10002457_pt1 | contig 13689 bp, 10 predicted proteins | sample czobulk116metaG_FD_108278 | JGI IMG/M metagenome (GOLD analysis project Ga0137394, IMG submission 108278) | Vadose zone soil microbial communities from Angelo Coast Range Reserve, California, USA - czobulk1.16 metaG | ecosystem: Environmental > Terrestrial > Soil > Vadose zone | place: USA...
ACGATTCGAATGTAGGAAGTTTGAGGCGAGGAGTCGAGCACGATGGGGTCGCCGACTTTGGCGCCGGGTTTGGCGAGGAGATCGATGACGTTATCGTTGATCATGATGGAGGACATGACGACTTCGGTGCCGCCTTCGCGAGGGCCATCCGGAAAGAGCGTTGCGTCAATGAGCACGCGGCCTTCGATCTTGCGAATGCCCTTGGCGGCAACGTCCTTGGCGAGTTGCTTGATGACCACGAGCGGATCGCCTGGCAGGGCAGGACCTTGATAAGAATGATCCTGATCGATGAAGGCAAGGGTGCCGTCAGACTGGATGCGATTCGAAAGATTAGGATCCCCGCTGGCGACGAGGATGAGATCGCCTTTCAGTTTGCCCTTCGAATTGACCGGGCCCGTGCGATAGATGCAGGTATGGAAGCGGTGGTCCGCGCCCAGTTTGGCGAGGAGCGTGCCTTCGGTAAGAATTTTCGTGGTGGAGGCGGGCACGAACAATTTGTCGGCGTTGAGCGCGTAGATGACCTTGCCGGTATCGAGCGAGTAGAACTCGATGCCGAAATTGGCGTGAGCGAATTCGGGGCGGCTGACAACTTTCGCTATGCGCTGAGCCAAAGGACCTTCGGACTGCGCACGGGCCTGAGGGATTGGGAGAGAGAATAGGATCGAGAGGAGCACAGCGCTGAAGAGCGGCTGGACGCGCAGTTCATTTTTCAAGAGAGAAACCTCCCAGAGACTATTTGTGTGCTGCGTTAGTGCACCGAGTCGAGCTTTTCAAAGGGAACATTCAGGATCGGGTATTCCCTCCAGTCTTTGTAGTCAAAGTGCCACCATTCGGATTCGTAGACGGTGAAGCCTTCGGATTCCATGGCGCGGCGAAGCAAGTCACGGTGCCAGCGTTGGAGCGAGGTGCCGCCCAGATAGGAGGGGAAGGATCGCGGTGACATTTCGTCGTAGGCGCCGGGCATCTCGATGGGCTTTCCGCTTGCGAGATCGTAGAGCGTGAGATCCACGGCGCAGCCGCGGTTGTGGCGCGAACCCTGCGCGGGATCAGCGACAAAGATTTTGCCTTCGGCCGGAGTGGCCTCCCAGAAGATTTTTGTGACGTACCAGGGACGATAGGCGTCGTGGATGAGCAAGCCGTAGCCGAGCAGCTTGAGTTTTGCCTGGATACGCAGCAGAGCTTCAGCAGCAGGGCGCTGCAAGAATGCGCGCGCCTGCGAGTAGACGGGCGTTCCCAGGAAATCGTTAGAGGTTGCGTAGCGGATGTCGAGACGGACCGAAGGATCCAGCCGATTTAGTTCAACGAGCTCCTGCCTGCGAAAATGGCCCGTTTCGATGGGCGGCGAGGCGACGAGAGCCTCTTTGCGCAAATCTCCGATTGGGCGGACCGGTTTGATGCGGGCGACGTCTTTGGCATCAATACCGTAATCCAGACGATCCAGCGACATGTTGCCAGTGATTAGGACAAGTCCACCTGAGGGCTGACGGCTAAAGCGTATAAGGGGCGCTTCCTGCGCATTTGACGTTGGAAGTGCGAACGAACCTGGCGATACCTCATTCAATGGCCATTGTTTGCTCTGATTGAAAAGGAATAGATGACCGTCGCGCTCCAGAACAACGCGGGGATCCTTCGGAGAACCATAGTCGCTGATCCATGGTTTCCAATCCGCGCGAATGTCAGCAGGCTTGGGCCCGGGAAGAAGAGGAGAAGTTTCCTGAGACCGACCGGAGAGGACGAACGAACAGCAAAACAGAAAAATTAGCCGGGTCCAGTGTTTGTTGGGCCTGCGCTCACCGAGCACGCCAGGTTTCCTTCTCAACAGTCCAGCGTTCGATCAGGTCGTGGCGAACATGGTAACCCAGTCCGGGTGAAGTGGGGACTGGTATCGTGCCGCGGGGAGAGACTTCGACGGGCGGATCGACGAGGTCTTCTTCCCAATAGCGTTTGCTGGCGGAAACGTCGCCGGGCAAGGCGTAGCCGGGCAGGGAAGAGGCGGCGATGTTGTGAACGCGCCCGATTCCGCATTCGAGCATGCCGCCGCACCAGACCGGAATGTTGCGCGCCACGCACAGCGCCTGGATTTGCCGAGCGCTCGTGTGGCCGCCGACGCGGCCGAGCTTGATGTTAATGATGCGCGCGGCACCGAGGTCGAGAGCGGCCTCCGCATCACGAGAGTGGCGAATGGATTCGTCGAGGCAAATCGGAGTCTTCAATTGATTCTGGAGCTTGGCGTGGTTGAAGATGTCATCCCACCAAAGGGGTTGCTCCATCATCAGCAAATTGAATTCGTCGAAGCGCTTCAGGTGCTCGATATCGGCGAGCGTGTAAGCAGAGTTTGCATCAACGGACAGGACAATATCGGGGTGCGAGTTGCGGACGGCGCGCACGAAATCAAGATCCTGGCCGGGTTTGATCTTCAGTTTGATGCGCTGGTAGCCGGCGCGGAGTTCGGTGCCAACTTTTTCCAAGAGGGCTTCAGGAGAAGACTGCAGTCCCAGGGAAACGCCGCACCTGATCTCGGAATGCGTGCCGCCGAGCAATTTTGCGAGCGGCACGTTCTTTTGTTGAGCTTCGGCGTCCCAAAGCGCGTTCTCGATTCCCGCGCGTGCCATTTCATGGCCGCGAATTGCAGCGAAAATGCCAGTGACTTCTGAGGCGCAGCGGAGGTCTTTGCCGAGAACCAGAGGAGCGAGAAACCCGCGAATGACCAGCCAGGCAGTTTCCGGAGTTTCCGAGTTGAAGAAAGGGCCTTCCGAGGTAGTGACTTCTGCCCAGCCGGTAACGCCGTCAGCCAGAAGCTCGACGAGAATGACAGTGCGCTCGCGGGTGATGCCAAAGCTGGTTTCAAAAGGCGCCCTGAGACGCATCTTGAGCTTGCGAAGAGTGACCGCCTCAATGTGCATGGATTCCCAACGTGTTCCAGAGAGCGCCCGCAACGTATGTTGCAACTTGGAGCTATTTACCCTTTCTAACAATAGGCGACAATAGGTGAGTGAGACTAATATGTCAAGAACTCAAAGACCTCCTTGGCCATTCGATGCGTTAGGGCGAAAATGGCGAGAGGGCAGCGTAATCAGTCGTTGTACCAGCGGGAACCCTTGCGCTGCTCCTCCGCAATTTCCTTTGCCAGAGCGAGTGTTTGCGCACGGCGATAGTGGCCAACGGCGGCAAGAATCGCATTGATCAGAGCGGTGGGTGCAGCGTAGGAAGCACCAAAAGAGGTGGACTCGACGGAGGCCAAAAAGACCTCGTTACACTCCCGAGACAAGGGAGAAACATATGTATCAGAAATGCCCACGCAATGGGCTCCGCAGGCCCGGGCTTGGTGTGCGCCCTCAACCGTTTGCCGCAGCCCGCGGCGGAAGCTCATCGCGATCACGAGATCCTTCTTGTTGACGGCCCGAACCACATGCAGAATTCTGCCCGCGGAGGTAGCGGCAAAAATCGGCAGGCCCAGCAAACTGATCTGATATTCGAGGTATTGAGCAAGACAGACGGCGAGATCGCCAGCCAGAACTACGATGCGGCGGGCTTCATAGAAACGCTTCGCCAGCGACACGAGGCGGCGGGCATCCAGGCTATTTTTCAAGCCCTGTACATTTTTTAAGTCCTGCTCAAGCGACTCTCGTACATGAGCGGGCATACTGACGTCCCCCGCGCCGGACTGCATGGTATCCAGGGAGGTAGCGAAGGCAAGCGAGAGTTCGTGGAGATGGTGCTGGAAATCGCGATAGCTGGCAAAACCGAGTCCACGAACGATTCGAACAATGGTCGCGGGATCCGTCTGGAGACGCTTGGCCATGGCGCGCACGCTGAGCAGCACGTACTCGCGAGGGTGCTCGAGGATCGGACGGATGATTTCCTGCCGCTTGATACTGAGCTGGTCAATATACTGCGTGAGATGAGCCGTAGTAGATTGGGTGGTTATCTTCTTGCCATTCATCACGCGAGAGGATTGCCCAATTTCGGCCGCATGTCAACCTGGAGCGCGGGCGATCGCGGCGCCAAGCGCGACGAACGGAGTCAGCCTCTACTTTTTCGTCGCGGCGGCCTTGGTTTCCATGCCGGGGGCGACCACCGGCTGAAGGAAGGGCATCATCGCCCGAAGTTTCGGGCCGAGTTGTTCGATGGGCAGCGATTGCTCGCGATGGCGAGTGGCAAGGAAGTTGGTGCAGCCCTTTTCGTTTTCTTCGATCCAGGCTTTCGCGAACGTGCCGTTGCGGATTTCCGCAAGAATCTTGCGCATTTCCTCGCGAGTCTGTTTGGTAATGATGCGCGGCCCAGCGGAGTAGTCGCCCTGCTCGGCAGTGTCGCTGACAGAATAGCGCATGTAGCTTAGGCCGCCGCGGTAGATTAGATCAACGATGAGCTTGAGTTCGTGGAGGCATTCGAAATAGGCGACCTCAGGCTGGTAGCCTGCTTCCGTGAGCGTTTCGAATCCCGCTTTGATTAATTCGCTGACGCCGCCGCAGAGTACGGCTTGCTCGCCGAAAAGATCCGTCTCGGTCTCCTCGGTGAAGGTGGTTTCCAGGACGCCGGCGCGCGTGCAGCCGAGTCCTCTCGCGTAAGCAAGCGCAAGAGCTTTTGCCGTGCCGGAGGCGTCTTGTTCGACAGCGAGGAGCGCGGGAGTTCCGCCGCCTTCGGTGAAGACTTCGCGAACGCGGTGGCCGGGAGCTTTGGGAGCGATCATGGATACGTCGACGTTGGCGGGCGGTTTGATGGTACCGAAGCGAATATTGAAGCCGTGGGCGAACATCAGGGTCTTGCCGGGCTTGAGATTTGGCGCGATGGCGTCGCTATAGAGTTTGGGTTGCTTGGTGTCCGGTGCAAGAATCATGATCACATCGGCCCAGGCCGCGGCTTCGGCGGGCGTGTTGACGGTGAGGCCTTCTTTTTCAGCTTTGGCGCGGGAGGCGCTGCCCTCGGGAAGTCCCACTCGGACCGATACGCCACTGTCACGCAAGTTCAGCGAATGTGCGTGACCTTGCGAGCCGTAACCAATGATGGCCACTTTCTTCGCTTGAATGAGTGAGAGATCCGCGGAATTATCGTAATAGAGATTTGCCATTCGATTCCTCTTGCCGGCGGCAATGCCGCCGAACCGTTTAATTTGCCGCGCAGACTAGTTTGTGGACGCCCGCGGCTCGCGTCCAAAATTGCCGCTATTTCAGATTCGTACCGGCTGAGGCAAGTTCAGAACTCGGCGCCGTAACGGGCGGACGGAGCAAGTCGCCGCCGCGTGTCATGGAGATGCGGCCGCTGCGCGCCATTTCGAGAACACCAAACGGCCGGAGGACTTCGAGTAATCCATCAATCTTTTCGACCGCGCCAGAGACCTCAATGATGAGCGATTCGGGAGCGACGTCCACGACACGGGCACGGAAAACTTTGATCAGTTCCATGAGGTGCGGGCGATTCTGCTGGTCGGCGGAAACCTTGATCAGCGCGAGATCGCGTTCCAGTAACGCGCGATCGGAAATATTTTCTGCAAGACGTACATCGACGAGTTTTTCAAGGCTTGCTTCGAGGCGATGCGCGCCCTTCTCGTCGGTGTGGGCGACGATGGTCATGCGGGCAATCTCCTCGTTCTCCGTGGGGCCGACGGTGAGTGAATCAATATTGATGGCCAGGCGCCGCGCGAGGGAAGAGACGCGGTTCAGGACGCCGGGTTTGTTTTCCACGTAAGCGACGAGTGTTTGCATACTCTCCTCTTTTTCTCTTATGGTTCCGTTGCCGTTTCGACGAGCGGGCTGTTGGGACGGCGAATCATGTCGCTCAGGGACGCGCCCGCGGCGACCATGGGATAGACGGAATCTTCCTGCTCGACGCGAAAATCGATGAGCACCGTTTCGGCGGATTCGCGCGCCGAGCGAATGACGGGAACCACTTCCGCGCGCTTGGTGATGCGCTCGCCGCGGATGCCGAAGGCGTTGGCCAGGGCCGCAAAATCCGGCGCGACAAGCGGAGTGGCGACGTAGCGCTTGTCATAAAAAAATTCCTGCCACTGCCGAACCATGCCCAGGAAGCCGTTATTAATAATGGCGATCTTGATGTTGATCTTTTCCTGGACGATAGTGGCGAGCTCGCTCATGGTCATCTGGAAGCCGCCGTCGCCGACGACGACCCAGACTTCCGCATCGGGCTTGGCAAATTTTGCGCCAATGGCGGCGGGAAGCGCGAAACCCATGGTACCGAGGCCGCCGGAAGTGATGAGCGTGCGCGGGCGATTGTGGTGATAGTACTGTGCTTCCCACATTTGGTGTTGGCCAACGTCGGTGACGACAATGGCTTCGCCGTGGGTTTCCTTCCAAATATCGTTGATGACGTGAGCGGCGTAAAGATGTCCGGTGTCGGGGAGGCTCTGAATGTCGCGGACCGCGGAATCGCCCTTGAGTTCGGCGATGTGGCGAATCCAAGCGCCATGGTCGCGCGTAACGATGTACGGCATAAGTTTCTCGAGGACTTCACGCGCATCGCCGACCAGGGCAGCGTCTACTTTAACGTTCTTGTTGATTTCAGCGCGGTCGATCTCGATGTGAATTTTGCGCGCGGCCTTAGCGTAGGTGCGAAGATCACCGGTGACGCGATCGTCGAAGCGCATGCCTACGGCGATGAGCAGGTCCGCTTCTTGAATGGCATTGTTGACCCAGGCTTCGCCGTGCATGCCCATCATGCCGAGATTCAGCGGATCACTGGCAGGGAAGCAGCCGATGCCAAGAAGCGTCATGGCGACGGGATAGCTGCCAGCGCGGACAAACTGCTCGAAAGCGCGCATCGCGCCGGAAACCATGATGCCGTGTCCGGCAAGGATCAGGGGGCGTTTAGCGGAGTTTAGGAGTTCCACGGCGCGATCGAATTCCGCTGGATCGTGATTCGAGCGCTGGCGCTTTGGCGGAAGCTGCGGCGCAGAGGCTTCCCAGTCGAATTCCGCAGAGGCCTGCTGCGCGTCCTTGGTAATGTCTACGAGGACCGGGCCGGGACGTCCGCTGCTGGCGATAACGAAGGCTTCGCGAATGGTGCGCGCGATGTCTTCGGCGCGGGAGACCACGACGTTGTGTTTCGTGATGGGCATGGTGATGCCCGTGATGTCGATTTCCTGGAACGCGTCCGAGCCGAGGACTTTGCTGCTGACCTGGCCGGTGATGCAAACGACCGGGGAAGAATCGAGCATGGCTGTGGCGATGCCCGTGACCATGTTCGTAGCGCCGGGGCCGGAGGTGGCCATGGCAACGCCGACGCCGCCACTAGCGCGCGCATAGCCATCCGCCATATGCGTCGCGCCCTGTTCGTGGCGCACGAGCACGTGGTGCAATTTTGATTTGCCGAGCGCATCGTAGACTGGCAGAATCGCCCCGCCGGGATAGCCAAAGATTTCCCGCACGCCCAGGCGCGTCAGCGATTCGCAAAGGATTTCCGCACCGGTGAGCTTCATAGCGTCCTCGCAGGAGAGCCAGGTTCGACTGGCTTCGAAAAAGTTGCAGGAACGGCCGTGACCGCGCCCAAAGAAGAAGAGGAAACCAGCAAAGCGTACTTGGCCATGACCCCACTTGAATAACGCGGCGCTGGCGGTTTCCATGAGGAAAGGCGTTTTTGAATTTCAAGCGCGCTCAATTCAACATTTAGCTGGCGATTGGGAATGTCGAAGATGATGGTGTCTCCATCGGCGATAGCCGCGATGGGTCCCCCACTGGCGGCTTCCGGCGCGACGTGCCCGGCCATGAGGCCGTGCGTCGCGCCGGAGAAACGGCCGTCGGTGAGCAACGCGACGGAATCGCCGAGGCCTGCGCCGACGAGCGCGGCGGTTACCGCGAGCATCTCGCGCATACCGGGGCCGCCCTTCGGACCCTCGTAACGGATGACGACGACATCTCCCGCCTTGATGAGGCCTTTTTCAATGCCAGCAAAAGCGGATTCTTCCGTCTCGAACACGCGCGCGGGGCCCCGAAAATTCTGCACATCGTGGCCTGCCACTTTCACGACGCAACCTTCGGGCGCTAGATTTCCTTTCAGGATGACGAGCCCGCCGGTGGGCTTGAGAGGGGCATCCAGTTTGCGGACGACTTCCTGGGCTGGCGTTTCTTTCGCAGCGGCGGCCTCCTCGCCAAGAGTGCGACCGGTCACAGTGATGGAATCACCCCGGAGGAGACCCGCTTCGACCAGGCGCTTTGCGACGAGCGCCGTGCCACCGGCGGCGTAGAGGTCGGTGGCGACAAATCTTCCCCCGGGTTTCAGGTCCGCAAGAATGGGCACGCGCGAGCTAATGCGATCGAAATCGTCAATGGAAAGAGCGATTTTCAATTCGGTGGCGATAGCGAGCAAATGCAAGACGGCGTTCGTCGAACCGCCCGTTGCAACCACACCCGTGATAGCGTTTTCGATGGCCGCCTTGGTAATGATTTTCGAAGGGGTGGTGTTGCGACGGAGAAGATCCAGGACTAGCTCACCAGCGCGATGACCGGCATTGCCCTTTGCGACGTTGGTTGCAGGAACGCTGGAGAGGCCCATCGGCGCGATGCCGAGGAATTCGCAGACTAGGGCCATAGTATTCGCGGTAAATTGTCCGCCGCAGGCGCCCGCCCCTGGACATGCCGCGCCTTCGAGGGATTTGAGTTGCGCGTCGGTCATTCCACCGCGCGCGTGCTTGCCGATGGCTTCGTAGACATCCTGAATCGTGACGGAGTGACCCTCAAACTGGCCAGGAGCAATGGAGCCGCCATAGAGAACCAGGCCTGGAATATTCAGGCGAGCCAGGGCCATCACGCCACCGGGAATGGTTTTGTCGCAGCCGACAAGTACGACCAGAGCGTCGAAGAGATTGCCGCGGGTAACCAGCTCGATCGAATCCGCGATCACCTCGCGACTGACGAGAGAGGTCCGCATGCCCTCCGTGCCCATGGTGATGCCATCGGAAATGGAGACGGTGTTGAACTCCAGGGGAGTTCCCCCGGCGGCGCGAATGCCTTCCTTCACGTGCTGGGCAAGTTCGCGAAGGTGATAGTTGCAGGGGCCAATCTCAATCCAGGTATTCGCCACGCCCACGAGCGGCTTCTTGAAGTCCTCATCGCGAAGGCCGCAGGCGCGAAGCATGGCGCGCGCACCAGCGCGGTGTGCACCGTCTGTCAGCGCGCTGCTGCGCGGCTTGGGAGAAGAATCGCTCACTACTTTGTCCCTTCGATGGCTATCAATTGCGGCCATCCGGAGATTTGGCGCCCCCGCAAGAGCCTGGGGCCATCGCCATAGTCTGAATGATGGCCCCGAAAGCTTCCCGGAGACCTTTGTCAGACCGTCATCATCCGCTCGGGGATTCCCCAACGTAGAGGGGAATATTCCGGACCACGGCACGGTCTAGCAGTTAACCAGCAATACTCGCCGGGGGGATCCGATATTTCATGATGGCAACAGGCAACATGGGGGTTCGCCATCAAAGTAGCAGGATGAGGGTTGTGAAGTCAATCAGTCAAATTAATACTTATGTTGAATCAAATAAATACAGGTTATACATAATTCGGTCGTTCCTGAAGACGGTGAAAGGGCGCGGATGAGATGCGGGACGCGAATAGCTGAGTCAAGTGGGCATCCTCTATTGCTTGCGGACATCTAACTGTTCGAGTGTTCAGGGAATCAAATGAGCAGACACGGATCATCGGGGGCGACATGGGGCGGGAGACGGAGATACTGGTCATTGGCGGAGGTCCGGCAGGATTGGCTGCCGCCATTGCCGCACGAAAAAAAGGATTTGAAGTCACCGTTGCGGATGGAGTTAAGCCACCTATCGACAAAGCATGTGGCGAAGGCTTGATGCCGAATACCGTCGCGGCTCTCCGTGAACTCGGTATCGCAATTCATCCGAGTGACGGCCGGATCTTCCGCGGCCTCCGTTTCGTCGAGGGAAAAACCGAAGCTGAGGGGAACTTTCCTGGAGAGGGCGGGATTGGCGTTGCCCGGACCGTCTTACACACGAAAATGGTGGAGCGCGCCGAGGCGTGTGGAGTGTCTCTGCTGTGGAACACCCCGGTTTCAGGACTGACCGAAGAGGGAGCAATTCTCAGTGGAAGAGAGATGCGAGCGAAGTGGGTCATTGGTGCGGACGGAATCCGCTCGAGAGTCAGGCGTTGGATCGGCCTGGATCCCGCATCGCAGCAGAAGACACGATTCGCGCAGAGACGGCACTATCGAATTCGGCCATGGACGGATTGCGTCGAGATTTATTGGGGCCGGATGATGCAGGCGTATGTAACACCGCTTGGAGACGAGGAGACCTGCGTGGCATTGATCTCCGATGATCCGCGAAAGCGGCTTGGAGATACCTGTGAAGAATTTCCAGAGCTTGCCGCGCGCGTTCAAAATGCAGAGCTGACCGGCGTTGATCGAGGTGGAGTGACGGTGATAAGCAGATTGAGCCGTGTGTACCGTGGAAAAGTTATTTTGACAGGAGACGCCTCGGGAAGCGTGGATGCGATCACAGGAGAAGGGCTTTGCTTGAGTTTTCGTCAGGCCCTCGCGCTTGCCGATGGTCTCGCGTCGGGCAAGCCGGAGAATTATCAGGCAGCGCATAGACGACTTTCCAGCGCGGCCTACGTCATGGGCCAACTACTCGTTTGGTTTGGACGACATGGAAACCTGAGGCAGCGTGCCTTGCGGGTGCTGGCAAAAGATCCCGGGCTTTTTGCTCGTTTTCTTGCGGGACACTTGGGAAAATCCTCGGCGATGGATTTCGCCGGGACAAGTCTGCGGTTCGGCCGTCAATTTCTAGCGGCATGAAGCAGGAAAGCGAAGCATGAATTTGCTCCATCATCGGCTGATCCGTTTTGCTGCTCTCGCCACGCTGGCGCTTGCCTCGTTGCTGGTTTTGGGCGCCCTGCCACAACATGCCGTTCCTCAAACCAACTCGGGCGAACTTCTGCTGCAAATGGAAGCGGCACAAAGCAGAGTGCACTGGACACTTGGCACTACGTTTCACACCGTTCATGGGACATTTGCATTAAAGAAGGGAATGGTGCGAGTGGAACTCGCGACGGGCAGGGCCGTCGGCGAAATCATTGTGGACGCTACCAGCGGAAGCAGCGGCAACGATGGACGAGACAGGAAGATGCACAAGGAAGTTCTGGAAAGCGGCCGTTACACTGACATTGTATTTCGTCCGGACCGCGTTGAGGGGAAAATAGCCCGACAAGGAATCTCCGTCGTCCAGATTCATGGGGTTTTTGTGCTGCACGGCAGCGAGCATGAAATGACCGTTCCGGTTCAAGCGGAGCTCGACGCCAACCATTGGACCGCCAGCTCGAAATTCAATGTGCCTTTCATAGACTGGGGGTTGAAGAATCCGAGCACATTTTTGCTCAAGGTGAACCACGCGGTGGAGATTGAGCTTGAACTGAAGGGCAGTTTGAAAGAACCCAACGGTTCCTAGCCTCGAATCATTCTTCGGGCTCTTGCGTTACGATATGAACGTCGACGGTCGGCGACTCGCGTAAGAACCGGTGGACGGCAGAGAGATACAGATATTTGCGCCAGTCGCGGACCGGTGCGCGGCCGAAAATCACTTGCGTAATGTGTTTCGAACGTACGAACTCCGCCACGGCATCCGCAACGCTTCGGCCTTCCAAGCGAACCACCTGCGCACCGAGACTTTCCGCAAATCGCAAATTGGCGACGAGTGTACTCTGGGTCGATTCTTTCGGGCCGAACTCGCGATCCACATGGACAACGTAGAGCTCCGCGTCCATGCGGCGCGCCATGCGGGCGCCGCGAGCGATCAGATACTGTCCTGATGGATTCGATGAGATGCACACGGCGATACGTTCCCGCACTGCCCAATTTTTCCGGATGTCCTGGGCTTCCATGTAGGATTCGAGGCTGCGATCGACCTGTTCAGCGACTTGGCGCAGAGCAAGTTCGCGCAGGGCGATGAGATTGCCACGCCGAAAAAAATTCTTGAGCGAGCGTTCGACTTTGTCTGAGCTGTAGACGTCCCCGCGCTTCATGCGATTTTGCAGTGCTTCCGGTGTGAGGTCGACCATCACGGTCTCGGAGGCCGTGAGAGGGACCCAATCCGGGACCGTCTCGCGTACAGTGATGCCGGTTATGGAGCGCACGGCGGGAGCAATGCTCTCAATGTGCTGGATGTTGAGCGTCGAAATAACGTCGATCTTTGCCGCCAGGATTTCCTGGATGTCTTCGTAACGTTTGCGGTGTTTGCTGCCGGGGATATTGGTATGTGCGAGCTCATCGACCAGTACTACGGTGGGGCGGCGCGCAAGAATGGCGTCGACGTCCATTTCTTCGAACACCGTGCCCTTGTATTCAATTTTTTTTCGGGGGACAGCCTCAATCTGCTTGACGAGTTCTTCGATGCCTTTGCGCCCGTGGCTTTCCACAACCCCGATCACCACATCTTCGCCGCGGCTCTGCCGGCGGAGGGCCTCGCTCAGCATGCTGAACGTTTTTCCGACGCCGGGAGCGTAGCCCAGGAAAAGCTTGAAGATTCCGCGGGACTTCTGCGGTGGGGAGGCAACCTCCAACCAATCTTCCGGCTTCTTCGGCAAAGGAGTATCTTCTCCGCGGCAAATCGAACGCCTGCGCTAGAATAGGCTAATGCAGAGATTCCTCGCCGGCCGGACTTTCGGCTTCCTGCTTTCCATCTTCACCGTTGCCGGCATCGCATTTCTTTATCGCAAGGTCATTCCCGCAAATCAAACCACTGTTGCGCTTTCTTTTCTGCTGGCAATTCTAGCAGTTTCGGCGGTCTGGGGAATGGCGGTCTCCGTTTTCATGTCCCTCGTGGCCATGCTGACGTTTAATTATCTTTTTCTGCCGCCGGTTGGAAACTTTACCATTGCCGATCCCCAGAATTGGGTGGCCCTCGGTGCATTTCTCTTCACATCGATCATGGGGAGCCAGCTGTCGGCGCGGATACGAAAGGAAGCAGATGAAGCGCATAGCCGCCGCCGCGAGATTGAGCGGCTCTACAAGTTCAGCCAGAAACTGCTGGGAGAAGGCAACGTCATTCAATTGATGAACGCGATTCCGAACTACGTTGTTGAGAGCTTCGAAGCGGGAGCGGCGGAGTTGTTCCTGCCGCAAAAGGATAAGTTCTACCGGTCCGGTTACGGCACATCTTACTTGGATGAAGGAAAAATGAAGACGGCGTTCCTCCGCGATGAAGCGACGATCGAGGTCCAGCACACTCTTTACTTCATTCCCGTGCGGCTCGGAGTTCGTGCGATCGGGAGTCTCGGTATTTCCGGAGCTCGGCTCTCGCGCCAGACGCTCGATGCCGTGGGCAGCCTGGTTGCAATCGCAATAGAGCGCGCGCGGGCCGTGGAGCAATTGAGCCAGACGGAGGCCGAAAGACAGGGGGAACGCCTCAAGTCCGCGCTGCTGGATTCTGTAACGCATGATTTCCGCACACCGCTCACATCCATGAAAGCGGCGGTGACCAGCCTCTTGGCCAACAAGAAGGCGGAGGCCGCGCAGCGCCAGGAATTACTCAGCATCATCAATGAAGAATGCGACCGCTTGAACCACTTGGTCGAAGAGGCTTCAGAAATGGCGCGGCTGGATGCCGGCGAGATCGAGTTGCACTTTGCGCCCACGCCGGTCGAGGAGATTATCCAGGAGGCCCTCGCGCATATGAAGTCGTCACTGGGAAGCCGGACCGTGGATGTGAGAGTGATCCCGGGTTTGCCG
>Ga0137394_10002458_pt1 | contig 13686 bp, 11 predicted proteins | sample czobulk116metaG_FD_108278 | JGI IMG/M metagenome (GOLD analysis project Ga0137394, IMG submission 108278) | Vadose zone soil microbial communities from Angelo Coast Range Reserve, California, USA - czobulk1.16 metaG | ecosystem: Environmental > Terrestrial > Soil > Vadose zone | place: USA...
CAAAAAGCCGTATCCTATCTACGAACTGGCCGGCCCACGCGTCTATTCATACGAGGAGTTGTTGCGGACCATTGCCCGTACCGCAGGTTTGCGGCCGGTGCTGATGCGGATGCCGTTTGCCTTGTGGGATGCACTTGCCGGCGTCGCTGAAATCTTGCCGCACCCGCCCCTCACCCGCAATCAGGTCGAGCTTATGCAGATCGACACCACGGCCTCGGACAACTTGCCGGGGTTTCGCGTGCTCGGCATTTCGCCGCGATCGCTCGAAGAAGAACTCGAAGCGATGCTCAAGCAAAGCAAATGAGGAAACTCAGCAAAAATTGCGACCGGACAGCGAGGAAGAAATGTGCCGACCGACATCAGATACGACGGGGCGATGTCCGAGTTGGGTCAAAAACGGAAATCGGGCCCCGCAATCCTGACTTCCGTTCTTCCCTCAACAGCAGACATTCGCCGACGCGACGGTCACGTCCGAAAAATGCCAAACCCGGACATCGCATTGCCTTATTCGATTGGGTACAGGCGTATCATTCGGACGACTTCGGCCGCTGCCACGCAGGCATACGCTTCGTCAATTCGCGGTTGACCTTCAAGACGCTGACGCGAAAGTCCCGAACCGCATCCAAAAAAGCCCCTTACGCTTTTGGACATGGCGGCAATGCCGTGGGTGGACTGACGACGCTGGCATAAGCGCCATACGGGTATTCGATCACAGCATCGTCCGCATACAGCGCGCACCAGGCGGCGAAATCGGCCCGCATTTCGCGGAAATGAGCATCCAGCAATTCCGCAGCGGTTTTCACGGCAATACTTCCCGGCTAGTGGTCGAGTTGTTCAAGCTGGAGCCGAGGCTATCCGCGATCTCATGCGACCGCTATCGATGCTGAAGCCGCCTTCCCCGGAGGCCGCGACTTGGAGAAGGCCACCCGCGATGGCGATGTTCTTTAGGAAGTGAATTATTCTGATCGGCAAACTCGTGGTGAAAGATCACCGCCGTCGCTACCGTAAACAGGGTCATAACAAGCGCGATGTCGAAGATCACCGCCGACTTTTCAGCACATGACCAACACGGCCGCCTAACGCGCTGCCTTTGCGCTGCGCTGGGAGACGTGCCAGGGCAGAAGCCAGCGTTCGCAAAGCTCGTCAATGAAAAACATGATCGTGCCGATGACGCTCAAAAGAATGATGGCGGCAAAAGCTCGCGGACTGTTGAAGGTCGCCTGACTCGTCAGGATCACATAGCCAAGGCCGCGCTCGCCCGCCACGAACTCGCCGACAATCGCGCCGATCAGCGCAAACGAGATGCCGACCTTGGCGCCGGCGAATATGCTCGGCAACGCGTTGGGCAGGCGTATCTTTAGCATCACGTGGTGATTGGGCGCGCGTGCGGAGCGCGCAAGATCGACCATGTCGGGATCGACCGCGCGCAGCCCGAGCGTGGTGTTGATCACGATCGGGAATACCGCAATCAGGGCGGCGATCGCCACCTTGGGTTCGCCGCCCGTGCCGAGCCATATCACGAAAATCGGCGCCAGCGCCACCTTGGGTACGGAATTGGAGGCAATCAGCAACGTGTAAAGCAAGCGGTCCAACAGCTTGGACGATACGATGGCAATCGCCAGGCCGACGCCGAAAATGATCGCGAGGGCGAATCCCATCGCTGTGATGTAGATCGTGTAAAGCGACTGGTAGCCGTAGAACCCGGGATTGTTGAAGATCTCCACAGCGACCGATGAGGGCGGCGGAAGCAGGAACGTCCTAATGCCGAACATCCGGTCGGCAAGTTCCCACAGCCCGACCATCAGCAACAGAACGAACACCACCGTCCGCCCGTATTCGCTTTGTGTCCACCACTTCATGGATCTATTCCGATCTCACCACGCCAAGCGACGCGAACAGCCGGCGAATTTCGCTGGTGTACTTGCCGAACTGTGGCGTCTGTCTGACGCTGAGAGGGCGTGGCCGGGGAATGTCGATATCGATGATTTCGGCAATACGCCCCGGATTTCTTGCCATCACCACCACGCGATCCGCAAGATAGACGGCCTCGTCGATGCCGTGCGTGATGAACAGAAGGGTCTTGCGCGTGGCGTACCACAGGCGTTCCAGCTCGACATTCAGATCATCGCGCGTCATCGCATCAAGCGCGCCGAACGGCTCATCCATCAACAGCAACTCCGGGTCAACGACAAGCGCGCGGCAGATCGCCGCCCGCTGCCGCATCCCGCCCGAGAGCTCCCACGGGTAGCGGTGAAGGAAGTCGCCCAGGCCATAGGTGGTCAGCAGCTGAGTAGCCCGGGCTTCGTAATCCCTGCGCTTCAATCCCTTGAATTCGACCATCAACAGGACGTTGTCGAGCACGGTGCGCCAATCCAGCAGAACGTCGCGTTGAAACACGATCGCCATATTGTCCGGGGGAGCGAGGACATGCTCGTCCTTGACCATGATCCGCCCAGAGGTCACCGGCTGCAGCCCGGCGATGCACTTGAGCAAGGTGCTCTTGCCGCAGCCGGACGGTCCCACAATGCTGATAAACTCGCCCGGCGCGATGTTCAGGGTGACATCCCTGAGAACGAGAGCGGGATTGTCGCCGTGGTCATAGGACTTGCTCACCGCCGACACCCTGACATAGGGCGTGGATGTCGCAGACCGTCCGTCTGCCACGGTTTCAGAGCTGGCCCGCTTTGATCTCACGACTTGATGAAATCGTTGGTGTAGAAATCCTCGATCTTGGCTTCGGCCTTGAGCAGCGAGGCCTCGGACATCGATTTGACCGCGAGCTTCCAGTCCGCAGCGGCCTGCCAGCCGATCGGCTTGCCGGACGTGTTCGGCGTGCCCAGAAAGTCCTTGCTCAGGACAAGCTGCGCCTTGAGCACCTCTGGATTGAGTTGCTTGTCGGATCGCTGCGCGATCATCGCCGCAACGGCTTCATCGAGATGGGCAGGGCTTTCGAGGATGTAGGCCCATGAACGCGTCTGGTTCGCCGACAACCGCCGCATCGCGTCCGCGCGCCTGGCCAAGCTGTCATCGGTGGCGATCAGGCCGTAGCTTGGAAAGACAATTCCGACATCGGCCGCGAGAAACGAGCGCGCTGGCCGTACGCCCATCACCAGGGGCTCGCCAAATTCCTGCAGCGACATGAAGCCGTCCGCGTCACCGCTGGCGTAGGTCGATACCATCGCGGCCGGAGACACCATCACGACATTCACCTGCCCGGCACCGCTGCCTTTTTCGAGGCCCAGATTCTTGATGTATTGATCGACGAACGGCGCCCACGGACTGTTGGCGAAGCAGACGATCTTCTTGCCGGCCAGTTCCTTGGCCGTTTTCGGCCCCTTTGCCGCATCCACCATGACCGCAAGGTCGCCCTTTCGAAGATAGCCCGCGAACGATTTGATCGGCAGCCCGCTTGCTCGTGCGATCGCCATCGGGCCCAATTGCACGAAGCCGACGTCGACCTTACCGGCCGCGACCAGATTGATGGTGCTCAGTGTGCCCGTGCCATCCTGAATATCGACCGTCAGACCGTCTTCCCTCAGCCACCCCTTGGCTTGCGCGAGATGCAACGCTGCATGCACGCCCCAAGGCGCGAAATCGACACGTACGGTCAATGCGTCCGCGGACTGCGCGCGCGCAAATCGGCTTTGTCCGATCAACGGCAATGCCGCCATCGAACCCAGCAAGGTACGGCGTGTTAACGCCGCGGATCGCACGGGAGACTTTTTATCGACGTCCATTGGACAAACCTTTGTTTTCAACTCACGCACAGCGAAACCTGTTCAACACCGAATTATCTGACCGGCCAACGGACGTTGCTAACCGTCTGGTTAGTCAACAGGCGACCAGGGATTCAAAGCAATCTTCGGGCCAGCCGCGACCGATGACGCCGGCTCTCCGATGCCAGTTAGAAACGTTCGCCGCCCTCGATTGCGCCGGGAGCACGAGCAGATTGCCCGCAAAATAAGCAGAAGGCGGAAATGCTGAGCGTCCAACACACGGCATCCTATAAATGGGCGCCACCTGCTGCCTGAAGTCGGCTGGCGATGTGGCGAACGGCAACGTACGAAAACACCAGCCCCGGACCGATTGTGATCCCCGGTCCGGGATAATTGCCGCCCATCACCGAATTCATGTCGTTGCCACAGGCGTACAGGCGATCAATAACGCCGCCATCCGACCGAAGCACGCGCGCATCCTCGTCGGTCACCAGACCTGTCGCGGCGCCGATATCTCCGGGATAGAGTCGAACGGCATAGAACGGGGCCCGCGCAATGGGGCCAAGGCATGGGTTTGGCTGATGCGACATATCACCCGCGGTAATCCGCTGGTAGTCGGTGCCGCCGCGACCGAAATCCAGGTCAGTGCCTAACGCGGCGAAGCCATTAAATCTGGCGATCGTATCCGTCAGCCCCGCGGAATCAATCTCCAGCTTGTTTGCCAGTTCTGCGAGGCTCGGAGCGCTCACAAGATATCCATCCCTGAGGTATCCGGCCCTGCCGAACCGGCCCGGCCGCACCATTCCGAGTCCGTATTTCCGCAAGCCGTCTTCGTCGGTGATCAGAAAAGCCGGAATCGAGGGCGCGGTCTCGTTGGCGACGAACATTGCCTGCGCAAATGGATGGTACGAGAGCGCCTCGTTGACGAAGCGCTGTCCGCGACTATTGACCGTCACCGTCCCAGGACGCCCGCGATCGAAAATAAAGTGCGGAAATACCGCCGTCGTGCCGTCCGCCCGCGTTCTCACCGAAACCGGCGACCAGAACGCGGTGTCGAGATGGTCGGCGCCATATCGCGCTCCGGCCTTGAGCAGCAAATCGTGCAATTGTCCGGTATGTCCCGGTGCGCCCGGGCAATAGGCGGCGACAGGCTTCCGGAGCATGTCTGCGCGACGAACCGGATGACGATTGAAGCCGCCCGTCGCGGAGATCAAGCCGCCGCGGATGCGGATCGTCCGTACGATTCCGTTCTGCTTGATCTTGACGCTGGAAACGCCGCTCGGGCCGCTTTCGATCTGCTCGACCGATGCACCCAGCAGAATCGGAGTGCTTTTGCGATGCAGCGAAACCAGCAACCGCGCGACAAGGGCGTTACCCATCATCAAGCGCGTTCCGCGCGGATATCTCAGGCGATCCAGTGCATGACGCACGAGGATTTGAACGGAATGCGCGAACGACCGGAACGATCGCAACATGTTCAGCAGATGCAGGACATCTTCCTGATTCACCATCATGCCGCCAAGGATCATGAATTCCGGGATCGGCTCGCGGATTAGTTTCAGCAAATTCTTTAACTCACGCCCGTCGAATGGTGCCGCCTCAAGCACGCGTCCCTTCAAGGACGAGCCGGGAAGCTGACTGTTGTAGTCGGGATGCAATTGCCGGGCGCGGAATTTGACCTCCGAATGGGCCTCCAGCTGCGCAACGGCTTCAGGGCCGTTCGTCAGGAGGGCCTGACGCATCGATTCGCTGGATTGATTGCCCACGGAATGGCGCAGATACAGCGCGGCTTTCTCGGTGCTCTCAGCCGCACCGACAGCAGCGGCGTGGCTTGTATTGGGAATCCACGCGCTCCCGGCGGAGTAGGCCGTGGATCCTCCGACCTGATCGGTGCGTTCGATCAGCATCACCTTGAGCCCTGCGATCGCGGCGAACAGCGCGGCGGCCATTCCGGCGCCGCCCGCGCCGACCACGACGACATCATATTCCTCACCCTCGGCGACATCCAACAAATCCGGATTTGTCATTGCGGGCCTTCGGTCAAACGGAACACGCGAACGATCGCGCCGGATCATCGCGCTATCAAACGCGATGATAACCGCGATCGAAATAGATCAGGCCGGCAGCAACCTGGTGGCATTCGATCGCAAGCACCTCACAGAAGAAGACTGTATGGCTACCCACATCCGCCCTGCTCGCGATCCGGCAATCAAATGAAACGGTGGCGCCTTCCAGGACTGGCGCGCCTGAAATGCCGGTGCTCCACGCGGCCGCGGCGAAGCGCTCGTCCATTCCGATTTTTCCGCCAAAAAGCCGGGACAGTTGCTCGTGGTCCGGCTTGAGCGTGTTGACGCAAAGCGCTTCATTGTCAGCAAATCTGTCATACACCGAAGATGAGCGGTTGAGGCAGACCAACAGAGTCGGCGGCGAGTCGGTAACGCTGCAGACGGCTGACGCCGTGAAGCCCGCCCGCCCCGCCGGACCATCTGTCGTGATGATATTTACAGCAGCACCGGGTCTCGACATCCCTTCCCGGAACGCTTCTTTGCTGAGAGCGTGCACAAGGTCTGGCATTCTGGTTGCGGCACTCATCATTTCAAGTCCCTGCTCCGGTTCCGGCTCGCGCTCATTCAAACGGCTTCCGTGTACCTGAAGCCGGCGCCGGGATGAGGAGCAACGAGACGCGGCCGCCCCGTTTGAGACAGTTTTTCGCGAAGCGTTCCGGGAGCGTATTCCGTGTGGTAAACGCCGCGGCGCTGCAATTCCGGGACGACCATCGATACGAAATCTTCGTAAGTGTCGTGGGCGACGACGTAGGCGAGATTGAAGCCGTCGATGTCGGTGTCGTCGATCCACTCCATCATCTGGTCTGCAACCTGTGAAGGCGATCCGATGAACACCGGCCCGCGACCGCCGATGCTCTGATGTTCCGCCAGCTCACGTATTGTCCAAAGCCGATCCGGATCCGCCGACGTGAAGGATTCAACGGCGGATCGCATCGCATCCGTCTGAATGTGAGTGAGAACTTCATCGAGACCGTACTTGGAGAGATCAATACCGGTCAGACCCGAAAGATGGGCGAGCGCGCCTTCGTGCTGAACATTGCGGCGGTAGTCGTCGTATTTGCGGAAGGCTTCCTGCTCCGTTTCTCCGACGATCGCCGTCGCCAGCGTATAGATCTTGATCGCATCCCGAGGGCGTCCTGCCGCGACGCACTCGGCACGAATCTTTGTGACCTGGTCGGCGATGACTTTCTTCGACGGACCACCGGTGAAGATGCCTTCGGCGTGCTTTCCTGCGAAAGCACGGCCGCGGCCCGAAGCGCCGGCCTGGTAAAGGACCGGCGTTCGCTGCTGCGATGGCTCGCACAGATGAATGGTATCGGTGCTGAAGAACTCGCCCTCGAATCGCACCGTGTGGACCTTACTGGGATCGGTGAACCACCCGCTGTCGCGACACGCGGCGTCGTCCTCCCAGCTGCCTTCCCACAGACGGTACACCACTTCCATGTATTCTTCGGCGATGTCGTAACGCCGGTCGTGGCCCGGGATTTGGCCGTGGCCGGCCGCCTTGCCTGCGCTCTGCAAAAAGCCCGTCACGATGTTCCAGCCAATTCGGCCATCGGTCAGATGGTCCAGCGTCGACATGCGGCGGGCAAAAACATGCGGTGGCTCATAAGTCAGCGTGCAGGTCACACCGAAGCCGAGGTTGGTGGTGTTGTCCGCCAGCGCCGGGATCAATTGCACGGGATCAAGGATTGGCACGGAAACCGCGCGGCGCAGCGCGGCATCGGGATTGCCGCCATAGACATCATAGGCACCCAGCACATCGGCCAGGAACAGCGTATCGAACAGGCCGCGCTCGAGGATCTTGCAGAGATCCTTCCAGTAACCCAGCGTGTTGTAGTTACCGACGCGATTGCCGGGGTAGTTCCAGAGCGATGAGGCCTGAGAACCCGGTGTTGCCATGTTGAACGCGTTGAGCCGGATCTGCTTGGTCATCATCTTCTCCAAATGTGCACGCGCGCCGGCCGCCGGCCCGGACTGAAATCCGCCCCGATGTCGCGACTAGGCCGCTTGCCAGTTCGCTGCGATGCAGCTATTTTATCAACTGACTAGTCGGTTATTAATATGCTGAGCCTTTTCAAACATGGCAAGCGCATTTCCAAGGCTCGGATGCTGGTTTCCCGGGCAGCCGGAAGTGCGTCGGCATCAGGTACAGAGAGCAAAGGCACGCCAGCGCATGCCACGAAAGTCAGTCGTCAAGGAATATCGCCAGCCATCCCGGTTGCTCCCGGAAGGGGTGCCACTTACACCGAAACGACCACGCGTGACTTTCCTTCGGGTTGTGCGTTTGTCGGCCGCTTGGCCGATTCTGAAAGTAAAGTCGGGATCATTATCCGTCGAGCAACTCGAATAGAAGGATTGACCGCGCGGGTGTCACGAAGCGCCTCGTATAGCATTGAATGATATGACAGCAGATCAACGAAAGCGGCCGCCTGCTCCGAAACCAACGAAAGTCAGGCGCAAAACGCGTGACGCAGCGCTCGCGCAGAACACAATTCTTGGTGTTGCCCGCGCGCATTTCGTTTCGCGAGGCTTCGCTGGCGCGCGCGTTGACGAGATCGCTGCTGAGTCCGGCTACAGCAAGGCGATGATCTACCACTACTATGGCAACAAGGAGAATCTCTACGTTGCCGTCCTGGAGGAAGTGTACAAGCACTTCGTCGCGCCACATCGCGTGGTCAACGTCGAAGATATCGGACCCGTCCGAGCGCTCGAGGCCTTTATCCGCGAAGGCGCAGCCTCGGTACGCAAGGACCCGGCCATCCTCAATCTTCTGGCCATCGAGAACCTGAACAAAGCCGCCTACCTGCGTGGCTCGACTGTGCCGCGCGCGATATATCCGCCGCTGCTGACGCAGTTGAAGGAGATCATCGATGTCGGCGTGAAAGAAGGCGTGTTTCGGCCCGGGATCGACCCTGTGCACCTTTACGTCGCGTTATCTTCGGTCATCTTTCATGCCGTAAGCAATCGATTTACACTTTCCGTCGCGCTCGGAACCGATACGGCCAGCACCGCATTTCTCGATCGGCATGTCGATATCTCTGTAGCTATGATCGTCGGATATTGCACCGGCCCTTCGCCGGCGAGCGCGAATAGGTCGGCGATCTAACGCGTCTCACGCTTTATGCGGGAAGATCCCCGGCAGCATCGCATTGGTGTAGACCGACGTCGCCGCGGGCGCCTTGCTCAGGCCGTAAGCTTCGACCGTCGTCCTGATCGTGCGATCCATCTTGTCGGCCGACACAGAGCCGAGGCCCCCGGTAAACACCTCAGGAACAAGGAGATATTCGGCCGCAATATCCAATCCCTCGCGAGCCACGGCTTCGCTATACTGCGGCTGGTATTCGCGGAAAATCCGCACCGTATCGTCGCGCTGGCTTGTTGCGAATTCGAGCCCCTGGGCAATCGCGCGGACGAAAGACTTCACGAGCGCCGGATCGGAACGCAAGAGATCATCATGGACAATGAGGCCGTTGCTATAGATATCCAGCCCGTATTCGGCGTAGCTGATGGCCTTCAATTCAAGATTGATGGCCTTCCCGGCTTCGCGATAGATCGGCAATGCCGAAAGATAGTCGCATACACCGTCGACTTGGCCCGCCATCAGCATGCTCGCCTTTGCCGGCTGATTGACGGTGAGAAAGTTCACTTTCTCGCCGTCAAAACCGTTCATCTTGGCGAAGGCCGGCATCACCATGCGGACGGCGTCGCCACTCGTCGATGCGATCTTCTTGCCCATAAGATCGGCAGGCTTGCTGATACCGCTCGGCACCCGCGTGATGATCGACATCAGCGTCTTGTAATGAACCATCGCCACCATAGTGACAGGCAGATCGCGGGTGCGGCTGAGGACGACGGCACTGGCATCGGCGAAGCCGAATTGCGCAGCACCGCTGGCGACGTTCTGGATGACATCGGCCGATCCCTTGCTGGATTCGATCGTGACATCGAGCCCCTGTTCGGCGAAGAAGCCCTTCTTGGCCGCGGGATAGAACAGCGCATGCTTCGGATTGGGCAGCACGTCGAACAGGAATTTCACCTGCTTGCGCGACTGCGCGAATAGCGGACAACATGATACGGAGACCGCCGCCGTTGCCAGCGCTCCGCCCAGCAACTGTCTGCGTCGAATGTCAGTCGTCATTGTCGGTGCCCCTCGATCGCATCGTGCATTCCTCGCACTGCTGAAGATATCCGACCCGGATCAACTCAGGGACCTACCTGAGCTTGGCCATGTCTTCCTTCTTCGCGTCAGCGATGATGCCGGCACGATCATAGGTGTTGATCTGATCGATGAACTGATTGGTGAATACCCGATCGATCGGGGGCGTATCGGGCATTGCGCCCTGGTCCTTTAGAAACTGTAACAGACCCTGCCAGTCAGCCTCGACGAAGAGACCATGCTTGTCGCCGATCTTCTGACTGTTCCAGATTGCCAGGCGGCCCTGATTGACGGCGATGCCCTCTGCAATTGCCTGGGCCGGATCTGGATTTTTGGAACGCGATTCCGGATACGACTTCCAGGTGATCAGGACGGCCGCCTCGGGATTGGCCATGCTGAAATCATAGCCCTTCGCAAGCGCACGCGCGATCCCGACAAGCATCTTCGGATTCTTCTCGATCATGTCCGTACGAGTGAGGAGGCCGACATCCGGCAAGGTGCGGAGCCGCTCCGGCGCCGGCACTTCCCGTAATTTCAGACCTGAGAAGGCTAACTTCGCCAGAGCTGCGTCCCAGAAGATCACGCCATCGACCAGTTTCTGGCGAACCGAGGTGACCGCCTGTGCGCCGAGGCCGATTGGCAGGAACGAAATGTCCTTCTGTGGATCGAGTCCAGCCTCTTTCACAAACGCCTTTGCGAATGTCGTGCCAGCGCTTCCCATCGACTGAACACCGAGTTTCTTGTCTTTCAGATCGGCAAGGGACTTGATCGGGCTCTCCGGCAGCACGGCGACCGACCAGATGTTGGCGTAGTACATGTCGTAATAGTAGCGAATCTTGAGCTGGCCCGACTGAATACCGATGATCGCTTCGCCAGGGGATGCCGCGCCGACTTCCGCATTGCCAGCGGAAACCTGCAGCGCGGCCTCGTTCGATCCACCAACCGCCAGCAGACTGACGTCGTATCCCTCGGATTCAAAATATCCTTTCTCCTTGGCCACGACGAATGGCGAGAATGCTTCGTCGATGGCGCGAACCGGAATCAGAATGCGAACCTTCTCCAGAGCCTCTGCCACATGGGACCCCGCCAGCGACAGCACCATGATCTGCGCCGCCAAGGCCAACTTGCGTCCAATCCCGATGCGCCGCATGTGCATTCTCGCTCTCTTTGAAAAGGGTTAAGCCATCACCGGCGCATCATTGCGCCGAATCCAGAAAATGTAGCGGCGCGCCACAAACCGCATCGCGCCATGCATCAACAGCCCGATCGCGGAAAGCACGATGAGAACAGCGAACACGCCGGGCACGTCGAGGCTGAAGTTAAGCGCGACAATCAAATAGCCGAGCCCCACCTGGGCTCCGACGAACTCGCCGACGATCGCACCGATGACAGCCAAAACGGCTGCAACTTCCAGTCCTGCAAAAATCAGAACCGATGCCGACGGGATGCGTAGTCGAACCAGCGTCTGCCACTTGGTGGCGCCAAACGCCTTCATCATGTCGAGCTGGTCGCGGTCTGTCGAATGGAAGCCGGCCACAACGCTCACGAGAATTGGGAAGAAGCAGACCAATGCCGTGATGACGATCTTCGACGTCAGTCCGTATCCGAACCAGATGATGAACAGCGGCGCAATCGCGACCTTTGGCAGCGTCTGGAGCGCAACAAGATAAGGATAGATCAGGCGCTCGATCACCGGAATAAGCGAAACCATGGCGCCAATGACAAGGCCGGCGACCACGCCGAACACAAATCCCAAAACGATCACGACCACGGTTGCCCACAGATGCGGCCAGATGTTACCGGACGCGACAAGCACATAAAACCTGGACGCGATGGCGAAAGGTGGCGGCAAGATCAGTGGCGATACGTCGAAGAACCTGCAAGCGCCTTCCCAGGCCGCGACGACGACGATCGCCAGCAGCGCCGATTGCAGCCGGTGTGACCCGATTACATTCGTCATCTTGCTCATAGCGACGACACCATCGGAGCTTCCGCACCAAAGATCGCGCGGATGCGGTCACATAATTCGCCGAACCGGGGCGTGCCCATCGTTTTAAGATCGCGGGGACGATCGATATTGACGTCCACAACTTCTGAAATTCGACCGGGTCGCGGCGACATGACGACCACGCGGTCGCCGAGCAACACGGCTTCCGGAATGCTGTGCGTGATGAAGATCACCGTCTTGCGCTCTTCCGACCAGACGCGCATCAGCTCCATATTCATGGACTCCCGAGTCATCGCATCGAGCGCACCGAACGGCTCGTCCATCAGCAGGACTTTCGGATCCCGCATCAAGGCTCTGCAAATCGAAACGCGTTGCTGCATACCGCCCGACAGTTCAAACGGATATTTCCGTGCGAAGTCCTTCAGGCCCATAAAGTCCAGCAGACGTTCGGCGCGCGCGACTGTCGCCGCAGATGCATCGCCCTTCAACTGAGACGGAAGCAGGACATTGGCGAGTACTGTATTCCACGGCAGCAGCACCGCCTGCTGGAATACGACACCTGCATCCGGTCGAGGCTCCGTAATAAGCTCTCCTCCAGAATGAACTGTACCTGAAGAAGCAGTTTCAAGACCGGCGAGAATTCGTAGCAGTGTCGTCTTGCCGCAGCCGCTTGGACCAACGACGGAGATGAACTCGTTGTCCCGGATGTTCAGATCGACGTTCGACAGAGCAGTGACGATTTCACCGGAGCGCGACGAAAACCGCTTTCCGAGACCCGCAATTCGGATCAGCGCCGGCGACGATCGATCCGACTCGGGAAGATGCACATCTTCGCCGCTTCTTTCTGACCGAACCGCCAGCTTCGTCATGATCCCGATCTTTATCAAATGTGGTGAAGCATTTTGATCTGGATCAAGTATTCCACAGTTGACCGTCCAGTCAACTGAATGTTCTAATTTGCAATCGGCGGCGCTGGCCCGGCTATTGCGCATCACTTTTTACGTGTGCAAGCGCTCGGTTGCCGCGAAAATGAGCGCGATGCCTTCGGAAACGCCGGCGACGTTCGATATGATCAGGAATTCCAGCGTCTTCCTGGAAATGCGGGTCAGATCCAGGCCTGCAAATCCAGCTATGGAACTCGCCACGCTGGTTTTTTGATGCAATGTTCCCGGACGGCCGCCGGCTTCGTCAGCTGTTGATCATCTCGCGCTGAGGCTTTTTACGATCCGCGACCCGGGGATCGGACAGACAATACAGCAGGACCAGGCCAGTGACGTGGTCGAGCCATCGTTTCTGTGCGTCGTCGGATCCAAGGTCGCGATCGAGCGCGATTTCCAGCGTGTATTGGTTCGACAGGTAATGGTAGCAAAGAGACGAAAGCGTCAGGTAAACGATCGTCGGATCGAGGTGAGATCTGAAAATCCCATCCTTCACTCCGCGTTCGAGAATGAACCGGATCGTCTCCACCAGCGGATTGTAAAGGTCCCTCATACGTCCGGACTTGCGGATATATTTACCACGATGCTTGTTTTCCTCGTTCATCAGCCGGATCGCGCTCGGATTGTCCTTGAACGCGAAAAAAGTGTGATGAACGAGTTGCTCCATAGCAGCGACGGGATCGCTCGCGCGCACAGAAAGATCCTTCTGCTGATCGCGCAAGCTCTGGTACATCCGCTCGAGAGCGGCTACGAACAAACCTTCTTTGGACTTGAAATAGTAATACAGCATGTTCTTGCTCAAGCGACAGCGCTCGGCAATGCGATCCACACGCGCCCCTTCAAAGCCGATCCGGGCAAA
>Ga0137394_10002459_pt1 | contig 13686 bp, 14 predicted proteins | sample czobulk116metaG_FD_108278 | JGI IMG/M metagenome (GOLD analysis project Ga0137394, IMG submission 108278) | Vadose zone soil microbial communities from Angelo Coast Range Reserve, California, USA - czobulk1.16 metaG | ecosystem: Environmental > Terrestrial > Soil > Vadose zone | place: USA...
CCGCGCGCCGTGCGGTGCGCCTCGTCGAGGCCGACCCAGCGGAAGAACTCGTCGGTGGCGAAGTCGAACACGACCAGGTAGTAGCCCATGTTCATGTGCCCGTTGTGATCGATCCAGTCCGGGCGCACGACATCGCGGTAGCGGTCGAGCGGGGCGGCCAGATCGCTCACGACGATCGCGGGCCGAGCGCGCAGGAGATCTTCATCCGGTTGCGGGCGATCCAGCCGTAGATCACGCGTGCGAGCGGGCGCACGGGCGGCAACGCGAAGACGCCGGCCACCCAGCCCCAGCCGCGGATCCGGCGGAGCAGCTCGGGCACCGCGTCGGCGCCGCCCAGCACGCGGCCGTCGGGCAGCACGAGCTGCATGGCGGTCATGCAGAGCGTCTCGGGCACCTGGGGGAAGCGCTCGCGGCGGACGCTCGAGCGGCACGGCAGGATCTCCAGCGCGCCGCCGGAGAGCGCGCGGCGCATGAGCCACATGGCGCTGGCCCGGCACATCGAGCACTCCGCGTCGTAGAGCAGCGTGGCCGGCGTCAGCGCTTGCCCCAGCCGGCGAGCGTGCGGAAGTACCACTGGAGCCCGAAGGCGATGACGAGCGCCACGATGGTCTGCACCAGATCCATCGTGGCGCCGTCGCGCAGGTAGTGCATGCCCCGGATCACGGCGTACAGCACGAAGAACGCGATCCCCGCGAGGATGAGGATGCGGTGCGCGGTGATGAGCCTCACGGCGGCTCAGACGCCGAGCACGGCCTTCACCGCGTCGCGCGTGACCGACACGAGCGTGTCCACCTGCTTGTCGTTCACCACCAGCGGCGGCGAGAAGAAGATGGTGTCGCCGTTGGCGGGATGCGCGCCGGAGGTCGGCCGTACGCGCGTCACCACGTCGCGTTTCATCATCTCGGCCTGCAGCCGCGGCGCCACCTTCTTGTCGGCCGGGAAGTTCTTCTTGGTGGCGCGGTCCTCCACCAGCTCCACCGCGGCCAGCAGACCCTTGCCGCCGCGGATGTCGCCGGCGTGCGGATGGTCCTTGAACGCGTCCTTCAGGCCCGCGTAGAGCCGGTCGCCCATCTTGGCGGCGTTGTCGTTGAGGCGCTCGCGCTCCATGATCTCGATGTTCTTGATCCCGACGGCACAGCAGGTCGGATGGCCCGAGTAGGTGTAGGCGTGCATCCAGCGGTCCTCGGGCTTCACGCCGTCGATCGCGTCCTTGATCGCCTTGCTCACCATGATGCCGCCCAGCGGGAGATAGCCGCTGGTCACGCCCTTGGCGAACGAGCGGATATCCGGCTTCACGTTCCAGTGCGACGTCGCGAACCACTTCCCCGTGCGGCAGAAGCCCGTGATCACTTCATCCGCAATGAACAGAACGTGATGTCGATTGCAGATCTCTCGCACGAGCGGGAAGTAGTCGTCGGTCGGATAGAGCACGCCGCCGCCGCCGTGGATCGGCTCGGCGATGAAGGCGGCCACCGTGTCGGCGCCCTCGCGCAGGATGGCCTCCTCCAGCAGGCGCGCCGCCGTCTGGCCGGCCGTCTCGCCGGGCTTGCCGTCCTGCACGCGGTAGGGATAGCAGGTCGGGATGTGCACGAAGCCGGGCACGCGCGGCTCGAACATCTTCCAGTAGGCCGCCATGCCGGTGGCGCTCATCGCCTGCAGGGTGACGCCGTGATACGCGTTCTGCCGCGCGATGACCTTGATCTTGTCGGGCTTGCCCTGGCTCTTCCAGTAGAAGCGCGCGGTCTTGAACGCCGACTCGTTGGCCTCGGCGCCGCCGCACGTGAAGAAGATGCCGTGCATGTCGCCGGCCAGCTCGATCAGCTTGGAGGCCAGCGAGATGGCCGGGATGCTGGACGAGCCCACGTAGCCCGAGAAGTAGGCGAGGTCCTTCATCTGCGCGGCGGCGGCGTCGGCCAGCTCGGTACGGCCGTGGCCGACGTTGACGTTCCACAGGCCCGACAGGCCGTCGATCATCTCGTGGCCGCCGATGTCCTGCACCATGGCGCCGCGGCCGCGCACGTAGATGATCGGCTCGTTGTTGTCGATCGGGTGATGGAGCGGATGGATCAGATGGTCCTGATCGGCTTTGATGAGCTCGGCGGCGGTCAGCGCCATGGATTCCTCCCGGGTGAAGGCTTCGTCGCTCGATAGTCGCCGCTGGGGATCGGCGTCGCGCGTTCGCGCGGTCCGCGATAGCGGTAGAGCCACACGCGCGCCCGACGACCGCCGGCCAGTGTCGCGATCCCCCGGCGGCGCACGAAATTGTACCCCTCCTCGCGGTCCAGCAGGGGGAGAAGTTCGGGATCGTCGAGCCGGTAGACCTCCCCGCGCACGCGCCCGGCGCCCGCGATGAGCCCGGGATAGCCACGCAGGTCGAGGAGCCGGCCGCGCACCGAGCCGGTCGTCACCAGCGTGGCGCCGCGGACGAGGACGGCGTGCAGGGCGTAGCCGCGCATGAGCGTGCCGTAGGCGAAGAGCAGCGCGCTACTTCGCGCGGGCAAGCTTGCCGAGGGCGTCCAGCGTGCGGTCGGTCTCGATGGCGAGGCTGCCGGGCTCGACGTAGCGGATGCGGCCGGCGCGATCGACGACGAACGTGACGCGCTTGGGCAGGTTCCAGGTGTCGTCCCAGGCGCCCCACCGGCGCGACACCGTGCCGTCCTTGTCGGTCAACAGCTTGAACGGCAGGTTCAGCTCGCGCGCCCACGCGAGATTGCGCTCGGGTGGATCGGCCGAGATGCCCACGATCTCCGCGTTGAGCGCCGTGTACTTCGCGTGGCTCTCCCGGAACCGGGAGAACTCGAGCGTTCAGCCGCCGGTGAACGCCTTGACGTAGAACGCGACCACGACCCAGTCGTGCTGCTTGAGCAGATCGGCCAGGCGCACCGGCTGGCCGCGCTGATCCACCAGCGCGGTCTCGGGCGCGGCGGCGCCCACGGCGAGCGGCGGCGGGTCGGCGGCGCGGGCGGTGGCGGCGAAGGCGAGGAGCGCGAGCGCGAGAAGCGACGCGCGCCTCACGAGGCGGCGGGCGCGTCCGCGCGCAGGACGGCGTCGAGGAAGCTCGCCTCGGGCAGTGCCCCCTCGAACTCCACGCGGTCGTTGATCACGATCTTCGGCACCGCGCTCACGCGATAGGCGTGCGACATCTCGGGGAACTCCGTGGCCTCGATGGCGACCGCGGTGACCTTGTCGGAGGCGACCGCCATGTGCTGCGCCAGGCGCACGGCCCGGGGACAGTACGGTCAGGTGGGTGTGGAGAACACCTTGATCGTGACGTCGCCGGTCAGCCCGGCCAGCGAGGCCTTCGTCGCCTCGCTGAGCTGCGCCTCGCCGCTGGAGGCGACGATGATCGAGTCGATCAGGTTGCTGAACTCGTAGCCCGACGGGATGCCGAGGAAGCGGATCCCGTAGTCGCGCGCGCCTTCCACCACGATGGCCGGCACCTCGGCGATGCCGTAGGCTTCGGCCCGCTCGCGGTCGATGGCCGGGTTGAGCACCTCCACGGTGATGCGGTCGTCGAGCTCGGCCACCTCGCGCACGAGCTGCTCGTTCTGCCGGCAGAGGTCGCCGGCCACCAGCTCCTGCGAGAAGACCACCAGCTTGACGGGGCCCTGGATGCGCTCGAACTCCTTGCGGACGGCTTCCTGATCGCGCGAGGCGAGGATGGGCATGGCTCGATTATAGCGACTTGCGCAAGGTACGCTCGGGGCTTACGGTGGCGGCTGGAGGTCGGCGGTCATGAAGCCCTTCGTCGTCAATCGCTACGGCCGGATCGTTTTTCCATTCAACTTCTTCCCGGCGCTCGACTTCACCGTCTTCGAGACGCTCGAGCAGTTCGCCGCGGTGATCCGTCGGGACTTCGAGGACAAGGCTCCGAGCGAGACCGACATCGTGAACAAGCTCGAGTCCGGCCTCTACAAGGGCCGCTATGAGCTACTCCGTGACCTCGCGCTGGATCTCTTCTGGTCCAATCGCTACCCGTACACGATGTACGACAAGCAGCCGACCCGCTGGCGCGACGTGCCCCGGCAGCGTGACGACGTCTTCATGCCGGTGTTCCAGCCGTGGGAAGGCGGCGAGCTGGCGGCGGCGATCGAGGCGGGCTATCGCAACCTGGTGCCGTCGTGGGACGAGGGCGCCGAGGACAAGATCTTCCGCGTCCTCTTCGACGTGTTCCGTCACAAGAAGAGCGCCGGCGCCGAGCTGTCGGCCATCAAGCCGACGGTGGCGGAGATGCTGGCCAAGCCCGCGAGCCTGACCTATCACCTGCTCGCCTGGGACCCCGACTATCCCGGCTACGGCTGGGACGACATCGTCGAGTACGCGCACCGGGTGCCCGAGATGGAAGCGCTCATGCGCCAGACGATGATCTTGCACAACGAGTACCGGTGGGATCGGGCCAAGATGCGCGTGATCGAGGTCGGCAAGCTGCACGACGACGACTTCGTGGTCCTCTACCGCCCCCGCACCGAGGAGGTGCAGCAGTTCATCCGCCGCGTCAAGAGCGGCACGCGCCGGCGCCGGCCGCTGCCGCCGGCGGTCGCGGCGCGCCAGCCGGTCGATCCCTACCCGCCGGTCGACGTGCGCGCGCAATTCCGTGTGATGCCCAGGCTGGAGGCCATGGCCGTCTACAAGGGCGAGACGCCGTGCACCAACGACGACATCATTCGCAACGCGGCGTACTCGTGGTCGCCGATGACGGCCATCGAGATCGAGGACAAGACCGGCATCCGGCAGCGCCTCTACACGGCGCTCGACCTCGACCACATCTCCCTGCTGGCCGCCCAGGCCGCCCTCACCAAGGCGGGACGGCGCCCCGAGGAGATCGGCGCGGTCATCTTCTGCTCGTGCACCAGCGCCAAGATGATGCCGTCGCTGGCCACGTGGCTCTCCGGGCAGCTCGGCATGTTCCAGACGCACTTCTCGGGCGACATCGTGGCCGCGTGCGCCGGGCTGCCGTACGGGATCAGCGAGGCGATCCGCCAGCTCCAGGAAGTGCGGCGACCGGTGCTGCTGGTATGCGCCGAGAAATTCTCCGACAAGATCGGCACCGTGCGCACCTCGCGCATGATCTTCGGCGACGGCGCCGCCGCCATGGTCATCGGCCCCGCGCCGGAGGGCACGGCGCCCGACGTGGAGTACTACCAGACGTACGCCAGCGGCCCCATGAGCGAGGTGGACTCGATCATCTGGCCCAACCCTGAGTTCGACAACAACATCACCGTCTTCGGCCCCGAGGTGAAGGCGCTCGTGAAGCGCTACCTCACGCAGATGATCCACGAGCTCGGCGCGCTGCCGCACCCCGACGGCGGAGAGGGCACGATGCTGCAGGCCATCGATCTCATCGTGCCGCACCAGGCCAACAAGACGATGGTCGTGCACTACGCCAAGGGCGCCGGCATCCCGCCCGAGCGCCTCTACTTCAACATCGAGACGGTCGGCAACACGTCCTCCGCGTCCATCCCGCTGGCGATCTACGACGCGGTCGCCGACGGCGTCATCGACCGCCCGATGCGCCTCTTCGCGCCCGGCTTCGGCGCCGGCGCCGTGGGCGGCTACGTGATCATGCGGCTCGACCCGGCCATCGTGGCGCGCTGATGACGCGGGCGACCGAGGAGCGACCCGGCTTTGCCGGGGCGCTTCCGAGCGCATGGGGGGCGTGGGGGGCCATGTCGAGGCCCCCCACATCTAAGGTCCGTTGACCGTGGCCCGCCGCGTCGCCATCCGCGCCGGATGGATCATCGCCTTCGACGGCCAGGGGCATCGCCTGCTCCGCGACGGCGTGGTCGTGCTCGACGGCGAGCGCATCGTCCACGTCGGCCGCACGTTCAACGAGCCGGTGGACGAGACCGTGGACGCGCGCGACCGCGTGCTCACGCCGGGGCTCATCACCACCCACGCGCACATCGGCGGCTCGCCGCTCGACCGCTCGTTCATCGAGGACCGGGGCAACCCGCAGTTCTGGTACTCGGGCCTCTTCGAGATGCTGCCCGTGCGCAGCGAGGCCCAGGACGAGGCGGCCGGCCGCGCGTGCGTCGACTTCTCCATGGCCGAGCTGCTGCGCGGCGGCGTCACCACCGTGATGGAGATCGGCGGCCTCGGTCCCTACGTCGTCGAGCGCGCCGCCCACTACGGCCTGCGCACCTACATGGGCCTGACGTTCCGCTCGGGCCGCTGGTTGACGAAGGACGGCCGCCGCGTCGAGTGGGAGTGGGACGAGGAGGCCGGGCGCCAGGGGTTACGGCGCGCGATGGAGTTCTTCGACAAGCACGACGGCGCCCACGGCGGGCTCGTGCGCTGCTACTTCTCCCCCGCGCAGGTGGACACCTGCACGGGCGACCTGCTGCGCGAGGCCAAGCGCCGCGCCGACGACGCGCAGCGCCCGTTCACGCTGCACACCTCGCAGTCGGTCGTCGAGTTCAACGAGATGCTGCAGCGCCACGGCAAGACGCCGGTGGCCTGGCTCGAGGAGCTCGGCGTGCTCGGCGAGAACACGGTGCTGGGCCACGCGCTCATCATCGGCGGCTCGTCGTGGACGAACTACCCGGCCGGCGACGTCGGCATCATGGCGGAGCACGGCTGCACGGTGGCGCACGCCCCCTGGGTGTTCGCGCGCCGGGGCGTCGTCATGGAGTCCTTCGCGCTCTACCGCACGGCCGGCATCAACGTCGCGCTCGGCACCGACACCAATCCACAGTCGGTGATCGAGGCCATGCGCTGGGCGGCCGTATGCTCCAAGATCGTCGAGCACAACACGCAGGCCACCACGGCCGCCCACGTCTTCGACGCCGCCACCCTCGGCGGCGCGCAGGCGCTCGGCCGCGACGATCTCGGCCGCATCGCGCCCGGCGCCACCGCCGACCTCGTGCTCTGGAAGGCCGCCTCGTGGACGATGACGCCGCTGCGCGATCCCATCAAGAACATCGTCTACAACGCGACCGCGGAGGACGTGGACCGCGTGTACGTTGGGGGCCGTCTGGTGGTCGACAAGGGGCGCGTGCTCGCCGCCGACGAGGCCAAGATCCTCGCCGACCTCCAGGCCGGCGGCGACCGCATGTGGCCCCGCATGAAGCAGTTCGACTGGGCCAAGCGCGACGCCGACGAGCTCTCGCCCCAGACCTACCAGGAGTGGGAGTAGCCGGGCACGATCACCGCTTCCTGCGCCGAGGGCGGAAGCGCAGACCGCTGAAGATCGAGTTCCAGGTCCACTCGCCCGAAGTCACCACGGGATCGATCCATTGAATGATCGACTTCCGCGGTCGCGGTCGGCTTCGACGATGGTTCCGTCTGCTCAGCGTGCAGCCTCGATCGGCAGGTCGGGCCGGTTGCCCCACTCCGACCACGAGCGGTCGTAACCCGCCACCTTCGGGTAGCCCAGCAGCCGCAGCACGAAGTAGGAGTGGGACGCGCGGTGCTGGGTCTGGCAGTACGTCACGACCGTCTTGTCGGGGGTGATCCCCTCGGCCGCGTACATGGCGCGCAGCTCCTCGGCCGGCTTGAAGGTCCCGTCGGCGCGCAGGTGGCGGCTCCACTCGAGATTCACGGCGCCGGGGATGTGGCCGCCGCGCCGCGCGCGCACGTCCTTGGCCGTGTACTCGCCCGGCGAGCGCGCGTCCACCAGGGCGACGTCCTTGCTGCCCAGGTGCGCCTTGATCCACGCAGCATCGGCCACGCGCGCCGTGTCCAGCGCGAGCGCCGGCTTCTCGGGCTCGGCCACGCGCGGGACGTCGGCGGTCCAGGCGCCGCCGGTCGCACGCCAGCGCCCGCTGCCGCCGTCGAGGATCGCCACGTTGCGAATGCCGTAGACGTCGAGCGTGAAGAACAGGCGGGCGGCATCGAGGCCGCCGGAGTCGTCGTAGATCACCACGCGCATGTCGCGGCCGATGCCGAGGCGCGCCAGCAGCCGCTGCATCTCCTCGGGATTCGGCAGGCGATAGCCGCCGGCGGGCACCTTCACCCGCGCGTCGTCCACGTCGAGATAGACCGCGCCGGGAACGTGCCCCTGCTTGTAGTCCGCGATCCCGCTCTGCATGTCGATCACGCGCAGGTCCTTCGCGCCGAGCTGCTCGCGCACCCACGCGTCGCTCACGAGCAGCGGAATGTCGGCGGCGAGAGCGGGCGCGGCGGCGACCAGGAGCACGGCGAGCACCAATGACGTCCAGACGGCTTTCATGCGCCTCAGTGTACCGCCAACCCGGCAGCCCCCGAGCACGGTCGGGAGTAAGATCACTTCGAGGTATCTGCGATGAGTATCCAGTCGATCAATCCCGCGACCGGCGACGTGATCGAGACGTTCCAGGAGACCACGCCCCAGGAGGTCGAGCGGATTCTGGGCAGCGCCCAGGCGGCCTTTCACGAGTGGCGCGCGCTGCCGTTTGCGACCCGCGCGCAGACGATGCAGAAGGCGGCGAGCCTGCTGCGCGCGCGTAAGACCGACTACGCCCGCACGATGGCGCTCGAGATGGGCAAGCCCATCGTCCAGGGCGAGGCCGAGGTGGAGAAGTGCGCCTGGGTCTGCGAGTACTACGCGCAGCACGCCGAGGCCTACCTGGCTCCCCAGCCCCGCGACACCGACGCCTCCGTGAGCTACGTCCGCTTCGATCCTCTCGGGCCGGTGCTGGCCGTGATGCCCTGGAATTTCCCCTTCTGGCAGGTGTTCCGGTTCGCCGCGCCCGCGCTGATGGCCGGCAACACCGCGGTCCTCAAGCACGCCTCCAACGTCCCGCGCTGTGCGCTTTCGATCGAGGAGGTATTCCGGGATGCCGGGGTCCCGCGCGGGGTGTTCGCGACCGTGCTGGTCGGTTCTTCGGCGGTGGCCGGGCTGATCGCCGACCCGCGCATCGTGGCCGTGACCCTGACCGGCAGCGAGCACGCCGGCAGCCAGGTGGCCGAGCGGGCGGGACACGAGATCAAGAAGACGGTGCTGGAGCTGGGCGGCAGCGATCCGTTCATCGTGCTGGCCGATGCCGACGTGGCGGCGGCGGCCCGGACGGCGGCCGATGCGCGGCTCGTCAACAGCGGCCAGAGCTGCATCGCCGCCAAGCGCTTCATCGTCGTCGAGGCGGTGGCCGATCGGTTCCTCACGCGGTTCGTCGAGGAGCTGCGCAGCCGGAAGATGGGCGACCCGCTGGCGCGCGACACCCAGGTCGGTCCACAGGCGAGGGTCGACCTTCGGGACGCACTCCATCGCCAGGTCGACGAGTCGATCAAGCGCGGCGCGCGGCGTCTGCTGGGCGGCGAGGTGCCGGCCGGCCCCGGGGCCTTCTATCCGCCGACGCTGCTCACCGCCGTCGACAAGGGGATGCCGGCCTTCGACGAGGAGACGTTCGGCCCGGTGGCCGCGGTCATCCGCGCCAAGGACGAGGCGGACGCCGTGCGGCTGGCCAACGACTCCTCGTTCGGGCTCGGCGCCTCGCTGTGGACCCGCGACCGCGCGCGGGCCGAGCTCCTGGCCGCGCGGATCGAGGCCGGCGCCGTGTTCGTCAACGGCCTGGTGAAGTCCGATCCGCGCCTGCCCTTCGGCGGGATCAAGCGCTCGGGCTACGGTCGCGAGCTCTCGGAGTACGGCATCCGCGAGTTCGTCAATATCAAGGCGGTGTGGATCGCGTAGGGTCTGCGCGTCAGGCCGCGCGGGGGGACTCGACGGCGGCCGGCGTCAGCGCCAGCCGCAGCACCTCGGCGGCGTCGTCCACGAAGTGGAACGACAGCTCCCGGCGGACGTCCTCGGGAATGTCCTCGATGTCGCGCGCGTTGTGGCGCGGCAGGATGAGCGTGCGGATGCCGGTCCGGTGCGCGGCCAGCACCTTGTCCTTGATGCCGCCCACCGGCAACACCTTGCCACGCAGCGTGATCTCACCGGTCATGGCCACGTCGGCGCGCACGGGCCGCTGCGTGGCCAGCGAGGCCAGCGCGGTCGTGATCGTCACCCCGGCCGACGGCCCGTCCTTGGGAATCGCTCCGGCCGGCACGTGCACGTGAATGGTTCGGCCCTCGAAGAGCCGCGGGTCGATGTCGAGCGCGGCCGCGTTGGCCCAGACGTAGGAGACGGCGATCTGGGCGCTCTCCCGCATGACGTCGCCGAGCATGCCGGTGAGCACGAGGCGCTCCTCGCTGCTCGGCATCATCGTGACCTCGACGAAGAGCACGTCGCCGCCGACGGGCGTCCAGGCCAGCCCGGTGGCCACGCCCACCCGATTCGTGCGCTCGGCCACCTCGTCGAAGAAGCGCGGCCGGCCCAGGAACTCGGCCACCCGCTCGGCGGTGACGCGCACGGGCTCGCGCTGGCCCTCGGCGATCCGGCGCGCGACCTTGCGGGCCACCGCGGCGATCTCGCGCTCGAGACTGCGCACGCCGGCCTCGCGCGTATAGCCGCGCACGATGGCGCGAAGGGCCTCCGGCTCGAACGTGAGCTCCTCGAGCCGGAGGGCGTGCGCGATCAGCTGCTTGGGGACCAGGTACCGCAGCGCGATGCCGATCTTCTCGGCGTCCGTGTAGCCGGACAGCTGCAGGATCTCCATCCGGTCGCGCAGCGGGCCGGGGATCGTGTCCAGCGTGTTCGCGGTGGCGATGAACAGGACCTGCGAGAGGTCGAAGGCCACGCCGAGGTAGTTGTCCATGAACGTGTGGTTCTGGGCCGGGTCGAGGACTTCCAGCAGCGCTGACGAGGGATCGCCGCGCCAGTCGGCGCCGATCTTGTCGATCTCGTCGAGCATGAGCACGGGATCACGGCTCTCCGCGCGGCGCAGACCCTGGACGATGCGGCCGGGCAGCGCGCCGATGTACGTGCGCCGATGCCCGCGGATCTCGGCTTCGTCTCGCACGCCGCCGAGAGACATGCGCACGAACTTCCGGCCCAGCGCCCGCGCGATGCTCTGGCCGAGGCTCGTCTTGCCCACTCCGGGCGGGCCGACGAAGCACAGGATCGGCTCCCGCGCCGGCGTGTCGCCGGTCACCGGCGGCGGCTCGGCCAGGGCACGCTCCTGTCGCAGCTTCTTGACCGCCAGGTACTCGACGATGCGGTCCTTGATCTTGTCGAGGTCGTAGTGATCCTCGTCCAGCACCTGACGGGCGCGGCCGACGTCGATGCTGCCGCCGCTGAGCTTGGCCCAGGGCAGGCTGGCCAGCCATTCGAGATATGTCACGACCATGCCGTGCTCGGGCGAGGTGGCCGGGATGCTGGCCAGCCGGCCCAGCTCGCGCTCCGCCTCCCGGCGCGCCTCCTCGGAGAGACCGGCCTCCTCGATGCGGCGCCGCAGATCCGCGACCTCGGTGGGGCCGCTCTCCTCCTCGCCGAGCTCACGCTGGATCGAGCGCTGTTGCTCGCGCAGGTAGAACTCGCGCTGCTGCTTCGTCAGCCGCTCCTGCGTCTCGCTGGTGATCTTGCGGCCCAGCTCGCGGACGGCGAGCTCGCGTTGCAGCAGGTCGAGCAGGCGGCGCAGCTTGCCGCCGACGGGGTCGAGCTCGAGCAGCTCCTGGCGGGCGGCGGTCGGCAGCGGGATCACCGAGGCGACGAAGTACACGAGGTGCCGCGCGTCGCCGGCATTGGCGGCCGCGACCGCCAGCTCGTCGGGCAGCTCGGGCGAGACCTCGACGAGGCGACGGAACACGTCGACGACCGCGTGACGCACGGCGTCCCCGTCCGGCGACGCCGCGACATCCTCCCGCGCCACTTCCAGGCGGGCGACGAGGTACGGCTCGCGACCGATCCAGTCGAGGACCCGCACGCGCTCGATGCCCTGCACCATGAGCCGCACACCACCATCGGGTACCCGCGCGAGCTGGTGGATGATCACGGCCGTGCCCACGCGGAAGAGGTCTTCCGGCTGGGCAGGCTCCGCCCCCGCCTCGCGGCGCGCGACGAGCGCCAGCAGGCGGTTGCCGCGCATCACGTCGTCCACCAGCTTCACGGAGCGGGGCTCGTCCACGGCCATCGGCATGACCGTCAGCGGAAAGACGACCGCATCGCGCAGCGGCAGCACGGGAAGCGCGTCGGGGATCGGAACGTCGGCGGCGCCGGGACCGGGCTGAGTGGCCATGGGCGGCTCGTCAGGCTCGCTTGGCGAGCGCGATCCGCAACAGACCGCGTTCGTACGTGGCCTCGACGCGCGTGGCATCGACGGAAGCAGGAAGCGGAATATCGACCTGGAACAGTCCCTGGCGGATGCCCGCGACGTGGTAGGCGGCCGCGCCAGGAGTGGCGATGTGCCGGCGGCCCTCGACGACGATCGCGTCCTCGAAGAGGTGGACCTCGAAGTCGTCCTCGTCGACGCCGGCCAGATCCACGACGGCTTCGACGGTGTCATCCGTCTCGTAGACGTCGACGTCGGGCTCCCACCGGCCATGCGCCAGCATCCGGAGCGGCTCGCGCGACCAGGCAGGGAGCGCGGCCACGCGTTCGCCCATGACCATGGCGTATCGATAGGTCGCGCGCCGGTGGTAACGCATTGAACCGCCTGAGACCTCGTCCTCCATCGTCTCACGGTGGACAACGCGCCCCTAGACGCCGACGACCGTCGGCCGCCCGGCCGCGAACGCCGCCGCGAAGTCACGCGCGAACGAGGTCTCGTCGGCATCCGGCCTCAGCACGACCACCACGATCGGCAGCCCGAGCGCGCTCGCCAGCGCCAGCGCGTCGCCGCCGGCCGCCAGCCCGAGAGGCGTCGTGAACGCCACCACGCGCCGCTCGCGATCCACGAGCTGGGCGGCCACCGCCGCGAGGATCGCGTAGCCCGCCGGCGCGTGGCCGCCGAGCGGCGTGAGCGTCTCGCGCGGGGCGACGGCCTGCCACGCGAGGCCGAGCGGCACGTCGGCCGTGGCCACCGTGCCCGCCGGTGTCGCTTCGCGCGCGATGCCCACCAATCGCCCGGCGGGCGTGGCCACGGCCTCCGCGGTGAGCGCGCGCTTCACGCGGTCGAGCCCGGCCACGTCCCAGTCCGCCGCGGCGCGGGCCTTCACGCGCGGCGCCAGCTCCTCGATGACCAGCGCGATGTCCCCGGCGACGTCGGCCACGACACGCGGCTCCGCGGGCCACGGCGCGCGCCCGATCCGCGCCAGCGGCAGCGCCGGCGGCAGGACGCCCGGCGGCAGCTCGGAGGCGTCCACGCCGACGAGCAGCGCGAGGTCGGCGGGCGCCAGCAGCGGGTGGCCGGCGGCGAGGAATCCGAGCGAGAGCGGATGCGGCTCGGGCAGCGCCCCGCGGCCCTTGGGCGTCGCCAGCACCGGCGCGGGCAGCGACTCGGCAAACGCGCGCACCCAGCGCGCGTCGTCGCCCGAGCACTCGCGGCCGGTGATGATCACCGGCTTGGTGGCCGCCAGTCTCGCGCCGAGGGCGTCGAGGCTCTCCGCGGTTGGCGCCGGCAGCGGCGCCGGCCGGCACGCGGTCGCGACGGGCAGCGCGGACCCCTCCGCGACGGCGGCGGCGCACGCGACGTGCACGGGCCCGTGCGGCTCGGTCAGCGCGAGGTTGGCAGCGTGCGCGATCCAGTGGCCCGCGTCGGCCGCCGCAACGACGACGCTCGCCTTGACGATCGGCCCCAGCAGCGCGAGGTCGGCATGGACATCGGTGAGCAGGATGAGCGGCGCGCGGTCACGCGCCGCCAGTGTGAGCCCGGGCGAGAGCGCGCCGACATCATCCAGCGCCCCGAGCACCACGCCCGGCGCGTCGGTCAGCTCGCCGGTGACGGCCGCCAG
>Ga0137394_10002461_pt1 | contig 13680 bp, 4 predicted proteins | sample czobulk116metaG_FD_108278 | JGI IMG/M metagenome (GOLD analysis project Ga0137394, IMG submission 108278) | Vadose zone soil microbial communities from Angelo Coast Range Reserve, California, USA - czobulk1.16 metaG | ecosystem: Environmental > Terrestrial > Soil > Vadose zone | place: USA...
GCGTGCCGCGATCAGAGCTCCGTTGATGTAGATGTCGAAGGTTTGAGATGAGAAGTTGTAGAACACAACGTAGTGATTCCAGACATCGCGGGAGACTGCGGGTGCCGTGATCGGAAAGCCGGCAGTAATAATTTGCAGGCGCCCGTCGGCGAGAACATTGAATCCTCCGATGAACTGACAACTTTGCTCGGTCAGGTCGTCGCAGCTCAGCCCGGCAAACTGCCAGGCCGTCATGTCTGAACTTCGCGTTAGGCGAACGTCTGCTTCCATCAGCACATATGTATCGGAGGAAGACGACACAGCGACGTGGTGAGGACCTGTCTGGCCTGCTGCCATGGCCGCATCGATGACAACAGCCTGAGATCCGCTCGCGGTGACCGCTGATTGGACATTGACAGCGGCCGAACTTCGTAAGACGGACCAGCCATCCTTAGCCGCAAGCGGCCCCAATGAATACATTGGCGGCTCGAATCCTGTCGCGTAGACGATTGTCGCCGCGCTGGAAGTCCCTGTCAGGCTCAGGCCGAGTGCGGCGCCTGATTGCGAAATGAGTCTCATGGTACCGACTGAGAACTGGCCTGGTTGCCCGCTGAAAAGGACGAATTGCGTCGTGTAACCTCCCGAGTCGGCAAAGTGCGGGAAGAACAGTGATGTAGTTGAAGGCAGTGTGGCCTCGTTACTCGCCGGGGTCGTCGTGATGAGGAAATCGCTGCGTTCGTTGTATCGTCCCCGCAATCCGATCACAGAGATTGAGGAGGAACTCGACACGAGCAAGATCCCCTGGAAAGGCTTTTGCAGCGAAGCGAATCCTTGGATTTCGTTCAGGAATGTCGCAATCCTTCCATTGGCAGGCACCGACAGGGTTCCGGTCAACCCTGTCGATGAGCCATCCAGTCGATGTAATTCCAGTATGACGGTTGCGGCGCTGTTGGAAGTATTCGCCACTGCAAGGCCCGTTTGAATCGAACCCGGCAGCGGCAAGGTTCCGGCTGCCTCGCTATAAAGTCGAAATGCAGTTCCCGCCGCCACCGCCGGCACGCCCGCTTCCGTAACGGTTATCCCGCCGTTGCGGAAGGAGAATATCGCCAGGCCGGACGGAGACGTCGTGCCGGGGTCCGGAATAACGCGCACCGAACCCGACAGCGTCGAAGTCCCAGTGGCGGAGGTTTGCAATTTTTGTGACGTGCGCGGGGGAATCGAGTACGCAAAACTGTCGTTTACTTGATTGTTTATTGTAACTACTGCGGCACTTCCCGAAGGATTCATAAACTGAACACTGCCCGAGAGGATAGCGTCGCTTGTATTCACCAGGACAATTTGTGTCGTCCAGCCGCCGCCGTCGGCGAATTGCGGGAAGATGATGGTGCCTGATGCACCAGGAGTGCTGAGATCCGCCACCGGCAGAGTGGTCACCAGAAAATCTCCTCGTTCGTTTGTCAGCCCGCGTAGGGCCACGACAGCAATCGGGACGGAAGAAGTAAACGTGAAGGCGCCGCTCACCGCGGATCCGCCGTTGAAGGGAGCTTCATTGAGAAATTTTGCAATCTGTCCATTCGCGGGAATGGTCGTTACTCCATTACCAAAGTTGCCGTTCGGACCCGTAAAGAAGAAGGAGATGGTCGCTGGTTGAGCATTTGGGTTTGCGATTGCCAGGCCTGTGTTCACGGGACCATTCACTTCCGCATAGATTCGGCCCCACTGCAGCAATGCTGAAGCCGGAACACTTGCCTCCGTCACCAGGATGTTGTTCTGACGAAATCCGAAAATCGCCAGACCCGAAGGCGCGGTACCACTGCTATTGGCCTGAATGCTACCGTAGCCCACCATGGTGGCAGGAGAACTGCCCGAACTCCGCAGCGACACACCACCTCGGTCGACAAATGTAAAGGGAACAGACAGTCCAGTGATGACCAGATCGTCAATATAAATCTCGCTGGAGTTGCTGATGTCATTGACCCGCAGTTCAATTGTCGTCACCACACGATTCACAGGAAACGACCTGATGCGAAACGTGGGGTCCGCTTGAAAGTCGTTTTGTGGCATCCGCCCGAAATCCGTGTACTCGCCACACGCTGGCAGGGCGCATTCGGCGGTCAATGCCCGCCCGTCGATGTATAAGCCTCCTCCCGAACCCCAGTTGCCGAAAAGCTCCATCTCTTTGAAGGAGATGCTCACGACAAACTCCGGCGTTGGAAAAGTGATTCGAAGCGCGCTCGCGAAGCTGAAGAAGCAACTTGCACCGCAGACCGACAAACCGAAGCCAAAGGCCTTCGTGCTACCGAAGTGGGTCAGATTCTTGATCCCGGGCCCCGAACTGAATGCCCCTGTGGTTTGAACTGAGATTCGAGGGTCCAAGACTCCATCTTCGAAATCTTCCACGAGTAATCCTCCCGAAGCCTGCAAGACCACGACTAATGTAAAGCTACTCGTCGCTGTTACGCCGGAACTGTCCTGCACTTTGATCGAGAGCGTGAACTGTCCCGGCTGAATGGGTGTTCCACTGACGGTCCCGTCCGAACGTAGTGCCATGCCGGGCGGCAGCGTTCCGCTGGCCAGCGACCAGGTGTAAGGAGGCTGTCCGAGAGTTGCGTCAAACCTGAAGGAAGAAGGTTGCCCGACAAGCAATGTTGGAACAGTGCTTGTCGTAATCGACAGTCCCGTTTGCATGATCGATTGGATTTCTGACGGAGAGAGAGCACGGTTGTAAATCTGGACATCATCGATCAATCCAGCAAACGGAGCGCATGTCCCGGAACTCCCGATTAACAGAGGTGCAGTGTTGTTGTTCCCCGACACTCTACTAGAGCTTGCGACCAGGACTCCATTAACGTAATGGGAGTCGCCACTTGCGCTGTGGGTAGTAGCGAGATGACTCCATGTGTTCAGCGGGACGGCCGCTGACGGTATCGCACCCGTTCCAATAGCTAACTGGATGAAGTCAATATCAAATCCACAACCCACTCGCTTTCCCACCAAGTGGGAAGCCGACGAACTGGTTCTATAACCCCAGGCGGCTATGGTGTGGCCGCTGGCGAGATTCAAACTGGAGGAATGGGGAACAAGAACCACGTCATCCACGCCGTCAAAGCTGAAGGCCTGACCGATTTTGCCCGGTGCGAACGTGGTGCCGTTTTGCAGTTGTCCGTTATTCAAATTCTGGGTGTCATTTGCATTCCATCCGCTAGCCAGCGGCTAACCAGACCCGTGGGAAGAACCTGTCCTGGGGTTGGCATTGCCACGACGAATGTAAATGTCTTCGTTGCCGTTATACCGGAACTGTCCTGCACCCTGATCAAGAACGTGAACTGCCCCGCCTGAGTGGGAGTTCCACCGACGGTTCCGTCCGAACGCAGAGTCATGCCGGGAGGCAGCGTTCCACTGGCCAGTGACCAATTGTAAGGAGGCTGTCCAAGAGCGTCGAACTTGAATGAAGAGGGCTGCCCGACTTGCAGTGTTGGAACGCTGCTTGTCGTGATCGACAGTCCCAGCGAAGAACACATTCCTGCCAGGCATTGCAAGCTAACCGAGTATGACAGCCCACGGAAACCAGCCTCTTGCACGAGAATCGTATGCACTCCGGCAGTTGCGATCGTCTGGGTAATGCTTGCCGTCACGTCATTACACACCCTCGCGCCGTTCGATGTCGGCTCTCCATTGGGGCCGAACAACGTGACGCAAGCCGCGGGTCCACCTGCTTGACCATATCGGTCCGTCACCTGGACCGTGACGACATCTCCTGCCACAGTGTTGAAGCTATACGTATCCAGGTCACCCGCATCGTCGATGGCGTCGACGACGCTGCAACCAAAGCACAGGCTAATCGAAGGAGGGCCTGGCGGCGCTACCCGCTCTATAGCCAATGCATACGACAGCGTATTGAAACCGCCCTCTTGCACGAGGATGGTATGCACTCCGGCAGTTGCAATGATCTCGTCAATGCGTGTGGCCACATCGTTACATATCTTCGCGCCCTTCGATGTCGGCTGCCCATTGGGACCAAACAACGTGACGCAGGCCGCCGGTCCACCTGCCTGACCGTACCGATCGGTCACTTGAACGATAATTTTTTCACCAACGGCTGCAACGAAACGAAATGTATCCGTGTCACCAGAGGGGCTTATAGTGCAGTTCGTGCCGCTGAGAAAGTTCCCATATTGAATGGTCATATCCGTGGGTTCCGAAGGACAATCTATAGATTGCTCCGCTCGCCCATACGAAGGCCAAAAGACAAGAATAGTCGCACACATGAAGACAGCGATTTTGCACTTTGGCATGGACGATCCTCGATCTTCTGTAGCTGATTACCGAATCACGTCACGCAGCTTTTTGCGCGTTTAAAGACAATTGATGTGGTTTTATAAGCTGGACAGCCAGGCCTTGGAATCGGGATGATCACCTAGTTTCCCGGGAATCTTTCCCATGTTCAGCGGCGGATTAGGGAAAGTGTTAGGGATAACAACTGCTCACGATGGGGCAACTGAGGGTCAAATCTGCGTTCGGTGTCGCGCTGCGAACCTGTTGAGGACGCTCGGGCCATGGATTTCCAGCTTGCTGCAGATATTGGTGCGGTGGGCGTCGACGGTCTTGGTCGCGATGCCCATCTCCTCGGCGATCTCCTTGCTGGTCTTCCCATTGGCGATCTGCCGCAGGACTGCTCGCTCCTGCGACGTGAGCAGATCGAGTCCAGGAGTCTGTCGGCTGAATTCCTTAGCGCCGCGAACCTTGTCGACCAGATACGTCGTCATTGGTGGGGTCGTGTAGTGCTGGCCTGACGCCACAGCCGTGATACATCTAAGAAGCTCCTCTTCGGTGCAATCCTTGAGCAGGTAACCCTTCACACCGAGTTCGAGGGCCTCTTCGAACATGTCCTGGTCTCTGCAAATCGTGAGAAAGACGATCTCGACAGGAATAGACTCCTCACGAATCCTACGGACCACGGCGACGCCGTTCATCTTCGGCAGACCGATGTCCAGGATGGCGATATCGGGTTTCAGTGAACGAATGTACTCAAGCGCCATCAGACCGTCGCTCGCTTCCGCAATAAGATGGAAACAGGGTGCCTTCTCCAAGTCTTGACGCAGCCCACTACGAATGAGGCGGTGGTCATCCGCGATCACGATTCGAATTTCCTCGGTCATTTCGCCTGGCTCTCAGCTGTAAACGTCACGACGATCGCCGTTCCCGGCGCGAGCCGCCGACCGAATCTCGACCTTGCCCCCCAGGATCCGTGCGCGCTCATGGATACCCATCAGACCAAAGCCCTGCCTCATTGGGTTCACGCCATCGACCCGGTCGGGTTCAAAGCCGTAGCCATTATCTTCAATCTCAATCTGAACCGAGCGGCCATCTTTCGTGATCGTCACCTTCGCTTGCGTAGCTTTCGAATGCTTGACAATGTTGCTGACGCACTCTTGAACAATTCTGTAGATGTGGATGTGCAAATCGGGCGGAAAGAAATCGTCAATAGGGGCTATATCGGCCGTAAACTCCAGATCACATGCTTGGCCCACATTCTGTACCAGGTTCTGAATCGTCTTTGATAACCCGATCTTGTCGAGCTGGTATGGGCGCAGACCGTAGGCAATGTCCCTAATCTCCGACTGCATCTGCTCGGCAAGGGAGGCGATAACGATTTCCCCGGCGGCCTGTGCGCGCTTTTTTATGATGGCGATATTTTGCCCAAGGGAATCGTGCATTTCATTCGACATGCGCCGCCGCTCGCCTTCCTGAGATTCGATCAGCTGCTGCGCAAACGTCATCTGCTGTTGGTTTTGAGCGCGCAATCGCCGAACGTGGCGTTCGTGACCCGCGAGTGCGATCAATCCCAAGGCTGTGAAGGCGAGAAGCGTAAACCACCACGTGTGCCAGAATGGAGGCAGCACGACGATGTCGAGACTCTCGCCCTCGGTATTCCACATGCCTTCCGGGTCCGAGGCAGCCACAACAAATTTGTATTTCCCAGGCGGAATGCGGTTAAAGCTGGCGGTTCTCCGGTCCCCTGCGTCAATCCACTGATCGTCAAGCCCGGCCAGCCGGTATCGAAATCTGAGCTGTTCGGGCCTGATGAAACTGGGTGCGGTGTAGTGGATCTCGAAGGCAGGAATCTCCGGTGGAATCCTTACCTCGCTTGAAAAATCGATGGGGTCGCCCGCCAGGCGGAACTCTTCGATAATGACCGAGGGCGGCCGCGTATTCAGCCGGATGGCGGTTGGGTCGATGACGGCGATACCACCCATCGTCGGGAACCACAGCTTGCCGTCTGCGGCTTTCAGACCTGATGGCTGACGGCCACCGTTAACCTCCAGGCTTGTGAGGCCATCCCTGGCGCCGAACAAAACAGAAGTAATGGAACGGCGTCGTCCTTCGGCGAATTCATTTAACTCACGGCGGCTGACGCGGGAGATGCCACGATTCGAACCCATCCAGAAGTAGCCGTTGTCATCTTCGAGGATCTGGAAGACGCCGTTGTCGTGTAAACCATCCTTACGCGTGTAACGCGTCAGCCGTCCACCCCCGAAGCGATAAAGACCCCCGTCATAGGTGCCCACCCAGAGAATACCATCAGCGTCCTCATGAATGGCGCGTACCTGGTTTCCGGTGAAGCCATCGCGTTCGGTGTAGGCAGTAAACACGCCATCCTTCAATCGTGTAATGCCGTGAAACGCGCCTATCCACAGCGCACCGATTCGATCTTCGAAAAGCGCTGTGATGTGTTCATCGGACAAGCCATCCTTGGTGGTGTAGGTGACGAACCGTCCGCCGGCCCACTGAACGAGCCCAGTGTCGGTGGCAAACCAGAGGGCGCCTGCAAGGTCTTCGTGAATCGCCCAGACAGTACCGTTCAGCGACGGGGGCCCCTCGTCGTATCGTGTGAATAGGCCATTCTGGAAATACGTGAGTCCCGTGTTGTACGTGCCGACCCACAACCGGCCCGTCCGGTCTTCGTAAAGGCAGGTGACAAGCGTGGCGGACAGACCCTCCGCGATGCTGTATGACGTGAAGCGCCCGTTGGCATACTTGTTCACGCCGCCGAGCCACGTACCTATCCAGACTGCGCCCGTACTGTCCTCGAGAATCGAATACGCTATGTTCGAGGACAGGCCATCGCGTTCGGTGTACATGCTGATAGTCTTGCCGCGAACCCGATACAGGCCGGCCAAGTCTGTTCCCAGCCAGGTGGAGCCCTCGTGGTCTACATACATGACGCGGACGAGCGACATCTGCATCCGCTCACGATTGCCGTGCCGGATGCGGTACAGGTTGTTTCGGTAATCGGAAAGCCAGATGTTGCCTTCGGTGTCTTCGTGGAAGAGGCCGTCAGGATGATTACTCGGCAGACCCTCGCGCGTCGTGTAGCGCTCCAGCCGTCCATCTACGGCTTTGATGACACCCGCGCCACTGGTGCTGATCCAAAGATTGCCGTGTCTGTCCGAGGTTACTCGGGTCACGTCACCTCCGGGCAGCTTGCTTTCAATGGCGTAGGTCTGCACTCGCCCTTTGACAAGGACATGTAGCCCCGTCGAGTCCTGGCTCCACCAGAACTCCTCGAATGGACTTTCCGGAGGGGCGGCGACATGGTGCGCAAAGTGATCTGGGCCAAAAGTGACAAACCGCTGACCGTCGAATTTGGTGATGCTGCCGCGCACTCCGCGCGTAGCGCCCTCAACCCAGGTCACCCACAAGCAGCCTTCGTCATCTTCTTCGATCCTGACCGCCAAAGCGTGAGGCAGCCCGTCTTTACTGCTGTACGTGGTGAACCGTCCATTCTGGTAGCGAATGAGCATCCCATCGTCGGTGGCGGCCCACAACGCGCCATGGCGATCTTCGTGCAAGGTCCTGACGCGTTGGCTTTCCATTCCCTTGGACGTCCTGTCGAAAACCACGAATCGCACGCCATCGAACCGCACGAGCCCTCCAAACGTTGCCAGCCACAGATACCCGTCACGCGTCTGCAGAATGTCGGTGACGGAATTCTGGGGTAGACCGTTTTCGATGGTCCACGAGTCAAACCGAATTTGAGCCGTGCTGTTTGACGCAAGCGTAGAGAGAAGCGCCAGCCATAAGCTGGCCGCAAACAATAACCTTGAATGCAGCCTGACGCCCGATTTCAGAAGGCCCCGTCTCATCCTGTGGTCTTGTATAGGCCAGGAAAACCCGCACGGCTCTTTAGAAGGAACGAATGGGCGTCTCGATCTCATTTGAAGTACAGCACGCGCTATCGTTCTACGCGATACTTGAATCGGAGAAGCGTGAGCGAGAAATGCCGCCAACGGCTGTCGATCTGGATTAGCATGCGTGGCATTATCAAGCCGCTATTTTCACCGCGTCAAGTTTTTGCGATTTGAATTCGCCCAGCATTTTCTGCATGGACAACGATGCGAATTGGGTGCGAGTCAGCACAGCTTGGCCGGTTATAACAGAGTGAAGTTTTCGGCTGGGATCTCAAGGCGCTGACCGTTACCGCGATTTGCTCGGCATTGCCAGGCCGCCCTCACCGAAGAATGAGGTATCGAGCAATCGGTTTCCCTGGACGATGCGCAAAACGAACACAGTCGAAGCCTCGATGCGAAAGATCACCCGATAATCACCAAGAATCAGATGACGGTATTGGGTTCCGAGCAGTTTGTTTTCCGGTATTGCAGGGCACCGGTGTGGCATTCGTTCGAGCGTACCGATCTTTTCCTCAAGGTGCACCACAAAGCGTGTGGCATTCTCAATTGAATCGGCGGCGATGTGAGTCCATATTTCGTCGACGTCGCCTTCCGCGGTTTGCGTGATCTCAACGCGATATTTTGCGGCCACGCTTGAATTCGCGGAGGAAGGAGCGCACGGAGCGCGTGCGGCCAGCTCGCACATCGTCTTCAGCAGGTGCCAGGAGCTTTGCCGCATTGCTGGCACTGAGATGCTTCTCGTATGTCCTGGCGTCGATTAGGACCGCATCTGCCTTGCCATTCACGGTCAGCACTACGGGTCTTCCAGTCTGTCGAACTTGATCCAGTATTTCGCGAGTCTTACGCTTCAGCTCAGTTACCGAACGGATGTCATCAATCAATTTCATGGTTACAATATAGCGCACAATTCCGTGCTGTTAATAGCACTGAATAAGAGGCTTGAAATCTGTTGCTCTTAGCGAATTGAAGCACGGCCGTCAACAGCCCAGAAAATGGCCCCCTAATGGACTAGAAGAACCAGAAGTCCAGATCTGGGAAGTTGAAAACGGCTGGGCAAGTCGGCGAGTATTCAGCTTGATCGTTGAAGCCCGACGCCCACCAAAGCGAAACTTGACCGCAGAGGTGATCCGACAAGTTGGATTAAGCGCGGGAAGAGTCCTGCTTGTCCGGTCAACGCGATTTTCGCTCACCTCGACGCGTCCAAGCGAGACTTGAATATGGACGACAGCCTCGTCATCACCGCAAACAAGTTTTGCAGATTTTTGCTACTTTCCATACAGGCACATCCAAACCAGTCTTGTGTGCGCTTGTAAGGAGCTGTATTAATGCGGCGCATAAACAGCTAGAAACAAACCCGATCGACCACACGCTGTTGAATACTAAAGAAAAAAGAAAAACCGCCGTTTTGACCTGAAAAGGCCGGCGTCGGCGGTTCAACTCCGTCCCTCGGCATTTTCCCTTCAATAACTTGGGCATGCGAGGTCAGGTCGGCTCAAAGGCCACTTTCCGATTTTGCACTTTTTGCAACTCTTGGGCGCAGACTTCCACGTCCAGCGCGCTTCATGGATTTGCTCATCTGGCCAGTGAACATAAATGTTCTGGGTAATGGTAGGGTTGGCGTGTCCAAGCAGTTTGGAAATGGTTCCGATGTCCTTTCCTTCATTTGCAGAATCGTCGCGTGAGCATGTCTCGGTGAAGTGGTGAGTACAATGCGGAACTTTCGCGTTCTTACAAGCAGTCTTTAATGCCTGCCGCATCTTTTTATACCACGTTCCGTGTTGATTCAGGAACCACGGTTCATCGGGTTTCATGTCCTTTCTTTCCGCAAGGTCTTCCTCGATGACTCGCCCTTGCCAAAAGAGGGCTTAACTAAAACACCTCGTTTCTCAGTGGGTTCTGTGAGTATTCACCAGGCTCGCAGATGACCGCCTGGCATATTCTCCACTTCAACGTAACAGCGCATCCGACAGTTGAGGTGGACTGCGCAACAAGTCGTGGAAGCGTTGCGCATAAAGGAAGTCCTGAGCCCCAGGGTCTCCGTGGCAAAGAGCTTAGCGGGGCGGGTCATCGGATCATTCGGCGGGAGTGCTCACGCCAGAAGACTGTTGCCTCTCGGACGACCTTACTGATCCAGTGGCAAGCTTCAATTAATCGGTGAGTTTTCGTCCGATCTGAACGGCGCCCGCGACCCGAAGCGGGAGGATAGAACGGGCAATTCTCGCCTGTGCTAGAGGAATTCTGCCCTGCCATCACTTCGAGCGAATCAGCTCGCAACCTCGAAAGCGATGCAGCATTGATACATGCCATTGATCGGGTGTGGGTACGCAGCGTGCAGTTTTATATGGCCGTGTGCTATATAAACTGACACTGCCACGATGCTGTAATTTCCATTTCTGAGTCTCACCCATGCCACCTGTCGGCGCACGGCGAATTTATGGAAGAAAGACAGGAGCGTCTGTATGAAGAAACGACGGCTTGCATCCTACGCATTACCTTCAGTCATCATCACGTTAATCGTCCTCGCTGTTTCGCTCTCCTGTGTCCGCCTTATTTCTGCTGCCGGTACGACGTTAGGGGATGTTGCCACGTCCATGCAGCCAGGGACCTGGGTGGAGGTGCCTCAGACGAGTATCGATTCGATTCTCGGGCACGGTACCCGTAAGGGAAACAACCTTCCCTACTCCATGAATGGTAAATGGGATTCAGTCGCTCGCCGTCTGCACTTTCTCGGCGCAGATGACGGTGAACCGCATATTTATCACGTGTACTACGACGAGGCGACTAATTCATGGGTCGATCTCGGTTTCCCCTCCGGCTTCGGATCGGCCCCAGGCATCCATGGTTACGATCAGCTGGCCCTCGATCCGGTGACCAGGCAACTGTACTTCAACCCTTACGGGGCGAATCCTCAGGGAACAAAAGTCTACCAGTATTTTCTGGCGTCAAACGGCCCCTGGAATTTCGCCAGCCAATATACACCGTCAGGAAATGTCGCTGTGACACACGGTGTCGATTGGTTCGATGGCCCATTCAACGGAGCCGGAGTGAACGGCGTCCTGGCAATTTACAACTGTGGTGTTGCGGGCGGCGAAATCGTTATTTATGACGCAGCAGCAAACCGTTGGATCGCCGACATTACAGGATTTGGCGGAAGCTCGACTGACCATTGCTTTCTGGAACACAGCAAAGTCCACAACGTAGCGATTTTGGGCGGGGGCAACGAGAACGGACGCTCGGTCTGGCGGCTGAACGCGGATGGTACAGTCACGGCGTTGTCTGAGGCTCCTGTGGACGTCGGTATTCACAAGGCAAACGTTGTTGCCGATCCCGCCACCGGAAACTTTCTGGTCATGGGATACCATCAGCTGTGGGAATTCGATCCGAGAGGCCTCGGCACCTGGACACTTCAAACCGGATCCCGTACGCCTCCAAGCTCAGTAGGCAATCCGGGTACTCCCGATTTCGATGGCGTTTTCAGCACGGCCATTTCCAATTACGGCGTTGTGGCCTACACGACCTGCCGCGGGCGCACTTGTAATATGTCTCTCTATAAGCATGCTGGGCGGACTCCAACCCCAGTGCCCTCGCCGCCATCCGAAAGGACTTCACCTGCGGTATCTATCGCTTCTCCCAATTTAGTGGCAACAGTCTCCGCGATCAGTGCGCCAGGCAGAATTTTGGACATCCTGCCGGGTACTGATGTCTTTGGCGTAGCGGCCCAAAGCCTCTTGCCAGGTGACACGCTGATTGTGCATCAGGGCACTTACAACGAAACCCTTCCCATGAGTATTCAGGTGCGGGGCACGGCAGCCGCTCCGATTACCATCATGGGAGCGACAGGCGAATCCAGGCCAGTGATTACCCGGCCAACTACTGCTTTGCTTCAGAACACGATCAACATCGATGGCTTGGCTGCATATATCACAATTCGCGGGCTTGAGATTGTCGGCAATGGCGGAAACGGCGTCAACATGGGTGGCACGGTCTCCTTCATCACTCTAGAAGACCTGGTCATCCACGACGTTAACATTGGTATAAATTTCGCCAACAACATGAACAATATCACCGTCCGGAAGACTCACATTTACAACACCGGTATTAACGGCGGAACCGGCGAAGGTATTTACGTGGGTTGCAACACCGGCACGTGCATTGTTCATGACTCTCTGATCGAACAAAACTGGATTCATGACAGTCTTCCCGGAACGGCGCAGGGTGATGGCATCGAAGTCAACGTTGGATCGCATTCCAACACGATTCGCGACAACGTCATCTACAACAGGGCTTATCCGGGAATCTTCGTCTACGGCACCGGCACCAATCCGGTGAACATCGTCGAAGGCAATGTGATCTGGAACGCTCTCGAAGGCATTTACGCTGTCGCTGACGCCATTGTTCGTAACAACATCGTGACCAACAGTGGCACGGGTCTGTCGTTATACCCCCACGCGCAAGTACCCCAGATGAAGAATCTCACCGCGGTCAACAACACGCTATACGACAACGACGAGGGAATTCATATGCGGTGGATCGGCGCCACTAACATGGTTCTGGCGAACAACGCGATTTACTCCCCCGACATGACTGCCCTCAATCTCGCTGGAAGCACGGGTACATTTGTTGCGAACTATGTCGAAGGTACAGCCGACCGGTCCTTAGATACCACCGCGTTCATCGACGGCGGCAGTGCGACCAATGCCTTTGTCGATCCCGCCACGTGGAATTTTTGGCTAACCACGAGTTCGCCACTGATTGGGACGGCCAACAGCACTTATGCACCAGGCCTCGACTTTAACGGTGGCAGCCGCGTCTCTCCATTTGACGTCGGAGCCTATGAGACCAATGCGGCACCCGCCAACCCGGGATGGCAGATGACCGAAGGGTTCAAAAGCTCCTCCACTCGTCCACCGGACACCACGCCTCCCACAGTCTCTATAACCAGTCCGGCCAACGGCTCCACCGTTTCGGCCACGATCACGGTTTCGGCCACCGCTTCAGACAATCGGCGGGTCGCCGGTGTTCAATTCAAGCTCGATGGCGTCAATCTGGGAACCGAGGATACGCGCTCTCCGTATTCAAGATCGTGGAACACGACCACGGCCTCCAATGGTTCGCACACGCTTACCGCCGTCGCTCGAGATTTCGCAGGAAACCAGACGACCTCCACCGCCGTCACCGTCACCGTGAGTAATACCACCCCGGATACGACGCCACCGACAGTCTCGATCACGAGTCCGGCCAGCGGCGCCACGGTTTCCGCCTCGATCACGGTTTCGGCCACCGCTTCCGATAACGTGGGAGTCGCCGGCGTTCAATTCAAGCTCGACGGCGCCAATCTGGGAGCCGAGGATACCTCCTCTCCCTATTCAACATCATGGGACACGACCATGGCCTCGAATGGGTCACACACCCTTACAGCCGTCGCTCGAGATGCGGCAGGAAACCAGAAGACCTCCACCGCCGTTACCGTCACCGTGAGTAATACCATCCCGGATACGACGCCACCGAC
>Ga0137394_10002463_pt1 | contig 13678 bp, 13 predicted proteins | sample czobulk116metaG_FD_108278 | JGI IMG/M metagenome (GOLD analysis project Ga0137394, IMG submission 108278) | Vadose zone soil microbial communities from Angelo Coast Range Reserve, California, USA - czobulk1.16 metaG | ecosystem: Environmental > Terrestrial > Soil > Vadose zone | place: USA...
CATTTCTCGGGTTGAAAACGGCCACACCGTTCCGGCGATCGAAACGCTAGAAAAGCTGGCTCGTGCGCTGGAAGTTCCTCTTTACCAGCTTTTTTATGATGGTGAAGAGCCGCCCAAACTGCCCAATCTCCCCAAGCGGAAGTCGTCTGAAGACATCGCTTGGGGAAGTTCCGGCAAGGACGGGCGTTTTCTTAACAAGCTTCGTCGCTTGCTGGCTAAAACTGAGGAAGCAGATCGGAGGCTTCTTCTGCACATGGCCCAGAAAATGGCTCGACCAAGGAATGGGAGAGCCGCAAGCAACTAAAACCGGATTGCCGGGTTGGATGCGGATAGCCGTTAGAATTGGTCAGAAAGGACTCAAGCCACACCGAAGTGGGGCTGCAAGGGGTGACAAAATGGACTTGCGCTGCCCGAAGTGCAATAGCACCGATCTCAAGAAAGTTTCTCTCGCCTACCAAGAAGGCACCTACCACATAGACACGCGGTCCAGAATGCGGGGGCTTCTGTTCGCGGGTGGGGGACCAGATATCTTGGTCGGTAGAACGACCACGCGCGGGGTACAGCAATCTGCCCTTTCAAAGCGTCTTAGCCCACCCTCGAAGTGGTCGTATGTAAAGCTCGTCTTGTGGTCGGCAGTCGTGACTCTTATCGCCCTCATAATTTACGTTCAGCATGTGATGTCGAGTCCGGTGCCCGCATCTTCGTTACCTGTGAAGCTCTATGTGGCCTTAGCTCCGGTCGTCTTTGTTCTGCTCGTAGGAATTGTCTGGCGTCACAATCACTCGACTTACGAGCAAAAGTTCGTTCAGTGGAATGAGTCTTTTATTTGCGAACGGTGTGGGACGGTCAGCCGACAGGCCGTCCACTAAGAGCTTGAGTGGCCTATGCTTCGGCTACCGGGTTCAGAGCTTTGCCTTGAATAAAGTCCGCAGCTTTCTGTGCATGTGAGGCAGCGGAAACCAGCAGGCGCGAATCGGACTTGAGCCGGGCAATCCACGTCTTGAGATAGGCGGCTGAGTTTTCAAGAATCCGCTGCTCGATTCCCGCGATGCCGCACAGCATGGCGGCGGTCATCTCCGCGATGAGTTCCTCTTTCGAGTAGGATTCCGAGCCAAAGGAAACCGGGTTGTCGAAGTTCTCCCGGTGCAAGCGCTTGGCGTGCCCTGTGCTGTGGGCTAGTTCGTGGAATTCAGTGGCGTAATATTCTTCCGATGAATGAAAGAGGCCGCGAGCCGGCATACCGACCACGTCGTTGCTCGGCGAGTACCACGCTTTGTCGGATTGCTCGAACGCTGGTGGGTTCGGCATGCTCGTGACAATTTGTTCGCACGTCTCGATGGGATTGTTGCTTCGCACGTCGCGCAGAAGGGACCCGGGGATGTCGATTCCTTCCGCCTGCGACAAATTGAACACGCTGTAATAGCGGAGTAGAAAGGGCCGGGAGGTCTGTTTCGTGCCGTCCTGCGTGGTCGTCTCCCGCTCGTCACCGATGTTCCAGAAGATGACGGGCGAAGACTTCTCACCTTTGCGGATTCTCCCGCCTAACTTGGTTGCCTGATTGAAAGTAAGCCAGAATCGTGATGGGAACCCCTGCGAAGCAAGGGTAAAGACATTGAGTCCGCGATACTCTTTTTGCGTAAGGAGGTTTGCGGGAGTCTGACAGGTCCACGGCTTGCGCCAGGGAGCCACCCCGGATTCAAGCTGCTTGATAATTTTCTCGGTGACGATTTCGTAGACGCTAGGCATTGCATTCCCTCCAGTGTGAATTAGTGTTTTCAGGCCCTTTCAGGGCATAAAAAACAACATGCTTTACTGGAGGCGGGTTCTGGCCGTGGTTCGCGGCTGTCAAGCCCCGAAGCGGATTTCAGCGGAGCCCAGATGGGCGCGGAAGCGAGTACGGTGGGGTGTACCGAGCGGAGCTGCACAAGCGGGCTTTACAGTGGGAAGCGGACTATGGCCTATTTTGCGCCGGGTAAAGCGTGTGGCAGTTAGCTGTTCCTCGTATCCAGAGTGCAATTCCTAAACCATGTTAAATTCGAAGGTAAGATGAACGATGCTCTTCTGCGGATCATGACCGACAGTGAACGCCAACTTCGATTTGCACAATCACCACAAAATCTTCATTTCGATGTTACCTCCGGTCCATTGGCTACTCCCTCGCCGCCACTGTGTCGTAGAGCCCGTAGTGGGTCAGTCCCTCGTGGCTCTCGATGCCCGTGTAGCGAAGGGACGCGTCCTCGTACCGGCGGAACGCGAACACGGCTTGGTTCATCTGCTCGGTGTTGAACACCTTAAGGCTAACAAGCAAGTGGAAGTCCTTCACCGTAAGCCCGGTGACGGCCAGAAACAAGTCCGGCTCGAGCTTGGTGATGACATCCTGCAGCGTGTTCTCGCGAAAGTCGGTCAGGTACATAAACGCAGGGATGCGCGTAGCGAACTTGATTAGCTTCTCCTGGACGAGCTTGCGTTTTGATTTGTATTCCTTTTCCTCCTCGGTGAGGTGCGTCTGCTCCTTCGCCGTCAGGTCTTTATCCTTGGCCTTGTTCTTGAGCTCCTTCACACTCTCGCTTTTGTTGATAATAGTCTCGATGATGTGTTCGCCTAGCGAGCGCCAGCCTTCAATCTGTTCTACAGCTGCCATTGCTTCAGGATTGTCGAGGATGCGGCGTAGAGTGTCGTTATCCACGTTCACGAGCAGTGCACTCTCCCATTTGCGAGCCAACAGCGTGGCGGAAGTGCCGGCCATTGCGATGTCGAGAATGCCGCCCGCGTCAATCTGCGTCATGTTCGCGCCATCGTAAGCAAGAACCGGGAGGAACGACACGAGATCCCTAACCGCGTTCTCCGGATTCAGTTCGTTGGGTGACAGGCCTATTCCGTACTCGGAGAGCTGCCGCAGCGCGCGAGTAGGCGCGAAATCAAACACGAAGCAAACAGGTTTGAGGATTTCTTCTTCATTCGGGTTATCGCCATTCGGATTCTTAATGGACCACGGTGACTGCACCCGGAACGCGGCCTGAAAGTAGGTTTCCGGGCTCTTCAGATTGCGCAGCATCAGAATGGACGACCACTGCGGCACGGTGATGCCTGTGGTGAGCTTGCCGCAAGAGAGCGTAATCGTCTTGGTCTCGAACCCGCTCCCGATGGCCTCGCGCACAGGCGGTAACGCTTCAAGCCCGATTCCTGCCGAGGCACCAGCCGCGACCACGACCTCGTACTCATGCCAGAAAATATTGTGCTTCTCGGCGAGCAGATTTTTCATCGCGTGACAGGACGCGACGTTAGGAAGAAACCAGAACGAGTGCTGGAGGTAAGGCAGCAGGCGCACATCCGAATACGGGAACGGCGGCCGTGAGCCCGTCTTAAGGCTCTCGACGGCTTTCGGCGCGTACTGGCCTCGGATTATGTCCAGCCACTTCTGCACGTCGCTTTTATGCTTGAACTGCGCCTTGGCCTCCCTGCCCGACGCCTCAAAGAATTCGTTGAGATCGAACTCGTCGAACTCTCCCGCGCTAGCGATCACCACCAGCTCATCCGGCATCTGGTACGTCAGCAGCCGCATCTGTGGCAGCGCTCCGTAGGGATTCCACATGCCGGGATGTTTGGTAGCAAACTCTGCCTTGGCGCGCTGCTCATCGGTGTACGTCCAGTTAAAAATCTGTTCCTCAATGAATTCGCCCGTGGCCAGCGCCTTGAACGGAGTCCCGGACAGGTAAAGGTAGGCCTTGGTCGTAATGGGCAGGAACTCGGTTTCTTTCTCCGAGAGCACAATGAGGTCTTCGTTCACGTGTTCCAGGCCCGCCGCATACTCCAGCTTGGCCTCCTTTTTCGCAATCGCCTCTTCCTCGCCCTCGAAGAGTTCCTTCGCGGTCTCGCGCCATGCACCGAAGTGGTATTCATCGAACACTACTAGGTCCCACTTCACCTTGTGAAGCCATTCATTCTTGGGCTTGATGTTCCCGGCGTCGTCGCGGCCCAGCAAATCCTGGAAGGACCCAAAATAAACGAGCGGCTTCTTGACGGAAACTTTTGTCGGATCGCTGTCAGAATTGCGCGAGAGGTATTGCCACCCGTCGAAGTCCACGTGGGACTCAATGTCGGTCTGCCATGCGTCCTCGACTGCCGGCTTGAACGTAACCACAAGCACGCGTTTGGCGCCCATCTTCTTGGCGAGCTGATAGGTAGTGAAGGTCTTACCGAAGCGCATCTTCGCGTTCCAGAGGAAACGTGGAACAGCGTGCATGTCTTCCGCCCATCGCGAGAGGAAGTAAGTGTGCGTCACCTTCACCGCTTCGGTCTGTTCTCGACGCATCGGGAATGTCAAGTGATGCGTGCCGGTGAACTGTTTCCCCGCGCGCAGTTCAGTGAGCACGGTCTTCACGTCCTTGAGCGTGCAGCGCATCCATTCCAGTTCGGTGTTCTCGAAGCCTTTCCTGGCGAGCGCGGCGCGCACATCGTGATCGGAAAAGATGCCGCCGTTGTTGCGCTCGGCGGACTCGTCCAGCTCAACGCGATAGTTCTTGATGGCGGCTGTCTTGAGCTGTTCGGCTAGGCGCTGCTTCACGTCGCGCGTCGTCTGCCCGACCTTGAGCAGACCAGCATGTGCCTTATCCTCGATGGAGTAGGCATAAATGCGCGGCCGAGCCATTGGCTTCGGCGTGAGGATCTCTTGGATGGTCGGCTTACTCGTCGTTACCGTCATCTAAGTTCATTGGACGGACTAGTTTCTCGATGAACGCAATCTCGTCCTTGGTTATGCCGTACTTTTTGTAGAGCAATTCGTCTGTCCACGGTTTTGTCCACTTCTGAGTTGGAACGAAGGTGTAGACCCTGCGGGTGGTGTTGTGGGAGGGCTTGTGCAGGAGAATTAGAAGGCGAGTCAGTCGACAAGAGAGATAGGACAAGGCGCTTTCGGCCTTGGATTTCGACTCGAATGGGCCAATGCACAGATACGTCTCCGAACAGACGCTGCCTGGCTCTCCAAGGAATGGTGTGCTGATAATTTTGTGCGGATAAGTGTCCTTGTTTCCGGTGCCAGGAGCGGCGAACCCCACAAAGACCTTCCACTTGTCTATGAGGTTGATGGCGGTCTCAACAGAGGCTCTAGGCATGTATCCCTTCCCGCCATTCTGGTAGACGAGAACATTCTTTGCACCTTTAGCAATCTTGCCTCTAAACGTCGAATCAAGCCCGAAAGGCCTTCTCGTACTGACCAATCGACCGAATCGGCTGCCATCGGGCAGTAACAATGAATCGGTTGCGCCGCCCTCGACAGCAACTACCTTTTTGAGAATCGACAAGCCATCGTTGAAGCGGACAAACACGTCCGCGCCCTCCTCAAGGAGCGGACGTGTTGACGTCGAAGGCGACTCGTCCTTAAAGTACGTTGTGACGCGACACGGACCGCGATTGTCCCGATCCCAAAGGAAGTAGCAGACACCGCCCTTTAGAGCCACGTTTGGAAAGACGTCGGATGAGATCACATAGTCGTCGATTGAACGTAAACGTTCGTCCCCAAGCATGGACCCTCTGAACTCATCTAGCCCCTTGCCACCCGTGAACCAACGAGAGGGAATAACCATCGTCAGTAGGCGTGGGTTGAGCTTCTTTGCCTGGTCAACAAAAAGGTTATAGATCGGCATAGCAGACGTACCTGTGCCGCCACCGTCTGCCAGCTGATACGGCGGATTGCCGATGATCACGTCGAATTGCATGTCGCCTCCAAAAAGCTCGGCTATCCGAGTCTTGATGTCGTGGGTGTGAATGAACGCATAGGCGTGGGATTCCAGCCCTTCACCGCGGTCGAGCGTCGATTGACTTGCCCCGCAATACGTACAGTTGCCGTCGCCCCATGTGTGTTCCGTGCGCTCAAACCAGATGTTGCCGGAGTCACTGGTGAAGCCCGTGGCGATGGAATGCTCACCATTGGCGTGCTTCGAGCAATACACGCTGCGCCGCGCCAGCAGACTCGTGAGATATGTAATCCCGAGCCCGAACACTTGCCTGGTCAGGATGTGACTGACGCGCTCTTCGAGGTCGGGAATCTCGGCCGCCAATCCTTTCGTGAGGCGGCTAGTAATCTCGCGAAGGAACACACCCGATTTCGTGCATGGATCGAGAAACTTCACGCTCTTGTTCGCCCAGATATTCGCGCCGCTGCGGTTAGCCGCCCACGCATCTCCCAACGTGTCGAGCATCCGGTTCGCAAACTCGGGTGGCGTGAACACCTCGTCGTTCGAGAGGTTCGCGATGCACGACAGCACATCCGGGTTGCGAGCGCGCAGCGCAAAACTAGCCTGCGTGCTCACGCAGCCTCCTTCGGTTTGCCTTCGTGGGTGGCCGTGGCTAGCTCGCGCACCGTCATCGGAGCGTAAGTCTTCGTCGGTGTGAAGATTTCGTGCTTACCCAAATGAGCGAAGAGCGAACCCTCCGCCGTGAAAGTTGATGCGGCAGCGAGAGCGTCGAAGAGGAAGTCGCGCCGCTGGAACTTGCCCTTGCCGAGATAGCCCCACTCGGCAAAGGCGATGGACTTTCCGTGATATGTGCGCATCGTCAACGCGTCGCCGTGCACAAGGTTCTGCGACAGCACATAGGACGCAGATCGGTACAGGTCCTCAAATTCATTCAGGTTCAGATAGGCCGCGAAAATGTCCAGCAGGTTCGCGCGGCACTCGGCGATGTTGTCCGCCAGCAACTCGATGCCGTAGATGCACATCAGTGCGAGCAACGCATAGTGCCGTTTCTCGAAATCGGACTCCCCGAACTTGAGTTCGACGGCACCGAGCTTTCGTTGCAGAACCGGGACGAGGAAGTTACCGCTGCCGCATGCTGGCTCGAGGAAGCGGGAATCGATCCGCTCGGTTTCGGACTTCACTAGGTTGAGCATCGCCTCGACCATCCACGGAGGAGTAAACACCTCCCCATGGTCGGCGACGCGCTTCTTTGACTTAATCATGCTCAAGAACGGATTGTATAACAATCAAGGAAGAACCCCCGCCACCATTATCGAAAACTGAATTCAAGATCTGCATGGGTATCCATAGCACGGGTTCATCCCATTGGACTGGGCACCCACTTGCGCCGCAATTTCGGGGACGTGTATGTCATTTTACCTCATCACTTTGCCTGTCAGGAAAATGTAACGCAAAGTGCGGAAAACCGCGGCAAAAAGGCGGCAAACAACAATGAAGGAAGGAGAAAGCAGGTTGCGGGAATTTGCCCCAACTTGTTGAATCCGCTCGATTAGCCACTCCTCTGGCAAGATTTGGCAAAGTAGATCGAACGGCTTCTAGCAGAGGGTCGGGAGTTAGGCTGAACAGATTTAGGAGTCAAACTTCCCCTAAGGACGAAGGAGTTGCCAACAGTGATGAGGATGCTGCAACTACTGTTTCGGCTTGAGCCGCCAGCGGATCTCAACGTGGTCGCTGGGAACAAACACTTTGCGATAAATATATTCGTTGCCGCTACGCTGGTCAGATTGTGGTGCGTATATTTCGAGGTCATCGGTCGAAGAGAGCCGCACGCGCGGATTGATTGTGGAACTCGCGAAATTTGTTACTGAAAACCCCATCCTCGGTCCACGGGTGACAAACTTTATGTAGGCATGCAACCTATCCCCCTTCTTCAATTTGAACTTTTTGCCGGACCAGGCGGACACCATCGGCTCATTTTTATCCGGGGCAAGCTGCGGCGTTTCCTCCGTGTAGTTCAATTTCGGATGTGAGGTTGAAGTAACGGATGCTTCCAGAATCCGCCCTTGTTCGGCATCCATGAAAGAAATTTGTTGGCGGAATTCGGTTGTTGCAACCGCCACAACATCCCATCGCATTGACCACGTAACATTCACTAATCCATCGGAAGCAGTCTCCGCATGCACATCGATGATCGCATTTTCTCGGTAGGAGCGGTTATTCAACAAAAAGTCCCGAAGCGTTTCCCTGATTTCCTCCGGCAGATCAAATCCAAGTAAGTGGTGGAAAATATCCGCGCTTGCTTCCCTCAGTAGTCGGCGTTTCAAAAAGGGATCGACAGCCACCGTCACGACTCCCGCGATGAGAAGCGCTTTCCAAAGATCAATCACGGCGTCGCTTGGACAGCAGACCCAGCCGAAACGCCCAGCAATCGAACGCCAAAGTATTCCGGTGGTCCCGGCGATGATCAATAAGACGCCGTTTGCTGGACCGATCCATGCCTTCCACTTATCAGAGCCCATCGCCAGCCTCCGGGGATGTTCGGCGCATTGTACTCCGTTTCTCTTTTTCGATTTTCCACTGGCCGGGCGCATCCGCCCCAGCCATCGAGCAGGTTCGCCGGTAACGACAGCTGATACACTTCAAGAATGCTCATATTGTTCACCACGAACCCCTCCGGCTCGCAGGAAATCACGCTGGAAGAGCAAGTGCCGGTGCAAGTCTGGGAGGCGTTACGCAGGAACGCCATTCGCCTTATGAAGTCGCAATTCTGTCACGATGCTTGGAAACATCTGGAAGAGACACCGTATGAATTGTGGCGTGGAACAAATGGTTTCGGCGACCGGTTCGAGTTGTTGTGCTACAACACTGACATCGAAAACTACACCAAAGTCGAGCGAGAGTACGAAAGCAATGCGAACTACTTCAATGCTTACGCCTATCCCGCAATCGCGGAAGCATTGCAAACCCTTCATCGGCCAATTCGATTCGTTGCCGTGGAGCTAGACGTTACTGAGAAAGTCCAGAGTGTCCTTGCGCCGAAGCTTGAGATTACTTCCGAGATCGTTGAAGCAGCCCTACGTGATGCCGAGACCCTGATTCGTTCCAGCGGCCCGGCGAACGCTCTTGATAGAGTCCACACGGCTTTGCATGGCTACTTGGAAGCCGTCTGTAAGAGGGCGGGGATCGCCTTTAAAGAAGATGCGAATATCGCAATGTTATTCGGTCGTATCCGCGACGAGCATCCGGCCCTAAAAGTCACAGACCCCCAAACGCAGAAAATGAGGGTGGTGATTCTTCGTGGCATGGCACAGATCGTCGAGGTACTGAATGCGGCCCGTAATGAGAAGACGTTGGCGCATCCGAATTCTTTGCTCGACGAAGCCGACGCCATGCTCGCCATCAACTCCACACGGACGCTTTTGCATTACTTCGACAAACGGCTGAAGTAAACGGAGGGAGAATGCTGACCGCTATCGTCGGCATCATAGGGACGTTGGTTGGGGTCATTGTCGGCCAGTTTCTAAGCTCGGCTCGCGACCACGCGAAATGGATTAAGGATTACAAGAGAGCCGAGTATCGCGAGTTGTTGGACTTGCTGTATCAGACTGTCACCGTCGTTCACGATAATCGTCCGAACCTGAGCAACTTCAATTCTGCGCCCGTCAACGTTGCGGTAGTACAGCTATCGAGGGCGTTTGCGGATCGTATCTTTATAGCTGAGGAGTTGGCAGAGGTTGGAGCAGTCGAAGACTGGCACAAGATGAAGCAAGTAATCTACTACGAGCCGGAGCTACAGGAACTCACACCGATTGAGTTGCGATACACGTTGACCAATATCCACGACCGCGAGGACAAACTGCGGAATAAGATTCTTGGGCAGGCAAAGAAAAACGTCGTTAGATTCAAGTTCTTGGAAGTCTGAAGCTCAGGTCACGGCTTCATGTGCAAAAGATAATAGACGAGCGTGGCGTATGTGGCGCTTCCGATGAAACTGCCTGTCGCGTTCTCCAGTATCGCCTTTACAGATTCAAAGCTCGCCCGAATGATCCCCGTCTTGGGATTCGGCGACTTCATTTGAGCATCAATTGTGGCAAAGTCCGCGTCAGCTTCCGACCGTTGCGGCTCTGATAGATTTGCCCCCGCCACTAGCTCGCGGAGATTTGCCACAAAGTTTGTGAACTCCTCACTCTTGATTTCGAACATCTGGCTGACCGACGCCCCCGGACTGCCTTGAATGAACGCAGAGTTTTCCATGTTCTCGATATGGATGTGCGTGGAGCCCCCTGGGGCAGACGGCGCTGATTCCGCATTCGTTTCGGCTTTCGGGATTGGCTCAAGGCTACATCCAAGTTCACGGCGCTCCCCGTGCTCCGTTCTAATGGTGTGCATGTATTCACCCAAGGAACTCGGCTCATCATCGACTCGAGTTACAAGACCTTTTACGCCGGACGAAATCAATACGTTTGCACCGGGGGCAAAGCGATTTTTCTTGGTTCTTCCGAACGAAGTAGTTTTCGGTCGCGGCATAACCATAGATATACGCGGCCTGATGTGCAGCGTCAACGGGAGCATACGACTTGTCGCAGCGGACTCTACACTTCCTTAATCAAGATGAGATGAACGCTATCGGCATCAAATGTAAACCAGATATACAGAGCTGGCTCTCCGCTGCCTATTCGCTCCATCCCGAAATTCGGTCCAAGGCTGAAATGCCCTTCCGGCTTCCTTGCGATATCTTCAATGACGCTTCGGAGAATCTCGTCAAGTTCCTCAGCCGAATATCGTAGCTTTTCCTTGTCGTGACGAAAGGAATCTTCCTCTATGACAACGCGCATCCTAAATTGGTCTGGATTCGGTTGGGCTGCCATTTTGCTGAACGAAACGTTGTGCGACATTAGACACTCCTAGAAAAGTGTCATCTGCCGGTTTCCGTTTGCTCAGCCTGAGCCCAAGCCCGTTTTGCGTCCTTGCCTCACCCTGCTTTTGCGTCTGCTTCCCGATGTTTGGAAGCGGTCTACTCGCTCAAGTCGATGGTCGGTGCTACTTCCTACCGCCATCTTGAGGCAACAGTCTACTCGGGGCTGTACCCCTCGGGACAGCACTTGGGAGTGCCGCCGTAGGCATTTCTACTAGGATAGCCGTCTGCGAGGAGTATCCTCCGCGCTGGAGCACCTGTCAATTCCCGTACGGAACTGTCAGGTCGGCCTGGACGCACGTAGTATAATTGTGAGGATCGTGTGATTCGGGGAGGTTCCATGCGTTTCAAAATTCTCAAGTGCGGCTGTGTCGTTCTCATAGGAGGCATTTTGACGCAAACCCTCGCACCGATTTGCCCTCATGGGAACAGTCTGTGCGAAATGCAAACCGAGCCGCCCCATGTTCCTCACGAGACTCCGGCCCGCCAGACTTTCACCGTTTCCAATTCCGTAGCGGCGTCTGGCTCGAATGTCCACGTAGGAATCGAATACATAAAACTCGCTGGTGACATCAGATGAGCGGGACTATTCGACCTGATGCTCTTTCGGCAGGCCAACCCGAGAAAGAAAATCAGCAAATCGCCTTGCGAAGTGCTCCAAGTATGGGCTGTTCAGATGTGTCCGCCGCGTGGCACCCGAACTGAGCTGGGCGTATAACTCTTCGGTCGGAACGGTAAAATATCGTTTGAAATCTATGCCCAGCGCTGGAAGCCCGTTCCCTTGGGCATCTGCTGATGCCGGAACTTTTTCGAGGGCATGGTAGCGTTCATCTTTGTTCTGAATGACCCGCTTTAGAATGTCACCGCCTCGCGGAAGACTCGCTATCAGCTCCTCGACCGTCGTTGCTTGAACCAGTAGGACGTTGGGAATCTGCTTGTTTTCTAGTTTCCTTTTGTCTTCGGCCTTCTCAGTATTTTTCGCCTTTTCCCTTGCGAAATAATCCTGCTCTAAATCACAGTCTTGCGTGACGACTACCGAATATGGATGTTTGATCTCCTCGATTACAGGGTTCTCCAGAGCAAGACTCTTAAAGCTGCGCCGATGCTGAATGACACCCGAGAGTATTTCTCCTGTCCTCAATGGAGCGCTGGTTGGTGAGCGAAAGTAGATGGGGACCGTAGGCTCAGCGGCTAAGGCTTGGCTCTTCGCTAGAGTGCTTGGAGATTCCGCAGCGGCAGTAAAACGAAACCACTGAACCAGACTGCGGAACAGTGTCATTCAATCGCCTAATCCTCGGTGACATGAAACTTCGGACGTTCGTAGGAGGACCCTTTGACGGCGTTGTAGAACCTCGAAACTGGTTGAGTCGATTCCGAGAATTCTTTCGTTCGGATGCACCAGTAAGTGTACGTCGCCGCAAGATTTTCGAGGGCTTCGGTCAGTCCCTCATCTGGCAATCGGGTCAACAAGTAATGTCCCCAGGTTCGCAGGACCGCCGACCTGCTGTATTGAGGTACCCCAGCCGTCGTCCTTAGAACAACGGAATGGGCAAATTTTGCGCCCGGCGACTCCTGTTGCCAGTTGATAGTCCAGTCTGTTCCGGCGACGGCAATTCCAGCTTCATTTGACGGGGTTCGGTTCCATTGCTCTATGAAGCCTGTCAGCAATGCACCACCTAAAAAGTCGCCCGGCTTGCCTGTTGAAGTAATCGAGTATTCTAGCGGCATCCTGCACTCCAGTTCTCTCAATGGTATAGAAGTCGTGGTCAATAATGTAGCAAACATCTCCGTCTTTATTACCTAGTCCGTGTTGCAGAGTGACCTTTGCGGCATCGCCCTGGAGCCTCAATGAAAGTTGGTGCCCTGTTCCCTCAACTGCATCAGCGATTCTTGAGTGAAATTCAGACGCGAGTTCTCGGGACAGTAGCTCGCCCCAGGGAACGTCCTTCAAGCCCAGGGGGTATCTTGCGATCACATCCCGATAGCGCAGGCCAATTCGGACGAAAAAAGAGGGCTCGTATATTTTTCCTAGCAGAGAAAGGGCTGTCCACAAACCTTCTCGGAACTCCTCCCAACGACGATACGACTTGCATAGGAGGGCCAACGATTCCTGCGTAAGTGTAATTTGCCACGCACCATCTCCCGACGTTAGTTCGTACGCCTTTGAGGAAGGAAGCGGGAGCAGTTTACTCATTATGGCTGCAAGCTCGGGCGGCAAGCCAGTTCCGACATCGAGCGGCGGAATCTCTCGGAAGAGTGGATAGTCTTTGCGTAGTGCCTCCTGAAACTCGACGGGCGGCTCAGAACTAATTTTCAGGATCGCAGGAAAACGAATCTGACAGATCACGGATTCGAGCGGATTCTTTTTGTAAATGACTCTTTCGGACTCAGGGAATGGTGCTGGGTCCTCTATTCGAGGGATAAAGGGAGCCGCGTCCAGCTTCGGCTGCGAGGTCATGGGGGCCAATCGACCCCGAGATTATCACAGGGTAGGGCAAAGCCCAAATCTAACCCTCCGAAACCCCAGTTGTCCGTTGTTCCAACCGCCGCTCTTCGGGACACCGCGTCGTCGGATTGTGTACAAGTTGTGTACAAGAAGGCGGGTTTGAAGGGCCTGAAAATGGACCTAAGCAACGCAGAATCAACAACAGACTCTTGAGCTACAGGCCCAATCGTGAGGTAACTTTGAAATTCTAGCAGGCGCGGAAGCTCTCGTACAACTATCTCCTTGCGGCTCCTTTCGCTCGCTGCTGGCCGCCGTTTCTACTGCACAAAGCCCACGTTGGGTGTTGGGAGATTGCCTTCCGGCGCCTCTTTTATTGTCCCAAACTGCGCTTCGTACCGCGCCAGATTCTCTCCCAGCGCGCGCCAGATGCGCTTCGCGTGCCCCGGGCTGACAATCGTGCTGCTAAGCAGCTTGCCCTGCGCGCCGTTGGGAAAAATGTAGATGAAATTCAGCGTGAACTCTTCCAGATTGTGGTGAATCATCACCAGGTTGCTGTACTGCCCTTGCAGTTCCTTTTCGTCGGCCTTGATCTGCACCTGGCCCTGCACCGGCTGCTGTTGATCC
>Ga0137394_10002465_pt1 | contig 13677 bp, 8 predicted proteins | sample czobulk116metaG_FD_108278 | JGI IMG/M metagenome (GOLD analysis project Ga0137394, IMG submission 108278) | Vadose zone soil microbial communities from Angelo Coast Range Reserve, California, USA - czobulk1.16 metaG | ecosystem: Environmental > Terrestrial > Soil > Vadose zone | place: USA...
GACGAAATTCAGGCTGTCGGGTGTTCCCCCAAACGTGAAGGCGAGGTTCATGGTGCCCCGCCCGGTGGCGGTATTGGACACCGTGTAATTCGCGGCCGTAAAGATCATCGGATAATCGGTGCCGTAAGCGTTGACGTCTCCAGCTGCGTTGGTGAGGGCGCCCGTCCCGTTCGAAGTAAATCGGCCCTCGATCGCCGCGCGATTATTTACGTTATCTAAACCAGCGGCGCCAAATGCGTAGTTACCCGTTATTCTGGCCGTGCTATAGGCAGTAGTGTCCGCTTTTTCCATGGTCCCTGAGCCGATCGTTCCCGCCCCGCCTGAGGCGTCGAACTCGATGAACTGGGCGTTGCCGTTGGCCATCATCGCGAAGGCGAGCCTCGCGCTTCCCCCGCCGATATTAAAAGTCATCACGCCCCTGCCGTCGGCACTGATCGAATAGGTTCCGGTGAACGATTGAGCGGCCGCTCCGCCACCCACGGCGTTGGTGTCCAGTTCGCCGTTGGTGAGATTGCCGGCCCCGTCCGCCGTGAATCTTCCCACCGCCGCAAAAACAGAAGAGATACTCCCGGTCCCTTTGATCCCGGTGAAGGTAAATGCGTAGTTGCCATTCAGCTCAGCGTTGTTCACCCCAGAGGTCTGGGCTCGAACCGACGAAGCAAGAACCGCGGCGAAACACACGATCAGCAGAACGTTCAGTTTTCTCATAATTTCTCCTCTACTTGCTGGCTGTCCGGTTGGTTAGGTCTGTTTCCGTTGCAGACCGAGAAACTCACGAATGACGTGCCGGATATCAGTCATTGCAGCACCCCTCTCCACGGCATGTTTTCGTTGATTCCGTGTAGTGGTGCCTGTCCTTTACCTCGTCTTAGTCCGCTGGTCTTAGCGGACGTTCCGTTTTTTCCTGGACAACGATTTGGGGAATGCGCGCAAGATGCAACTCACGCGATGGGTTCGACAGGTACTGGAATGTTTCGATGACTGTTTGACTCACTTCTTAAGGGAGCCGATGCGAGGAATGGTTGAGGTACCGCCGATCCGGAGCCAATGTACTGCTTCCACCACAGCGCGACATTCAGCAGTGCCCATCCTCTTCTCTTCAGGAAAGGTAGGACTCCCTCAAACTGAAAAAGATCTGTGTTTTCGCAAAAGTCCTTCATTTCTTTCACAACGTACTCTCCGAATTTGGTGTGATACCACTCGTAGACGGGTGCGGCGAAGCCTTGTTTTTTTCGATCAATGAGCTCGTCCGGTATCACACCCCTGACGGCCTTCTTCAGAATGTATTTGAGTACCCCGCTTTTGGTTTTTACCGCTTCGGGAATGCTCATCGCCAGCTCCACGAACTTGTGGTCGAGAAATGGGACACGCGCTTCCAAGCCCACCGCCATACTCATCTTATCCACACGCATGAGCAACAGTTCCGGTAATCTCAGATTCAAATCGAGATAAGTCATCCAATTGAGGGGCGATGGCTCCCAGGCTTTTTCCTCGAACCGTTGTCGAATCGGCCGGAGGGCCTCCCAAGAACTCAGTTCGCCGAATCTCTTGCGCAAACGTGGGGAGAGCAGCTGCCGCTTTTGCGAGTCGCTGAAAACCTCCGCCCCACCCCAGAAAACGGGCCGGTTTGACAAAGCTCTGCGCAGAACTTCACAGGAAAACTGACGGTCATAAGAGGCCCTTCGGCCCCGCTCCGCGAAATTGAGCCCCGCAAGTCCCAAGTTTCTCAGGGCGCCAGGAATTGGGAACAGATTGCTAAAGCGTTGTAGCCGGAGGGAGTCCTTCCAATATTTGTACCCCCAGAACAGCTCGTCAGAGCCTTCTCCCACTTGGCAGACTTTGACGCCGGCATCGCGAGCTAGTTTCGAAACGTAGTAGAGCGGCACGCAAACCGGATCTGCCAGCGGTTCATCCTGATGCCAAATGATCAGAGGAAGAGACTCAAGTAGGTCATTTTCCCTCAGCCGCAGTTCATGATGTTCCGCGCCAACCTCATTCGCCATCCGACGGGCATAGTGAAGCTCGTTCTGATAGCTTTTGTATTCTCGGTCATAGCCGATCGAGAAGGTCCTGACCGGCTGGCTCTCCCCTTCGGAAAAAAGCGCCGCATTGGTACTTGAGTCGATGCCGCCAGAGAGAAAAACGCCCACCGGAACGTCACTGATCTTGCGGAGCTTAACGGAAGTGCGCAGTTCGGAAAGAATGCGTTCCGCAATCTCCGCTTCAGTCGCATTCGTCAATGGCTCCGTGTGATCCCAAACGTCCCAGTACCGGCATTCTCGGACTTGACCGTCTTCGTTCACTCTCAACCATGTGCCTGGGGCGAGCTTCTGGATACCCGAAAAGAGAGTGTGTGGGGCTGGTGTCGCATTAAATGACAAATAGTAATAAAACGCCTCCTCATTGACACCACGTTCCTGCTGCTCGTCCTCCAGCAACGCTTTGATTTCTGAAGCGAAAGTGATACGTCCATGATGAATGCTGTAGTAGAGCGGCTTGACCCCGATGCGGTCACGAATCAACCACAGTTGACGCTGTTTCGTGTCCCATAGCGCGATGGCAAACATGCCGCGAAACTTGTGAACGCAGTCGATACCCCATTCTTCGAACGCATGCAGAATCACTTCGGTATCGGAATGGTCCGTCTTCCAGCGGTGTCCGCCCCGGGCCTCCAGTTCCTTACGAATTTCGGCATGGTTGTAAATTTCGCCGTTGAAGACCACCCAAAGAGTACCGTCTTCGTTACTCATCGGCTGCATGGCTCTTTCGGATAGGTCGATGATCGCCAGGCGACGAAACCCCAACCCAAGCCGCCGATCAGGCGAGACAAAGATTCCGGCGCCATCTGGTCCGCGATGCGACATCACATCCCGCATGCGGGTGAGATAAGGCTCTGAAACCCGGAAAGCGCTGTTAGTAAACGAAAGTACTCCGGCAATGCCGCACATTAGCAAACCTCCTCAACAGCGCGGTACATCCTGGACATTCCTCAAGATTCCGAGTGCTTGCCCCATGTCGCGATGATCCTCTGATGGAAACTCAATGTTGGGAGAATCCGAGCGATGAAAAGCATTTCTTGCAGGCCACTGCGGACGCCAAATGGAGCCTGACCAACTACCCTTGAACCCAGGTGGTGGGCTCGCCCCAGAGCCTCGGGTTAAACGCTTTCTAACGGAAGGATTCAGAGTTTAACCGCGCGGAACATCATAAGGGTACCGTGGCCAAGAAATGTCTCGAAGCCAAGCGTCACCCCGAACGTGCGTACGGCCTCGACGCGGAATCCGCAGGTATTGAGCAAGCGACGGAAACGCAATTCTGAATAGCTGTGTTTGGAATAATCGAGAAATTGAAACCAGCGCCGCCGACCTAGGTGCTTTGTGAGCCAGTATATGGCCAGCATCGGCCAGCGGGCAATTGGGTGCGCGTTTGGCACTGAAACAAGCAGCAATCCTTTCGGCTTTAATAGCCGCTTGAGTTCAACCAGAGCAGCGCACGGATCGGACACGTACTCAAGCACGCTTGAGCATAGGACGCCATCGAAGGTGCCGTCCGGCAATCCAGTCTCGCAGATGTCTCTAATCTGATGGAACTCGGTATTGCGGGCGGGAACGCAATTGGCAATCATTTCTGCGGAAGCGTCCACACCCAATGTGTTGCAGCCTTTGGCTTCGGCGAGGAATCGAGTGAGCGTCCCCGTTCCGCAGCCCGCGTCAAGCCAGTTCTGGCCTGCTATGTTGCGAGCTGGCAGCAGTTCGTGAAGAATGTCTTTGCGGACTGAAAACCCTTTCTTTTTGTAATTGGACTCCCATCTGCGGGCGCTCTGGGAATGGAAATAAACTGCATCATTCATGGCTGGTCTCTCGATGCGAGCCGGAAAGGACTTTGCGAATCGTCTGAAGAGTTGGCGTTGTTCTCAAGGTTACGAAACCGGTCTGCGACTCACTCAAGCACGCTTGGAATCTGTTTCTGCGCGATGCAAGATAACATGGCCTTGCCAACGTCTTGGCCATCGAGCAATCGGCGGAAAAGGCTCGCCACTTCTCTGGCGCGGATGTCCCACGTGCAGTCCCGAACAGCGTCCTGTCGCGTTTGGCGCTCGCGAGGCGAATCGCAAGCCAGCGCCTCAGCAACCAATGAGATGAATTCATCGATCGATCGGTAGATTCTGACGCCCGGGGTGTGCAGGTATTCGTATAGCGGAGAAATCACCACGGGCTTACCGGTTGCGAGGTATTCCCGGACCTTGATGGCGCTTCCGTAGCTGGTAAATGCGTTTTTCTGGTCCCAAGGCAACACACAGACGTCAATGTGGCGGTAATAGCGCGGAAGTTCGGAATAGGGCTTAGGGCCGAGAAAATGGATGTTGGGCGCGGACAGCTGCACTACGTTCGATTTCGAGCCGATGAAAACCCAGTGCCAATCGGGCCGCATCCTAGCTACGTGCTCGATTAAGGGCACATCCATAGTGTACCAGTCGGCAGCGCCTACGTATCCGAGCACTGGCCGAGGAATCGCAGCGATATCCGGAGGCGTCTCCGGAGGCAAGTTGGCGAACCGCTCATAGTCCACTGCTTGTTCGAGGAAATACCGGTGGCCGAATTCGGCTTCCTCATACAGTTTCCGGCCGGAGTACATTACCACCGCGGCGCGCTGCTTCAGGCGAGCATCCATGTCGCGAATTACGGCACGCGATAGCGCGCTGTCCTCGTTGACATCGTATTTGTCCGAAACCTGATAGACCAACAGCTTGGCGCCGAGCGAGTTCACGACGTCGGCGGCCGTAGGGATGGCGACCCACACGATGGGATGCCGCAGTTTGAGAATGAACATCACCGATCGGAGCTGCAGTACAAGCAGCAGTCGATTCAGCATCCGTACTATCGTTGAGCCGTAAAACGGCACGTTTATCGGCGTCATCACCCACAGGCCTTCAGGGGCCTTGCGTAACCAACGTAGATAGCTGCGAAGCTTGCGCCGGATCTTTTGAAAGAAATCCGGGTTGCCGATCGAAGGCAGGCCCATGGTGATGGAGTTCACGAACAGCACGCGATTATGTTTGGCCAGCCGCTTAAGGATGTGGTTTTTCGAATGGGGATGATGGTACCACCAGTCCTCGCCCGCGAAACACACGATTGACTGTCCGGACAGCGGGTAGTCGGCAGACTCCCGGTCTGCTGCGAAAACCCCTCCGGCCGGGACAGTCCTTGGTACGGAACGAGTGGAGTTCATGCCTGGCAGACCCCCTTAGCGACAGCTTCGTGAATCTTGGCTTCCTTTGCGGAGTCGGGTTGGCGGTTTGCCATGTCGGCTACTTCCGTCCACGAGATACGAGTGGTGATGCGCGCGGGAACTGCGGCTCTTCCGCGGATGCGCACCTTCATCGCTGGAACCGTTGCGCCGTACGTAGTGCTGATGAGCGATGGCTCGACTGCCCCCTGAAGACGAGTAGGTCCAGCGACCGCGAGCTGAATTTGCCCATCGCCGAGTATGCGGCACAGAATCCCGTTTTCAGCCGCAGCTACTTCTGCGCTTCGATTGGGCGCAAGTTGAAAATTGAGCTCGAAATCGTGAACGCCGTCGCCCTCGAGTTCGTCTTCAATGACAAAGGCCCGTCTGTCGTCAACAACGCGAATCGTTCGCGTGTGTGTCACGCCAAGCGAGCGGTATCCAGTATGCGAGGCGCGCAAGAAGCACCCTTGCCCTTCTCTACCTTCTTGAATCGGACTAACAGCCGCCTCGTTTCCAAGGATGAAAACCCCGAGTGGGCCGGAGTCGATGCGATTCTGTTCTGTGCCATCGATCAGCAATGTGTTGTGCGCCGCGGTACTGCGGAACCGGTTTCGTATTGCGATGTCCCGTGTGTAGCAGCCCGTCCCGGAGTCGCAGAGAACTTCCTGACCACCGACGCGCAAAACAAAGCTAAGCTTGTCATTATGGGTGTGGCTTCCTTTGCCAAAGATTCCGTTTGGAACGGCAAAAAACAGCAAGTCAGCAGACCCATGTTTCAGGACGCCAATTCCCGACCTTGGAAGAACTTTGATTGGACCGGTCAAGCCAGGGTTGAGCTGAGCTTCGGAATAGGGGCTTCGATTGGTGTCGCTGAGACCGTACCACGCGGAATCGTCACCGGCGCCGGCGCCTACACCGAAGAGCCGTTGTCCCAGACCGAGCAAGTGGGAAACCCTCAGTGAATTCCTCTCTGCAACCGGGCAATGGATCATCTGCTGGAGGTCGTCAACCAGCAGTTCTGTGCGGCCATCGTCGCAGTCACCCACCTGTGGCAATTGGCCAGACGTGCTGGCGATTGCGTCGAGGAATTGGAACATCATCTTAAGGCGCTCAACAAACGCTGGCGTAGCCGGAGTTGAGCGTTCGCAGCGCATCAGCAGCAGTGCGGTTGTAAAAAGCTGCGTGACTAACACCTGGTATCCAGTGGAAGCTTCGTAATCCCCACCGTCTTCGTACACCTGCTGCGCCATTTCGGCTTCGATTCGCTGCCGGTACTCGCGACGCCTCGCCGTCATGCCCTCACCGTGGAGGAACATTGAAAGACAGTAGAGCCCCACGACATCGCTCAGATAGTGATTGCTGGTCAATAAATGTGAAAACTCAATGTTCGCTTCGATGTAGTGCAAGTGCTCAGCCAAGGAGCGGGTCACGGTCGCGAGCCAGGGTTGCTCCTCTGGACGAAAGGGAGAAAGCAAATTCAATAGGAAGCAGATGCTCATGGCGCGCAGAGCCGCCTCCATCGCTATCGTCCAATTCACGCCCACCAGAACGGGATTTGACTGAATCCAGTGCGAGAGGATGCCCTTTGCCGCTCGACGATACGAGTCGTCGCCCGTGAGAACGTGAGCCTTACCAAGGACCGGCAGGAATTGCAGACGCGAAACCTCGTACGGCACTTTTACGTCGGAGCCATCGTGGCGAATGCACTCGCGACCGTCGTACCGCGCATAAGGCCACTCGGCACCCGATACGAAGTCGAGGTTCCACTTCGGGCGCGTTCCGACTTCCGCTGTGCCATAACCGAGAATGGGATACCGTCCAGCCTGAATCTCATCCGCGAAGGCAACGATGAGGGCCTGGCTATTCTCACTCAAGGATTGCAAGTCCTGCTTGTAGTAAGGAGTAGCCCGGAATTTAAGATAGCCAGGGTGCTTGAGCCGGCCAAGTATGCGCCACTTGTTCCACTCCCTGCGTGCCCGCCACAAGACCTCGCATGCTACCAAGAGCGGCGATTCTCGTTTGAGTATCCTTATGATTCGCATTTACGTTTAGGCTGATAGATTTGGGGCGCACGCCGCTGCCGGTTGCCGTGTGTGGTTGCGCTTCCACACGACAGCTAAAACGATGAGGAACATCAGAAAATAGCAAACAGAGGAAACGATCGACGCGCCGGCTATTCCATAGCGGGGGATGGCCCACAAATTCAAACCGACGTTGATAATTGTATCTGCGATCCAAGCCACGACGATAACGGACGGAAAACCGTCGCTGTTTAAAAGTTGAACCATTACAGTTTCGATTCCCAAGAAATATGTTCCCGGCATCAGCCAAACAAAGGGGGCAACCGCCGGGAGGAAGCTTCGCCCGAATGCAATGGAGATGATAGGCTCCGCGGCCAATGCCCCAATCACCACGGCTGGCAACATCAGCGCCGCCGTAGTAAGTACGGCCTTGTTTGCCAGCTGCAATTTTTCTTCTCTTCCCTTTAGCGCCGAAAGCTTGGGAAACAAGAGCGATCCTAGGACCACCGGAAACATCATGGTGTTCTCGGCGAGGACCTGGCTTATCGAATAGTAGCCCGCTTCCGTGGCACCCAGCATGTGCTTGACCATGAGCAGGTCAATTCTCAGCACAAGAAAACCGAAGAATAGGATCATATACGCGTTAATGCCGGTGCTGATGCTCTGACGGAAAACGGCCAGCGATAGCTCAAGAGGTTCCGTCGAAACTCGTCTGAGTCGCAGAAGAGCCCAAAGGAAACCGAGCAGAGCGGATAACAAAGTCAAGCCGAAGAACAGTTCCACTGTGCCAAGGTGAACCAGAGCGGGGATGCAGATTAGGGCCAGGACTAAGAGCTTGCTGCCGCATTCAATCTGGTTGTAGGCCCGCACCTCGTTAACCCCGAGCAGCAGTCCCTGAGTGAACAGGTAAGCGAGGCCGACCGGGACTGAAGCCAGTGCCAGTATCAAAAGCGTGCCGTGGACCGGCGATAGCTTCGGCCAGAAGACCAAGCCGACTCCAGTCAAGATCGTGACGACACAAGCCACAAAGACGACCGCTAACGTGTTCCCGATGAGGGCCGGTAGCAGCGCTCGGTCTTTTGCAACATAGTAGGTGTTCGAGAGATGCAGGCCAAGATTGCTGAACTGCACGCCGATGGCGCCCACGGCTGCGGCAACTGCATAGAATCCGCGACCTCCAGGACCGAGTTCTCGCGCGATCACCACGGCAGTTGCAAATGTCACGGCTACCACGAGCACGCGCGTGCCGTAGCTCTCAAAAACGTTGCGGCGAAGCTCCGTGCCTGCAACTCCGCGCCACAGTTGAGCCGCGACAGGTTGTACAACAGCCTTCATCACAGATTCTGCTCTGCGAGTTTTGTGCTGCTGGATCGCGACAGCCCGACACCAACGGCAAGGCACAGCACGAACTTGATCGGCAGGCGTCGGGCATCAGCATGAAAACAAGGACACGCGCGGCCTTTTTGCCGCCCTGGGCAACGTGCCAAGCGGGCTTTGCGAGCGTTGGAACCGAATTGGGCGCGGCGTTTGAGGATCAACTTGTTTCTCTGCATCCCGCTCGTAGTGGTTGCCAATAGGCCCGATTAGGCCGCAGAGCTCGTTGGCTCCGCACAAGTCAGCGTGTTAGCCCGGAAATTGCATACTTGACGCATCCACTCGGCCGTCAGCTGCATTCCCTCTTCCAAGCCGTAAGTATCCTTGTGTCCCAAATCACGAATCGCCTTTGAGACATCGACCCTCTTATGCTTGGTCGTGAGGATCTCCGAATCCTGATATTCTGCCAGACGCGGATGGGCGCCGGTCACTTTCAGCACTACGTCGGAAAGCTCTTCGATGCTGTGAGAGCAGCTGCCGCCAATGTTGTAAGTCTCGCCCGCCTTGAAGTTGCCGACAATGTTCGCCAGCGTAGTGACCGTATCCTCCAAATAAGTGGACGTACGTGAATGACCGCGGTACACGGTCCAAGGGAGGTCGTTTAGCGCACAGTACAGAAAACGGCAGTTCACACTGCGATATGGACTGTAGTATTCGCCCGGCCCGTAGGTATTGAACAACCGAACGACCACGGATTGCGTGCCGTACTGCTGAGCCGAATTGCGGATCTGCATTTCGTTAACCCACTTGGTCATGGCATAGTCGTTGAGCTGCTTGATCTCGTACTCATCCATGACGCTTTCCACCATTATTTCGGGCCAGTCACCGTAAACTTCGGATGAAGAGAAATGAATTAGCTTGAAGTTCAACCGCTCTTGCATACGAATTACGTTCTTCGTTCCCACAGCATTTGTCTTCCAGAGCGTTTCGTAGAAGTCTTCGCCGTTCCAACGGCCGAATTCAGCCGCACAGTGGTAAACATAGTCGAAGGGCCCCAACTGTTCAAACACGCGTTCCAGCTGCCGAAATTCGCCCACGTCGCAGCGAGCATACAGGGGATCGCGGACATCGGTGCGAAGAGAAAAACCAACCTCATCCGGCTGATGTGACCGATCGCAGGAAATTACGTGATGTTGCCTGGCCCGCAGTTGGCGAATCAAACCACTACCCACTGTGCCGAGACCCCCAGTTACGAGAATTTTCATGGACTTCTCCTTAGAAGGACATTCTCAGTCAGTAAACCGCTGCCCGCTTGATGCTGAGCTGACCGGCTACTAATTCAGCTGCGCTCGCGTGTCGTTTGGAAGGGCAGGTCGCCGCGCTGTACCGCAGAGGAATTGCTGCGCGTTCCCCCGCGTTGCTTGGTTTCAAGTGGCAGGTCTGTTTGAGAAAGGAGTCGAATGGCGTTTTGGCGCCAAGTATGGTGCTGCAGGGCGGCAGCGCGAGCATTCCGTCCCAGCAGGCTGCAGAGTTCCGGCCTGCCTGCCAGATATTCGATCGCCTTCGCTAACTCCGCGTCGCTGCCAGGAGTGACTATCCAGGCGGTGCTCCCGTGACAGAGTACGTGCGATAGTTGGTCCAGGTCGCTGGCCACAATGGCTTTTTCCATGGCCATGTACTCAAACAGCTTGGTGGGAGAGCCGAAGAACGGCGTGCCATCCGCGTTGGGAGTTTGCGGAGATACCAAGATGTCCGATGCGTCAAGATAAGCCGGAACGTTCTTGTGCGGTACCAAGCCGGTGAAAATGACCGCTTCTGAGCCTTCTACTTTGCTCAGCCCTCCCTCAGTTTCGGCACGCAGGAGACCATCGCCTATTAGCATAAAGCGAAGGTTCTCGAGCACGGACCTTTCACTGCGCCTCTTCAACAGTGTGGTAATCGCGCGCGCAAGCACGGGGATGCCGTGATAGTAGCTGAACGAACCAGCAAAGGAGACCAGCGTATGGTGCGGAGCCACTCCGAGTTGCCTGCGCACTGCCTGTCCACCACAGGCAGGATGGAACCGTTCCGGATCAACAGCAGCCGGGTTAAGTATGATCCTCTGCGGAGGATAGCCGCACGCCAGCAACTCGTCGCGTGAAGCCTCAGACAATACGACGATGTGAGAGGAAGCCGCGATGGAGACCCTTTCACAAAGAGCGAGCCAAGGCCGGAACCTTGCCGGATCCCAATTCTTTGCCAGCCACACCTCTGAGCCTTGGTATTCGAGAACTAGCGGCGTACGAGTCAGCCACGAGAGCAAGGCGCCGACGAAAACAAACCGCCCGTGGCGCTGGTACAGCAAGCGTGGCACACGTCGCCGCAGTTTTTTCCAAACGCTTAGGGCAAAGCGCAGATTATAGGAAAGTGATTGGCATTCACGGAAAAGATACAAACGCCGGCCGTTGGGCACAACGTGGACCGGGTAGTAGTCAAACGAAAATTGCCGCCCGGAAAAGATTTCGCAACTCACCGGCTCGTTGGCCAGTCCAGACAAAGTTCCGTCGAGATAGCTCATCGCACCGCCCGCGGTTGCCGGCTCAAACGATGGATCCAGCAGCGCAATGTCTAATTCACCGTCAACGCGCGGTCTGAACTTTTCTTGCTTTCTCAAACGATGCAACAAAGTGTGAGCACCCGTCCAGGTGCTGGCTAGAACCAAGATATCGAGGAAAGCGCGTAAGAACACCGCGGGGACCAGAATCCCCAATCGCCAACGCGTGTAAACTCTTAATTCACCTTTCGCGTCAGCAAGAACCGTTTCACGACAGCGATGCACGAACCCCGAGCAGAGAAATAGCAAAGGCTCCCGCAGGTCGGACAGAGAACTCGAGAAGATGACCAGTGCCTCGCCCCGCATCGCGCGCAACTGCCGAATTTGTGTTTTCCAGTCCCCCTCACGGAGTTTGCGTTTCGAGAGCACGGTTATCGGCTGTCCTGGGTAATGGTCAGTGACAAACTTATGCGCATCGTCCGGCTTTCCGGAAAGCACCAAAAGATAAATGGTCTTGAGTTCAGTCATCATTGACTCTTGTTCCCGGCTCATCGGAGAAACACAGGCCAGGAGATTCGGGCGGGCGCGCTGAAAGCTTCGTCAGGCACCTGCACTTCCGCGGGCTGTATTAAGTCAGGCTCCGTTAACGCGTACTTATAAGAGACAGCGATCGCCAGCACGTACCACAGGTTCAGGGGGCTATAGCCCGAAGACTCAGTGAGCCCGGTGATCCAATAGGAGAGAAACAGATAAACGCAATATCTCCACACTAGGCATCCGGAACTAGACAACTGGCGCAATCGCCACATTGCCAATAACAGCAGAACGTGCGCCATCACGTACGGCACAAAGCCGAGGATGCCAGTCTCTGTGAGTACCTCAATCAGGTTGTTGTGTGGCCAGTCCAACGAAGGCACGCCCTCGTAAGACGCTAAGTAACGCGGCTCCCCCGCTACGAACTCGTGGAAGTTCCAAAATCCTACGCCCAGCATAGGGTGGTCCACAAACACCCGAAGGCTTTGCTCGAATTGGGCAACACGGCCATACACGTTCTCTGAACTGCTGCGCTCTTCAACCATCGATGCAGGTGCTAATAAGGGAGCGAGAAAAATCAGCCCAACAGAAGCAAGTATGAGCGTGAAGCGCCAGGCCCGGCGGATCGTCCGTTGTTCCCAGAAGGTATCGATAATCAGCGCGAGAAACAGCGTGATCACGACGGAGCGAAACATCGGCATCAACGCCATGCCCAGCGCCGCTACCAGGCCAATTGAGTGAAGCATCCCACGACCAGTGCTCAACTTGGGACCAAGGGTCGCACGAAGGAAGAGAAGGAAGAAAAAACTGACAGCACCCATCAGCGCGAGGGCGTCATTGCTCTCAAACGGCCCGTTTGGTCGAGGAATGCCTCCCGCATAAAACATTACAGAACCTCCAAAGGGCAGCAAGTCCTGTCCTGTGACGACTTCGGCGGCTGCTACAGCGGCGCAGATGATTGAGGAGACGCAGACGGCCGTGTGGAGTGTGGGGAGCCGACGACGAACATCGAAACGCGCAATGACGCACCAGCCGAGCAAGAGCGGTAACAGGAGACCATCTAACAGTTCGTGTGCAGTATTCAGAACATTCGGCGATTTTGGGAGAGTGATGCCCGCAACCGCAATAAAGGCCAACCAAGCGAGTCCGGCCCGCCGTAGCATCCTCGGCACCGCGATGCGCTTACTGCACTTGGCCAGAAATAGTCCCATGAACGCGAGGAGGATGGCCACCCGGTCCAGCGTCACGAGGGAGTGCTCCCGAGGAAACGATAAGAAGTAGGGGCCGAGCGGGAGAGCCGCGGCCCACCACAGCAGTATTCCGTCGATCTTGCCGCGAAATACGTCACCGACCAGTGTGACGAACCACACAGCCACGCACCCAATACCAACCACCAAGCCCGCCTCGGGTGCCAGGATAAAGCCGGCAACCGCAATCGCACCCACAAGGACAAAGCCAGCTTCCAACGAGAAAGTTCGCTGCTCTGCCGATATGGATATGCCACCGAGCATAGAAATGAGAACTGTACCGTCAACCTAAAAACAAGCTCAAAAAAATCGAATGAGAAGGAGCAGATACTTGCAGAGCTCTAGTTAGGCGCATGCACACTCCCCGTTGGCGGCAGCGTGTTGCCGCTCCGCGTCGCGTATTTCGGGAAGCGGCGCGTCGGGCGCAGCGGAAGGAGGGGACTTCATCAACTGGATGACCTGTCCAGTGGCGAGTGCTTGCTGAACCAAAAAAGTCGTCTCGGTGACCTCTACAAGTTCTTCAAATGAGATGGGTGACGGTTTACCGTCGCGGACCGCTTCGATTGTCAACTGGAGTTCCCGACGGTGGCCCTTGTCTGGCAGGCTCTTAAACTTTTGGACCTTCCCATTGCGTGCAAGTTCAAGTGTGCGAAAATCGTGCAGCCGCGCGATCGCACCTTGGCAGAACACTTCGAAGAATTCCTTAGGGATGCTGCGGTCGCCGTTAGCCAGGTAAAGCAAATTGGCAACAGACCCGTCGGCGAACTTCAGCGTGACCGCGACGTTATCCGACGCGAAC
>Ga0137394_10002470_pt1 | contig 13671 bp, 9 predicted proteins | sample czobulk116metaG_FD_108278 | JGI IMG/M metagenome (GOLD analysis project Ga0137394, IMG submission 108278) | Vadose zone soil microbial communities from Angelo Coast Range Reserve, California, USA - czobulk1.16 metaG | ecosystem: Environmental > Terrestrial > Soil > Vadose zone | place: USA...
ATCATTCGATCCGCCGTGCCGTCAAGGCGAGCCGCCGGGCGATTCACGCAACGCATAATTCGGGATCGCCCCACAAGGCGGAGCGCGTGGCGCTGAAGACGAAGAGAGCAGTGATCAAAGTCGCAATGGGATTGTAGCGGGCAAGAAGCACGACCATCCCGAGGGTCCATCCAGACGCACCCCTTCGCCGGTCAGTGCAATTCGCCGAAGAACCGCCGCGACCACGGGCCGGGAACATGCTTCCCGGCCCATTTAGCATGTCTTCGCCCGCAGGAGGGCGCGTGGCCTAGAGGGCGTGCTGGTCCATCGTGATGCCCTTCAACTCACGCTCAACCATGTAGACCGACCATGTAGACCGGCATAGGATCCTCCTTGCCAGACTCGTCACTGCCACTACGACGACGCCCCCCGCACCAAGGCGCCCGCCGTCGGGCTCAGGACGGCAGGAAGAGCCTCACGAAGTGGTCGAGTCCGCGTTCCGGGTTTTACTTCCCCTTGAGCTTCACGTCCTCGTAGGGCCCAGAGAAGGGATAGGCGGCGATGAGGCCAAGTCCCGATTCCTCCACCCTCGGCCCAAAACCCCCCATCGCCGCGAGCTGCCAGATCGGCGCGAACATCGCCTTCTCGTGGATGAGCTGCTGGATGCGATGGAGCGTCGCCTCGCGCCGCTTCCGATCGAGCTCGGTCCCCTGCTCCCGAAAGAGTCCATCGATGTCGGCATAGCTCCCGTAGACATAGGCGCCGCCGGCGACGACGAAGGCCTCGAGCCTGGTGGCCGCGTTGCCGAACGCGGCACTCGCGGTCAGGACGAGGTCCTTGTACTTCTTTTCGGCGTGTCCTTTGGTGAACGCAGCCCGCTCGAGTGGCCGGAGCCTCGCCCGAATACCAGCCGCCTGGAGATAGTTGACCACGGGTTCGGCGATGCCCGCGTGCACGGCATCGCAGGTGAGGTCGCCCGCATCGAGTCCGTTGGGATAACCAGCCTCCGCCAGGAGCTGCCTCGCTTTGGCGGGATCGTAGGGGGAGACCGGCGGCGACCAGAAGAACTCGAAGTTCGAAGGAATGAAACTGTACGTGAGCCGAGAAAAGCCGAGGGTCTCGGCCTGGTTGATCGCCTGCCGGTCGAGGGCGTAGTTGGCGGCAAGCCGGACGCGTTTGTCGTGCCACGGTGATTTCGGGTCCCACTGGTCGACGAAGTAGACCCAGTACGTGTTGTTCGACACCGAGGGCCTGAGCGTGAGCCCCGGCGTTCGGCGGAGCTCTTCGCCCAGCGAAGCCGTCATCCAGTAGGTGATGTCGATCTCGCCACGCTTGAGCGCGGCGAATCGCGTGGCCGGGTCGGGAATCACCCGGAGGACCAGGCGCTTCACGCTCGGCGATTTTCGCCAGTACTGCTCGACGGCCTCCATCACGAGCTCCACGCCCGGCGTGAACGAGACGAACCGGTACGGGCCGGCGCCGATCGGGTGCTTCTTGAACCCCTCGTCCCCGACCTTCTCGACGTATTTCTTCGGCACGATCCAGCCGCTTCCGGTCGCGCTCGCGTAGTAGGTCAAGAAGTCGGGCCACGGCTGCCTGAGTCGGAAGCGGACCCGCCCCGGGTCCGGAATCTCGATCGCGGCGACGCGTTCTTTGAGGGTCTTGTTCGCAGCGCCGCGGTAGCGCTCGAACGAGAACTTGACGTCGTCCGCGGTGACCGGATCCCCGTTGTGGAACCTGATCCCTTTGCGCAGGACGAACTCATACGCGAGCCCATCGGCGGAGGTGCTCCATGACTCTGCCAGAGCGGGCGTCAACGAGTTGCCGGGCAGCGGCTTCACCATCGCATCGTGCAGCGCGTAGAGCACCATGAACGGCGTCACGATCCCGGAGGTTTCGGCCGGATCGAACCACGTGGGGGCGAGCGAGATGTGGACGCCCCAGGTCACCTGCCCGTCGGGCGCGGCGTCGGCCGGCGCGACGCCAGCGCTCAGGCTCAGCAGGACGAAGAACGTCACTGACAGGCCTCGGATATGTCCCATCTGGGATTTGCGATATGGATCCATCTTCGTCCTCGTTTCACGCTGGCGAGTGGCTTCGTGACACCCCCAAACCGCCACGCCGTCCATTCGCCACGCAGGGGCTCGATGCGCGCGAGGATTTGGCCAAAACGACGCCGTGTCAAGGGCTTTCGGCCAGCAACACCGAAATCTCGCGCGTGATGAGAGCGCGAGCCACGGTGTCCACGTCGGCCCCCTTCGGTGGCCACCGTGACGATGGCCGAATCTCCCCTCGGCAGGCCGAGCCGTTCGCGCAGCGCGTTCGCGAGACCGAGATCATGGCGCTGGATCGAGGCGATGCCGACCGCTCCAGCTAGGACGGTCAGCGGCGGACGGTTCCGCTCCGGTCGCCAACTAGGTCGCGCGGTGCCAAAAGTCGGAACGCGACCTGGCCGATCAGCGTGACTACGGTGACGTGCAAGAAGGCGAATCCCCAGCCCCTGACCGACATGCCTCCCGAGAGATCCAGGATCCATCCGATCGCGATTGGCCCGACGAACCCTCCCGCGTACCCGGCCATCGAATGCATCGCCAGGGTGGCCCCGCGCCGTTGGGGATCGGCACTGCCCGCCGCACCGGCGGTGAGCGACGAAGAGTCCAGCCAGATCAGCAGGCCATAGATCAGGACCAGCACCGCGGCCAGCAGATAGGATCGCGGACCGAGGAAGCCGATCCCGGCGGCACAGACCGCGCAGGACGTCATGGCCAGGCGCACCAGCCGCTGGCGCCCGAGCCGGATCGACACCTCGTTTCCGGCCACGCTCGCCCATGTCCCGACGAGTCCCATCGTCATTGCGACGATGGTCGGCGCTAGCCAGGGACTCTTCTCCCCGGTCGTCGTGGCCACGTAGGCGAGGAACGCGACGGCCCAGCCGCGCAACGAGTTCATCTCCCACGTGTGGGCGCAGTAGCCCAGCGCGTATGCCATGGCGGATCGGTTGCGGAGGACCGGACGGAAGTCGAACAATGCGCCGGCCGACCTCGCATCGGCCCGACGTTCCTGAGCCGGGGCCCACCAGAACACGATCAGCCAGGCAACCAGCGCCGTCAGGCCAGCCCCCACGAACGCCCCCCGCCAGTCGCTCCACTGGCTCAGCATGCCGGCGAACACGAACGAGAGCGCTCCGGCGATGCCGATACTGGCCGCGTGCCCGGCGACCGCGCGCGACATCAACACCGGGTCCACCCGGTCGGCCAGCAACTTCAACCCCGTCATGTAAGTGCCCGCCCATCCCACCCCGGCCAGCGCCCGAGCCGCCACCGCGCTCCAGAATCCATCCGCGAAGACGGCGAAGCCGAGATGGCTCGCGACCGTGAGGGCCACACCCGAGAGGTAGACCGTGCGCGCATCGACCCGGTCAGTCAGCGTGACGAGGATGGGCACGGCCAGCACATAGGCAGCGTAGAAGACCCCGGTGATCCATCCGGCCTCACCATTGGTGAGATGCCACTCGGCGATGAATCCCGGGAGTAGAGCGGGCCACGTATACGCGCCGATCTGGGCGCAGACCTGCGCCGCGCACACGCAGGCGACCAGGCGAGCAGGTGTCAGGATGAGTGGGCTTTCAGCCAGGCGGCCAGACTGTTGGAGCGCGTTTCATCGGCGAGGGCGCGGAACAGGCCGACCGCCCGCTCGAGATTTTTGTCGGTCTGGACCGTCACGCGGCGACTGTCCACCGCGAGAGGCTCTGAAGTCAGGTTCGCATCCCTCTCGCCCTGCGCCTACTTGCAGGGCTTCTCCTGCTTACACGCGCTGATGAGAAAGGTGTGGCCGATGTCCCCGCCGTCCCACCCGGAGAAGGGCCAGTCCTTGATGATCCTGGGGTTCACCACCACCTCGATGGGCACATCGAAGAGCGGGATGACTTCGAAGTTCTCAAACTTGTAGTTGCCGATCTTGCGCAGCTGGGCATCCGCCGCCTTGGGATCGGACATCTGCAGGAGGTCTTCCCACATCTTGTAGATCGTATCGTCCTCAAAAAAGTGTGGTTGGCCCTTCCCGGCGTTGAACAGAGCGATCTGCGATTCCACCGCCTTTTTTGAAGGCGGGCCGGCTCTCAGGTACCAGTTCGCTCGCCGCTCCCGCGCCTTGGGCTGGACGACCGCCGCCAGGTCGGCCTCTTCCAGCTCCAGGTCGATGCCCACTTCGCGCAACTGAGTGGCCACCGACTCCATCACCTGGACGAGCTCCGGCGCCCCGGCAAAGGGATAGAGCCAGGCCTTGGCCTTGAAGCCCTTGGGGTATCCGGCCTCGGCCAGGAGTTGTCTGGCTTTCTTTGGGTCGTAGCCGTACATCTCCGGGAAGCGTTTCTCCCAGGTGGGGTCCCAGCCCGGCAGGTCGGGATAAAAGCCCATCACGTAGGTGGGCGTCGCCCGGCCCTTGTACAGCACCTTGAGGAGTTCCTCGCGGTTGATGGCCTTGTTCATGGCCTGCCGCACCTTTTTGTTGGTCCACGGCACCTTGAGGTCGAGCTTCCCGGTCGTGCCCCCGAATTCGGTGTAGCGATTGGTGGCCTTGTCCTCCGTGCCGAAGTACAGTCCACCGAACGCAACGACGACCTGTTGCGCCACCTGCCGACTGCGGATGAGCTTGTAGCCCTTGGCGACCGCGTCGTCGGCGAGGTCCTTGTTGATCTCGGTGAGATGGCTTTCTCCCGCCAGCAGTTGCGCGAAGCGCGGCGGCTCTTCGACGTTCCAGGTCATCTGGATCTCTTTCCAGTCCACGACACCCCACTTCCAGTGCGGCGTCGGGGCGCGCTCGTACAAAACATAGCGGGAGAGTTGCCGCTCCTTGAAGATGTACGGCCCGGTGCCGGCCGGCCTCGTCTCGTACGACATCTCTCCTTCTTTGTCCCACTGCGCCTTGCTGAAGATGATCATGCTCGACGCACTCGAGTAATAGAACTGCAAGTCGAGGCACACGACCTTGCAGTGCATGACGATCTCGTGGTCGGTGATCACCTCCACCCGCTGGACCGCGCACATGCCTTGCTTGAAGGCCGTCGTCGTCGCGTCCTTGCGGCCCGGGTAGTTGGGGTCGCACCACACGGCGTGGTTATGCACCACGTCCTTGGCCGTGAACTCGCCGTAGCCGTGGTGGAACTGCACGCCCTTCTGCAGCTTGATGCGCCAGGATCGGCCGTCCCTGGCCATTTCCGAGCTCTTGGCCAGCCAGGGATTGTAGCCACCCGACGAGACGTCGACCTCGAACAGCCACTCGAACGCCGGATCATGCTGAATGTTGTGGTCCGGCGTGCCGAGGATCCAGGGGCGCATGTAATCCCGATAGGGGATGATGAGACCCATCACCAGACGGTCAGCCTTGGCCTTGCTGGTGGCGGGTTGGGCCTGGGCACGCACGCCGGTCAGGACCAGGAGCAGCACCGGCAGCAGGCAGACCAATACGTTGCGTTTCCAGAACCGCGTCTGCACCATGGTCGGTCCTCCTTGCTCACCCCGTTTCTCCTGGGCGGCTCCTCCCGTAACGAACCGATAATCTCCGGGCGCCTGCGCTGCCCGCGGGCGGATCCGAATCGCGTAAGAACTGTGAAACATGCCCTCGTGAGTTCACGCGGCCTGGATAGACGCGTGTACGCGGCAGAGTCGACGTAGTTGTGAGCGGCGAGCTTCGAAAATTGATGCCGAGGGACCGAACCGAGCCGGAGTCTCCTGCAACTCCGCGGACCCGAACGGTTGAAGTTAGAAAACGAAACAGAACCTACGCGCCGAACGCCGTCGCCGTCAAGGACAATTTCACCAGAAATCCCCTTGACAGGCCAGTTGTCCGCGCTGTACCTGAGGACGGCGGGTGGCGAGCGTCACCCGCTGAAGGTGAGACGAGCAGCAGCTTCCGAGAAGCAGGCTTGCCGGTTGCTTGCGCCGTGCACTGCGAATGACTCAACGCGGAGGAGAAAACGAATGTGCAAACTGTGCGATGAAGGAATTCCGCAGAACCATTCCAGTTCACGGCGCGATTTCCTAAAGGCGACGGCCGCGACCGGGGTCGCGGCCGCCGCGGTCGATCTGTTCGCGGCGCGCCCTGCCGCGGCGCACGACGGGGATCCGCCCGAGGACCACGGCCGGCGGGGCCGGCGCTACGTTATTCGCGGCGGTTCCGTGATGTCGATGGATCCGACGGTGGGTGATTTTCCCAGGGCCGACGTGCTGGTCGAGGGCAAGAAGATCCTCGCCGTCGGGCCGAACCTTAACGCGGGCGGCGCGGGGGAGATCGACGCGCGCGGCCGCATCGTCATGCCGGGCTTCATCGATACGCACCATCACCAGTTCGAGACGGCGCTGCGCAGCTTTCTGGCCGACGGCCTGCTTTTGCCCGGCACGCCGGGCGGTGAGATCAATTACTACCAGTACATTCTCCTCACATTCGCCCCCGTGTACCGGCCGCAGGACGTGTACATCAACGAGCTGTTCGGCTCGCTCAGCCAGCTCGATGACGGCGTCACGACGGTGCACGACATCTCGCAGATCCATCACTCGCCCGCGCACTCGGACGCCGCGATCCAGGGCATCATGGATTCGGGCCGCCGCGCCGCCTTCGGTTATTTCGAGAGCGCGGGTGGCGTTGCCGGCAACAAGTATCCGACCGACGCGGTCCGCATCAAGAAGCAGTGGTTCTCCTCGAACGACCAGCTCGTCACCATGATCATGGGCGGCGAGATCTACCTTCCGGGCTACGAGAAGGCCTGGCAGATCGGGCGCCAGCTCGGCCTTCAAGTCGCGGCGCATATCCTCTCCCCGTTCGGCATGCGCCCGACCTTCGACTTGCTCGCCCAGGACCACGGCGGCGACAGCGGCACGCTGAGGCTCGGACCCGACAACCTGTTCGTCCACATGACCGGGATGTCCGATCTAGCCTGGCAGAAAGTCAAGGACGTCGGCGCGCAGGTCTCGCTCGCCGTGCCGATCGAAATGAACATGCGGCATGGCATGCCGCCCATCCTCAAGATGCAGAGCCTGGGCTTGGAGCCGTCCCTGAGCTCCGACGTGGAGGTCACGCTGACGGCGGACTTCTTCACCCAGATGCGCTCCACCATGAATCTGCAACGCGCGCTCGTGAACCAGATGATCCTCGATACGGGATTTGCAACAGGCAATTGGTGGCCCCCGCAGCCGCCCAGCGTGCCGGACCCGCTCACGACGCGCGAGGTGCTGCGTTACGCCACCACAAACGGCGCGAAACACCTCCGGCTCGATACGAAAACGGGCTCGCTGACGCCGGGCAAGGAGGCCGACATCATCATCCTCGACGCGACCGCGCTCAACGTGGCGCCGCTCAACCAGGTGCCGGGGGCGGTCGTCTCGCTGATGGACCGGACCAACGTCGAGACCGTGATCGTCGCGGGCAAGGTGCGCAAGTGGAAGGGGCAGCTGCTGGATGTCGATCTGCAGCATCTGCGCCGGCAGCTCGAAGCCTCGCGCGACCATATCTTCGCCGCGGCGGGTATCCCGCAGGACTTGTTCCGCAGCAACTGAGGCGAATCGGCGGCAGGACGCGGGGCCCGCTGAGCTACTTCGCCAGGGCCTCCCGCATCCGGGCCAAGGCCGAACCGTAGATATGATCGGGCTGCACCACCATCGCGACGCGCTTGTCGGTCGCCGCAATCCGGTCGTACTGATCCCAGTCCGCGCTGCGCCGCCGGGTGGTGGCGCTAAAGATGTGGCGGCGAGCCAGACGCAGCACCTCGGGGTCGGCGTTGCCGGAGTGGACGAGCTCGGCCTTGCCCTCGAACACAAGGAAGCCCGACCACCAGTCGACGTGCGAGACCAGTACCGAGCAGCGCGGATCCCGCAGGAGGTTCTTGAACTTCGCGCGCGTCTCCGTGATGGAGATGCCCACACCACCGTCCCGCGGGTACACGGTGACGATGCTGAGCTGCGGCATGCCGTTCCGCCTGAACGATGTGAGCACGCCCTGCGGATTGTCGTGGAGGAACTGCTCGATCTGCGGGGACAGCTGGCTCTGCATCGCCATGGGTGCGGGCTCCTTCGCGAGGGTGCCGTCGGATCGACGGCTCGGCCGGCATTCTATCCCGGCGATCGCGGGTTGACTTCCTGGGTGAACGAAAAGGGTTAGCGGCTGACGGGCAGATCTGTGTGGGCTCGCATTCTCGGCGCCCTGTACCGACGCGATCCGAGAGGGTCAACGACGAAGACCGGGCAGGTCCGTGCCGGGTAGCGATCCCGCCAGCACGGAGCGCCGCGGTGGGCGGCGCCCCGTGCTGGGCGGGTCACACCGTCAGCTGATCGCGGATCGGCAGGCGACGGATTCGCTTGCCCGTCGCTGCGAAGATCGCGTTGCACAGCGCGGGCGGGATCGGAGGCACGCCCGGCTCGCCCACACCGCCCATCGGCTTGCTGTAGTCGCCGCCGGGGATGATGTGCACCCGGATGTCCCGCGGCGCCTCCGTGAGGCGTGTCACCTGGTAGGAGTCGAAGTTGTTCTGCTCGACGCGCCCGCCCTTGAAGGTAATCTCACCGAGCGTCGCGACGCCGACGCCCATGACGGCCGCGCCTTCCATCTGCGCTCGGACACGATCCGGATTGACGGTCGGGCCGCAGTCCACGGCGACGTCGACCCGGGGAATCGTCAAGGCACCCTTGGCGTCGACGGCGACCTCCACGACCGCCGCGACGTAGCTCACGAAACTGTAGTGGCCGGCGATGCCGAGCCCGCGCCCCTTCGGCAGCTTCTTGCCCCAGCCCGACTCACGAGCCACCGTCTCCACGACGCGCCGCAGGCGCCCGGTGTCCACCGGATACCGCTCGGGCGACTCGCCGTGGTTCCAGGTGTCGCCCAGCGTCTCCGGGTTGATCCGGCGGGCGGGGCCGATCACCTCCAGCAGGAAGTCCTTCGGGTCCCGGCCCGCCGCCGCGGCCAGCTCGGCCACGAACGACTGGACCGCGAACGCATGGGGAATGTTCGAGACCGATCGGAACCATCCGATCCGTGTATGGGCGATCGCCTCCGGGTTCTCGATGCGGACGTTGGGGATCGCGAACGGCACGTTGATGACGCCCATACCGAGCTCGAAGGGCGCCTCGTTCTTCGCGTCGGCGTCGAAGGTCGAGATGATCGTGGGCGCCACGGTGCGGTGCAGCCACGCCACCGGCTTGCCCTGCGCGTCGACGCCGGCCTCCAGATGCTCGACCGACACCGTGTGGTAGTAGGAGTTGTGCAGATCGTCCTCACGCGTCCACGTCACCTTGACGGGCTTGCCGTCGACGGCCTTCGACAGCACGGCCGCTTCGATGCCGTAGTCCGGCTTGGACTTGCGCCCGAAGCCGCCGCCCAGAAGCGTGACGTGCACGGTGACGTCGTCGGCTGACATACCGAGCCGCTTCGCCACCAGATCGCGCGCGGCCTGGGGCGACTGGAAGCATCCCCAGACCTCACACTTGCCGCCGGTGATGCGGGCGGCGGCGGCCGGCGGCTCCATCGTCGCGTGCGCGAGGTGCGGGATGTAGTACTCGGCCTGGAGGCGCTTCGCGGCTCCGGCCGAGGCCTTGTCGAAGTCGCCGTCGTTGCGCACGACCTTGGCGGGCTTGCGCGCGGACTCCTCGAGACTGGCCTTATAGGCCGTCGAGTCATAGCTGGCGTTCGGTCCGTCGTCCCACGTGATCTGGAGCGCCCGGCGGCCCTGCATGGCGGCCCAGGTGTTGCGCGCCAGCACGGCGACGCCGCCGAGGGGATTGAAGTGCACGGGCGGCGGGCTGCTCTCGATCTGGACGACCTTCACCACGCCCGGCACCTTGAGCGCCTCGGCGTCGTCGACGCTGGCCACCTTGCCGCCCAGGACCGGAGGACGGGCCACGACCGCGTAGAGCATGCCGTCCAGCCGGGTGTCGATGCCGTACTGTGCCTTGCCGGTCGCGATGTCGAGCGCATCGACCAGCTTCAGCTGTCCCTTGCCGATGTAACGGAAGTCCTTCGGGTCTTTGAGACGCAGCGACGCCCGGGCCGGAACCGGCTGACTGGCGGCGGCCTTCGCGAGCGCGCCATATCCGAGGCGGCGGCCGGTTGGACGGTGGACGACCTCGTGATTCTTGGCGGCCACCTCGCTCGCCGGCACTTTCCAGCGATCGGCGGCCGCGGCCTCCAGCATGGCGCGCGCGGCGGCGCCACAGCGGCGCATGGGCTCGAAGAAGTGGCGGGTGCTGCGCGAGCCGTCGGTATCCTGGTTGCCGAACCGCTTCTCGTCGCCGGTCGCCTGGGCGACGCGCACACGCTTCCAGTCGGCCTCCAGCTCGTCGGCCACGATCATCGGCATGCCGGTCCTGACCCCCTGCCCCATCTCCGAGCGGTGGCAGACGATCGTGACCGTTCCGTCCTCGGCGATGGAGACGAAGGCCAGCGGATTGTCGACCCATCCGTTCGGCATCCCGTCCGCACCGTACTTCTTGGGCTCCTGGGCACGCGCGACCGACTGGAACCCGACGGCCAGCACGAGGCCCCCGAGTGACATCCCCTGCAAGAACCGGCGCCGGCTCACGTTGACCAGCACTACGGAATTCTCGGACGACGCCTCCGCGCCCGCACGCGACACGCGATCGACCGGCGCGCTCATCGCGTCCCTCCCTGCTTGGCCGCGGCCTGCTTGATGGCGGCGCGGATACGCGTGTAGGTCCCACAGCGACAAATATTGCCGCCCATGGCCTCGTCGATCTGGGTATCGGTGGGCTTCGGCGTGCGCCGCAGCAGCGCGGCCGCGGACATGATCTGGCCGGCCTGGCAATAGCCGCACTGCGGTACACCGTTCTCGACCCACGCCGCCTGCAGGGCCTTGCCGACGGGCTCGCCGCCGACGGCCTCGATGGTCACGATCTTGCTGTTGGCCACCGCCGAGATTGGCGTGATGCACGAGCGCACCGCCTGCCCGTCGACGTGCACGGTGCAGGCGCCGCAGAGCGCCATGCCGCAGCCGAACTTGCTTCCGGTGAGCCCTAGCTCATCCCGCAGCGTCCACAGCAGAGGGGTCTCGCCAGGCACGTCGACGTTCTGGCGTTTGCCGTTGATGTCGAGTGCAATCATCACGCCCTCCTCTCGTCGTTGAGCCCACACGGCCAGGACGCCCGGGGCGCCTCCATCGGCGACCCGCCGGCCTCACCTGCGGCGTTAGCCCTTGACGGCGCCGGCCGTGAGACCGGCGACGTAGTACTTCACGAAGAACGAATAGATGAGGGCAACGGGAACGGAGCCCAGCAGCGCCCCGGCCATCAGCTGGCCCCAGTAGAAGGCGTCCCCGCGGATCAGCTCGCCCACCACGCCTATCGGCACGGTTCGCACGCTCGAACGGCTGAGAAAGAGCAGTGCGTAGAGGAACTCGTTCTGCGCCAGCGTGAAGGCAAAGATGCCGGCTGAAATGAAGCCGGGCATGCAGAGAGGCAGAATCACCCGGGTCATGGCGCGCCAGCGGCTGGCGCCGTCGATCAGCGCCTGCTCCTCCAATTCCTTCGGCACCGTCTTGAAGTACCCCATCAACAGCCAGGCGATGAAGGGCACGAGCAGTGTGGGATAGGTCAACATCACGGCGCTGAGCGTGTTGCCCAGCTTCAGCCGACCGATGAGATCGGCCATCGGAACGAACAGCAGCGTCTGCGGAACCAGATAGGTCACGGCAACGGTGATGGCCAACAGCGAAGCGCCGCGAAACCGCATGCGCGCCAGCGGGTAGGCCAGCATGGTCCCGAGCAAAAGGGAGATGCCGGTCGCCACCACGGCCACGAGCATCGTGTTGGCTATCCAGATCAGGAAGTTCGTTTCCCGCAGCAGGTCGATGTAGTGCACCAGGGACGGGTGCCGGATGGCCAGCGGCATGGCCTTGGGGTCGTACAGCTCCGCATTGGTTTTCAGCGAGGTGACCGCCATCCATGTAAACGGAAACAGCGCCACGACGTAAAACGCCACCAGTGGCACCCACAGCCCAACGAGGCGCCGGCGCCATGTCAGTTCGCCGACCATCTCAGTCCTTCCGCACGTAAAAGGTGAGCAGCACCAGCAGCAGACCCAGCACCGGCACCATGCTGACCGCCACCGCGGAACCGAGTCCCATCTGGCCCGCGCCCATGCTCAGGCTGTAGGCATAGGTGGCCATCAGGTGCGTGGAATTGGCAGGGCCGCCGCCGGTGAGCACGTAGACGAGCTGAAAGTCGAAGAAGGTGAGAATGATCGAGAACGTCGTGACGATGAAGATCACGGGCAGCAGCGAGGGCAGCGTGACGTGACGGAAGCGACCCCAGGTACCCGCCCCATCGATCGTCGCCGACTCATGCTGCTCGACGGGAATGGTCTGCAGGCCCGCGAGGATCGAAATGCCGAAGAACGGCAGGCCGCGCCACGTGTTGACCATGATGATCGAAACCATGGCCATGGTCGGCGTGCCGAGCCAGGACGGCCCCGTCGTCGCCAGTCCGCTCACCACCAGCAGGCGGTTGAACAGGCCCATGCCGGGGTCAAGGATCCACTGCCACGCCACGGTACTGAGCACCGTGGGCACGATGAACGGGAGCAGCAGCATGGCCCGGGTGACGGCCTTCATCCGGAAGTTCTGGTTCATCACCAGGGCCATGCCCAGCCCGCCGAATGCTTTCAGCAGCGTGGCTGCCCCCGTGAACTTGACCGTGTTTCCGACCGACTGCCAGAAGATCGGGTCATTCGCGAGGGTGACGAAATTGCCCAGGCCCGCGAAGGTGGCCGGGCCAGCCACCTCCCTGCGGAAGAAGCTCAGGTACACCCCGTAGAAGAACGGGTAGCCCAGGAAGGCCAGCAGGAACAGCACGGGCGGCGTGAGTATGAGCCAGCTGAAAACGGACTCCCGCTCCACAAATTCGCGGACCCGGCCCAACCCGAACGGCCGGTAGGCGCGTGCATCCAGCGCGGGCGCCCGCGATGCCTCGACGACTGGGCTCATGCTTACCCGTAGATCTGCTTGAGCTGCGTGACGGCCTCAGCGATGACGGTCTTGGTCGGAGCGCCCGTGCAGGCCTTGGAGAACATGTCGATCACGACCCAGCGATTGATCACTGCACCGTGGGCGCGGTTGGCCGGCGCCGGCCACGACGTGAGCTTCCCGGTCTCGAGGACCTTCTGGAACGGTTTGACGCGCGGCTCGATATCCCATTCGGGCACTTTGTCGAAGGCGTGCAGGTACGGAGCGAAATACATGTCGCCGGAGGCGATCCATGGGCGGTACTGCTTGGGGTCCATGATCCAGCGCAGGAAATCCTTGGCTGCCTGCGGGTCGGGGCCGTAGGCGAACACGCCGTGCGTCACGGGCACGAGCGCATGGTAGCGCTGGCCGTTGGGCCCCTTGGGATTGAGCGCGTGGTCGATCACCTTCCCCATGTCCGGCAGGTCGCGCTTGGCCGACACCATGATGCTGTAGGCGTTGTTGGTGCACGAGATCTGGCTGGTCAGGAAGGCCTTGTTGTTGTGCGGGTCGAGCCACCCCACGCAGTCTTCGATGCAGGCTTCCTTGTAGAGCTTGCGCACGAAATCCACGGCCTTCGCGGTCTCGTTGGTGTCGAGCGCGACTTTCTTGCCGGCCTTGTCCATGACCGTCACGCCGTAGGACCACAGCAGGGGGTAGAGCCAGGAGTAGTTGTCGGCGAAGCCATG
>Ga0137394_10002472_pt1 | contig 13666 bp, 19 predicted proteins | sample czobulk116metaG_FD_108278 | JGI IMG/M metagenome (GOLD analysis project Ga0137394, IMG submission 108278) | Vadose zone soil microbial communities from Angelo Coast Range Reserve, California, USA - czobulk1.16 metaG | ecosystem: Environmental > Terrestrial > Soil > Vadose zone | place: USA...
GAAGTCATAAGGTGCGATGTGGGGATTGGTGGGGATAGGAACCCACCCACTCTCGGGGGCAGTCCTAAAACAGCACGTCCTCGGTCGAGCGAGCGATTTGAGCACGCTTCCCTGATGGGAGACTTCCATGAGCGCAGAAAAATGACGGTGCGTGCTTTCTCAAGAAATGTAGCAGAAACATGCGGCGATAGTGTCGAAACAAGCCTGAGGAGGCCTCGGGACGCCGTGGCACATACAGTAAATGAAGATATGAATGTCGCTTACATTGTCCCTCTCTAGGTGAAACAGGGTATTCCCATTGACCTATATTATTCTTTCTTACTGTATCAGAATACAACAGGGATTTGATCACAGCAAAATCTTCAATTCTGTTCCCAGCGGCCAAAACACTATGCTGGGAAAGAATATAGGGTGATTTTCGCCGTAAACCAGTTGATACATTCCCTTATCTAAAGGAAGTATGGGGCCGACCATAGGGCCTTCATATGTTTTTCATATCAGTTGTTTCTTGAAGTGCGGGTGCGGGGTGCCTGGAAAGGAAGAATATCAAATGGCCACTTTGCCAACTAGGTGGTCCGAGTCAGGGCAATTCCGGAACTCGCCAACTGGATAAGTGGAGCATTCCAAATCCAGGGTTCTTCTGCTGATGAGTTATTAGCTCAGAGATGAGACAAGTTCGTAAGATCGGCTGCCAACAAAATTTAAGATTGGCGACCCGCGGAGGTCCATCGTGATGAGAGTGTTCGGGATAACAGATCAACAAAGATGATGCAGTCGGTGGTGTGGGCATTTTACAATGTAATTCAATTCAGTTGTCAGAACCTGGTCAATCAGATTGCCAGCATTTTTCAAACTGAATTGAATTACATTCAGTTGTAGTAAAGTGCCCGCAGTGTTAAATCAGACAAATTCGTTCGCGACCATCGGGCCCCGACTGCTTTAGGGAAAACAAACCGTTGTGGGTGAAAGAAAGAGTGTTCGTTAGACGCTCCCTTGAAACGAGGATCGAGAAATCGGACCATCCGGAACGAAAGAACTGATCATGACGAAAGCGACGATCGTCGCCAACGCGCGTCCGTCACGCGTGACAGGTCGCGTCGTGGTCCGAGCGAGTCCCCTCGCCTTCACTCTTCCGCAAGCTTCCGCGTCCCGAAAGAAAGGTCAAGGAGAGCACACACACGCCGAGGCTACCATGCCTTCCGCAGCTGAGACAGAGACTCCAACTCCGGAGCTCATGCTCGCCTTCTATCGTCGGCTTTACCCCTTCAAATCGATCTTCAAGTGGCTGAACCACGAGCACGTTCCCAGCCGGCTCTTCACACACCGCGAGATCTCGTTCACGCTCCAAAACGACGTGTACCTGCGTTACAACTCGTTCACGACCGCAGACGAATTCAAGAGGCAGACGTGCACGCTGAACCCGACCCGCTTCGAGATCGGTCCCATTTACACGGCACGGGTGCGTGTGTCTAAAACCCTCCGTCGCGCTTGGGATTTCTGTCCCTGATAGGGGCATTTTTTATTTTTTTATTTTCAAAAGCCTCGGGACAAAAAAACCGTGCGGCCGGGTGCATTTACTCCCGTTCAAAGGGAGCTCGTATTTGACATCGACATGACGGACTACGATAGCATTCGAACATGCTGTTCTGGTGCGGACATCTGCAAACGTTGCTGGGGCTTCATCGGCGCTGCGGTCCGTGTGCTCGACTCTGCCATACGGCAGCAGTTTGGCTACGAGCACCTGCTCTGGGTGTACTCGGGTCGCCGCGGAATTCATCTGTGGGTATCGGACCGAGAAGCGATGGCGTTGACGGATGATCAACGGAGATCCCTCGTCAACTTCCTCACAGTCGTGCAAGGTGGCAAAGAGATGCACAAGAAGGTCAATGTCCGTCCTATCATTAAGGGTCGGTCGGGGGACCTCCCTCCGTCGATCCAGTGAGGAACTTTTTTTCTGTCGAGCGCATGTGGGCAATGCTAATTTTTCTCGACATCAGACAAGCAGTTGAGCAACTTGTCGAGCCTTTCGGAGACCTTGTTTTGCTGGACCAGGAGTGCTTCAAGAAAGAGGACAAGTGGAGAGAACTTCTTCAACTGATCCCAGATGCCAAGATCGTCAAGAACCTCGAAAAGAAATGGGCTCGTTTAGAGGATCGCTCTTCAGATGACAAATGGTCTGATTTTAAGGCGGAGGTCCTGGCGTCTTACTCCCGGGATGAGAGAGTCAGTCTCATCGAGCTTATGATTGTCGACTTTTGACTGACGTCGAATGGTCTGTTGGAAAGGCACCGATGACGCACGCGATGGAAGACATTATCCTTCAGTACACCTATCCCCGGATCGACGCGGAAGTGTCGAAGCATCGGAATCACTTGCTGAAAGCGCCATTTTGCGTGCATCCCAAGACGGGACGTATTTGCGTTCCCGTTGATCCGGAAAGGATAGACGAGTTTGACCCCGAGCTTGTCCCGACTGTTGGCCTGCTCTTACGAGAGCTCGACGCGACGACAGCTGAATCTTCTGGGGAAGAGCACTCAGGTCCGTCCCCACTTTTGCCCGCAATCCGCAGGCGGAGCGCCCTGACGATGGCTTTTGCGTCCCAGATTGGGAAAAGACCTCATTGAAGCCATACGTCGAAATGCTGGAGAAACATGCCCTGGGCCTCATGAATGTCGTCCGGAAGGACAGGATCGCGAATGGTGCGTGCTGTGATTATCAGAACTGGCTGGATACTGATTGTCTGGTTTTTTTCAGACATGACATGGTGACCGTACACCCCGACTCTTCCATCTTGATTATCCCCGAGCGACAGCGTTGGGATGCGAATCGCGATCGACACTCTCCAACATACACACCATCGTAGTGTGTTCGGACAGTGAAAAATGGCTGTTTGGGTTTCTGCTGTTTCACGCGATGTCATATTCCAATGCCTGGGTGCTTCGATGACACGCTGATTGCATAAAAATAGGAAACAGTGTTCTAACAAGTCAGCTGATGGACGCCAGAGTGGTACAGATCGAGTGACATATACATTTATGTGGATTGTTGTTGTAGAATATACGAATGGTCACTGATACCCCGCCCACTATGCGTTCTTGTGAACAAATCGCGTGACGTGCCATGGCTTCGGTGCTAACTGGAAAGGTATTTCGCCTTCTTGGTCATGCGCATCTGACAGTGGATACGCACCAGACCCAAGTAAGAGCACCACACGCTAGAGGCACCACCTCCAGGTTGTGGAGCTTTTTACCAGGGTCCAGCAGCACTTGACACACTAGGTACGACGCGGCCTGGTGACCGTTGTCCCTGCACGTCCGCATCGCCGCCGTTGCCCGAGTAACAGGCTTACGACCTCTGGTTCTCCTCTTCGCACCGCGGGGAGCAGCGGAGTCATTGCCCCATCCGAGTCGGACCGTGCATCTATTTCGGGTCCCACCGAGTGTAACATCTTGGCGGCATCCGTCGAGAACGTTTCGATGGGAATGACGAAGTCACGAAGTGGAGTCTGGTCCAGATCGCTCTGGTGATCCGCATCTGGCTCCGTGCTCCAATAAGCACTCTTGGGATTTCTTGGCCTCGTTGGCGCGATGCCATTTGTCGTCAGTTTATGAACGATTAGAGACTGCACGATCTCGACATGTTGTCCATATTTTGCATGCATGTGGGATGGGGCGGGCCGTCAATGTTCCGAAATCCCATGCGGCACGCACCTCTCCATGTTATCAAGGAGTGGAGTGGAGTTCTCGCGATGATCTACTTCAGTCCTGACATCTTGCGAAAGTCACGGAAGTCTTAAATACGGGACTGTTCAGGTTCCGGGCGAATAGGGTCATATGTGATGGAAGCCTTCCATCCCATCTTAAGGTTCATCATTTTGGCCTTGTCCGTGCGAACGTCCAGATAACGGAGTATGTCATGGCAAGCTCTGGCGAGACAGTAGGTACCGGTTTGTGGAGAAAGTAAAAGCGGGAAACATGTATCGGGATGCGTGACGCGACGCGAAGTTAAGGAATCCCTTGCAGAGAAACCGACGCCAAAAGTCGTATTGTGGATCGGTCACAGCCCAGTGGATTTAGTTCAGGACAAAGGGGGTCGGATCCGTCAGAGTTCGTTGGGCACCTTGCCAACGACCAGGTCCGTGTTTTCGTATCACGCGCGCGGCCAACCGAGCAGGTCATGTCCGAGATTCTTCCGGGGCGAGTCAAGTCGGACTCTATTGAACGGATCCTCTCGCAGTCGCTTCTTCGCGGATTTGTCGGCCACGAGGTAGCCAGAGAGACTTGTCCAATGATCGCTGGTTGATTTGTAGAGTGGCTATGGCGAGGACGGACGACTAGTACTGCTTCAGTCATCGCAGGAGTGGGCGGTACCCTGGTATATGTGGCAGTGGGAGATATGCAAGAGGACGCCGATCCCAAGGGAACACCTACACGATAAACAACAGATAAACGATAAACGTCGATAAACAGTGGACTTACTGCGACTTGCGAAGCCGGCAAACGGTGTTCAGCGCGGCACTCGTAGAGAGGATACTACAGTAGTATGAAAGCCTCGTCAAGGCAGCATTGAAGGGCGCTTCAAGCGGAGCGGAAAGACTCGGTTATTCTTCGTTTCTTGATCTTGATTTAGAAGGGTGATGTTCAGGCAGCGCTCGTATCCCCCGGTTTCCTCCACACCCGCGGCATCAGCTCCCAAGCCGCCATGTCGCCCCCACCGTTTCCCCAAGGTGGCAACGACGCCGATGCCACCGCCACCGCCGCCACCCCCAGCCCCATCACCACGACGGCAGCGACCCCAACGTCCACCGGATCGGGCAGCACCCCACCATCGGCGACGCTCCTCTTCGGCTTCCTCGTCATATTCGTCGCCCTCTTCTCCGCTTTCCTACTCCTCTGCTTCCTCTGGCAGTATCAGCGCCGCCGTCGCGCCTTGCAAGCCGGCGCGCTCCCCGAGTTTGACGAGAATGGGCGCTCGTACGGGTACGGGTACGGGGGCGTGCCGAAGCTCTGGGAGGTGTGGATCCAGGACGAACCAAGTCACTGGGAGTGGGAAAACGTCAGAGTAGGTCCCACCCCCGCAGTCATTATGCCCTTTGCGGTGTCGCCCTAGCATCCTCCTAACGTTAGTCGGTGCTTAAGCCGCTGTCGGTCGACGTCGACCACACGACATCATCCAGACAAGCGATAACCACCATCTCAACGCGAACGCGGTCGCGCCTCCCTTGGCTCCGTAACCCTTTCCGTCGCAGGCCTGTTCCGTCGCTCCAACCGCAGCAGCAGCAGCAGCAACAGCCAGCGTCACCGTCGCCGTCGCCTCCAGAAGCGCAGCAACAGCAACGGCAGCCCGATGGCCCCGGCACAGAAGCACCTGCTGCGCTTATTAGCGGTGTTAGAATGTCGTTCGTTATCGCGATGCCCTACGCGGACGCGCCGAATCGGCGTCGATCCGCGATTTCCCAGGTGTCGAGCATGGGCGAGAACTGGCGGCGCAGGGACTATGCCATCGGGATCTACCACCACCCGCCGTTCCGGGAAGGCTGAGGGTTCGCGTCCGTTTCTTTTCCGCCGTCTCGCGTTTGATTGATGCGACTTTTTGCGGTCACGATGTTGTCAAAGTTTCCACATGTTTGTGTCCACGATTGTTGTGTGTACTATTATCTCGATTCTCACCCGGGATACTGTAGTAGTATCGAGGCCGTGTATAACGGAACCCTGCAATCCGCGGTTATATCGATAGAAGATACAGTACACAAGGGTGTTTAAGAAACTTCCAACAGAAACCCTCAGTAATGCAAGTATCATAGTGACGGCGTCGTCGTGCCGTTCTGCGAATGGTGATCTTCACTAGTCCATGGCACCTCCATCAGCCCAATGGCCAACTCACCCCGGACAGAGCATCCTCGCGCATCCTCGTTATCTTTGTTATGAGTCTCTGCGCGATTCAGTGAAGGCATCTGTAGGAGGACGGCAACCCGCAACCGGCTCTCTGCGCCCTCCTCGCGCGCAGGTTGCCTCTCGTTCTCGTTCTCCACGCCTTCATCGCCGTCGTCATCGTCGTCATCTTCGCCAGCCCTCAGCGTGGCAGCCTTCTCAACCATACCCCGACACTCGCTCTCTACCCCCTCCGTGAAGAGCGTCGCAGAGATCGGCTACAATAAGAAAAAAGAAGCCAAATAAAGGCGTCGGCCGTGGGTGGCGCAGGCACGCAGCGGAAGTCCGCAGTCAGCCAAGCAAAACACACAGCGAAAAGCGCCCTCCCTCCCCCACTCACCACGGACTCTTCCCACTTTGTGACGTCCATCGTACGCCGCACGGTCCACGCCTCGAACAAGACAGGTTTCTCCTTCGACCCACAACAACCATCGCCGCGCTGGCGTTGGCGCTGCTGCTCCTGATCCTGCTCCTGCTGCTGCCCACCTTGTCGTCGCGAGACGGCGCGAGAATTGAAGTAGCGCCTCGGTATGAAGCTTGGCATGTCCCGGCCCGTGAACTTCCTCCAAGCGCAGAGGGCCAAGATGGCAAGCGCGATGACGCCGATGCCGATGAAGCCCATGATTGCGGGCGGGGACAAGCCGCCGGTGAGGAATGACTGCTGCAGGGGCGAGGGGGGTGACGATGGCGGTGGTGATGACGATGGCGAGGACGATGGCGAGGACATGTCCAAGGAAGTCGGACGCGGGTTGATCTCTAGTGCTGGATATGGCGTAGGGAGGAGAGAGCCTGAGGAGGAGGACATGGCAGACGCGTCTGGGCACGTTGCGAAGGGGCAGTGGACATAGTGTGCGCAGTGCGCGCGGGGATAGACGGGGAGAGTGAGGGGATCAGTTGTAACAAAAAACTTCACGCGACAGGGAGAGAGGAAAGAGTTGATAAGGGGTTGATCCGTGTCATTTGTGATGCGCCGAGGCACCTTCTCACAGTGATTGTCTGTCCACCCACGCACGTCACCCGTCTGCTGCAATGCAATGCATTTTCAAATGCAAGGAAAGACGGGATCGAATTGGAGCGACACCTGACAGAGTTACAGCCCCAACTAGAGATGGTGTTATTAATACACACTGCTCTGCGCATACAATCAACCAATTGGATGCGCCCTCCTACGCCGCTCGCCTCCTCATTCCCACGGCACACCGCAATGGTTTCCTCAAAAAGCCTTCCCTTGTTTCCAGCTGCAGTAGATAAGTAACATGTCAACAAACGAGACGAACAAGTTCAAGAGCCTAATGAACGTACCGTCTCGTCGGGGTGTTCCAATACAATCTCGAAGCGATGGAATATCGAGGAAACGATGATTAACAGTTCCAGGACGGCAAGATTTCGCCCGACACAACCCCTGTAACAAGGTTTATCATCTCACACGAGCCACCATCCCTTGAGCAATACGCACCGAGGACCGTACGAAAATGGATTAAACGTCCTCTGAATCGCGTCGTTGTCCATCTCAAACCATCTTTCTGGCCGATAAGCCGTCACATCATTACCCCACACCTCCCGGTCTCTGTGAATCGTATAGGTCGGTACACTCAGAACCGTCCCTTCCTTGAAAAAGTGTCCCTGGATCGTCAGCCCTCCCTCGGGGACAAGCCTAGGCAAGCCGATCCCCGAGGTGGAGTGTAAACGAAGTGCCTCATTGATGACAGCATTGAGATAAGGAAGGTTCTTGATAGCCTCGAAGGACGTCGCCGAATCATCTTCGTTCTCCAGCGCCTCGTCCAATTCCTTTTGCAACTTCCTCTGGGCGTCCGGGTTGGCAGCGAGATAGTACGTGATCGCGCACGACGAACTAATCGTCACGTCAGAGGATTAATTTCACACGACTCTCGCAGGCGAACGTACTTTGAAGTGGTGTCGCTTCCAGCAATAAGCTGTGTCAGCGCCTCGGCTGTCAGCTCTTCCCTCCCCATGGGGTTACCATCCTCGTCCTTGCCATCCTGCAGCTTACTCAATACGTCGGATCGGTAAGCGGGTGAGGCCAAGCGTTTCGCTACGGCGGCTACAGCAAGGCCAGCAAGATTCTTCACCGCATCAGAACCTCTGCTATACCAAGGGATATAACGTTTGACGATTGGACGGAGCCATGGAGGAAGTACACCCATTGAAGCCGAGTACTCTCCACGGTCATTCAGAATCTTGATGGCTGGGATGGCAATTGTCTCGATTTTGCTGACATCCTGGCCGTAAGTGGAGAGTCCTTGTTCATGGGACTTTGCAACTGGGGCGGAATCTTTGGCAGCTGCGATCATACCGAAAGGACTCCCGAACGCGAGGTCGCCTTCAAACGCAGCATTAGTAATGACGGTCATGGGAAGTCAGCGATGGAAGACTCACCGATGATGTCAAAGGCAAGGTAATTGAACCCTGTAACCGCGGATCAACACAGGTGGATTCAGGATGAAGGGTTTTTGCGCACAGGGTAAGCAGTCAAACCAAACCCGTCCGTCACGGCCCCTCCATCCACCTTCTCCGTCGTCGCCATTCTTGCCCTTGGCACCGCCAGCGCAGAGCCGATCCCACTGTTGTGTCAGCGAACGCACGTAATCTTTGACGTAGGGCTCGAATTCCAGGACGCTTTTCTGAGAGAATATGTGGGAGACGATCTTGCGCTTGCGCGTGTGCGCGACGCGGTCCCGGGTGTTGAACAGGCCACGCGTGATGGAAACGAAAGCGTCGTAAAAGTTTGACTTCAACGAGCCATTGCCGTGCGCGTAAACGATTTGGAGCGCTGCGGGATCGGAAATGGAGAGGTGGTTTGGGGCGATGCGGACGAATGACCCTTAGGGGCAAATGTTGGACTGGATTGGGAGGAGAGGGGACATGTTGGTCGTGCTCACCATACTTCTCGTGCATCCGATGGACAACTTCTGAACGGTGTCCTTGCTGAGCAACGCGACCTAACCACAGGTCGGAAAAGCGGGCGATCCAAGGGCCAGGGAATGACCGCAAACCATGGGGGTCAACGAGCCACCGGATGAAGTGCACTAGTATGGCAACTGCGGGGACAACCGCGACGAAAAAAGCGGGGTGGACACTCTGAACGAAACGAAGTGGGTACTCTAAGAGGGCCATATCAAGCGACTCTGAGGCAGAGAGGTAGAGTGATGGGTTAGAGATGCTAAATCTATCTATTTCACGGTGGTTTTATATGCCACAACAGGGGACATCCAATCCACGGATCTTAACACGCGCACATGATCACTCGCGGCTTTCCACGTGGCGGAATTCTGATCTGAATCCGGGGCAACCTACAACCGACCATGCACCTTCAACCGACCACCCCAAATATCTCGCTTCCTCCTCTCGCACCTCACCAAAAAGATTGCATTTGCATTTGACTATATTAACTCATTCCAAGTATTTTTTAAGTGAGATTCCCAAATGCGTGGTGAGATAGTCGGTTGTAGGTGCTGACACAGTATGTAATCGTTGATGTGATGCATGATGCCTGATGCATGATGATCTGTGAAGGCAGGATATCGAGGCGGGCAGAAAAGCGGCCAGTTGTCGAAAGGTCAGTCGCGTTCAAAGAGGTTCGAGAGCGGCGGCGATTCCGCGGACGGCAAGCATGAATTGAATGCTGCGCAGAGGGGGCCGGGCAGCTTCCAAAAGTGCCGTCTGATGCCTGCGGGTTCGATACTGATGTCTCGGTGATGAGTGATGAGGCCTATGAGGTATAACACGGGGGGTCCAATCGCTTCTAGCGCCGAGTGCTGATGATGGATGTGGATGCTTTAACTTTAAGGGTTACTTATAAGACTCAACTTGTGGGATGACGACAGAATGGGACGTCTGACTTTTGATTCCGGTCGCGTGGAGGCGTGTGATAGGACCGCTGCGAGAACTTTTTTTGCGAGTTCCAGTTGTGAAACCTGACCGGCCTGACCCTCGATAGCGGAGCATTGTTTTTGCGGATGATAATAGGCCTGATGGATGATGCCTCTAAGGACCTTCGGTGTTCGAGTTAACCCCGTGGCAACGCGATAAGGGGGTTTCCTTTTCCTTTTCCAAATGTAGTAGCATGCAACTTGTGCATGGGCCACTTGCGACCAAGTTTCGTGGAAACATATATACATTAGTCGAGGTTACATTCAAACGAGGAGAAAAGTGAGGGCTGGAATACAGTCGCAAAACACCCGAAAGCGACATCGACACGTGAAACGCTTGGGACTCGTATGGTCGCCTCCTATGCCTTTACCACCGACGAGGGCCTCCTGATCCCTCCCCCCCTCTTCTGGACCCGATTTGTCACTCACATCTAATGAGTCTTCTCGTAAAACCGAGTCCTCCGTCTTCGACCTGGACCTCGATTCCGACCATTCACAAGCCACTCCGTATCGCCATTCACGTGTCGGCACTCTAACTTATCTGTCGTACATGTCCGATCCGTCGCGCGAATAATGTCTGTTGTTCATTGGGTATACTGTAGTACTTCTCTAGCCCACTGTATTGACAGTTGTCAAACTGTGTTGCTGTTACGGACCAGGCACAGTGTTGAATTAATTTCCTCATCACGTCATGTACTGGACTGAGATTCAGAGAATCCACCTCTATAAGAATGAACAAGTGAGCTTGAGCTTCCCAAATACGAGAATGGTAAAGGGAATACAGAAAGTGATGACTACAATGTGGTACTGTACCGTACTAGAGCAGTTATTACGAAATGCGAACAAGGGCCTTGCCAAGCAGAGCGCGTCTCATGGCAGGTGCCATTTGGTGTAAGTATGGCTCCGAGTCCCACTCACGGATCAGTGGGACACTTACCCGTTATGGGAAAAAGAGAGCCTGTCAATCGCCCTCATGTACACTATTCGTGCCTGGGCGCACGCGATACTGTCGGTACAGACCAGTGCAGACCGGTACTGACCCAACTGGGGACCCCCACGCATTGTTGCTTCCAAGCTGTGTGCCGGTGTCCTGGACCGGCCGCTAATATTGCTCCGTTTGCCAGGGTAACTCACGCTTTGGTGCCATCATGATACACGGGCGCCGGGGCGCGATGGGTGCTTGGTATGGTCGATTGGCGCTTGTCCTTCAATGCACTGCCATGAGGTGTACCTGGTCGACCCTTCACATGCCAATTCCAACACTCTAGCCTGACGGGCCATGTCAGGAAACCCTTGATAAATGCTTGGCGACCCAATTGGACCTATTTGGTCTCCCTTTCTTCCTCCCTTCCACCTGGTCACGAACATCCCCAATGTTCTCCCTCGTCCTCCCGCTCGTTTTTCACCTCGGCCTCATCGGCGTCCACGCGCAGACTTACACGGCCACCTACCTCCCTTCCAACGCCCCCGCTCATTCGGAAGATGGGCAAGCAGGAACGAACCAGTGTGGGACAGGCTCCAACCAGACGTCTCAATGTCAGAACTCCTACGGTGAGTGCTAGGTCGCCTGAAAAGAGATGGGGAAAGTCGCTGAGGGGTCATTGTCACCCTTTTCCCAGTAAATTCGATAGACGACTTTTGTGTCTGGGGGCCCCCGAACCCTGGACCCGATTCTGGCATTGGTTCCACTGAGGTGCGGTCCCGTCTGTCGCTTTTCCGAGAGTTTGCGATTGACGCGCTTCCAGCGTATTGAAGTTGCATGGTGCCTCAAGGCATGTAGCCTATCCCTCTTTTTCGGCCACGCTCCTTGCTCAAGTCCTAATGACAGTCTGGCTATGGAACCCGTCTCATCCCCGACGGTACCATCACTGGCGCGCACTTTGTACAAACCCCTGATTACGTTCAAGTCACTGGTACGTCCTTCTCCCACCTTCAAACCTGTCATCCTCATTGACAACTAACTTCCTTCATTGTAGGTGTGGGGGATCTGACCAAGATAAATATCCCTGCTGGAGACGCCGGAGGAGAATTAGATCCCCATGGTGCAGACGGCCATGGTATGTTACATTGCTCAAGCATGACTGATCCAAACCGTATGTAGTCGCTAATACGTCGACTAGGCAATCCCATTGGCGGTCTTGTATTCTCTTCCGCTTTCACCGGTCAGATTCAACAGATTCACGAGTGGACGGTATGTAGAGAGAGGCTCATTTATTTCATACGTGACGGCTCATCAACTGCTTCCTCGCACGGCAGAACTTCGTCGCTGCCGACCAGTTTTGTTTCCGCGCTTGTAAGGACGGGCCCCAGGCGCCTGCGCTCTGCGAGCACATCTACGATGTGATGGGTTGCGCATGGAACATGCCTGGCAATTATGGTACCGGTTTCGACACGTGTCAAGGAAGCACCGGGGAGGTGAGCCTCATACCTGAGGTCTTCTCGTGACAGCATCCCGCTGACGTTCTCCTGCGTAGCCTATGGGTGTATATGGAGGTTCGACGTTCCAACAAGGTCAACCAAACACCCCTCCACCTCACCCTGCGCCACCGACATCCAACTGCAAGGCAACCTCGACGATCGGTAACGGTGCTACCCCGACAAATGCGACCTCATCTGTAAGTATCTTACTCATCCCCAGTCACATTCCGTTGGATCCTCCCCGACTCCATGGTCTTCATCGCTAATATCTTGCCTCACTTTGCAGGCGGCTCCGACTAGTACTCCCACGGCTGGCAATGCCGCCAAGTCGTCTACTAGTAGCGGCGCGCGCGCGTCAAATACGTCAAGTCCAAACACCGCTCTAGCCGTCCGTCTACCGAGCAGTGGTTCTTTCATCAGCATTGTCGGCATCGTTCTGGGTGCATTCCTTTTCTAGGACCCTCCTTCGAACTCTGGGCCATCTCTTAGTTTAAGTTTTATTGTCGGACAGCACAGTTTTCTGCGTGGCGGATTTTTTTTTTATTTGATTCTCGATGGAACTCTATGCTTCATGGACTATATGGAGGACTTGACTATACCTACACGTCACCGATACCGGGGTGTTCTCATGGTATTATGCACCCTATCACTAATGGCCGCTTGCATACGTGGATGGCAACGTGACACCCTTTCTAACACCCGTTCTATTGCAAAAAGCGTTGGACTCTAGGTTACCCAATGCAAATTTTTTAAGGATAAGTAATTCTGTATGTAGTCAAACTCGACCTGCGCAAAGTTACCAGAGGGATTGTCCAGAAGGAATTAAAAAGGCTGGTGACAGGCGTCAAAAAACGCAATAGTGGAACAAACGTACCAGGGGACTACAAGGGTCGATGCTGATCCCACGAGACATACTTCGACCGTTCGATGAGTCCTGATTTCTTACGCTTGTCGTTCAAAACGTCCAAAGTCGGTGGGTGCCCACAGGCGAACGCTTGAGTGGCGCGGTCATCATTATGAGGAGTGTTCCCTGGGCCTGGAAGAGTCCTTCGCCTTCAATTTCCGAGCAACGTGGCATGAAAGGCGCGATTAAAAGAATCCGTGTTGCCGGCGAGATTCAGAAGCAGGGATCATGACAACGGGCGAATGATCCAAAGGCCTCCATCGCCATGACGAAGCGCGCGCATCGTTTACGTTCGTCACTTTGTATTTATTGCGCGCGGGGGGTGATCGATGATCACTATAAATGTTACTGACCTTTATGCCGTGAAGAAGCACCTATTTATCAAGGGTTCCAACGTCCAACTTCTGTCCCAAGAAAACTGATGTACGTGACCAGTCTCAACTTGAAGTCTGTGGTACTAGTAACGGTACAGTACAGACGGCGAGCGATAGTGAATCGCGGAAAAAGTCGCGGCCTGTATGATA
>Ga0137394_10002474_pt1 | contig 13662 bp, 16 predicted proteins | sample czobulk116metaG_FD_108278 | JGI IMG/M metagenome (GOLD analysis project Ga0137394, IMG submission 108278) | Vadose zone soil microbial communities from Angelo Coast Range Reserve, California, USA - czobulk1.16 metaG | ecosystem: Environmental > Terrestrial > Soil > Vadose zone | place: USA...
GCGACCGCGAATCGGGCCGTCATACTTGTCCTTAACATGGGCGGCAATGGATCGACCAGTTTTACCAGTACCTGTTCAGGCGTATCTGGTGCGGCGATTTCTGGGGCTGATAGCACGAATGCAAGGACGCCGAGAGCGCTTGCCCACGTCGTCATCAATCCTGCATCAGGCGCATCCAAAACGGCCAAAATGCAATGGACGACAGCGCAGGATGCGCTCCTCCTATGCGCGGTCTATAACGGGGCAGATCAGACGACGCCATTCTCCAACGGCGGGACAGCGAACGGTTCCGGTACGGCTCCGAGTATTGCAGCCGCTGGTGGTGCGACAGGAGACCTATCCTTTGCCGGTGTGAATACGGATGGGTCAAGCCCATCCAGCCCCTCACAAACCATTGTTTCAGGGCCGCTCGACAACGGATCGCATGTTTCTGAGACTACGCGAGGAGGCCAGAACGCGACCCACTCCTATGCGACCATCGGCGGCGTGTGGGTCATGGTGGTCGCATCGGCGCGACAGGCCGCGACCGGAATTGCCTTCGATGCCGCATCGAACTCTGGATATCAGACGGCGCAATCGAGCTATACCTGGAACCATACCTGTACCGGAGCTAATCTGGATTTGCTGGTGGGCGTTGGAATGCTTTCCGTGGCCGGATCGAATGTCCAATCCGTCACCTACAAAGGCGTGGATATGGCTTTTGTTGACGCCAAGGCCTCGCTTACCGGGGCAATCCGGGCGGAGATGTGGCAACTCGTCGGGCCGCCAACAGGGACGAACGCGGTCATCGTGACACTTTCGGCCGCCTTGGATAGCGGGGCTGGCGCGGTATCGCTTACCGGGGTAAATCAAGCCCTGCCGAGCGAGGCGAATAACGAAGCCCAAGCTACCAATGTTGGGGCAGCCGATGCGACTGTGGCTGTGACGACTGTTGCCGACAATGACTGGACCGTCGATATCTGTGCTACCGACGATACCGCGATCACCATTGGCGGAACGAATACGTCCCGAGCGAATGTGACCGGAACGCTAGGTTCGGCCGCGATGGGAACGGATGGTCCCAAGACCCCCGCAGGTTCGGTCACGATGTCATGGACGAACGTGGGCGCACTTCAGACATGGGCTATCGTATCGACTGCGATTCGTCCTACGACGGCCTCGGGGGATTTGCTGATGGGGCAGATTTGCTTATGAAATCGCTCCGTTCCCACGAAGGCGAATTAACGATTGATGATCGCTGCTCTGGAGGGAAGCTATTCGAATCGGCCACCGCGACCTGTTGTCATTGCCAGACGATTGTTGTATTGAATCCAGATCGGACTCGGGCGCGTGGATATTGCCGAAGATGTGATGATTACGTTTGCGATAACCCGGAATGTAGCAAGGAATGCCGCCCCTATTGGCGGTTCATCGAAGAGGAACAGAACCGTTTAATCAGAGGAGGCTGAAATGGCCAAGTGGTATGCGAGTACGCAGGCAATCACCCCCGTAGCAGTTGCGGATGCCGCCGATTTCACTAGCGCCGGCTATCTTGCCCTGCAAGGCGGCAGCACGACGCAGGTTGCCAAGATTAGCGAAGTCTATTTGGGCGGCCAAGCCACGGCAACGGCTCCGACGCCCATGATCTTCGCCCGGGATTCCACAGTGGGTGCCACTCTTTCCCTTGGCTTTCTCGCCCAGGCTGATCCGGCTACGGCCGCTCTTGCCGCGCCCATGGTGCAGTTCACCACTTCGACTACGAAGCCACGGCGAAGCTCGACGCTTCAATTCCTGCAACTTGGGTTCAATGCCTTCGGAGGAATTGTTCGATGGACCGCCGTTCCCGGCTTCGAGATTGGCATGCTCGGGAATGCCGCCTCCAATGGTGAAGTGAGCCTGTCCTGCATGACCGGGGGTACGCCGGGCCTACTCACGGCGCATATCGCCTTCGAGCCAATGTAGGAACTGAATGGCCAATATTTTCCGGGTTCCGACCGGACCAAGGAATGATCCAAAGCGGCAGCCGATCCATGCCTCGCCGCCGCCCAACCTGCTCGTTACTACGCTGGTTGGACAGGGCACGTTTTACACGGTCCCCGGACAGGTCCCGACCTATGATTTCCCGGTCCCAAGGGGAAGACCGCCGACTCAGCATTCCGACCAATATCCAAGCTTGCTTTGCGGAACGTTGATCGGACAGGGTGCTTTCTATTCCGGGCCGGGACAGGTGCCGACCTTCGATTTTCCTGTACCTCGCGGATATCCTCCTGCGAGACATTCGGACCAAGTTCCAAGTTGGGTCGTGGGCCAGCCGGTCGGGGCTGCGCCATTCAGCTTTGCCGATTTCCCGGTTCCGCTTGGACCGAAGCAGCCGATTCATTGGGACCCATCACAGGTCAATGTCACGATCAATCTTCCGGTCGCGCCTCCTATATCCGCTCCGACCGCTCCTGCCGGGGCGGGTTGGGGCAACAAGGGACACCGGAAGGATGAAGAAAAGTGGCGTGCATTCACCGAATATCGTGAAGCATTGCAGATTGCGCGTGCCGAACTGGAGCGGCCCAAAGTATCCATAGCCAAGGCGAGGAAGGCCGTAGAAGCACTTGCAAGGGTTGAGGTAGCCCCTTCTATAGATATGCAGTTGGAAGACTTCATAGCCCTCAGAAGTGAGGCTGTCGGGGCTGGCGTAAGGACTGTTCGCGCATTGCTGGCCCGATATATTCTGGAATTGGAAGAACGGGCCGCGGAAGAAGAGGAAGAAGCGATTGTGATTCTCATGCTGCACTAACGTAAAACGGGAGCGTTATGCCTGATGAACAAGCGGTCGTGGCCCCGGAATGGTCACAGGAATCGGTAGAGAAAGCAGTCCAGACGGAAAACGAGCGGCTTGAAAAGGCTGCTGGCGAAGCGATCGAGGGGTCCAAGCCTAAGCCGGAGGGCGTGGAAAAGGTCATCACCGAGGAGCGGGTCGAAAAGGTGGTCCCCCTCGGAGCCCTTCATGAAGAGCGGGCAAGACGCAAGGAATTGGCCGGACAGGTCCAGCGGCAGGAACAGGAACTAGCTCTCCTGCGTCAGCAGATGGCGGCCGCGACGACCCAGCAACAGCAGAAAGTGGCGCCTGATCCCAATGATCCCGTCGCGGTCATCAATTACAAGCTCGATCAGACGCAAGCCGAGCTCCAGGCGACCCGTCAGGCCCAGGAACGCGCTACTCAGGAGAGCCTGCAAAGGACGCAACTGGAGCATTTCACAGCCGCCGTGCGGGTGAAGGATGCCGAATTCTCCAAGGATCACCCCGAAGCGGCTGACGCGATCAACTTCCTCAAGGAACAGACGGTCAACCAATATCTCGCTTCCGGCATGACTCGGGAACAGGCTACCAGGACCATGCTGGGAGATGAATTCAACCTTGCGGCCCAAGCCATGCGGAATGGGGACAATCCGACCGAGATTGCCTACAATATCGCCGTCGCCAGAGGTTATACGCCAGCCGCCAAGAAGCTGGAGATGCAGCGGGAAGGTAGAGGGGCTTCTATGCCATCTGGAGGGCAGGGAAAGGGCGGCGGAACGCCTTCGCTCGATGCTCTCCTGCATGCCTCGGGGGATGACTTCTTGAAAGCCACGGAGGGCGACAAATGGCCGAAGCTCTTCAAGGGGAAATAGTCTGGCTGCGGGCTCAATTGAAAGAGGCTTGGGAGCGGCTAAGACGGTATGAAGCGGTCTATGGGCCTATACCAGATCCTCCAACAGTTGAAATCCTGAATCCGAAGGGGTATAACGGGGCAGATAAGTGATTCTCACGAAGGCCATGAGAGCTTGGTTTGATTGCGAGTTTTGCAGTTTCGACGATGTGCGGCCAATAAGCATTGGAATAGTTGTCGAGGATGGCCGCGAGAGTTACGAAGAATATTGCTTTGATGCTGCTAAATGTTCGGCTTGGGTAAGGGAGCATGTTATTCCAAGGCTCGGCGGCGGCGGCTCATTGGATTTGGAAGGTGTTAGTGAATTGATCTGCGATACATCCTACGATGAGAGGATTATTCGCGAGTTAGGGATAGATATTCCGGTGCGGCAGGTAAAGCAGCTGCCGGAGCAGGAAAGGAAGAGGCTTTTCACTCATCATGCTTTAGAGGATGCAAGGGTTCTGCATTCCTTATATCCTTAAGTCGGCCCGGGGGCCGTTAAGCCCCGCCAGTGGTCAATCGCGCCACGTTAATAGGCGATGTGCGCTGCCAGCGAAACGGCAAATCACATCCACCATTGACGGGAGCTATTCACATGGCCACCACCCTCTACGCGACCGGCAACGCGCTTGCGGTAAAGCTGTTCGCTAAAAAGCTCTTCGAGGAGGCGTTGAAACAGACATACTTCTCGCGCTTCATGGGCACCGGGACGGATAACATCGTCCAGATCAAGAACGAAACCGCCAAGGGCCCGGGTGACAAGATCACCATCGGCCTGCGGATGCAATTGGTAGGTTCTGGCGTGCAAGGTGACGGCACGCTGGAATCGAACGAAGAAGGTCTCGTTACCTACTCCGATGCGGTCGTCATTGACCAACTGCGCCACGCCGTTCGCTCGGCTGGGAAAATGAGCGAGCAGCGCGTGACCTTCGAGGTTCGGGAAGAGGCCCGAATGGGTTTGCAGGATTGGTGGGCTGATCGGCTGGATTTCAGCTTCTTCAACCAGATCGCGGGAAACACGGCTCAGTCAGATACCCGCTACACCGGGAACCAGGTGGCTGTTGCTCCTGACACGGCCCACAAGAAGTATGTCGGCTCCGCCGGGAACGCCGGCACGGATGCCTCAATTTCCACCACGGAAACGTTCTCCCTCTCCGTGCTGGACAAGGCGATGGAAGCCGCAGTTACCGCTTCCCCACTCGTTCGTCCGATCAAATACCAAGGGCAGAACATGTACGTCGGGTTTCTACATCCGGTGCAGGTAACGGACATGCGGACTTCGACCTCTACCGGCCAATGGCTGGATATCCAGAAGGCGGCCATGCAGGGCGGACGGGTGAATGACAACCCGATCTTCACCGGGGCGCTCGGTGTGTACAACAACATCGTGCTGCATTCGGCTTTCCGTATCCCCGCCGCCGTCAATTCGTCCACCTCGGCCGCAGTTGCTTCGACTCGTCGGGCCATGTTCTGCGGTGCCCAAGCTGCGGTTCTCGCCTACGGCCAGAACAATCAGGATGGCGAGATGACCTGGGTTGAGGAACTTTTCGACTACGGGAACCAGTTGGGCGTTTCAGCGGGCCTCATCTTCGGCATCAAGAAGATGGTCTTCAACTCGGCAGACTTCGGCACGATCACCATGCCGACCTACGCCGCTACCCACTAATTCTAGGAGACGACCATGGCTGCACAGCTCTTTCTCACCAAGGCGATCTCCGGGGTCACGGGAACCGTTGGCTCGACCGGCACCGCCGCGCCTGCGGGAACGCGATCCAACTTCGACGGGATCAACATTGTCTGGGCGACCTATTCGGTCACTTCCGGGCAGACCCTTTCGACCTCCGATGTCATCAACTTCTGCCAACTGCCGGAGGGAGCCACGATTCTCGACGGCTACCTCGTGGGACTTATCAAGTCCGCTACGGGAACGGTTGTGAAGTTGGGACTCGGCGCTGCTGGAAACCCGGCCATTACCGGCGCTTCGACGGACGGTGACTTGATTGCGGCTCTCACGCTTTCCACCACGCGGGTTTTCTCCCGCTTCGGCGGAGCGGCGACAGTGGCGGCAGTTCCGTACATTCCGGCGGCAATAGCGGCGGCGACCTACCCCAAGTCCTATCCGATCAACCTCACCATGACATCGGGCACGAATACCGCGTCGGTCTCGATCTCGCTCTATCTCGTATACACGACAGCTGGGCAGTGAAATAGCAAAGGGGCGCCTAGAGGTGCGCCCCGTTTTTTCCTTCTGAGGGGGCCGGGTTGTACAAAGCACAGGATTTACTGCGCGAGGCGACCGAATGCCATCTCAAGGGCGATTGGCCCCGGGCTGAATATCTCTACTGCCTCCTCATCGCTCATGACGAAGCCCACCCGACAGCGCCCTTTGCGCTGGGGACGCTCTACGCCCAAGCGAACGCCTACGGGCGGGCTCTTACCTTTCTGCAACGCGCCGTCGAGCTGAATCCGAAGTGTCGGGAGGCGATGGAAACCCTCTCCGTGGTCTATCGGCAATTGGAAAATAAGCCGAAGGCCATCGAGTGGAATTCCCGCGCTCTTGCCATCGAGCGCTCGCTCGGCGGTCTAGCGAACGCTTCGGGCATGTACATCAACGATGCCAACCCAGAACTGGCGCTCAAATTCGCCGATGAATGCCTTGAGCTTGCCCGGACTGCAAATCCGGCCGAGCGCGAGAAATATGCCGGGGCGGACCCGGTTCATGCGGCCGGAAATCACAAAGCCCTCGCACTGCTGGAACTGGGCCGCTTCGAGGAAGGATGGAAGCATTACGATGCCCGGCTGAAAATCCCCAACTTCGAACCCCGGCCGTTTACCTGCCCGATGTGGGATGGACGCCGCACGAGATTGCTGGCGATCCATGGCGAGCAGGGATTGGGCGATGAAGTCATGTTCCTCACCTGTCTCAAGCAATTGCGGGAGAAGCATGAAATCGGCCGGATCGTGATCGAGTGCAATCCGAGATTGGTCAAGATCATGGAGGAAAGTCTCGGCGTCAAGTGCTATGGGACCCACAAGGAACTCATCGCAGCGGAAAAGCCAAGTGCTTTCATTCCCATGGGAAGCCTGCCCGGATTCATCTGGCCCGTGGTTCCCAATACCTATCTCCGCCCGACCCTGGAATCCTGTGCGCATCATCCCTATAGCCACGAAGGGCCGAGGATTGGTCTTTCCTGGTTCGGCGGGAAGATGGGGACCCATCTGCAATTGCGGAACACACCCATCGAGGATTGGAAGGCATTTCTTCTGGAAAGACCCGAATACATCTCGCTCCAATATGGGGATCGGAAAGAAGAGGCCGACATTCTCGGCATCGAACATGACAGCGAGGCCATTGCGGACCTTGACCGATTGGCCGCCCTGATTCGCTCCTGCGATCTCGTGGTGAGCGTCTGCAATACCACGATCCACATGGCCGGGGCCTTGGGCATTCCCTGTCTTGTGCTGGTGCCATCGAAACCGGCATGGCGTTATGGGCTCGAAGGGGAAAAGATGGTCTGGTACGACTCCATCCGAATGATCAGGCAACGTGCTGGTGAGCCATGGGCTTGTGTCCTGCAACGTGCAAAGGTGCAATGTGCTGATTTCCTCAGAATACCGAAGCCTCAATCGCGAGCTGCATGAGCGCGTGCCCGAGTACGGCACGAGCGGGCGAAACGATCGCTACATCAAGGCGACCTATCGGCTGGTGGAGGCCACGCGGAGCACCGACATCCTCGATTACGGATGCGGAAAGCGCACGCTCGAAGAGGCGTTGGGATTTCCCATCGCCAATTACGATCCGGCGATCCCCGGGCTTGACGGTACGCCTGAGCCCCATGATCTCGTGGTTTGCACCGACGTTCTGGAGCATATCGAGCCCGAATGCCTGGACGATGTGCTCGCCGATATCCGGCGCTGCACGAAACTGAGCGCCTTCGTTTCCATCTGCCTCGCTCCATCGCTCAAGGTTCTGGCCGATGGGCGTAATGCACACCTGATCCTTGAAAGCAAAGAATGGTGGCTGAAAAAGTTGAAGAGCGCGGGCTTCGGAATCGTGGGAATTTTCGAGACCGTCCCAGAGGTTGAATTCGTGGCCCAACTGAGTCCCCATGGCGACCGTATCTAACCTTCTCACCACGATTATTGGGGACCTTCAGCGCTCGGACACGAGCCTGTCGGACATCGTGCTGATCGATGTGCAAAGCGCCATCAGGGACTACGAAACGCAGCGCTTCTACTTCAACGAACAGTTAATGACGGTGACGCTTTCGGCGACGGATACGTATGCGCTCACGCTGTGGGACCCCGCTGGCGTTCAGGACATTATCGAAGTCGATTTCCTGAATGTGCGAATCGGGGCGAGCCGAAACTATATGTTGGAGGAGGTGACGAGCCGCGACTTTGCAAGGCTCGCCTCCGCTCCATCCACCGCGCAGGGCTATCCGCAGTATTACGCGCTATGGAATCAGGCGGTAAAGATTTTTCCCATTGCAAACGCGGCCGGATATGTGACAGAACTATGGGGCCATGTGAAATTCACCGAGATCGCGGCGGGGGGCTACTCCACCACGAACGCTTGGACCAATGATGCGAGCGAACTGATCCGCAATGCCGCGTTGAAACGCCTTTGGGGGCGCAGATTCAGCGATCCAGAGCGGGCGCAGCTGGCGGCGGTTGGGGAACAGGCGGCGTTGAAGGCATTGCAGCGCAGGACAAGCGCCCTTGCCGGGCACCGGCTGGAGGTGAATCTGTGAAGCGCTGGCAAAACCTCGCGGCTCCCGATGATCCCGATTCCTACTATTCCGTTGATCGGCTTTGGCCGACTCCGAGGGGGACGTATGAATCGACCGACCAGCTCACCGGAACGGATTACGCCGCGACCGGCGCGGGTGCGGTGAGCTATGCTTGGTGCGCTCTCACCACGACGAGCAGGAAAGAGTATGTCGTCGATAGCGCAAAGATTTGGCAATGGGGAAGCCCGGGATTCACTGATCGCACTGGAGGAGTAGCAATTGGAAGCTACCCCTTCATGACGCAGTATGGCGATATCACGATTTGCGCGATGGGGAATTCGACTGCGACGGTCAAGGCCACGACGGCAACCGGGAATTTCTCCGCGCTTGCAGGTGCGCCGAAGGCTGAAATCTTCGTGGTGCAATCCAACGCTGTCATCGCATTCAATACCGACACCAGCCCCGATGGATGGGCCGCGAGCGATGTGGGGGACTACACCAATTGGACGACGGGTGAGGCCGCATCAGGCCGGATCATCCACACGCCCGGTCCCATTACGGCGGCGGTCCCATGGGGAAACGATGTCATCGCCTTCAAGGCCAATGCGATCTATCGCATGATCTATGTGGGCGGGGTGGTGAAGTGGCAGATTCAGCTTATCTATAACGGGATCGGCTGTCAGGCGCTTGCCTCCGGCGTTACGCAGAACGCCAAGTATTTTGTTGTTGCGGGAACGCGGGGGATTTTCTTTTCCGGGAACTATGATCCGGCGGCTGGCTCTCCGGCCGGGACCAAGGCGACATCGTATATCTATCTCTTTGATGGAGCGAGCGCCCCGATCAGGGTAAATCCCCTTACGCAGATTCCCGAGGGGAAAATGACATATGACCCAACCTATGCGCGCCTATTTGTCCAAAACGCGAATGGGACTGGAGCGCAATATTTTTGCCATGAAAGCGGGGCGTGGGGCATTGACACAGCCTCAACCACCGGGACGGCTCCAGTCCCGCTCCTAGGAGATTTATCGGCGCACGTCGATGCTGCCTATCTTCCCTATCCATCGTCTCTCCCAACGATGTATGAGAAGGTGAACGCGAACAATATCACGCGATATGAGCACACGACACAGCCAGCCCCAGTTGCGGCCAGGGGGACGCCATTCGTTCAAACCTCACGTATCGGGAAGATGGATCAGAAGACCAAATTCTCCCGGGTAACTCCGATCCTTCGCAGGCGCACCGCATTGAGCGGAGGTGCGAATACGGCATCCTGCACGGCTGATTTCTATCGCGAGCGCGATGATAGTTCGACTGTCGTGAGCAAGACTGTGGCCGAGGCTACCAATCGGCACAGATTCGATGTCACGCAAGAGGAAAATTACGGACAGTTCAAGGTGACTTGGACCGGGGCGGATGTCGAGATTGATGACGTATTGGTAGTGACGGCACCGGGGGCGAAGGAATAAATGCTTACCCGGAAACGCTTCGTATTGCCGACATTCAAGGATTCCCATGGCGATGCTGCGCTCCTCGGGAAGGCCATCCACGACTATCTCCTGTCGCTCGAATCGAAGAATTCCCTGACCTTCTCGCAAGCGCAGATTTATGTCGATCAGGGATTGCAATTTCCGGCGACTCAGGTTGCCTCTAGCGACGTTAACAATCTGGACGATTACGAAGAAGGAACGTGGACACCGGTCGACTCCAGCGGAGCGGCGCTTGTCTTTGCGAGCGGGGTTGGGCAATACACGAAGATTGGAAATATTGTTTTCGCATCGGCTGGAAATATCGTCTATCCGGCGACGGCGGATGCCTCCAATTCCCAGATTGGCGGATTGCCATTTACCTCCGCCAACACCGAAAGCGGCCGAGGCACGGCGGAGATTGGTTTCACTACTGAGGCGACATTGGCGCACATGCTGGTGGTGAAGAACGCGACCGATGTACGTCTTACCAATACAACCGGGGCGCGGCTTACCAACGCGACCTTGAGTGGCGATACGGTCTACTTTCTCTCGACGTACTTTACTTCATGAACCGAGACGGCACGCAACTCGCTTTCATGCGGCCCATTCCGTGGGACGAGATTCCCTCGGTCTGGCCCTTTGTGGAGCATGGGCTGAATGTCATCCTCGCCCGCACGCGGGAGACATGGACATCGCAGGACGTTTACAGGCATTTGCGTTTCGGCAAGGCGCAGCTATTCATGCACGACAAGGGTTTCGTCACGCTGGAAAAGTGTCAGGAGCCGATTTCTGGTGAGCCTTACCTGAATCTCTGGCACATCTTCTTTCTTCCTGGTGAGGCAAAGAAACTGCGCCCGGAACTGATCGCGTGGGTTGATGAAATGCGCATGGCGACGAGGTGCGAATGGATACAGGGATCAAGTCCGAGAGAAGCGTGGGACGTGCTGGAGCCTGACTTCGAGAAGGTCCGAACTGTCTGGAGGCGAAAATGAGCAGCGGCGGTAGCGGAAGCTCTGGCAATACCCAATACAACTGGAACGATACCCTCAAGCCGCTTTGGGAATCGACGCTCTCCCATGGACAGCAACTGAGCCAGACGCCATTCCAGCAAAACCCATTCCTCCAGCAAGATGGGCCGGGCGGAGCAACTTATGGAGTCGCCGGAATCACGCCGGACCAACGTGCGGCGATGGGGAACATCGAGAATTTCGTGAACGGGTCTGGTTCTCCCGCGACGATTGCCGCGAACGGCCAGGACTATCAGACGAATTCCGGCTACTACCTGAATGGCCCCGGTGCGGACCCTTACGCCAATTCACAGAACCCCTACTCGGGCTATGGCCCCGCGTTCCAGCAACAACTTCAAGGCCAACTGGACGACACGACCAATGCTTATCAGCGCGGAACGGCGGCGGATACCACGCGCATGTTCAACCTTGCCGGGGCTTTCGGTGGATCGGCAAACCAGAACGCGGTCGGAGCGAACGAATATGCGCTTGCAAGGCAATTGGGAAACCAGACGGCGAACGCCTACCAGACGCAGTTCGCAAACTCGGGCCAGCTTGCCGGGCAGGACTTGAATCGTGCGAGCAATGCCTATCAGGGTGAGCGCCAGCGGCAGATTCAGGCCATTGCGCCGGGTCAGAACGAACAGGCGCTTGCCTTGCAACGCTACAACGCGCTCATGGGGGTCGGAGATATCCAGCGCGGCTACAGCCAGGACGTGCTCAACGCTGGGTCCGGGCAGTGGCAGCAACAGCAGCAATGGCCCTTCCAGATGCAGGACATTTTCTCGGGGCTACTCGGGCGGGCGCAGGGTGGCGTATCGCCGAATTCCAGTTTCCAGAACGGCGGCTACAGCGCGAGTCCCTTTAGTCAGGTGCTTGGGGCCGGGCTACTCGGCTATGGACTGACACGATGAGCGGCGTCGAAGAAGCTGCTCTCATTCCAACGCTCGCTGAATATCTCGCGGCTGGCGGCGAGGGCGGGGAAGCTGCGTTGGGAACGGGCGTAGCGGGAGCGGGACTTGGCGCAGCGGCAGGGGCTGGCGGGGCTGCGGCCGGAGGGATTACCGCCGCCGAGTATGCGAAGGCGATGGCGATGTTGGAGCAGGCCGCTCCTGGTTCTACCTCGGCGGGAGGGCTGCTAGGCGCTGAAAATGCGTTGCCATTGCAACAGGCCGGATCAACGGGGTTAACGGCTGGCTGGCCTTGGTCATCGCAATCGGCTAATGCTGCCGACGTTAAGGACCTTTCTAGTGCCTACAGCGGGGCCGGAGCATCCAAGGCGGCCTTGGCCGGGGGTGGCGCTAAAACAGGCGCAGGCGGCCTTCTGGCGAGCCAGATCGGTATGCAAATGATGCAGCCTCCCCAACAGCAATCTCGGCAAGCTCCGATGATGGGCGGCGGTGGTGGCGGACAGTCGGGCCCGCTTCCATTGCCATACCAGCAAAGCTCGCTCTCCCTTTCCAATATGAGCGATGCACAGAAGCGTTACCTGCGTTCGATGGGCTACCAGATTCCCTAGGAGAGTGAAATGAGCAGCGGCGGCATGGGTGGTGGATACGGCTCCTCGGGCGGCTACGGAAATTCTGGTGGCTTCGGAGGCCAATCGTTCGGCGGCGGGTACAACCCGTTCCAATCTTTTGGACAGCCCTCCTATGGCGGCTACGGAGGATTCGGCGGGTATGGCGGCGGTGGGGGCGGCTGGAATTCGGACTACGGGATGAATCCGTGGCAGAGACAGCAAGGCTACCCCCAATATGGCGGCCAGCAACCGGGATGGGGCGGATGGACGAGGCCGATGTATGGAGGCCCGGGCCTCGGCGCAGGTGGCGCTCCTCAGTCTGGCATGGGCGGCATGGTTTCGCCGGGTGGTGATGCCCAGCCATCGGGTGGCCCGTTCATCCCGGGCTATGGAGATCCGAACGGAGACGCGGGCGCGGATCCACAGCGCGGCATGGGCGGCGATCAGTATGGTGGCATGCCCGCACCTCCAACGCTGGGCGGCGCGGGCCCAGGGCTTGGCGCTGGTGGCGCTCCGCAATCTGGAGGCGGACAGGGCATCGCCCCGGGCGGCGGCTCTCCGCAAGCACAGACACCTCCTATCGCGACCGATCCACAAAGCCTCGTGAACGGCCAGCAAAGACCTCCCATGCCAACCGATTGGAATAACCCGCAATGGGGACAGCGAGGCAATCAGTGGGGATGGATGGATGCCGGAACCGGAGATCAGCGAGCTGCGTTGCAAATGGCGATGTACGGAGGCGGCCCGCAACGTCCGGGCTATGGCGTAATGCCTTCCGGTTACGAGTGGGCAAATCGTTTCATGCCGGGGTAGAACATGGGACTCTTCGACAGTTTCTTTTCCGACGACCCGAAACAGCAGGCGCTGATGGCGACCGCATTGGGCTTGCTTGGCGGAAGCGGTAAGACCAATCGGAATTTCGGGGCCGATGTGATGAATGCTGGATTGTTGGGGATGGGCACGCTCAGTCAGGCACAGCAGCAGGAACGAGCGAATCGTGCCTCGGATATGCAGGAGCTTTCTTCTGCCTACTCGATGCTCAAGCAACAGGAATTCGGGCGCATGCTGGCCGCAAAAAATGCGGGGCAATCCTACACCCCGAATCCGCTCATTCCTCAGATCGAAAGCCGCATGGGCGCTCTTGTCACAGGACCGAACCTTTCGCGCATCCTCGGGCCGGGCGCGCAGCAAGCGCCACAAGCGGCAACTCAGTCCGCCGCGCCCCAATCGTCCTCCATTCCGGCGAATGTCGCTTCGCAATACTCGTCCGCAGTA
>Ga0137394_10002475_pt1 | contig 13658 bp, 17 predicted proteins | sample czobulk116metaG_FD_108278 | JGI IMG/M metagenome (GOLD analysis project Ga0137394, IMG submission 108278) | Vadose zone soil microbial communities from Angelo Coast Range Reserve, California, USA - czobulk1.16 metaG | ecosystem: Environmental > Terrestrial > Soil > Vadose zone | place: USA...
ACAGAAGCATGCATCACGGGGTATCGCTTCGAGTCTCTGCGTGAGAGTATGCAACTCCTCCAGCGGAGTCTAGAGCAGGGACGCGTCGCGTCGCATAGACAAGCACCAACAATCAATAATCAATGTTAATCAACATCAATCAACTTCCAAATCAATCGATGGTTCTGAATAAAGCCACGATAGGTACAAGCAACCGCGCCCACATGACCCAACACGGCTCAACTGTATCCACCGGTGTTGGGGGCAAGAGGCAAGAGATGATGCCATATGACTCAATAAGTTGCCAGGTTCATCCATCACATCACCCTCGCACATTACTAGCACCTCGCACGTTCGTGGTAAAATTTATCGTACGTACGGACAACACATCGTTACGAGAAGGCAGGGCATTCAGTCGGTTCAGTGACCCAATCGCTACTCGTTCGAAGCATCACGCGGAGCGTTGAGCGGACACAAGGCACAGTGGTGAGAACTTTGAGTGATCGTCCAAGGCTAGAACACGGCGGTGATACGGATTTGTAAAGTCGGTGGGCGCAATGCCGGGAATGAAGCGGAAGTGATATGAATATCGGATTCTCGAAACCGGGTAGGGTAGGACGCTTCTGACGGCCAATCGTGAAGACGGGGTCTACTCTCTACTCTCAATGAGGAATTTGCATCGCTTTTGAGTCCTTGGACCTTGCCTCATTGACTGGCTGACATTCGTCATCCCATAAGGTTGAGAGAGCGAATAGAACGGCTGGTTCTCATTACGCGTCCTTCGACATTTGTGTCGAAAGTGGCATCATTCACAATACGATACCCATGAAAGGAGGGTGTCAGGGATGATCTTGTGTTACGCTCGCGACGCGTGCAAGATCGGGAGGCTGGCCTGGCTGCGAACAAGTGCAATCGTCTAAGGTGTCGCTATTCGAGTCAACCCAATTTCGGTATATTCACGTAACTCGTGTGGTGCGCTTTGAGACATCCCATGACCATACCTGCCGGTAGCGCACACCCGTGTCCCCACATGTCAGGGGCGCGTCGGGAGAAGATGCTAGGTGCCACAAATAGAAATGATTTTTGACCGTCAAACCCGGATCAAGTTGCGCACAAGGTTCGCTGAGAGTACGCAGAAAAGTACAGGTCGATGGGTCCGAAATCAAGTCATGTCTGTTGAGTATCTGTCATGCGGATCAACGAACGAGTAGAAGGCGAAGTCTGTCTAGGACTCCCGGCGCAGCTTCCCGAGTACGGAATTATTCGACAACGGTGGTCCCTGAAATCTGTTCATCTTAGTCCGACGAAGGTCACTGGCCGGTGCGGGCACATGTCTCGACGAGGTTGTCTCATTATCGATTAACAAATTACGTGGCGAGGGATGATACGGGGCTGGAAGACGGCGCAAGGCAGAAGCTAGGTTGAAACATGCAGGAGTGCGCGGAGAAGGACCAGGCCCTCGGCTATCTGTGGAATTTGGGGTCTATATTCTGGCACAGGGGCTTCTTTGCGACAAATTGGCGTGGGGATAAAGGGAAAGGAGTTATTGATAGATAAAGTTATACCTGTCATCGGGTAAAAGGAGGGCATAGAAGGTAGGTGACGGATCCGGAAGCAATGCAAGACATACCGAGAGAGGAGGTGTGGAATTGCTGACAATTGTGGGCCATACCTAAGAATATGCGCGTCTCAGTGGCGTAAAGCGACGAGAGAGAGGAAAACGAATGCTACCGTGCAGCATTGTCATAGAGTTCGAAAAGTGGGATGGCGAGGAGCTTCATATTTTTGGGAACAGCCAGAACCTCTACAGTGAGAAAATATAAAATATACGTGAGTACCCCACGTGGACACATGGCAACGGAAAAATGACGGACTACGCTCGGGCATTTGTATAAGGAAGAGTTTCTTGCACTCTTTAGGTTTGGTGATGTGCGCAGGCACAAATGGATACTAAGCGCCCGCGAAAGGACGATCACGTTCGATGCCAGACCTGTGGAAGATGCGCACATTACGCACCATGAACGTTTCAAAGTTAGGACGCCACCATTGAGCGAGGCAGTCTCCGATTTCCCAGTCGTTGTCAATCCCGTGAGAGGAATTGAATTGGCGAGAGTCAGTGGGCGGTGCCAACCGGTCATCCAAACGACGCTTGATGCCTTCTAGCTCGTCTTCGCCCGGTTTTAGGTAATCGCCAGGACTTGAGATCAAGTCAGAGCGAGAAGAGCGCAGACAACCGGCAGAGCATACAGCTTGAAGAATGCGTTGGCGATTTGAAGCATGAGGATATGCGGATGACCATGGTCATGAACAACGAGGATGCCCTCGACTGTGCGGCGCATGCCAAAGTCCTCATAGTTGTTTTGGAGACGCTGCAGACGAGCCGAGACGGAGGGGTCTTCCTCAGGTTGTGCCTCTTTGGTACTGTGAATCGATAAGTAGGTCAGATGCTTTCGAGACGGAAAAAACAAGTGCACACACCTAAAGGTAAAGTTAGATAGGGGGTAGCTAAAAGATATAAGCAAATGGTTGATAACGAGATAAGAGGGGAAAGGGCGCATACAGAGCGATAGTGTTGGACATCGCGATATTTTTTGTCGAGGTGGATGATGGCACGAGGAACGGGACACGACACGAGGCACAGATAACGGTTATCGGAGATATATAAATAATTTATTAAATCGCGGTAACACCGATTTTTCAAATCCAAAAATTTGAGTTTACTCTGCCAGACTCAGTCGAGCTGGCCCCAATTCTGGTCGATGCATAGACCCTCGGGTGTCGAGACCATGTTGAATCCTACCAACTTGGTAATTCCCTCCGTCGGTTGCGATTCACAAGCGAGCATTCCATCAGATGCCGCCTTCCGTAGCGAGCGAGTCTTCCTCCGATAGACACACGTTCGTACCGCTAAATGAAGATTCGAATACTACGGACACAATGACACACGAACATCCTGCCTCTCCTCGCGACATTCAGCGCCTTATTGCGCCAACGTTTCACCATCATTACTCGGGTTCACCCCTGTCACGGGCTGGGTGCGTTCTTTTTTCTTCTCGACTTTTTCACCATCGCCATTCCTTCTTAACTCCCGCCCGTCACCCCTGACCTCCTATAGCCACATCCCACATCCCCTGTCCACCTTCGCGTTTGCTGAACCTAAGTAACTAGCCTCCTGAACCCTGTCCCGTCCCACGCAAATTCCGCGAGCGTAGCCTCCGGAAGCTTCGTTGGTCGCCATTCACAGAATGATATTCGCGCCCACACTGTACAGTTGTCAGGCGTCCCCCTCTCTGTCTCCAGTCCCCCCTTCTCCAGCAGCTCTCACCCACAACCACCCACGCCCCTTGTCCTGGAATCTGAACCTCTGTTGATGCGCAACGGCGAGGCAAACCCACCCGCATTCATCTTCCCGCCACCTTCTGAATCTGTTCGCTCACTCCTGCTTGAACACCCCCACGAGCTCGCCGAAACTCCATCCTCGTCTTCAGTTAATTTGGCAGACTCTACATCAACGCTCGACGCTCGACCTTCGCACCCTCCGCAATCGAACTTGAGCATCCTCATGGCGCGGCATCATAGCCGCAGTCCGTCCCGTGAACGGCCCAGGGAGGAAGAGGAGGGTAGTCATACTCCACTCGTTTCACATCCAACACCCTTGTACCAGTACCTACCACATCAGGGGCAACAGTTTACGCCGCCAACGACAGTACGCTCTATAGCCTCACCGCGATCTCTCACGGAGCGTACTCCGCTCCTTCCCCTCCCCTCTTTTCCAATCGTTTACTACATGCGTCACAAGTGGGTTGCCCGTGCCAAATCGACCGTTGATGAGGCTGCGCGTGCGATTCCAGCTGTTATCCTTGGGCTACTGGTCAATATACTCGATGGCATCTCTTGTACGTCATTCAATGCACGTAGCTTGTCCAATCCACCGACCTTTATCACGTGATTTTAGATGGCATGATAATCTTTCCTGTCACGGGCGTGTTCGCGGACCTCGGGACCATGGGAGTGTCTATGTTCTTTGTCTCGTACGTTATCTCCGTTCTTTGGCCAACTCAATTCCTTTAACGGTCTGGTCAGCACACTTATATCACAACTTGTCTATTCTGCTGGTGCATCCGGTTTTGCTGCCGCAAATGGCAGCATGATGATCGAGGTTGTAGTGAGTCAACCCCATCCGTCGACCATCGACCATGGAATTACTGGATCATACCTTCTACATAGCCGTTCTTTCACATAATGGCCACCCGCATCGCCCAGGATATAGGCGAGGGCAAGCCACGCGAGATCGTGGCCACTACGTTGGTGGCGTTTGCCTTTTCGAGTGTCCTTACTGGTATGACATACTGACTTGAATGTTGATGCATTGATGGATCGATCCGCTAACGGTTCGCGCATGTCCTTGACAGGCCTCACGTTCTTTCTCCTCGGCTTTTTCCGACTTGGCTCACTTGTCGGCTTCTTCCCACGGCACATCCTCGTGGGTTGCATCGGTGGCGTCGGCGTGTTCCTCATTATCACCGGTTTCAACGTCGCAACGCGTTTGGAAGATGACGAGCTTTCGCTCTCGCTGAATACGGTCCTCTACTTCTTGCGCGCTCACAATCTAGCTCTCTGGGTCCCTGCATTTGCTCTCGCAGCGCTTCTAAGGGTTATCACATCACGGTGGCATCATCAACTAATACTTCCGACTTGTGCGCATTCTCCTGTCCTATCCTAGGGGAATGCTTACCGGTTTCATTTCGTCTATGGAACAGATTTCTTGATAATACCGGTGGTATTTTATCTCGTCGTTTTCGTCGCAGGGTTGGATCTGGACTCGCTCAGAAGAGACGGATGGTTGTTCGAGGTTGCAAGGAACGAGGAGAAGTGGTATCAGTTCTATACCTATTTTGGTGCATTCTATCTCGATTTGAAGATTTCTTTCACTGACTATGCGTAGATTTTACGAAGGTCAGGTGGGCGCCATTGTGGGCTACGCTCCCCACACAGTTTGCGCTACTATTCTTCAACATTTTGCATCCTCCCCTGAATGTTCCGGCGCTCGGTGCGTGCGTCATAACCATTTTATGTGATGATGACGAGCTCATGCTAAGTGACGTTAGCGTTGTCCCTTGACTTCGAGGCCGACACGAACAAGGAACTCATTGCCCATGGATACTCGAACTTCTTCGCGGGTTTGTTTGGTACAGTACCAAATTATCTTGTCTACGTCAATACTCTCCTGTGTGTGCCATATCCTTCATCTGCAAACGAATTTACCGATGAATCTGGTAAAGGTTCTACCGCGTAGGAGGGAAAACGCGTCTGTCGGGTTTCATGTTAGCCGGCGCGACCCTCGCTGTATTACTCGCCGGAACGGGGCCAATCGCGTACATTCGTGAGTTCTTTTTCATCGCTTATAGCGTTTAAGTATGACAACGGGGTGTCACAGCGGTCATGGTTGTTAGCGCACTCATCTTTGTGCTGGGAATCGACCTTGTGAAGGAGGCACTTTGGGACACGCGTCACCGCGTGAGCAAACCAGAGTACATCACTATTGCGAGCATTATGGTGGCGATGACTGTCTGGGACTTCGTAATTGGCGTCCTCTTCGGGATCGTCGTTAGCTGTGAGCATCTACCCAGGGGCTTCTTTGATGACGTGCACATTCTCATCTTAACACCGCGCAGGCATTTTCTTCGTCGTGCAGAACTCACAGCGACGCAGCATTCGTGTGATGCACACAGGAGAAACAGCGCTGTCCACAGTTCGCCGGCCCAGCGCCCATCGCGCTTACCTCCACGAGGTCTCTAAGCAGACGACTGTCTTGCACCTGCAGGGATTTCTCTTCTTTGGCACCATCACGCGCGTTGAAGAGACCATCCGTACTCTCGTCACCGAACCCGCGTGGGTGTGTACACCAATTCGCTTCCTCGTCCTCGACTTTGCGCTTGTTCATGGCGTTGACCTTTCTGCGGCCGAGGCTTTCGTTCGGATGCAGCGCCTTTTTTCTGGGCGCAATGTTGTTCTTGTGATCTGTGGGGCCGGTGACGGGAAGGTACTGAGAGCATTGGAAAGCGTTGGCCTACTCGAGCTGCCGGACGTGGAGGTATTTTTGACATTCAACGATGCGATGGAATGTGAGTCTGCGTGCCTATCCCAAGGGCCTTGAGCACCGATGGAGGTACTAACCCCACTCGCAGGGACGGAAAACGTGTATCTACGCGCCTGGTTCGATTCGAGCAGTGTTGAGACGAAGCCAGTCGGTAAGAATCTCCTAGTTTTGTGAACCACACCTGGATTGGGAAATTGCTGATATTTTTGCCAGTTTTTCCCGGTAGACAGGACAGTTTGCATATAGACTTCCAGGAATCGTTGCCACATACACCACGGCGGGCACAGCTCCGCGATGCTGGTTGGCGCACTATCGCGATCGGTATGTCCAACTCATGCCCGACGCCCTTATATCTGCCAATACCAAGCTTTGTAGGCGAGAACAAGAACAAAAGGGGCGTACCGTCCCAAGTCATCGAACCTTTCAACACCCTTGAGCAGGCTTTCTCGCCCTACGTTGCGGATCGTGCGATATTAGAGCAACTTGTCCCTTACTTCGAGCGCATCACAGCGCCAAAGGACCACGTACTATGGAGGCAAGGCGATGCTGCGGACGGGTTGTACGTCATCGGGGCGGGGGTGTTGCGTGCGACGTACCGTTTCGCAGCCCACACGCCCGTGATTCAGGAGTCCATGGTGCCAGGAACCCTCGCTGGCGAACTATCCGGTCTAGCGGGGCTCGCCCGCAACGCGACTGTAGTCGTAGAGCGAAATGCGGTGCTGTGGCGCCTGGATGCGGATGCATTGCGCCGGCTCGAGGCGGAACGCCCAGAATTAGCACGGACGTTCACGGCGCTTGTTTTGAAAGGTGCGTGCTGTCATGGCTGTTGTCTGTATATGCGAGGATGACGTTGATGGCTCATGCGATTTGGGTGGGCAGCCGCAACATTGGACTTCGATATTTTGCTCTCTGCATTGGCGACAAGGCAATGAAGGGCCGACCGTTGCCCAGGCAACGAAAAACGCCAAAAGAAATGGAAATCAGCGCGTACCGTTATGGTGTTTCTTTCTCGCATAACTCTGTAGACATGGTCGTTATTGTTTGTTGTTGCTGCAAAGGTTTGTACTCGGCGCTATCTTCCACTCGTGTGCTGGAACTGCCACATGTTTTCACGTCTCTTGAAATGGGGATAATGCATAATGCATAAATGACTTATTCACGTCTTATGGCCGGTTTGTGTCCGCGGCGTTGGATCGAAGGCACGTGACTTGAGCGAGGGTTTTAATCCAACTTCAAGTTTATGTTCGTCCTTCCTGCCAAACCGCGATGATCCACAGGTAACGTAGACTAACAAAGCCAGGTTCAAGTTTCTGCGCACGCGAGACCATCACATGGCTTACCTTCGCTGCTCTATTTCAACCCCCTCTGACTAGTTTGCCCGTGTACTTATCGCGGCCTCTTTAGGAGGATGGGTTCAAGTTGCCTAGCTGTTTGCTGCAACACACCGACTCCGAGTCTGCAGGAGGCCACAAGTATTCAGCGCTGGCAGCGCGGGGCACTCGTGACAGGGACCCCCGGTGCCGAGGCGTGGCTCTCTCAGCTCTCCCACCTTCATAAACAGGCCTCTTCACCTAATGTGACGTGATCTTGAAAACCCTTCTCTCGCGTATCCCACTAGTGGGCCAGCTTATGGCACCTCACAGGCAATATCGTCTTCGGGAAAATCTCGGCCAAACTCCGGCAGATTGGGGCTCTGCCGCTGCCTCGTTGTCTGATAACATTTTATGAATGCACCACGGAATAACCACGGAGTGACAGATCTGGGATTGAACCAGCAGATACATCAACAAGTCCACAAACGACAGCTAGGTGCAGCGGCCAGAGATATGATGTCACCAAGCCTAACGTAGAACAAGTAGGTGGCTCGCTGGGGTTATGCGTCGATTCGTTACTTGCGTCCGTGACTTATACCAGTGGCTTTCTACTGCAACCTACCCGCTGGTGCAGTAGACTCGAAACAACGTGCTACGTGCGCTACATTCCTCTGAGTCATTCGATTCGCTGAGAGGACATCGTGAAGACTACGTGAGGGGTAGCCATTGGCAGTCCAGGCAAGCCAGATGACGCCGTCCAACTTCATGCAACCGATCGCGAGGCCTCGTCGCGTACTTAACATCTCGGCCTTTCAATATTAGCAGGCTCACAAGGGACTCGGAATGACACACCCTCTGGGCCCTCAGGTCCAGGAGATCCGTGAAACAAGAGTCGACTGCTAATTTCGCCACGCGAATTGAGTGCGGATAGACGACGTGCTAGCCAAATTTATCGCTCGCATCTCTCTAGCCACTAGCTAAGTCACCCCTGGTCTCTCATCGCCACCCTTGAAAAGGATTTGGCGGCTCTGCGTCTTCGTTAGCATCTTCCGCAATGCCGTGGCGTACGGGGAGAAATGAACGTCTGTATCCCAGGAAATGCCTTCAAGCGTGCCCCAGATACTAGTTACGACTTGGTGAAGACCTTTTCGCGTTACCCTGTTCTCGGAGGAAGACTGGACAGTAGAACATCCTAGCGATCAAAGCCATACGGATCCCTTTGCAGCTGAGGTTCATTCCCAACCACGGGTCGTCTCCTGGAGCGCGTCCCCTGTCCGGTGACAGTTCATGCTTGCCAAGGACATGAGACGTCAGCTACGATGCTCGCGAGTCACAACCCGTCAAGCTGACCTAGGTCTTACGAACAGCCACCCCGGCCCCACCAAGCGATTGCAGACGAACAGACTTTCACAACCTCATACATGGGCATGATTCTGGCTGAATGCGTGTTCGTGATACCGATGGCTCTCGCAAACCTTTGTCACGGTCTCGGCGAAAAGGATGGTTAAGTGGTATCAATTCACTGTAACCTTGCGCTTGATCGCGACAGTGGGCGATAGGAACAGGGGGTGCTGAGGCTGGGATGTACGAAAAGTTGCTTCGGAGTCCCATCAGGCTCCTGCATCCCACAGGCACCGGTGCCTACGGCCTGTCTTGAGTGCTCACATACTTCATTAGACAAAATTCTTTGCGCCGCGTCCTTTTCTGTTCGAATCTGTCGGTCCCGACGCACCAACTCAGGACGCGTGAAGTTTCTATACGTCGAACGACCGGTTCTTTCATATACATTACAACCATTATTGCCTTCCTGTCCTCATAACACAACCTTGTATTCTCCATTGCCAGTGGTTCCAGCACGAGGCAGGAATGCTGTGGCATACCACATGGCGCACCGCCGCCACGAGTTGATTGAAGAGAAGTTGCTGAATTTACCCAATGATACTGCATTGGGCGAGGAGAAAAGTTGGGAGTTGAGTGTGTTGTTTTTTCGGTGATCTTGACCATTTAGTACTGGCGTTATCAAAGCGTGGGAACCCTTATGTACAATCGGAAACCTCGGAGTTCATTTCGGAGTTCATTTTTTCAAGATAAACACACTTGCGACACACACGTTTTGGTACGCGCCCACATATTTTATCTGTGTGAAAACACTTTATCGCTACTTATAATTCAATTAGCGGAGTGATACTTCCACGTTTAATTCCATCCTCACGATGGTGTACTTGTACAAGTTGCGCCTACGCATGCACGAGGCGCATTTTGTAGCACTACCGATATGCGGCACAGGGTGGTGTAGGATGGTCAACATCGCTAACTGCACTCCTTGCCGGCAAGTTATCTAGTTATCCTCAGAAAATCCCATTTTGGGGAGGAGAGTGAGTGCCTGAGGCTGTATAACATTTCATGAAACAGGATCACGAACGCCAGTCATGCAGTGGCCCACGAGTAAGCAGCGCGGCGCTTCGATCCTCACACGGGGCTATACCGGTCCTCTCAGCCTCAAATCCATGCGAGCCCGCTCCCTCAGTGTAACCTCGAGCATCACCCTCTCATTGACACCACTGGTGCATCAGACGAGGGCGCCTTACAGTTACTATCGCCGACAGAAAAGCTTTTCCACGGACATCACATTCCGCCAAACCTTCTTTGTCCGACTTTGGCGACATCGTGTCAGATTCCACGAAACTAGCCCCCAATACGAACGAGTCGATGGACCCGGGATCTCACGCGGCGATCAATCCACAGTCGGCGCAAGGGCCACCGTCCTATGCGGCTTTCGCTAGGATGAAACTTCCCGACGGCCACTCTCCGGGTTTTATGGGCGCTTACCCTACGGCTGCTCCTGATCAACCGGGGGAGGCCCGTCCAACAGATAATAGACCCACCGCTGGTAAAGTAGCAACCTCGAGAAGTCATGGAACACCAACCGGGCGCAGAGATGCAGACAGGGTGGACTCGGGCATACAGCAGCGGGGTAGCCAAGTGAGTTCCCGTAATAGCTGATACTCGCACCTACAATCCTTACCCGTAGCCCACTCGCTGCAGCTTCCTGCCAGTGCAGCCGGACCGCAAGGTCTCGAAGCACACTTCACATCGCAATCGAATTCCGTCTCGCAACCTCATCCCGCAGCCATTCCCCCAACTACTCGGAACGCACCGCATACGCAGGTTTTACAAGAGACCGGTACCGATACTCCCTCGGGGCTTTCTGGGCCACGAAGGCCGGGAGACAAGCCTCGATCTACCAACGCTCAGGTGGACGCCCCTCATGAAAGAAGTACGCGCAAATCCCATGTCGAACCAGTTGATCGCATTGCCCCCGCGCAACTGTCTGGCAGACCACCTGCAGATCCTAGTCTTCCTTCGGGCATGCCAGGTGTTTCCGGATCTTATCCCTTGGGACCTTTAACGAAGACAGCAAGCTACAATATGCATGCGCCCGGCGATATTATGCCTCCAAGTGGAACACGGCTAGAACCAGGGGGAGCTCATCCCCGAACACCACAGTTTCCTCATGATAGCAGAGCAAAAGTGCCCAATGACGAGCGGAGATACCCGAAGCCCGCCGCAGTAGTAGAAAGGGTACCTCTGCACCTAGATCATACACTTTGTGCTGCTGACGTTCCCCTCCTTCGGCAGCCGTCATACCAACCGCATCCTTTGGCCAGGAACAATAGCCGCATCACAACTAATGAGGACCTCGACTACGACCCTAAGAATACTACGGACAAAGTGTCGCCTGTGCAGTGGACAGCAGGAGCAGAGGAAACCGAGATTGACCAAGACGGCCACTTTTATGATGCAACCAGGGTGCGGCGCCATCCTGAAAGTGCCCGTGCCCCGCAGTCCATGGCTGGTCCTAGGATTTCTCCACCAAGCATCGATAGACGAACAGATCTAGACACTTACAACATTGTGCAAAGAAATGCTTCCTACTCGACGCACGGTCATAACCTCAATGAAACACCAGATAGCCGAGCACATCATCCTGTGAGGTCTTGGGACAGCACTGACAGGTATCAACCTCCTCATGCACATGTGGACACACCTCGTGAAGGACATGTGGACAGTCCACGTGCCCATAAAATTGATCGCACAGGCTCCTTTCAACCATCTGGTAAGCTATTCGTCTATTACCCGCCACCTTTGGAGCCGACGGTGTGCATCTGTGTCCTTTGTCTCTATCAGTTGCACCAGTCGTAGCAGAGACACCGTCCAACCGGAGGCGCGAATACCAGAATGTACCGTCAAGTGGACCCGAGGTAGGGTCCGGGAAGATCCTTCCAGTAGTGCCATACACTTCCGATGACAACAGGAGAGCAGCGCTTCCCAACAGCCAAAGCCACACAAACAGGGCGCCTGTTCAATCGGAAACTGCCGTAGTCAATATCCCTTCTACGTACCTGCAATCATACCAGCCACCCAAAACAACCCCCTTGGACAACGACACTTCCCATCCTCGACCTCCTGTAGAGCCACTCAAGGTACCCTCTTTCGCCGGTGACATTCCCAGCCCAAATCCAAATATCTCAGCTAGCGTCCAACCAAGTGCCATTAGCAGAACATATTCTGGCCACTCCGGCCCATACGATCCCAGTGTCAAAGTAGCCAATGAATCTCGAGGAAGGTACTCATTGGCTCCAGACTCGGCGATATCGTTGAGCGGTGCGGAAACTTCACCCACGCCTCCAAAACCGCCATCGAAAGCCAAGGGCGCCGTCAAAACCCATTCGAACCAGAACTTGACAGTCCGTAATGCGAGCACAGGAGGATCTCACCCCGATATACCAGAGGCAATGGAGATGCAACAAAGCAGCACTGGCAGCGGAAGCGGCTCTAATGATAGAAAGGGGCGGACGAAAGGTGTGTCCACGCCGAAAACACGTCGTACCTTGATCATTATTGATTCGCTCGTGAGACCCATACAAATCCAACACGCAAATCCAAAGCCCAAAGCCTACTTACTCAGAAGTGCCACATCCACATCCTCAACGACACGGCAACCATATCGATGCGCGACCCCCACCGTATGCGCCTTCAGGGTCGCATCAATATCCTGCTCCTAATGGTGGACCTTCGCCGGGCGTGGTCTTCGAACGAGAGCGGCCTGCGAGACCAGAGACGCGCGAAATGCCTGCGAAACCGCAACAAGTCGTCTTGACTTATCCTCCGGCCACCCAGAGCCCTCCAACTCCAGTTGTGTCCGAACAGCCTTCCGCTCAACCAACCCCGAATACTAGAAGATCTCATTCCGAACGCATAGGGAATGACAGTGGACATCAGAGAGGACACGATCGGTCGCCAGACGGAGCGGGTACGAACATTAACATTTTTTGCTGTACATGTCCGAGGTCGAGCGCGCACGCACCCCGACACTAGAAGCGCAAACTCGTGCCCAGCAAGGGTTCTTATGCTCGAAAGACATTCCGACTGGACATGTCGGTGACTCACACCGTCGAATGGCGCTAACTGATACCGACCAAGCTTTGGTAGCTGGATCGCGCCGAGAGGTGGCAGAGTTGGCGAGGGAGCTCGGCGGGAATGACAATAAGTCGTGCTACCAGTTGTGGAGGGGGAAGAGTCCATTTGTATCAAGGGGAATTTGGTTCGGTATATTATTTTGTAATGACGCAAGACATCATGAAAATCGATGAAAGAGAAGGGGGGGAGCCCTGAATGCATGAAGATTGTGAAACCACTGCACTTGTACACCCCGGCGTGGTCGAGCTGACGCCAAGTCCGAGTCATTCACAGGCATTTGTCTCACAAAGTTGTCGGCCTCGAAAAAAGACCAGCGCATTCTTTCCGGACAGGAACAGAGTGGGAGATGCCGCAGTGTTGTAGTGAAGGAAAGTGTGGGTATATGGGCAGTCAACGGACGAGCCTTGAAATTAAGCCCGAAACGTTGGCACGCTTCGGTCGGCGGAGGGGGCGGTGGGTCATTTTGGTTATTGATTGAAAATCACATACTGTTCCTGAAATCTGAGTTGGAAAATCATACTGCCACGCTATGCGTTCAACGCGAAGCGATCCTTTCTACTGTACAACCAGATTCCAATATCTGGCCCTTTGTCAAACCTCTCTCATTTTTTTCGCAGTCCATTCGGAGAAATCCCGAGGGGGGCTGTGCGGGCAGGGGTGCAAAGTGGGTGCAATTGCAACGAGTATGATGAACGGGGAATACGCGGCATGTGACGTGTCTTGTATTGGTTTAGGCTCCGGTGTCTAGTGATGATGCATCATGCATGTAGGGTAGGGTAAGGTGG
>Ga0137394_10002476_pt1 | contig 13656 bp, 11 predicted proteins | sample czobulk116metaG_FD_108278 | JGI IMG/M metagenome (GOLD analysis project Ga0137394, IMG submission 108278) | Vadose zone soil microbial communities from Angelo Coast Range Reserve, California, USA - czobulk1.16 metaG | ecosystem: Environmental > Terrestrial > Soil > Vadose zone | place: USA...
ACCTGCGCGGGCGGGTGCTCACCGCGCCAAGCCCGCGCGAAACCCTATGCCGGCTCGCGGAGGCATTCGATGCCCTGTCCTCGGGTGCGATAGATCGGAAGGCGGCCGCATGAGCACGGTTGGAAGCCGCAACCCGGCCGCCGCCGTCAGCCCGGCGGAAGCCATCCTCAATGCGCTGCCGCTTGCCGTAATCGTGATCGCCGCCGACGGCAAGATCAAAGATGCCAATGTGGCGGCTGAGGATTTTTTCGACATGTCGGTCGCGCTGCTGCGCCGGCATGCCCTGCGCGACTTGGTGCCGTTCGGCAGCCCATTGCTGGCGCTGATCGAGCAGGTCCGCCAACGCGGCGGCGCCGTCAATGAATACAAAGTCGATCTCGGTACGCCGCGCACGCCGACCGAACGTCTGGTCGATCTTCATGTGGCTCCGGTGCCGGAGCGACCCGGCGAGGTGGTGGTGATGCTCCAGCAGCGCACCATGGCCGATAAGATGAACCGGCAACTGACCCATCGCGGGGCAGCGCGATCGGTGACCGCGCTCGCCTCCATGCTGGCACACGAGATCAAGAACCCGCTGTCGGGAATCCGCGGCGCGGCGCAGCTCCTGGAGCAGCAGGCCAGCGACGACGACCGCATCCTGACCAGGTTGATCTGCGACGAGGCCGACCGCATCGTCAAGCTGGTCGACCGCATGGAAGTGTTCGGCGACAAACGTCCGGTGGAGCGCGAACAGGTCAACATCCACATGGTCTTCGACCATGTGCGGCGCTTAGCCCAGTCGGGCTTTGCCCGCAACATCCGGTTTGTCGAGGAGTATGATCCCTCGCTTCCGCCGGTGTTCGCCAATCGCGACCAGCTCGTCCAGGTGTTCCTCAATCTTGTCAAGAATGCCGCCGAGGCCATCGGAGATGGCGCGCCGGACGGAGAAATCCAGCTCTCCACCGCATTCAGACCCGGCGTACGGCTCTCGCTCCCGGGAAGCAAATCGAAGGTCTCGCTGCCGCTCGAGTTCTGCGTCAGGGACAACGGCCCGGGCGTCGCCGATGACCTGATGCCCAATCTCTTCGACCCTTTCGTGACCACGAAGCCGAGCGGCACCGGCCTTGGTCTTGCGCTCGCCGCCAAGATCGTTGGCGATCACGGCGGCATCATCGAATGCGAGTCGCAGCCGCGACGAACCATCTTTCGTGTGCTTATGCCCAAGTTCACGGGTGACGACGCCGAGCCGGGCGGAGAAACCTGAAGGTGATGGCAATGCCCGCTGGTAGTATCTTGATCGCGGACGACGATGCTGCGATCCGAACCGTGTTGAATCAGGCGCTGTCGCGCGCCGGATACGAGGTGCGCTCGACCGGAAATGCTGCCACCCTGTGGCGATGGGTCAGCCAGGGCGAGGGCGACCTTATCATAACCGACGTGGTCATGCCCGACGAGAACGCCTTCGATCTCTTGCCGCGCATCAAGAAGCTGCGGCCCAACCTGCCGATCATCGTCATGAGCGCCCAGAATACCTTCATGACCGCGATCCGCGCCTCCGAGCGCGGCGCCTATGAGTATCTGCCGAAGCCATTCGACCTCAAGGAGCTGACCGCGATCGTCGGCCGCGCGCTGTCGGAGCCTAAGGACCGCCCCGCGGCAGCGTCAGGCAAGGCGGAGGAGATCGACATCCCCCTGATCGGCCGGTCGCCCGCGATGCAGGAAATCTACCGTCTGCTGGCGCGGTTGATGCAGACCGACCTCACCGTGCTGATCTCCGGGGAGTCGGGCACCGGCAAGGAACTGGTGGCGCACGCGCTGCATGACTACGGCAAGCGGCGGTCCGGGCCGTTCGTCGCCATCAACATGGCGGCGATCCCGCGCGAGCTCATCGAGTCCGAACTGTTTGGCCACGAGAAGGGCGCCTTCACGGGAGCCAACACGCGCAATGCCGGGCGGTTCGAGCAGGCCGAAGGCGGCACCTTGTTCCTGGACGAGATCGGCGACATGCCGATGGAGGCGCAAACGCGGTTGCTGCGGGTGCTCCAGCAGGGCGAATATACGACTGTGGGCGGCCGCACCCCGATCAAGGCCGATGTGCGGATTGTCGCCGCCACCAACAAGGATCTGCGCATCCTGATCCAACAGGGCTTGTTCCGCGAGGATCTGTATTTTCGGCTCAATGTGGTGCCTCTTCGCCTGCCGCCATTGCGCGAGCGCGCCGAGGATATCCCCGACCTGATCCGCCATTTCTTCAAGCTCGCCGAGCGCGAAGGCCTGCCCAACAAGCAGATCGAAACTGTCGCCGTAGAGCGGCTCAAGCGCTACCGCTGGCCCGGCAATGTGCGCGAACTCGAAAATCTCGCGCGCCGCCTTGCCGCGCTTTACCCGCAGGAGACCATCACCACCGCCGTCATCGACAACGAGCTGGCGCCGCCAACGCCAACGCCGGTCAGCGAGGAAAGCCGCGCTGAAGAGAACCTGTCGGCCGCGGTCGAGCGCTATCTCAACAAGTATTTCGGCGGCTTCGGCGACGGCCTGCCGCCGCCCGGCCTCTATCATCGCATCCTGCGGGAGATCGAATATCCGCTGCTCTCGGCTGCCCTTGCCGCGACCCGCGGCAACCAAATCCGCGCCGCCGATCTGCTGGGCGTCAATCGCAACACGCTACGCAAGAAAATCCGCGATCTGGAAATACAGGTCATCCGTACGAGCGGGTGAGGGCAGGGTAGACTTAGGATGACAAGCCGTCGTTCTCCGAAGCGATCCGGCGCCTGGTCGAGCAGGCCCTCGCAACTGCGCCGACGCGTGGAACGAGTAGAGCCGCAATAGGGCGGCGTCTCGAGCCTCACCTTCGCTCATAGAGAGGAATTTCAATTTTGCAGCACGCGCCGTCGGATGCGAATACCAGGTCGACGGTGCCCCCGAGTTCATGAGGGATGAGATCGCGGATGAGGCTTGAGCCGTAACCGGATTGGACCGGAGCCGCCATCGGCGGGCTACCGAGCTCGTGCCATGTGATCGTCAGAGCCGCCGTCGCGTCGGCGCCGGTGCGCTCCCAGCTCACCGACACTCTGCCGTTCGGGCTCGATAAGGCGCCGTGCTTCGCGGCATTTGTCACCAGCTCATGAATGACCATCGCGACGGCCTGGGTCTGCGCAGGGGTGAGCATGACGTCCTGGCCGCTAATCATCGTATTTGCGTCGGTCGTGTAGGGCGCAAGCTGGTGGCGGATGAGGTCGGCAAGGCTCACGCCGGACCAGCGGCTTTGGCTGAGGAGAGAGTGGGCGGTTGCAATTGATTGAATGCGGCCGTCGAGCGCATTGACGAACTCGTCGGTGGTCCCGCTGCGTCGGCGGGTATGCCTGACGACCGCCGCAACGCGCGCCAGCACGTTTTTGACGCGGTGATCGAGCTCGGCGCTCAGCAGGTCTTGTCGCTCCTCGTTCCGCTTGCGCCGCGTGATATCGCGGGTCAAGCCTTTGACGCGTACAACGCGGCCGCCCGCGTCGAATTCCGCTCGTGAGGTTTCCTCGAGCCACACCTGCCGGCCGTCGGGACGAACGAAACGGAAAGTGACCGTGGCGGGACTGTCGACGCGGGCCCGGCGATGATGCGCCTTGAAGAAGTGATGACGCCGACGATGTCGGACGCAAACCAGTGCTGCCACGTGGTCACAACCGGCGCCATCGGGCTGTGGAACACCTTGTGAGCCACCGTCCCGCCGATGCCCGAGGCGGCTGTCGCGACGACTGCGGCCGCTGCCAGTCCCAGCACATTGTGGGGCCTGTCGAGGCTGAAAGAAGTACCGAAATAGCACTCGATCAGCCATGCGGTCAGCAGGGCTTCGCCCGCATTGCAGAAAGCGAAGGCAGCGGCGCTCCAGAGGTTCCGGTCGCCCGTAACATTGGCAACGATGGTCGCAACAATCACGCCACTGGCGACCGGCAATCGTGCGTCGCGCCCGAACGCGATCAGCACGCCGGAGGACACGCCCGCAGCAGGCCAGACGATGCCGTCGGAATATCACGGGTATATATCACGGTCCGTAAACCTGTGGGTGTGCGCGCGAGTTCGCGGCGGCGCCCCCCACGCCGGTATCCGCAGGAAACCATCACCCCCGCCGTCATCGACAATGAGCTGGCGCCGCCGACGCCGGCGCCGGTCGGCGAGGAAGCCGCCCCGAAGAGAACCTGGCGGCCGCGGTCGAGCGTTATCTCAACAAGTGTTTCGGCGGCTTCGGCGACGGCCTGCCGACGCCCGGTCTCTATCATCGTATCCTGCGGGAGATCGAATATCCGCTGCTCTCGGCCGCACTTGCAGCGACTTGCGGCAACCAAATTCGCGCCGCCGATCTGCTGGGCGTCAATCGCAACACGCTACGCAAGAAAAATCCGCGATTTGGAAATACAGGTCATCCGTACCAGCGGGTGAGGGGAGGGGGGCCTTTACGAACGCATTTATTCCTGGATGGCGCTTCGTCTACGTTGATCTGAGAGATCGTAGTCTGGCACCCGGTTCCCCAGTCGTATTTTCATCTCCAATCGGGCGCCCTTGCGCCCATTCTCGGCTCTCGTCAGGGCCTCCATGTCGTCCCTGTCGTTCGCCGGGGGTCGATCTTCTCAATCTTCGGCACGGTCGAATCTGTGCAAAGAAATGGCCCGGAGATTCTAAATCCGTTCCGCTCGCCGCGGAAATGACGCATTTAGGCAACAGTGTTGTATTTGCGCACCACATGTCATGTCTATGCGACGTTGCTCGAGAGCGTCATTTGGGCCGTCAGGCCCTGATGACGCCAAAGCATGTAATCGCAGCGCGGGGCCTGTTCTGGAAGAGCGATGACGACCGTCGAGGAGGTTTCAGCCGTCGAATCCGCCCAGAAACCGGCGGCGGCGACACGCCTTGCCACCGGAATGATCGGCCCGATGGCCGTCGTCGCCGCGCTGCTGTCGGCATTGACGACGTGCTTGGTGCTGGCGAACCTGACGTTCGTCAGCCCGACCTACAATGTGGTCGTCACCCTGCTGGCCGTGAATTTCGTCACGGTGCTCCTGCTGCTTGCGATCATCGGCCGCGAGGTTTGGCACATCGTCCAGGCGCGGCGGCGCGGCAGCGCCGGGGCGCGGCTGCACATACAAATCGCCATCCTGTTCTCGGTGATCGCCGTGGTGCCCGCCGTGCTGGTTGCGGTGGTCGCCAGCATCAACCTCGACCGGGGTCTCGACCGCCTGTTTTTGATCCGCACCCGCGCCGTCATGGAAAATTCCGTGATCGTGTCGCAGGCCTATCTGAATGAGCACGAGCGCTCGATCCAGGCCGAGACCGACTTCATGGCGGCCGACGTCGCGCGGGCCAAGCCCCAGTTCGATCAGGACATGGACCGGTTCCGCCAGTTCTTCACCACGCAGGCATTGCTTCGCAACATGCCGGCCGCGATGATGCTCAGGTCCGATCGGTCGGTCATCGTTAAGGCCGACATCCGGCTGCCGCCCGAAGTGCGGGACCCGCCGCTGCCGCCCGTCGAGCGGCTGGGCCAGATCGGCGATGCCGAGGCCGTTGCCGGCATGTTGCGGGACACCAATTACATCGGCGGGCTGATCAAGCTCAAGGGCTACGACGACGCTTACCTGTTCGTCGCTCGCTTCATCGATCCGCGCGTGTTGAAGCAGACCGAGCGCACCGAGAACAGCATCCAGGAATACGCCGACCTCGAAGTGAGGCGCATCGGCGTTCAGGCCGCCTTTGCGTTGATGTACACCGTGATTGCGCTGACGGTGCTGCTGTCGGCGGTGTGGAGCGGCTTTGCGTTCGCCAACCGGCTGGTGGCGCCGATCCGACGGCTCATCGGCGCCGCCAACCTTGTCTCCACCGGCAACCTCCACGTCCAGGTGCCGGTGCGCCGTTCGGAAGGCGACCTGTCGCAACTCGGCGCGACTTTCAACAAGATGACCCAGGAATTGCGCACCCAGCGCAACGACATCATGCGGGCGCGCGATCTCGTCGACAGCCGCCGCCGCTTCACCGAAGCGGTGCTGGCCGGCGCCAGCGCCGGCGTCATCGGCGTCGACGGCAACGGCCATGTCAGCATCCTCAACCGCTCCGCCGAGAAACTGATCGGATCGGGCGAAGCGCAAGCCCTCGGACACCCGCTCGAGGAGATCGTGCCCGAGCTCAAGCAGTTGATCGAACCCGCCCGCCTGGGTGGCCAGCGCCTCGTCCAGGGACAGACGACGATTAACCGCAATGGCCGCGACCGCACTGTCTCGGTGCGGGTCACCTCCGAGCAATCCGCGAATCCCGACCACGGCTATGTGGTGACGCTTGACGACATCACCGAATTGGTGACGGCGCAGCGCACCGCGGCCTGGGCCGATATCGCCCGCCGCATCGCCCATGAGATCAAAAACCCGCTCACCCCCATTCAGCTTTCGGCCGAGCGGCTGCGCCGCAAGTACGGCAATTCGATCGCCGAGGATCGTGGCGTATTCGAGCAGTGCACCGATACGATCGTGCGTCAGGTCGACGATATCAGGCGCATGGTGGATGAGTTCTCGCGCTTCGCCCGGATGCCGAAGCCCGTGATGATGGTGGATGATATAACCGACACGGTGCGCCAAGTCGCGTTCCTGCAACGGGTGGGCAATGCCGACATCGACATCGAGGTTGAAATCGCCGAGGACCCGATGCCGGCGCGCTTCGATCGCCGGCTGATCTCGCAAGGACTGACCAACATCATCAAGAATGCCGGTGAAGCGGTGGCGGCGGTTCCGGCGGACCAGCTCGGGCGCGGTCGCATCGTCGTCTCGGCGGCGCGTACCGATTCGGAGATCGTCATCGATGTTATCGACAACGGTATCGGGCTGCCGAAGGAAAACCGTAGCCGCCTCCTGGAGCCCTATGTGACGACGCGGGAAAAGGGCACCGGCCTCGGCCTCGCTATCGTCGGAAAAATCCTCGAAGAGCACGGCGGGCGGATCGAGCTGCGCGATGCGGCGGAGAAATTCCCTGGCCAGCGTGGCGCCTGGATGCGGCTGCGGTTTGCGGCGGAACCGCCAGAAACATTCGTCAGTGAAACCAAGAACTAAAAACGGGCGGGCAACACCATGGCGTCGGATATCCTGATTATCGACGACGAGGCCGATATCCGCGAGCTGGTCGCGGGAATTCTCGAAGATGAGGGTTACACGACACGCACGGCTCGCGATAGCGACGACGCGGCGGCAGCGATCGCGGTGCGCCGCCCCAACCTGATCTTCCTGGATATCTGGCTGCAGGGGAGCCGCCTCGATGGCCTGCAGATGCTCTCCGGCATCAAGGCGGAGCATCCCGATCTGCCGGTGGTCATGATTTCCGGCCACGGCAATATCGAAACCGCGGTCGCGGCCATCAAGCAGGGCGCCTACGACTTCATCGAGAAACCGTTCAAGGTCGACCGGCTCGTTCTCGTCGCCGATCGCGCCCTCGAAACCTCGCGGCTCAGGCGCGAGGTCAAGGAGCTCAAGCAGCTCGCGCCGCATCCGGCGATGCTCATCGGCGCCTCCGGCGTCATGCAGCACCTGCGCCAGACCATCGAGAAGGTCGCGCCCACCAACAGCCGAATCCTCATCGTCGGGCCCTCGGGCGCCGGCAAGGAACTGACGGCGCGCACCATTCATGCGCTGTCGTCGCGCGCTGCGTCCCCGTTCGTGGTCATCAATGCGGCGGCTATCACGCCGGAGCGGATGGAGATCGAGTTGTTCGGGACCGAGCAACTGGACGGCCGCGGACGCAAGATCGGGGCGCTGGAGGAGGCCCATGGCGGCACGCTTTTCATCGATGAGATCAGCGAGATGCCGCGCGAGACCCAGAACAAGATTCTCCGGGTGCTGGTCGAGCAGACTTTCCTGCGCGCCGGCGGCACGACCAAGGTCGAGGTCGACACGCGGATCATCACCTCGACAGCGCGTAATCTCGAAGAGGAAATCGCTGCGGGCCGCTTCCGCGAGGACCTTTTTCACCGGCTTTCGGTGGTGCCGATTCGCGTGCCCCCGCTCACCGAACGGCGGGAGGACGTGGCGCCGCTCGTCGAGCACTTCATGGAGCAGATTTCCCAGGCGACCGGCCTGCCCAAGCGGCAGATCGGCGACGATGCCATGGCGGTGCTGCAAACCCACGACTGGCCAGGAAACGTGCGCCAGCTGCGCAACAATGTCGAACGGCTGATGATTCTTGCCGGCGGCGACCCCGATGCGGTGATCACCGCCGACATGCTGCCGCCGGAGGTGGGATCCATGGTGCCGTCCATGCCCAACGGCTCAGGCGGCGAGCACCTGATGGGCATGCCGTTGCGCGATGCCCGCGAAGCCTTCGAGCGCGAATACCTGCGCGCTCAGATCAGCCGCTTCAGCGGTAACATATCCCGGACGGCCGAGTTCGTCGGCATGGAGCGCTCGGCGCTGCATCGCAAGCTCAAGGCGCTGGGAATGGATTAGCGGACTGGTTCGGTCATCGCCGGGCTTGTCCCGGCGATCTCGATTGGGGAGAGCACTGTGCCCGGCAATCGGGATGGCCGGGACAAGCCCGGCCATGACCAACTCGGGACCGCCCACGACTTTCGCCCCTCTCACATGGATCTGCCATGTCCCGAATTGCCTATGTGAACGGCCGTTATCGGCCCCATCGCCACGCTCGCATCCATGTGGAGGACCGCGGCTATCAATTTGCTGACGGCGTTTACGAGGTGTGCGAGGTGAGGGAGGCGCGCCTCGTTGACGAGCGCCGACACATGGCGCGCCTGACGCGATCGCTCGCTGAGTTACGCATCGGCTTGCCGATGCCGCTGCCGGCTCTGAGCGTTGTCCTGCACGAGACGGTAAGGCGGAACCGCGTCCGCAACGGCATTGTCTACCTGCAGATTACCCGTGGCGTGGCAAGGCGCGATTTCGCTTTTCCGGCGCCCGCGACCGCGCCGTCGATCGTCGTCACCGCGCGTTCCCATGACACTGTGAAGGCGGAGAACACGGCGGCCGAAGGCATCGCGGTCATAACGCTTGCGGACAAGCGCTGGGCGCGGCCGGACATCAAATCGGTATCCCTGCTGCCGAATGTCTTGGCGAAGCAAGCGGCGCGTGACGCCGGCGCCCGCGAGGCCTGGTTCGTCGACGGGAGGGGCTTTGTCACCGAGGGGGCATCATCGAATGCCTGGATCATCACCGCGGATGGCGAGGTTGTGACGCGTCCCGCCGACAACAGCATCCTCAGCGGAATTTCCCGGGCGGTGGTTTTGGATGCGATGGCAGCGAGAGGGCTTACCTTCACCGAACGACCGTTCACCGTCGTGGAAGCGAAGGCAGCCCGGGAAGCCTTTATAACGGCTGCAAGCCAGATCGTGCAGCCGGTGGTGAGCATCGACGGAAAGCCAGTCGGCGAGGGGCGTCCTGGGCCGGTCGCCCTCGCATTGCGGCGGCAATTTCACCGCCATGCGGAATTTACCTGACATTGGAACTGGCAAATTCGCGTAAAAAACGCGAATTGGTGTCGAGCCGGGCTTGCGCCCGGCGCTGTCCTACTTTTTAATGTGATGTCCGGGTCTTAGCCTGGATAACGATGCGTCCGGGAGAGCGAGTAGATCAATCAGTTGCAGTCCCAGAAACTGCAAACAAAAAGCGGAAAAAACGGCCATGGCAGCCGATCGCGCACAAAATTTACAAGACACCTTCCTTAATCATGTACGTAAAGCAAAGATCCCCCTCACGATTTTTCTCGTCAATGGCGTGAAGCTGCAAGGGGTGGTGACCTGGTTCGACAATTTCTGCGTGTTGTTGCGACGAGATGGACATTCCCAACTTGTCTACAAGCACGCTATATCGACCATCATGCCGGGACACCCAGTGCAGCTTTTTGAAGGCGGCGAAGAGGGGGCTGCCGTGGAAAAAACCTGATTGGAGCCGCGTCAACATAACATATCGAAGCTGAGCCCCTCCGAGGGCTCCTCGACTGGACGGGCAATCGTCATCGGTCCGTATCTGCGCGCGCGACATGTGCGCAAAGAGCGCAGTAGCCCGGATGGAGCGAAGCGACATCCGGGGAAGGCCGATCCCGGATTACGCTTCGCTCCATCCGGGCTACCGGCTCTTCAGGCGGGGGAGGGCAGGGCGGCGGCGGCCCGTCTCGATGAGGCGGTCGGCTTGGCGCTCGCAATCGATCTGGAGGTGGTCGAAAAGGGCACCATCGCGGTGGCGGCGATGAGGCCGTCGACTTATCTGGGCAAGGGCAAGGTGGAGGAACTGGCGGGCCTGGTGAAGAGTCACGAGGCCTCCCTCGTGGTGATGGATTGTGCCCTGTCGCCGGTGCAACAGCGCAATCTGGAAAAGGCCTGGAACGCCAAGGTGCTCGATCGCACCGGCCTGATTCTGGAGATATTCGGCCGGCGTGCGCGTACCCGCGAAGGCGCGCTGCAGGTCGAGTTGGCGCACCTCACCTATCAACGCAGCCGTTTGGTGCGGTCCTGGACCCACCTGGAACGGCAGCGCGGCGGCTTCGGGTTTCTCGGCGGACCCGGCGAAACCCAGATCGAGACTGACCGCCGGCTGATTGCCGAGCGCATCGCCAAGATCGAGCGTGAACTCGCGGGCGTAAAGAGCACCCGAAAGCTCCATCGCGACAGCCGCAAGCGGGTGCCGTATCCGATCGTCGCGCTGGTCGGCTACACCAATGCCGGAAAGTCGACCCTGTTCAATCGCATGACGCGGGCGACCGTCGTTTCGGCCGACATGCTGTTTGCGACGCTTGATCCGACGCTGCGGGCCGTCGATCTGCCGCACGGCGCCCGCATCATCATGTCCGATACGGTGGGCTTCATTTCGGACCTGCCAACCATGTTGGTGGCGGCATTCCGCGCGACCCTCGAAGAGGTGATAGAAGCCGACATCATCCTCCATGTCCGCGACGTCTCTCACGGCGACACCGCCGCACAGTCGGCGGACGTCATCGAGGTGCTGCGCGGTCTCGGCATTGAGCCGGACGACCCGCGGCTGATCGAAATATGGAACAAGATCGACCGCCTCGATCCGCAGGAACGAGACCGGCTCGACAACCTTGGGCGCCGCAGGGGCAACGGCCCGCAGCCGGTGTTGGTATCGGCGCTGACCGGCGAGGGGCTCGATGGCCTGATCTTAACGATCGAAACCGAGCTTGCCCGTTCGCGCCTCACCCTCGATGTGGCGCTCGATCTCGCCGACGGGGCCGGAATGAGCTGGTTGTACCGGCACGCCGAGGTGCTGGCGCGCGCCGCCGGCGCCGACGGCCGCATGCATATGACGGTGCGAGTTGCTCCGGACCGCGCCGGCCTCGTGCGGGCGAAGTTCGGTGCAGAGAACATCAGAATCGGATGACGGATGACAGATGACGGAGGTCGATGACGGAGGTCGATGACGGAGGTCGGGTTTTTGATCTCTGTCCTGCTTCCTCCGTCATCTGTCGTCCGTTATCTGTCCTCTGTTAAGCAATCTCGCTGGTGCGGATAAGGACCGACCCATCGGGCTCGCGCTGCTCAAGGAAATACTTGCGGCGCGCAAGCCCCTCGATGTCGCGGCGATGTTTCTTGAAAGCTGCATCGGGCCGCAGGCGATCACGCCGCGAAAAATGATCGTCGAGCGCGGCGCGGGAAATACGAAACCGAACCCTGGTCTCGCCGTCATTGCCCCAGAAGATCATGCTATCGTCCGCATCGCGCGTTGCGCCTTCATCAAACGACAGCGTGCGCTTGTCGGTCATGCCGAGCACGTCGAGGATTGCAAGCACCGACGACAGTTGAACGTCCTTGGCGGCCAATTCAAAGCGCGAAACGGTCGGCGTGCTGACGTTCGCCAATGTTGCCAACTGCCGCTGGGTCAGCTTCATGCGGTGCCGGCGGCGGACTGCTTCTTCGACAAGTAGGGGCCAATTGATTTGAAAGTGCCACTCCATCGACGCTCCATGAATTCAAGCAGGTTTTGTCCAAGTTGCTCCTCCCCGATGCGCCGGCCCGCCTCTACGACGGCTTTCTCTGCCGCTTTGCGGCGGCGTTCGAGAACCGTGATGGCTTCGGTCAGAACCCGCCTGCCTAATCCAAAGGACTCGCTCAACGCGACGATGTGCTTGGGTGCAAGCGACCCGAGTTCAAGATTGGCAGCGTTGCCGACGGCAAGCGCAATCTGGCGATATTCGGGATAGAGTGCTGCGGCCAGGAGATCATAGGCCGGCGTGAGGCGCAATCCGTCACTTGTGTGGAACATCGCAAAATTCTTGAGATGCGCATCTGTGTTGCCGGTGAGGAAACAAACGAGGACACGACGGAACAGCCGCCACGCATCGACCGGCGTACAGCCCGGCGTCTTGAGAACAAACTTGGCCATGTCGTCGTAGGACGCGTCGTATTTGTCGTCGCCGGATCGCTTGCCGAGCAATTGATTGAATTCTTCGAAGTGGCGTTTGGTGCCGCTCGGCAGGCGATCAAATCGCTTCACCAGCAATGCCTGTTCATTGACACCTTCGAGCTTTGCAACCTCCGACTCGGCAATCTCGTCGTCGGGGAGCAGCGCACGGCAAGCAACGGTCGTTAGATATTCGTTCTCGACGATGTCGCGCAAAGCTCCTGACGGCAGCTTTGCGATAAAAGCGGAGGTCTCGTCGCGCCGCGCTGGCCGATAAGACCGGCCGTCCTTGACAGCAAGAAGCTTGGGCTGAACTCCAGAAAGCGAAGCGCGGCTCGTGAGCGCAGCCATGGCCGCCGGATCGCCTGGATCAATCGATGGCTCCGTGGTCGGTGCAGGGTCGATGACCGAGACAGCTCCCGCGCAGTCATGGCCAAATGCAAGAAGCAAGGCAAAGCGATTATCCGGATTGACTTTGAGCGCGCGCGCCTGAGCATTGCGAAGCCAGCCTTCCGCAACGAGATTGTCGAAGAACGAGTGGAGTCCCTGTTCGCAGATGTGTGGCGGAGCCTGGCGTGGCAGCGTGAAAGCAATCGAAGGATGGCCGGCTTCCAGGTACGTGGAATCGTAAGTGAACACGCAGCGTCCACCAGGCTCCTGCCGCAGTTCACCCGCGAAGAGACCATCGTAGTACACTTTGCCCCAGAGTGAGACCGCCATATAAAGCCTGTTTGATTTCTCTGCGTGAGACGCAATATAGATAAAATCTATTTTATCAAAAACAAGCTGTATTGTTAAAGAATAAAATATATTTTATCAACGCGATGTGGGACGTCAACGCGCACGCGCTGGCAAGCGCTACCGCTTCCCCCGCGCATCCACCGGCCAGATGTCGACCAGCGTGTCGCCGCGGACGAGGTGGTAGAAGTCGTGCAGGTTGACCGTCGGGTCGCAATGCGGCGTCACCAGCTCAATGCGTTCACCGAGAGCTGGGACCGGATGGGTCCCCGGCGTGAAGAACAGGCGTCCGTGCTCATCACCGGCAAAGGCGTAGGTAGCCCCGGATGGGCCGCCGGACATGACCTCGGGCTGCGGCCCTTCGGTTGCGAAGCTCTTGAGCCCGGCATCGGTGGTGACATAACCGCTTGGAACTTTGGTGCTGGCGATGCTCACCACCGCGGTCTGCACGAACAGAGAGGTCTCGAAGGGCAGCGCGTTGCGCCCGTCCTTGAGCGCACGAATGTAGTCGACGTCCATGAAGATGTAGGATCCGGCCTGCAGCTCGGTG